>Ga0099364_10001011_pt2 | contig 20596 bp, 9 predicted proteins | sample TergutTh196P3_FD_73070 | JGI IMG/M metagenome (GOLD analysis project Ga0099364, IMG submission 73070) | Microcerotermes parvus P3 segment gut microbial communities from Pointe-Noire, Republic of the Congo - Th196 P3 | ecosystem: Host-associated > Arthropoda: Insects > Digestive system > Gut ... | reverse complement strand
CGGTTAATAAAGGGTAGTCCCTGCGGGACTTTGCTTTTTCTTTGTGTTCCTTTGTGAAACCTTTGTGTTCCTTTGTGGTTAGATTTTTTTTTAACGCAAAGGCGCAAAGTTGAGAACGCTAAGAACGTTAAAAGTTTTCGGTTTTCAGTAAATGAGTAAATGAGTAAATGAGTAAATGAGTAACCGCTAACCACTAACCACTAACCGCTAACCACTAACCACTAACCGCTAACCGCTAACCACTAACCACTAACCGCTAACCGCTAACCACTAACCACTAACCGCTAATCTATCTGAATAATTCCCTTTTTCAATGCATATTGTACCATTTCCATAGTATTTGTGATGCCTAATTTTCGAAAAATATTATTTTTATGGTTATTAACGGTACTGATAGTGATACCGAGTTTGTCGGCAACCAATTTTCCGGGTAATCCTTCGCTGCAAAGTTCTATTATTCTTTTTTCTTGCTCTGTAAATTCGGAAGTTACATTGGTAGTTTTCTTTTTTGCGACATAGATACCATAAAGAATGTCAGAAATATCACTTCCAAAATAATTTATTCCGAGCATAACAGTTCTGATTGCAGTAGCAAATGTATCGACTCCTCCGTATCTTTTGCTAATAAACCCTTCAATGCCTGTTTCTATCATTTGTTGTACAGTTTGAGCGGCATTTTCGGCGGAAACGGCAATAATTTTTATTTCGGGTCTTTCGGTTTTAACTCGCCGTGCTATTTCTATCCCGTTGGTATCGGGCAATGCAATATCTAATAATATTAAATCGACCGACATTTGCGTAAGTAAGTCAAATAATTCGGCACCTGATTCTGCCTCCCCAACAACACGAAGGTCAGGATGCCGACTTGCTATCGCTGTCTTTAAGCCCAAACGAAACATTTCGTGGTCATCTACTATAATTACATCAATCATAAAAAAGGCAATTTTTAAGATGCAAAGATAAATTGAATTTTTGAAAAGACCAAACATTTTATAAAAAAAAAGTTTTTTGGAGATACCCCGAATTGCGCTTATAGGTCGACCGCAAGGGTGCGCCCCTACTCGGGGTTATCTACGTTGCACTCTACCGAGAGCTGCAGTGTGGGGTGTATGGATGTTGTGGGGTTTGGTGCATTCCGTTAGGCGATGCTTTGAGCTTGTCGAAAAGAATGCATCGCTCGATAGAAAACATACAATCATCACACCCGCATTCCGTTAGGAATGCATCCTTCGTGCGACTTTGTGAAAAAACCTTCGTGTGCCTTCGTGGTAAAAAAAATCTAACCACTCCCCACTATATAGGCATAAATGCCTATATGCCCACAAACAACTATATATCAACTCATTAACCTCTATATAGGCATAAATGCCTATTGACAAATATTTTTTCCTATATTACCTTTGCACCCGATTTTTAAAATCAGTGATTAGTGATTAGCGGTTAGTGGTTAGTGGTTGTAGGGGCGACTTTCAAAGTCGCCCTGAAACCCACAACCAAAACCAAATACAAATTACAAATAAAAAAATAAGATGATAATTAATGCAAAAAGTGCCGTTAGGCACAAAATATCGGTAGAAAACATTCATTCACCACACCCGCATTCCGTTAGGAATGCATCCTTTGTGCGACTTTGTGAAAAACCCTTTGTGTGCCTTCGTGGTAAAACCTTTTTGCGCCCATTGCGTCCTCAACTTTGCGCCTTTGCGTAAAAAAAAATAACAAAAAACCAACATAAATAAAATATAAACATAAAAAGAGATAAAATATGATACGTACAGTAGTTTTAGAAGACCAACCAATGTTTCGGCTCGGGGTGATAAGTACCTTTAAAGGAAATCCCGATATTACCGTGACAGGCGATGCAAAAGGAGGCGCAGACCTTTTTAAGTTTCTTGCCCGCTGGCATGCAGACGTGACGCTATTAGGAATAAATGTGAGCAATCATAAAGAATGTATTGACGTAGCACACCGACTGCGAAATGATTATCCAAACATGAAAATACTTGCAGTAGCAGGCGAAGATACAGGCGATAGCGTACAATCATTAATGAATGCAGGCATAAATGGATATATCGGCAAAAGACAAGCAGAACGACATGAACTCGCAAAAGCAATACAAAAAGTTGCCGAAGGGGGTGAATATATCGGTAAAATTGATAAAATTTTAAACTTTGAGTATTGAGTTTTCAGTTTTCAGTTTTCAGTGAATAATAGAATAAAACAAATAAAACAAACAAGATGATGAAAATTGCAGCAAAGTCCCGAAGGAACGACCCTTTATTAACCGTAGGTTTCAACCTACGGTCAAGCAAAACGCAGCGCACCCGCATTCCGTTAGGAATGCATCCTTTGTGCGACTTTGTGAAAAAACCTTTGCGTGCCTTCGTGGTAAAACCTTTTTGCGCCCCTTGCGTCCTCAACTTTGCGCCTTTGCGTTAAGATTTTTTTACCACAAAGGAACACAAAGGATTCACAAAGGAACACAAAGAATAGATATTAGAGTTTAGATAGAATAGAATATAAAATGAACAAGATGATAATTAATAGATTTTCGGAAACAAAAATGGTGTGCAGCAGCATTCCGTTAGGAATGCATCGCTCGGTAGAAAACATTCAATCATCACACCTGCATTCCGTTAGGAATGCATCCTTTGTGCGACTTTGTGAAAAAACCTTTGCGTGCCTTCGTGGTAAAACCTTTGTGCGACTTTGTGAAAAACCCTTTGTGCGACTTCGTGGTAAAACCTTCGTGCGACTTTGTGAAAAAACCTTCGTGCGACTTTGTGGTAAAAAACCTAATCACAAAGGCAAAATAAATTAAAAATTAACAGTTCTTTTTTTTAATAATAATAAATTAAATTTTTTTAAAATGACATTTTCAAATTTTTTTAGAAACGCGGTAGAGACGCACGGACGTGCGTCTCTCGCAGAGACGCCCAAACGTGCGTCTCATCTCGCAGAGACGCCCAAACGTGCGTCTCATCTCGCACAGATGCACCAACGTGCGTCTCATCCTGTAAAGACGCACGGACGTGCGTCTCTACACACAGCGAAAATCGTAAACGAAACCCGCACTATTCTTCATAACGAAGAAAAAGCCTCAATCACAGGCTTGGGAGTGAAATATCTAAAAGCCAATTCCATCGGCTCAGACGGCTTGTCCTCAAAGTCCTTTAAGTCCTTGTCGTCCTTTGTAAAGTCGCACAGCCGTGCGTCTCTGCACGCTTTTATCCTCGCATTTTGCCTTACCCTTTGCGCAACAAATATTTTTGCGCAGACGCCTCTGCCTAGTTCGGGAAACTTGTCGGGTAGTTACACAGCAACGGGGAATTACTCCGGTCCATACACGCTGACAGGCAATGTACAAATACAATGTAATAATTCCACGCAAATTTCAGGAGTGATAAGCAGCAGTGGTACTTACTCTCTTACCAAAACAGGCAGTGTATTATATTTAACGGGAAATAATACCTATACAGGTAATACTATCGTGAATTCGGGCTCTCTTTCTATTGGCAACATCACCACCACAGGGCAAATAAACGGAAATATTATTTTAGAAAGCGGTACGAATCTCTTTTTTAGACGCTCAAACGAATATATTTATAGCGGAGTTATATCGGGAAGCGGAGATGTTACTCATGAGACTAACACTATTTTGCGTTTGACAGGCAATAATACTTGTACGGGAACACTTAACCAAACAAATACGGCTGGTTCTCTCTATATTGGCAACGGTAGCAATACGGGACTATGGGCAGGAAATATTTCTATTATCAAAGACCTCTATTTTGCCCGCAATTCCGCTTCTACATTTAGCGGGAATATTACTTCGGGAGATTCAGGTTCTATTTACAAAACAGGACTCGGTGCTCTAGTAATCACGGGAAGCGTTGAGTTCGCAGTGGGATTCTACATCCAACAAGGTTATGTTCGGATTGGAAACGAAGGAACAACGGGCTCAATTTTTGGCAAATTCACAGGTGTTATCTATATTTCTTCGGATGCCACACTACAATTTAACCGTTCTAACGATCTAACCCACAACACCGTTATTACGGGCGAAGGAGGTATCCAGAAACGGGGAGCGGGTATTGTCAGGATTACAGGCAATGTTACAAATACCGGCGGTGTCTACATATCAGAGGGTACTCTTTCTATCGGTAACAATACTGACTCAGGCAACATTACAGGAAATATATCGGTTGCAGCGGGTGCAACGCTCCGTTTTTGGCGCTGGGACGCTTATACTTATAGCGGAGTAATTTCTGGCGAAGGAGACGTACTTGTAAATCGGGGTAGCAATAGCCTAATTACCCTTAACGGTAATAATACATACACAGGTAATACAATTCTTCATGGTCCGCTTATTTTGGGTACTAACGGTTCTATTGCAAACTCTGCATCGGTTACATTCGAGGATAACAGCGCTGCGAGCTTAGAGTTGATGGGTAATAAGACAATTAAAGCGGTCAATCACGTATCGGGCAGTACCGCCTTTGGCTCAATTGAGCTGGGCTCATATACTCTTACAATAGGTACATCGGCAACATCAAATGATGGCGGTGGTAATTACAGAGGAGTTATTTCAGGAACGGGTGGTATTACTAAAACAGGTACGGAAACCCTCTATTTTACAGGTAATAATACCTACACAGGCACTACAACTATAAACGCTGGTATTCTTTCTATTGGTAATAACACGTCACAAGGTGCAATTGTAGGAAATATCGTTAACAACGCTACCCTCAGAATTGACAGGTCAATTGATGGTTATTACAACGGTGTTATTTCGGGTACTGGAAATGTTATCATATTTAGACCAGCAAGCGTTATTACCTTTAATGGAAATAATACATACACAGGCACTACTCTCTTATATGGTCCCCTTAAACTTGGAGGTTTTTATGGCGCCATTGGGCAATCATCCGAAGTGATAATGTACACAACGGGAAAATTAGACATTAATGACAATAACAAAACTATTAAAGGGTTACAGGCAGCCAGCTCAGCACCTAACGCAGAAATTATTCTCGGAACAGGAACTCTTACAATAGGTACATCTACAACATCAGCAGATGGTCAAGGGTCTTATTATGGAATCATTTCGGGTACAGGAAATATTGTCAAAAATGGTACTCAAAAGTTAACTCTTTCAGGTAATAACCCTTTTACAGGAACAACTACTATTAATGCAGGAAGGTTAGAACTTGGTGCAAATGGTACAATTGCTAACTCATCTGTTACAATTAATGAAGCTGGTGAATTGGCGATTTTATCTAACAAAACTATTAATAATCTTAGTAGCACAAGCACATATTCTAAAGTTATTGTTGCCGAATATAATCTAACAATTTATTGTTCCTCCGATGTTACTTTTGCTGGTGTTATTTCGGGAAATTATGGTACTATTACTAAAACAGGACCCTCAATCTTATATTTAACAGGTACTAATACATACTCAAGTACCACAACTATTAGCGCAGGTACACTTTCTCTTGGTAATAATACAAATGCAGGTTCTATTCTTAACTCAAGCAATATTGTAAACAACGCTACGCTAAGGTTGAGCCGTTCTAACGCTTTTACTTATAGCGGGGTTATTTCCGGTACAGGAACGGTTAATAAAGAAGGCAGTGGTACGACTACTCTATCGGGGAACAGCACCGCAACGGGTACGCTTTACGCTAATGCGGGTACTTTAAATTTGAGTGGTAATTGGGCAGGAAACTTTGTTAAAGCAGCGGCATCTACACTTACAGTTACAGGCGATCGCATTATTGGTGGTTCTTTAACGATGCAAGGAGGTACTACTAACTTTAATTTGAGCGCTGAAACGCCATCAAGACTATCAACAGCGGGAGTTTTGGTGGTTACAAACCCTAATACGTTAAATATTAATTCCGTAGGTACGGCGCCTAATTATGTTATTATTAGCGCTTCATCGGGCGTTTCGACTACTTTGTTTACTCTATCAGGATACCCCGGTACAATATCCGCTACTGCAACTCAATTAACTTTTACTCCTCAAGAAGGAATTACTTGGCCCCCCGAAGATATGATCGGTAGCGGTACGGAAGTAGACCCATGGCAAATTGAAACGCACCAACAACTGAAATATCTCGCAGACTACGTGAACGACATCGAAGGAAACGGTATCGAAACTGCCGGTAAATTCTACATTTTGATGAACGACTTAGACATTAGTGAATATGAAAATTGGACACCAATTGGTAATGGAAATTCTACTACACGCTGTTTCCGTGGCACTTTCGATGGCAATGGAAAAATTATTTCAAACCTTACAATCCCAAATGGAACGGGAACTACAGTAGGTTTGTTCGGTTCAATACGCACTAACGGTATTGTGAAAAATCTTGGTGTTGTGGATGTTAACGTTACTTCTACAGCAGGCCAAGCACCAGGAGCAGGAGCAATAGCCGGTATTTGTTATAATGGAAAAATAGAAAACTGCTATTCAACAGGCTCTGTTACGGGAACAGGTGGAACTTTGCCTTCTGTTGGTGGAATTGTTGGCGCTGTTATGTTATCACAGGCAAGTATTGAAAATTGTTATACAACTTGCAATGTTACAGGAACGTACAGAGTAGGCGGTGTGGCAGGGTTGTTATCCGAAAGTGCGATTTTGGAATATTGCTATTCATCGGGTACTATTATATCAAATTCTACTGCAAATGGCATTCAACTCGGAGGAATAGCAGGTCGATCCGAAAATGCATCCAATGTTCGATTCTGTGTTGCCGCAAATCCATCCATTTCCGCACCAAACTCTGTTACTTCAAATATTAGCCGAATAGTAGGCTCACAAGCAGGTTATATAAACACAAATTATGCCCTCGATAATATGGTTTTAACAAATGCAAATGGTAACGTTTCTTACATATCCGACCTTAACGGATTGCACGGCGCAAACGCTACTATTTTACAACTGCAATCGCGTATATTTTTTGCAAACGTTTCTAATTGGAATAACGAACCATGGGACATTACCGACAACGAATCTGCTATTTGGAACATCTGCGAAAACGAAACTTTCCCTTGGTTACGCTGGCAAAATATTGACTGCAATTCTGAAACTGGGTGGCCCCCCGAAGATATACTCGGAAACGGTACTGAATCTTCACCTTGGCAAATTGAAACTCACCAACACTTGAAAGCGCTTGCAGATTACGTAAACAACGGATACGGAAACGCTACAGCAGATAAGTACTACCTGTTAATCAATGACTTATCACTTTATGCTTATCAGGAAGATGAAGGTTGGGAGCCAATTGGGTATTATAACCATGCCTCAGATAACTCATCTTTCCAAGGCAATTTTAACGGTAACAACAAAACAATTTCAAATTTAAAGATTGACCGTAATAGAAATAGTGTCGGTCTGTTTGGATGGATTATCGACGCTACTATCGAAAACCTTGCATTAATTGACCCTTATATTGAAGATGGAAATTATAATGTCGGTTCATTGGTTGGATATATGGAAGGGTCTATCGTAAAAAACTGTTATACCGAAAACTGTTATGTTGCGGGTGATAATAGTTATATTGGCGGGTTGATAGGTGCTATTGAAACAGATAATAGTATAGTACAGAACTGTTATGTCAATGGTGAAGTTTATGGAAACGGCTCCGTTGGTGGTTTAATTGGCAGTTCTATTGGTGACAACACTATCGAAAACTGCTATTCCGAAGGTATTGTAAGTTGTATTGGATGGGCTGCAGGTGGTTTGATAGGATATAATGAAGGTTATTCTATAATCAAAAACAGTTATTCTACGGCAAATGTAAGCGCAGGAGATGGAGGAACAGGTGGCTTTATTGGAATGAATAATAATTCTACAATAGAATACTGCTACGCAACAGGAAATGTTTCGGGAGAGGAAACTTCTGGCGGTTTTGCTGGATATAATGACGGTACTATTAAAAATTGCATTGCCGCTAATGCATCTATAAACTCAATTACAGAAGTTGATGTTAATCGATTAATAGGACATAATGATGGTATTTTAACAAACAACTATGCCTTAGAAACAATGCTTGTTGACGGAAGCCCTGTATCAAGCAGCGACCACGAATCTATTGACGGCGCTGATGCTACTATTGCACAACTGCAAAGTTTTGATTTTTATGATACAGACGCAAACTGGGACGGTGCAGCATGGGATATTGAAGAGCCATCGGGCATCTGGAAAATTTGCGATAATGAAGGGTTGCCTTTCTTGAGGTATCAGAATATTTTCTGTTCCGACCAAACAACTTATATCATCACCGCAACAGCAGGCGCAAACGGCACCATTTCACCATCCGGAAACGTTGAAGTAGCCGAAGGCGAAAATCAAACATTCACCTTCTCACCAAACGAAGGTTACCAAATTGAACAAGTTTTAATTAACGGAGAAAACAATGCGAGTGCAGTGTTATATGGTTTTTACACTTTCGTAAATGTTATCGACGATCATACCATACACGTTACATTTGGATTTGTAGGCATTGATGTAAATACGCACGGACGTACGTCTCCCGATGTATATCCCAATCCAACAACGGGTGTGATCACAATTGTAGGGGCGAATAACATTCTCCCGAATGATAACACCATCGAAATATATGATATTTCAGGCAGAAAACTTTCAACTTTTAAACTTGATAAACTTTCAACTGAAATAGACATTTCGCACCTTGCAAACGGAGTATATTTTGTGAAGGTTGGAAATGAAACAATTAAAATTGTGAAAAATTAACCTTCGTGCGACTTTGTGAAAAAACCTTTGTGCGACTTCGTGGTAGAATCTTTTTACCACAAAGGAACACAAAGGATTCACAAAGGAACACAAAGGCAAAATAAAATTAAACAAATGTTTTTCTTAATAATAATAAATTAAATTTTTTTAACATGACATTTTCAAAATTTTTTAGAAACGCGGTAGAGACGCACGGACGTGCGTCTCATCTCGCCAATTGTGCGTCTCATCTCGCACAGACCCACGGACATGCGTCTCAATCATCGGCGCACAGCACCGTAAAGACCCACGAACGTGCGTCTCAATCATCGGCGCACAGCACCGTAAAGACGCACGGACGTGCGTCTCTCATAGATACTTCAGCGACATCAGCGACAGCACACAGCACACCGCAGACCTCACACCGTGAACCCTGCTCCGTGCCCCGTGCACCGTACTCCTTGTCGTCCTTTGCGCTTTCATTAGCCCTTTGGCTAATCATTAGCGCCTCCGCGCTCAAAGCGCAATCGTGGCCCCCCGCCGGCATGGCAGGAAGCGGCACAGAAGCAGAACCGTGGGAAATTGAATCCCACCAACACTTGAAAGCACTTGCTGATTATGTTAACGCCGCACACGGAAACGGCGACAACACTATCGGAGTCTTTTACCGATTGGAAAACGACCTCGACCTTAGCCCCTATCAGGCAGGCGAAGGATGGGATCCAATCGGGTATGTCATCAGTGGGACGAATAGGTCCTATTTCCAAGGAAATTTCGACGGCAACAACAAAGTCATTTCAAACTTAAAGATTGACCGTAATAGAAGTGGTGTCGGTCTGTTTGGATGGGTTATCGACGCTACCATTGAAAACCTTGGATTAATTGACGCTTATATTGAAAACGGAAATTATAGTGTAGGTTCATTGGTTGGATATATGGAAGTGTCTATCGTAAAAAACTGTTATACCGAAAACTGTTATGTTGCGGGTAATAATACTTATATTGGCGGGTTGATTGGTGCTATTGAAGCAGATAACAGTATAGTACAGAACTGTTATGCCAACGCCGAAGTTTACGGTAGTAATATTAACGGTTCCGTTGGTGGTTTAATTGGCAGTTCTATTGGTGACAACACAATCGAAAACTGTTATTCGGAAGGAATTGTAGGCAGTCCCGGATGGGGTGCAGGTGGTTTGATTGGAAATAGTGAGGGTTTGTCTATATTCAAAAACTGTTATTCTACGGCAAATGTAAGTGCCGATGTCGGCGGCGCAGGAGGTTTTATTGGTATGAATGAATATTCAACAATAGAAAACTGTTACGCAACAGGTAATGTACAAGGAGATGAACACATTGGCGGTTTTGCAGGAAATAATAACGGTATTATTAAAAACTGCCTTGCCGCTAATGCATCCGTCGTATCAAATTTGGGAACAGATGCCAATCGAATGGTGGGACAGAATTATGCTACCTTAACCAACAACTACGCCTTAGAAACCATGCTTGTGAACGGCAGCACGGTAGCAGGCGGTACCTTAACCGACGTGAACGGTGCCGATGCCTCAGTTTCCGACATCCAAAGCCTTTCCTTTTATAATACGGCATCCAACTGGGACGGCGCCGCATGGGATATAGACGACCCCTCGGGCATTTGGGAAATCTGCGACGGAGAGACAATGCCTTTTTTGCGTTGGCAAAATATTACATGTGCTAACATAATACTCATCTACACCGAAGCAGAATTGGACAACGTTAGAACAAACCTAAACAAAAACTACATCCTAATGAACGACTTAGACCTAACATCCTACATCGCCGCCAACTACCCAACTGACGGTTGGCAACCAATAGGAACATACACCAACCCTTTTGAAGGTACTTTTGACGGCGACAACCACAAAATTACAGGATTGTTTATTGACCGTCCCACGGAGTACAATGTTGGTTTGTTCGGATATGCAAAAAACACTACCCTCAAAAATCTCGGCATTGAAAACTGTGATGTTACAGGATATAGTTATGTCGGCAGTTTGGTAGGATATAATGATGGGAGTAGTAGTGGAATGGCTGTCATCGAAAACTGCTACGCAACCGGAATGGTAACCTGCGATGACGAATTTGCCGGTGGCTTGGTGGGAAAGAATGATGGCAATGTAGGAAACGCTACCATCGAAAACTGCTACACAGCAGTTGACGTAACAGGGATTGGAAATCTTGGCGGATTAGTGGGAAGTAATTATATAGAGGATGCTGGAAATGCCTCCATCGAAAACTGCTACGCAAGCGGAAATATAACAGGAGATGCTTCTATCGTCGGCGGATTGGTAGGAGAGAATTCTGGAAACATTACCAACTGCTATGCTACCGGAGATATGGGTGGAACTTTTGCAATCGGCGGTTTGATAGGTACGAGTAATAGCGGCGTTATCGAAAACTGTTATGCCTCCGGAACCGTAACCGGCACCGATGTAGTGGGCGGATTAGTGGGCGGACATGATGGCATTTTAGCCACAATAATAAACTGTTTCGCAGCCAACGGTTCGGTTTCCCTCAATGGAACCCCTATTATGATTCCCAATACCGTTAACCGTATAATTGGATATGAAGCGTCTGCAATACAAACCGGCTGTTTCAACAACTACGCCCTAAGCAGCATGGTGTTAGAAGACAACGGTTCGCCCGTAACTCCTACCCCTGATTTAAACGGCGAAGCCGGCGAAGACGCTACTATTGCTCAACTGCAATCGCGTGCATTTTTTGAAACAGCATCAAATTGGAATGGAGACGCTTGGAGCATTGAAGATGAGCCATCAAGTGTTTGGAACATTTGTGAAAACCAAACATTACCTTGGTTAAGGTGGCAAAACATCGAATGCCCACCAACCTTCGAATTTTGCGGTGGAGACGGTTCTGAAACAGACCCATTCCAAATTTGCACACCCGAACAGTTAGATGCAGTTAGATACGTATTAGACAAACACTTTATCCTAAACAACGACATCGACCTAAACATCGCACCCTACAACACCGGCAGCGGATGGGAACCTATCGGAAAGTATTTTAACCCCTACTCAGGAACAGGCTTTGAAGGTACTTTTGACGGCGACGGAAATAAAATAACAGGACTGTTTATTGACCGACCAACCGAAAAATACATTGGGTTGTTTGGGTCTGTACATGGTGCCACCATTAAAAACCTCGGCATTGAAAACTGTGATGTAACAGGAGGGCAATACACTGTCGGCGGATTGGCGGGAAATAATGTCAATTCTACCATCTTTAACTGCTATGCAAGCGGAACCGTAACAGCGACTGCTCTTGTCGGCGGATTAGTGGGTGAAAATTATAATAATGCAACCATCTCCCACTCTTATTCCACTTGCACCGTAACAGGCGCTAACTACGTCGGCGGATTGTCGGGATATAATAATGTCAATTCTACCATCGAAAACTGCTATGCAACCGGAACCGTAACCGGAAATGAACTTGTCGGCGGACTGACGGGAACCAATGAGAGTAGTTCCATCATCACAAACTGCTACGCAACAGGAACCGTAACCGGCGGAGGCGGCACAGAAGGAAGTGTAGCTGGATTAGTGGGAATAAATGATTCCACCATCGAAAACTGCTATTCCACCAGCGATGTAACCGGAGATGAAAATGTCGGCGGATTGGTGGGATATAATTATGGCGGTGGCGCCATTTCAAACTGTGTAGCGGCAAACGCATCCATCACGGCAACAACAGGCGCAAATATTAACCGTATAATGGGAGTATCTACTGGCGGAAGCTATACATTAACCAACAACTACGCCATCGAGACCATGCTTGTGAACGGTAGCACAGTTTCAGGCGGTACCTTAAACGACGCTATCGGCGCAGATGCCACCCTTGAACAACTGCAAAGTTTTGATTTTTATGCAACAGACGATAACTGGGACGGCGCCGCATGGGATATTGAAGAGCCCTCGGGCATTTGGAAAATTTGCAATAATGAAGGGTTGCCTTTCATGCGGTATCAGAATATTATCTGTTCCTACGAAACAACTTATATCATTACAGCATCCGCAGGCGCAAACGGCAGCATTACCCCTTCAGGTGATATCGAGGTAGTAGAAGGCGACAATCAAACATTCACCTTCTCACCAAACGAAGGTTACCAAATTGAACAAGTTTTGGTTGATGGTACAAACAATGAGGGTGCAGTGTTAGATGGTTTTTATACTTTCGTAAATGTTACTGAAGAACACACCATACACGTTACATTTAAAGAGCAAGAAGTACCGAATGTACTTTCAGTTACCATATCGCCCAATACTGTAACACTACTGCCCGGTGAAACACAACAATTTACCGTTGTAGTGGATGCAGTGTACGGTGCCGACGAAAGCGTAGAATGGACAGTAACAGGTAATCTTTCAACATCGACCAACATCAGCACTGACGGCTTTTTTACCGTAGGCAACGATGAAACCGCCGAAACAGTAACAGTAACAGTTACCTCGTTATTCAACCCAACAATTTATGACGATGCCACCGTAACCGTACATTTCGGCAGCGAGCCCGAAGTATTTAGCGTTACCATTTCGCCCAAAACCGTTACATTACAACCATCAGAAACACAACAATTTACCGTGTTTGTAGATGCAATTAACGGCGCCGACGAAAGCGTAGAATGGAGTATATCAGGCAACGAAACATCATTAACAGCCATCGACCCTGACGGTTTATTAACCATAAGTCTCGACGAACCCGACGGCACAATAATCGTGCGCGCCACCTCCGTTTTCGCCCCCGCCATCTACGACGAAGCAACTGTAACCGTAAAACATGTGGGCATCGACGTAGAGACGTACGGACGTACGTCCCCGAACGTATATCCAAACCCCACAAGTGGCGTGTTCTTTGTACGTCATTGCGGGCTTGACCCGCAATCCCCCCAAAATAAGGGGATGCTGAAACAAGTTCAGCATGACGCTGCTTTAGAAATATATGACATAACCGGTCGCATCGTCCACCGTGAACCGTGTACCGTGCACCCTGAACCGTGTACCGTCCACCGTGCAACCGTCGAAATCGACATTTCGCACCTTGCAAACGGAGTATATTTTGTGAAAATAGGAAACGAAACAATTAAAATCGTGAAGAATTAACCTTCGTGCGACTTTGTGAAAAACCCTTTGTGCGCCTTCGTGGTAGAATCTTTTTACCACAAAGGAACACAAAGGTTTCACAAAGGAACACAAAGGAAAAGCAAAGTCCCGAAGGGACGACCCTTTATTAACCGTAGATGCAATCTACGGACGGAAAACGGCACGAATTGCAGCAAAGTCCCGAAGGGACGACCCTTTATTAACCGTAGGTTTCAACCTACGGTCAGGCACACTACGGTCATGCAAAACGCAGCACCGCAGCATTCCGTTAGGAATACATCGCTCGGTAGAAAACATTCAATCACCACACCTGCATTCCGTTAGGAATGTATCCTATTCAAATCCTTCGTGCGACTTTGTGAATCCTTTGTGTTCCTTTGTGGTAAAAATTTAACCACAAAGTACACAAAGTTGAGGACGCAAAGGGCGCAAGCATTTAGATACCGTTCATAAGTCCTTGATTATTAAAAAAAATGAATTTTTTTTTGAAAAAATTTTGTTTTGTGAAAAAATCAAAATATTTTTGCAAAAATTTTAATAGCAAATAAGCAAGCAAGAAAAACACATATCTTTGAATATCAAAATAATGACTAATATTAACATATAAAATATAAACCGATGAGAAAAATTTTTTTACCATTATTATTATGTACTCTATTTATAGTACATGCACAAACCGACCTAGATCAACAAACCTTGCAACTTGAAGAGGAAATTGCTTCAGGAAATTTGAGCGACGACGAAATGTTTAATAACTATTATGTTTTGATGTGGGACTATTTCAAAAAAGACGGCGACAAAGCACGTTTTTATTGTAACCAAGCCATCGATTTTGCAAAAGAAAAGAATAATATCGAATGGCACTCAAAATATTTAAGGCGTTTGGGAGTTATGTATAGCTACTGGGGTGATATTGACTCCGCTTTTTATTCCATTGACAATGCCTTAAAACTTATTGAAAACAAAGGATATACCCTAGAAGAATGTTTCAATTATGAAGATAGAGGAAATATTTACAGGAATAACAGGCAATATGAAAATGCTTTGGAGGCTTACCAAAAAGCAGATGAACTCAACAAAAAAGATAAAGCAAAAAATATTACGGAGAAAAAAGAGATAGCCGCAAATTTGCAAAAAGAAGTCTCAATCCTAATTAACATGTCAGGTATTTATGGTATGTTATTCAATTTCGACAAAATTTTAGAGTATTTGCAGCAAGCACAAACTATAATAGAGGAAAACCCTGACGTAAATTTTGAACGATACGAATATCACATAACAGGTTTTTTAGCCGAAGTTTATGCACAACTTAATCACTTAGAAAAATCTTTTACTTATGCAAAACAATTTCACGAAATGGCAAGCGAAAGAGGTGATTTGCCATCAATGGTAAATTCTTTAAAACATATGTCAACCTATTATCGAGTAAAAGGCGACCTAAAAAAATCATTAGAGTATGCAACTCAATCGCTTGAAATATCACAACAAACGCAACTACCTTCACTAATTAGAATCTCTTACAGCGAACTTACAAAAACATACCTCTACATGAATGACTATAATGCCGCACTACAATATGCAGAACTACATTTATCCATAACAGATGACAATATGTGGGAAAATTTAGAAGATATTTATGCCGATTTAGTGCTAATACATGGACTATTGGGAAATAGAAAAGAAGCCGTAACCTATCAAGCAAAATATAGGGATATCTTAACCTTTATTTCAGATAATAACCTGCATAACTCTTTGCAAGAGATGGAAGTTAAATATGATGTCAAACAAAAAGAGTTAGAAATTTTACAACATCAAACAGAAATAAACCGACAAAGAACGAGACTCTATATATTTATGGGAAGTTTCATTGCTGTTGTTTTTGTAGTAATATTGCTCGCATATAACATAGTTTTACGTACCCGTAGAAACCGCGAACTCGCTGACGCAAATGCAACAAAAGATAAATTTTTCAGTATTATTTCCCACGACCTCAAAAACCCTGCCATTGCACAACGAGACGCTATTCAACTTCTCTTAGAAAATTCGGACAAATGGGATGCCAACACACTGTCCAAATTTTACAGCCAACTTCTCAAATCTGCGAACTCATTGGTCGACCTGCTTTTTACTTTACTCGGATGGGCACAATTGCAAACAGGTAGAATGCCCTACAGCCCTTCAAATTTCGATATTCAAACAATTATTCTACCAACAATTGATTTAATCAATAATATGGCTACCGAGAAAGGAATCACTTTAAATGTTACAATACCTGAAAAATCAATTGTATTTTGCGATAGAAATATGCTCACAACTGTTATTCGAAACCTACTCACAAATGCAATTAAATATACAAATAAAGAAGGAATTGTTGCCTTGGAAATCTCGATTTTATCAAGCAAAGAAACAGCGACCCCAAAATATAACTTTTCGATTTCCGATACAGGAATTGGTATAAACGAAGAACAAATTAAAAATATTTTCAGTTTAGAACGCACCCAATCGCAAAAAGGAACATCCGGCGAAATTGGAAGCGGCCTCGGACTAATTGTGTGCCGAGACCTACTCCAAATTCAAAAAAGCAAACTCAACATCGAAAGCGAAGTCGGAAAAGGTAGCCGTTTCTGGTTCGAAATATGATTTCGGATAATATTGGTAATTTGGTCGCACTTTGTGGTTAGATTATTTTTTAACGCAAAGGCGCACAAAGGTTTTTTCACAAAGTCGCACGAAGGCTGCATTCCTAACTGAATGCAGATTACTTGCTATGCTATTTTTCTACCAAGCATTGCATTCATTTTCGACAAGCTCAATGCATCGCCTAACGGAATGCAAAAAACCATAATGTAGGACATTTTGATTCTCATACAAAATAGATTTTCCCTTATAAAATAACAAACAAAAATTTCTGAGGTCAGGAATTCTGAGATTAAAAATATCACAAAAAAATTTCCATTTTTTGTGATATTTTGTTTCTTTTTTCGTCTAATTGGGTAGTTTTGTAAATCACAAATAGGAAAAAGTGGAAAATCATAATAATATAGAAACAGAATTTTTGGAAATGTTGCGGGAAAATAACCGTATCATATACAAGGTAACTTCTTTTTATAGAGATAAAAACAGTACTATTGAAGATTTATATCAAGATGTTGTTTTAAATCTTTGGAAGGGTTTTCCACATTTCCGTAACGAAAGCAGTTTGTCGACCTGGATCTACCGTATCGCTTTAAATACTTGTGTTTCTTATTACAGAAAAAAGCGCCCTGTATGCGTAGAAGTTACACCCGATATAAAAGCATACGCCGAAGATAACGAAACCGTAGCGGAATTGTATGAATGCATCAATAAGTTAGGAAAATTAGAACGTGCGCTTATTTTACTCTATCTAGAAGACCGTCCGCAAAAAGAAATTGCAGAAATTATGGGCATTACAACTACAAATGTTTCCACAAAAATAAACCGTATTAAAGAAAAATTAATAAAAATCTCTAAATTGTAAAAATCATGGAATTAGACGAAATGAAAAAATTATGGCAAGAAATCGACCAACTAAAAGAAAAACAGCAAATTAGCACCGACAAAATTAAATCTATGTTGAAAAAAAGTGGAAAAAGCGCACTTGACGAATTAATTAGAATCCTTAAAATTAACTTTTCTATTGCGATACCCGCAGTAATAATTTTTTGTTATTTTTCGCGTATATTTTTTGAAACAGACGGATATTATTTTCTTTACCCGCTATTAATCTTGATAACATGCATTATTGTCACTCCTTTTCAAATAAAGCAATATCGTATTCTTAAAGAAATTGACTTTGCTAAAATGTCAGTAGTAGAAGTTTCTGCAAAAATTTTGAAATATCAAAATATGATTCAAAAAATGCAATTATTCGAAATTATTTGTGTTGCTATTTATCTTGGTTTTTATCTATATTTGTTTTATTTGTTAAATTGTGGTTATCAAATAATTTGGGGGCTTATTATTTTTAATTGTGCAGTTTGGATAGGTGCAGTAATAATGATACCTGTTTTATACAAAAAGTGGTTTTTCAATAGAATAAAACGGATCAAAGAGAGTTTAAAGGAATTGAAGGAATTTGAAGAGCCAAACAATTAGGAAGTTACAAAAATTTGATAATAATACATTCTAATATATTTTTAGTATAAATTTTTATAAATAATTTAAAATGAGACATTTATTTTTTTATTTTATTGTATTTGGCACATTTGTAAATACAGTAAGTTGTAATAGACAAGGAACATCGGATAATAACAAGTATGTTGATTTAGATTTAATTTACAAACAAAACGTACAAGACTCCACATTAGCAACGGGTTGGTATTACATTCTTGAAAATGATAATGGATTTAAACGACAACTTGATAAAACTGACAACTTCTATTTCATTGACCCTAAACCAATTATTGTGAAAGAGCATATAGAGAGTGTAAGAATTGAGACTGATTTCGAAGGTAAAAAATATCTTACAGTTCAGATTCTTAGAAAATACACGCACTTATGGGCAGATGCAACAGAAAAAGCAATAGGCAAACAATTGGGGTTTGTGATAGATGACAAATTAATTTTTGCGCCAATAGTAAATGCAAGAATTGAAGGTGGAAAATTTCAAGCGCTTTGGGGGTATGATAAAGATGAATTAGAAAATTTTAAGAAAAAGTTAATAGAATAACAACAACTAAGTCAAGTAAATATGAAATTTTTATTAAAAATAACGTTAGTAATATTACTGTCTATCAGTACGATACATGCCCAGACTTTTAGTTCTGAAATTAAAACGATTACCTTATCAGATGGGGAAATCACAACAGCACGACTCTGTCTTCCTAAAAATGAACAAATTAATACTATTGTTGTGGCTGTTCACGGAACGGGACCTCAAACATATTTAACAGAAAGGCAAGGTTATAATTTTTATGACGTTATGGCTGATGGATTTTGCCAAAAAGATGTGGGCTTTTTTACTTATAACCGTAGGGGAGTTGATTTGGATAAAACAGCACCATGGTTCGACAAAATAGATAGTTTGAAATATGCCAAATATCTGCCACAAACCGAAACCATTGATATAGAAACAATGATTACTTTTTTGAAAAATGACAAACGTTTCAAAAATTGCAAAATTATTCTTTACGGAATTAGTGAGGGAACTATTATTGCCTCAATGGTAGCCGAGAGGAAAAATGTTAAAATAGATGCCTTGTTTTTGCACGGATACGCACATGACAACATGTTCGATATTATTAAATGGCAAAATATGGGAGAAGGAGTTATGATGTTTGTTAATTCTATATTTGACAAAAACGAGGATAAGGCTGTGGATAGAGAAGAATATGATTCAGAAGACCCAACGATTGCTGCATATATAAGTTACTTATTTCAAAATCAACCATTTGACTCAATTGATGTAGTAAAAGATAATATCATTGATATCAAAGATATTAGAGCAATGCGAGAGCCATTTCAAGAACTATTAATGACAAAAATTGCCGAAAATGATGAAAGTTGGATTTGGGACAATTATTTTAGATTAACCATCGGTTGGTTTCGTGCACATTTTGAACTTGAACCTAACAAAACACGACTTTTAAGAGTTGATATTCCTGTATTTGTTTTTCACGGCGAAGAAGACGCAAACGTTCCTGTTGAAACTGTTTATGACCTTGAAGTCAGGTTTAAAACATGCAACAAATCAAACTTGAAAACATTTGTATTTAAAAAGCATAACCACGATTTGAACTTTCAAGAATGGTTATCAACAAACGAATATTCAGAAGGAATGCAAAAACTTTTTGATGTAGCGACTGAAATATAAATTCATATTTTCTAACTTAATTATTAAACTAATGAAAAAAATATTTTTAGCATTGTTATTGATTTACTTTGCATGTACTATACATGCTCAAAACGGTAACGAAAAAACAGGTTCACTGTTATGGGAAATTTCGGGTAATGGATTGGAGCAACCATCTTACATTTTCGGAACGCACCATCTTTTTCCATTGAGTTTTTTAGATAGCATTACAGGTCTTAAACAAGCGTTTGCCTCTTGTGAACAGGTAGTTGGTGAATTAATGTTAAACGACATAACAGCCTTGTCGGTCGAAATACAAAAAGCAGGAATAATGCCGCAAGACACAACATGGCAAATGCTTCTTTCGGAAGATGATTATCGTTTTGTGGATGGACGACTGACTGCGATATTTGGAGTGGGGTTGCAATCATTTGGCATATTCAAACCATCAATGGTTAGTATGGCTTACAAGGTTTCGTTTCATGAAAAAACGTTTTCTAATATTAACCCCAACGAAGCATTTGATGTATGGTTTCAGCAACAGGCTATCATGCGAGACATTCCTGTTGTAGGATTAGAAACGGTACAAGATCAAATATCAGTTATTTTTGAAATGTCATCATTAAAGAGTCAAGCAGATGATTTGGTTTGTGCATTGAAAAACGAAGACTTTATGGAGTTGAATACAAAAAAACTAAATCATCTCTATCGTAACGCTGATTTAGTGGGCTTATACGCAATGTTTTTCGAAGAAAGTCCTTGCCTATCTAATGATGAGCAACAAGTTGCAATGAACGAGACTCGAAACAAAAAGTGGTTAGAAAAACTTCCATTCATAATGGAAGATAAACCAAGTTTTATAGCCGTTGGCTGTTTACATCTTGCGGG
>Ga0099364_10004706_pt1 | contig 20601 bp, 17 predicted proteins | sample TergutTh196P3_FD_73070 | JGI IMG/M metagenome (GOLD analysis project Ga0099364, IMG submission 73070) | Microcerotermes parvus P3 segment gut microbial communities from Pointe-Noire, Republic of the Congo - Th196 P3 | ecosystem: Host-associated > Arthropoda: Insects > Digestive system > Gut ... | reverse complement strand
ACAAATTTTAGTCGTTAGACAAAGAAAAAATCTTGAGGTTTTCGGAAAATGCTTATTTTTGCAGAACATTAATAAGTAGTTAAAAAGATGATACCAAAACATTTTTTCAATACCACCGGTCCATGTAATCCGGACAAGCATTACATGCTTTCGCCTCAAGAGCGTCTTGTTAGGGCACAGTTAAATCGCTATATCCGCGACGAGCTTTATTGGGTGCTTCATGCGCCGCGTCAGGTCGGCAAGACGACCTTTTTGCAAAGTTGGGCGTCGGATATAAATAAAGAGGGCAAGGCAATAGCATGTTATGTGAGTGTGGAGCGTTGTCAGGGTTTCGCCGATGCATCAATAAGCATGCCCTTGATAGCAGAAGCGATACGCGTTTATACAGAACGAGCGGGCTTGCTTGTTCCGGATATGCCGGAAACGCAATCAGGAAGCATGCTTGACAGTATTTTAGGTCAATGGGCAAAACTCGTAGCGCCAAAACCGTTAATCGTTTTATTTGACGAGGTTGATGTGATGGAAGGCGAAGCGATGATAAGTTTTTTGCGACAACTGCGCGGCGGATTCGCTTCTCGTGGCATCGGAAAATTCCCCGTTTCTGTAGCATTAGTAGGCATGCGCGATTTGAAGGATTACATTGTGGCTTCAAAAGACGGGAAAGAGCTTAATCCGGGCTCGCCATTCAACATAAAAGAAGATTCTGCTACTTTGTCCAATTTCAGTAAAGATGACATAACAAAGCTTTTCGCCCAGCGAACTGACGATATCGGTCAGCAAATAACGCAGGAAGCGTTAGATTATGTTTACGACCAATCGCGCGGGCAACCGTGGATTGTCAATTCACTGTTTAAGCGGGCAACCTTGCAGATTTTGGACGAAGAAAACGCCGAAACGGTAACTATAGAGCATGTTATGACGGCTCGTGAAAAAATGATAATGGCTCGTGAAACGCATTTGGATGCGTTGGCATACAGGCTCGAAGATTCGGGAATACGTAGCGTCATAGAGCCTATACTCACCGGTGAACCCGACATCAATATGACTCAAGGCGAAGCCTTCAGAATATGCACGGATTTAGGTTTAGTAGCCCTTGAAAGAGGAACACCCGTAATTGCCAACCCGATATATCGTGAAGTGATTGCGCGTCATTTGACCTACGGAAAACAATTAGCCATAGTTGAACCCGAATGGAAATGGGAAAAAGAGGACGGCTCATTAGACATGGACAAAATATTGGTTGAATTTCAATCTTTTTGGCGCGAAAATTCTGAACTTTGGGAAACCCAATCCACATCGGGATACAGAGAAGTGTTCCCGCACCTGTTGCTGATGGCGTTCCTGCAAAGGGTACTCAACGGCGGCGGAAACATAGAACGCGATTGCGCCGCCGGACGAGGACGAATGGATTTAAGAATAGATTATAACGGATACAGATACATCATTGAAATAAAGCTACTGCGTCCATATCATTCGCCCGGCGCTTTTCGACAAAAGAGTTTACAGCAATTACGCACCTATCGCGACAAGTTCGGCTCTAAAACGCCTTCCTACTTAGTCATTTTTGACCGCAGACCCGCATCAAAAGAAAAATCATGGGACGAACGTATCACTTGGGAACAAGACGATGATGTGACAGTGCTGGGATGTTAACCCAAATTGCAATTTAGCCTTTTCATTTCCTGCTCATTACTCACTCAATATACAGACACAATTTCGGGCGCTCTTGCCGAAAATTCACGTGGCTTGAGCACTCTCTCACCTGAATAACTAAAATAGCTGAAACTTGAATTTTTCGGAATGTTTGGAAAATATGCTATTTGAACCTGTAGCGTGTTGAAAACCAATCTGTTATTTCTAATTCTCACGCCTAATCCAAACGACGAATATAGATTGCTTAGCATTACCGGTTCGTTGTATCCGCCAAGCCAGCTAAGATAGGAAAAAGCGTAGACCACAAAACGAAATCCAAAAACTTCACGCGGCAAAAACACGTTCTGCTCTACCGAAAGATTTAACCGATGTCGTCCAAGTACTGAATCGTTACGAAAGCCGGGTATTCCGTATTCATCGTCTATAACTAATTTGTCTTCTAACCAATTGAACAACTGTCGCGTATATTTTCCGTTAACAAATGTGCGTTGTCTGGTGTTGCCTGTTATGTAGAGGTTAGAGAAATAGTTCATTTCAACGGATACTACTCCCTGGTCTGGTCCCTTGTTGAAGAACGCGCCGTAGGAAAGCGCCCCTGAAATGTATCCCAAATAGGGTACGAAATATCCCGAAGATGCAATTGCGCCTAAGTATGGTCGGCGAGCCATCTCACTTATTTCTTTTCCGCCCTTTATCGTAAGAAGGTGTCCGTATGGAATATCTTCTGTTCTGCCATAGTTGTAAATCAGGCTGGCATTGTAGAACGATTGTTTTGAAAATGACAGCGAGGCAAGGTATGTTGTGCGGTTTTGAAGCCGGTAATAGCGCTCTTCGGCATCGTCGGGTCTGTCTATAAATTTCATGTTGTGCGCTCCCACTGATACGGTAATATTTCTGCTTTGTCTATAGTTACTTCGGTTGTCGAGCAAGAACGAGCGTCCAAACCATGCGTTAAACTGTTTGTATCTGATTGTGACGGGAGTAGATGGCGCTTCGTCGCTCTTGTAGTCATAGTAGCGCACCGGAGTTCTGACGTTGTAGAAAGACAGGCTTCCGGCATATTTTGTGGTGGGCGCGTAAAAATCACGTTGCAGTTTGAAGCCCAAGCGTTGATTTTCATATTTGTCTAAATAATCAGCCTGAAACGAGGTCAAAGAGCGTCCCATATTAGCTTGGCGCAACATTGCCCTGTAGCCCATCAGGTTTTCTTTTTTTGTATCTATGAACGCGCCGGCAAGCAGTTCGAAACCAAGCCCGATGATGTTATTGTTTGTAAATGAAAAACTTGCCCGCGTATCAAAATTGCTGTCACCATCTACCGAATAGGGCAAATTATCCTGTATTACGACTAATACCTCAGCCGTGTTTTCGCACACGGGGGTGGAAGTGATGCGCGCATCGCCAATGTATCCAAGACTGCGCAGATAACGTTCGGAATAGGCTAATTTAAGACCGTCTACAGCATCGCCCTCCCTAAACAACAGCGCATTGCGTATTACAAATTCATTAGTATTTATATGTATAGCATTTCCCACCCTGCCAAGCCAGCGCGGATGACTGTGAACACTGTCTGTAATAGAAGTCCCGAAAGGGTTTAGGCGCGTTATCCGTATATTCGCGATGGTCAGTCCTTCGGTAGCAAGGTAAATATTGCCGGGCGACATTATATTAAACGTATCAGCTTCCGTTTCGTTCTTTGGCGACACGATGATTATGTTTCTTAGTTCGCGCACCCACCTCCGCGACGGAGTTATATCATAGAAACTTACGTGTGTAACGGTATCGCCCTGGGAGGCTATCAAAAAATAATCCCAGAGGGTCATCAAAACCAAAACCAATAATAATCGCTTCAAATTTAAGGTCTTATTGTCATTAACACTTGTTTTATAGATTGATACGTATTTTGCATGACAAAATTTAACAGATTTTGGGGAAACCACACAGCTTTCGTGATATTTTCAGCTTGCTGCGGTCTCAACGTTTCATTTCCGTCATACAGCATGGCGTACCACACTGTGTGTTTGAGTATATGCTTGTTGCTCTGATAGTAAGTATGAAAAGTGTGTACCACTTCGCTGACGATTTCGGGCGACTGTTCTAATCCGCATTCTTCCACCACTTCGCGTATGGCTGTTTGCGGCATCATTTCTTTTTTTTCAGCCTTCCCCTTCGGCAAGTCCCATTTTCCCAAGCGTTTTATCATCAACACGCGCCCGTCGGGAAGTAGTACTAATCCGCCGGCTGCTTCTACAAATTTGAAACATTTTTTGACGTAATACATCAGCTCTTTAAGGTCGTGGTGAACAACAATCAATTTTTCGTCGCCCGACAGCTCAAACTGTTTCAACTGCCTTGCCAACGATTTTTTATCTTTAAAAACATAGACCTTATCCGTGTATGACGCAGTGTCATTGTCGGTAAATACAACGAAACGGTCTTCAAAATATACTCTAATTTCTGTATTTTCCATGCAATAATTAACCTATAAGTGATTTTCTCTGAACGCGTTCAGCCTTTTTTCTAACTCCGGAAACTGTTCCGGCTTAGTTTGCGAAACACAGGCGCGCAAACCCTCGCTACGCCGGCTTCCGGTAATATCCAATGTTATTGCGCTAACGCCGTAATACAGCAGCTCTTCGAGCAGTGCGCTACCCGAAAACCCGGGATAGGAGATAGTGAAGTAGAAACCGTCGGCTAAGGGGGCGTCCTCGTCGCGGTCATACACTATTTGAAAACCATAGCGGGTAAAGAGCTCCTTCATCACTGCGGCGCGACTGCCGTATTCCCTCACCTGTTCAACAAAAGAGTAATTTCCGTCGTTGGCGGCTTTGAGCATGGCTGTCAGCGCGTATTGAGCCGAGTGTCCGGCGCCGGCTGTGATTGCATACAGTGCGCCATAGACCACCGCATGACCAAAACTGTCTGTGGTATAAAAACGTTTCAGGTCGGTATAGCGCCGCGTATACTGCTTATTGCCCATGAGCATCAGGGCAATGCGCTCGCCGGCATAGCTGAAAACTTTTGAACCCGAAAAAAGCAAGACATAATGGTCGGTATAGTGCGCAACAGTAGGCTGATAGGGCGCCACGCCGGGTATGCCGTAATCATGGCGAAAATCCATACCAAAATATGCCAAATCCTCTAACACAATAACATCGTATTTATTAGCTAATTCGCCTATTGTTCGTAATTCGTTATCCGAAAAACATATCCACGACGGATTGTTTGGATTTGAGTACACAATCGTATGTACGTCGCCGTCAGAAAGATACTCTTCCAACTTTGCTTTCAGTTTGTCGCCACGATAATTGTAAACATCGAACGCCTTGTGTTTCAAACCTAAGGCATGATGCTGTTGTTTTTGCACCGGAAACCCGGGGTCTATGAACAGTGTGTGTTCCTTGCTCGCGCAACAGCGGCTATTGACCATGAACGCCGCGAGGCTGCCCTGCATCGACCCAACCGTAGGCACGCAGCCTGCCGGCTCTATGTCTATGTTCAAAAACAATTTTGCAAAACGCGCAGCCTCCTTTTTCAATTCCCCGATGCCGTCCATCGACGAATATGCAGCGGCGACGCCCGTTTGCAGAGCCTTTATTTGAGCGTCAATCCCAACCTGCGAGGCAGGCAGTCCGGGAATGCCCATCTCCATTTTAACAAACTCAAGCCCTGAAGCCTTTTCGATATTGTAAACTAATCCAAGCACTTCGCGTATCGAAGCCTTGCCAATATCACTCAGTCCGCTATCCTGTTTTGCACGGTCAACTAAATGACGCGGTATTGGTGTATCCATAAAAAAATTTTTGCAAATATACATAAAAATTTTGTAAAAGAACAAAAAAAATTGTAACTTTGTATTTTTTAGTAAAAAAACTGAAAACTATATGAATCGTTTACGTTTTGGTGTAATCGGCACCAATTTCATTACCGATTGGGTGGTCGCGGGTGGCAGTCAGGACGAACGTTTTGAGCTTGCCGCCGTCTACTCCCGCACGCAGGAGACGGCTGATGCTTATGCTGCCAAACACAATATTCCTCACACGTTTACTTCTTTGGAAGCTATGGCTGCCAGCCCTCTGATTGACGCAGTATACGTAGCCTCGCCCAATTCTCTGCACGCCTCTCAGAGCATCCTTTGCATGGAACACGGCAAACACGTCCTTTGTGAGAAAGCCTTTGCTTCTAACTCCCGCCAGGCGCGTGAAATGATTGCCTCAGCCCGCAAAAACAGGGTAGCTCTGATGGAGGCAATGAAACCGACACTGACGCCAAATTTTCTTGCTGCCCGCCAAGCATTAGGGAAAATAGGCGCTGTGAGACGATACTTTTCGTGCTACTGCCAGTATTCATCGCGCTACGACAAGTTTCGCGAGGGCATAGTTCTAAACGCCTTCAGTCCAGAGCTGTCAAACGGCGCGCTGCCCGACATAGGCGTGTATACCATTTATCCTATGGTAGTGATGTTTGGGCGTCCGCAAACGATTAAGGCAGCCGGGTTCAAACTTTCGTCGGGCGTAGACGGAGAAGGCAGCGTCGTTTTTTCATACCCCACGATGGATGCAGCCATACTGTACTCAAAAATAGCAAACTCGTCGCTACCCACTGAAATACAAGGCGAAGATGGCAACATACTATTAGACCGCATAAACATTATCAGCGAGGTAAAAATAAATTACCGCGACGGACGCAGCGAAAATATATCCCGCCCGACAGAAAAACACGAGTATTTTTATGAAGTAAAGGAATTTATCGACGTTGTATTATCCGGCAAGCAGGAATCGGAGATAAACAGCTGGGAAAACTCTCTGACAACAATGGAAATAATGGACGAAATAAGAAGTCAAATAGGGGTCGTGTATCCGGCTGATAATTAATATCGCAGTTTTTTGTTATGATATACGATTTTTTTTATCTCATTTTCACATGTTTTCTTAACATGAGCGGCAGCGCCCTTTTTGTTGCCGCATTGATTGGCATTTTTGCGGGCGCGCTTTGCTGGGTTGCGTGCTTTTATTACACGCGCCTCTGGCACAAGCGCTTTCATGTTAAGGCTCAGCATCATCTGCTTTGTGCTGTTGCCGCCTTGTTTACTGTGTTTTTCACTATACAGTTTCGCGCTTTGGGAAATTTGGAACATATTGTTGATGGTATCATCGACAACTGGCACGAATATTTGAACGAAGATGGCTATTTTCACAGTGAGACCTACGAATTAGCCTACTATACGCTTAAAGACGATTATCCGGTTGTTTTCGCGGGCGTTCCTCAGCCGGGCAGCAGCGATACTTACATACCCTTTGCAAACGACGATATGCGACAAATTTGCGTTGCAATATACGTTGCTGAGGCATGTGCAAATTTTTCTACGCATCATCCGTTCCTGAACCTGATGTTGACGACTCGTGCGGGCGTTTCGCAAGAAGAAATAGAGAACGACGTCAAAGAGTTTTTCGGTCGAAATCCTGGAGCTGTTTATCCGTTAAAGCGCGCCGTAGATATTGCAGCCGGACATATACGCGAAAGTCTGCTCGAGCAAAGTCCCAAAACAGTGTGGAAAACGCGGTTAATATCAGTTTTCCTGTTTCTGATTTTACAGTTGTTGCCGTTCGGAATAATTGGATACTTGGCATATAAGGATTTGGAAAAACTGAAAAATGAGAGATACAAACATTTAAATGAACGTGGAAACCTTTCCGGGAAAAGTCCGAAAACTGTTGTTCTCGTGCTGGCAAGCGCCTTTGCGTTGGGTTCTTGCAGTCCGCCTTACTATAAAGACAAAAGGGCGACAGACGATAACTTCAAAAGACAAGAGTATTTTGCAAGAGACGTTAGCCAATCGCCGTCTGCGCAGCCTGCGACGCCTACTCCCTCAACGGGCGATGTTCACGTATTATTAAAATGGAACAACTATAATGATTTGGATTTACATTGTGTAGACCCGTCGGGCGTAGAAATATACTATAACAACAAAAAATCGCCTACCGGTGGAATACTTGAAATAGATATGAACGCAGATGAGTTTAGTCGAAATTCTAATCCTATTGAAAATATTTATTGGCCCACAGGGAGAGCTCCCGAAGGGACATATAGCGTTTATCTCGTATATTATGCCATGCACGACAATGTAGACGAGACTTCATATACTATTGAAGTAAAATATGGGGACAAAACCGAAGTATTTCAGGGAACAATTAGAAGTACCGACCCTAAACGACACATCTGTACTTTTAATTTTAATAACTGAGTAACTGAATAACTGAGTAACTGGATAATTGAATGACTGAATGAAACAGTTTTTTTGTATTTTAACATTATTTTTCGCTTCGATTTGCACCCTTTGGGCTCAAAGTGGAAGCGTGTATGTGGTTCCTAATCCGAATTTGGCAGAGACACATATCAGGTCAGGCAATGAATTTTTCTCTGAGAACAATTACGAGCAAGCAATAATAAGTTATGAAAAAGCGCTTAGCGTTAACCCAAATTATGTGCATGCAGTTCATGTATATCATGGTCTTGGTCTTTTATATCTCGCCGTGGGCAATAATTCGAAAGCGGTAGAAAATTTCAGGGAAGCAGCCCGTCGTGGCGATGTGGAAAGTCAACAATGGTTAAGAGCAAGCGGATATAGTTGGGACAATAGTAGTGACGTTGCGTCTCCTTCTTCGCCGCAACCGTCTCCTTCTTCAGTAAATAAGGCTCTTTTGTTGCAATTGGTAAATCAATATCGGGCAAGTGGTTATACCTGCGGAGAAACTTTTTACGGTCCGACCACTCCTGTTGAATGGAGCGACAATCTCGAACAGGCTGCCTATGACCATTCTTTAGATATGTTCACAAAGAATTATTTCAGCCACACCGGACAAGATGGCTCAAGACCATGGGATAGAGCAGAACGACGAAATTATGGCTCTTCGTATGTTGGAGAAAATATTTACAGAGGACAGAACACCGAAGAGGCAGCAATACGGGGATGGATGAATAGTCCCGGACATTGCCGCAATATAATGAACCCAAACTATAAAGAAATGGGAGTGGGACATGTAAACAGCTACTGGACAATGAAACTTGGACGGCAATAGAAAAAAAACTTTCACCTCTCCTGCGTTTTGGCATGATTTTTGTGGTATATATTTTATATGGACAATCGTTATATGCAGCGTGGTGTTTCGTCGGCAAAGGAAGATGTGCATCGTGCTATAAAGAATATTGATAAGGGGTTGTACCCTAATGCTTTCTGCAAGGTGTTGCCCGATGTTCTGGGGGGCGATGCCGGTTATTGTAACATCGTGCACGCAGACGGCGCCGGAACAAAGTCGTCGTTAGCATACGTATACTGGCGCCAAACGGGTGATTTGTCCGTTTGGAAGGGCATAGCGCAGGATGCGTTAGTGATGAATACCGACGACCTGCTGTGTGTGGGCGCAGTAGATAAAATCCTTGTGTCGTCTACAATCGGGCGAAACAAGCTGCTTGTTCCGGGCGACGTGATAGCGGCTATTATCGACGGCACCGAGGAGTTTATAGAGCAAATGCGAAGCTTCGGAATTGATATACAACTTGCGGGCGGCGAAACAGCCGACGTAGGCGACCTTGTGCGCACGATAATTGTCGATTCGACGGTGGCTTGCCGAATGAGACGTTGCGACGTGATAACAAACGAGTTGATAGGCGCCGGAGATGTTATTGTAGGGCTGTCATCGTCGGGGCAGGCAACTTACGAGCAGCAATACAACGGAGGTATGGGCAGCAACGGGCTGACGTCGGCAAGGCATGATGTGTTTGAAAAATACTTGGCTGCAAAATATCCCGAAAGCTACGACCAGGCTTTAGACAGTTCCCTCGTCTATACGGGCTCTTATCGTCTGACAGATATGATTGAGGAACTGGGTATTGACGCCGGAAAGCTAATACTGTCGCCAACAAGGACATACATGCCGGTTATACGCAAAATTTTAGAAGAGATGCGTCCGGCAGTTCATGGAATGATACACTGTTCGGGAGGAGCACAGACAAAAGTGTTGCATTTTGTTGATAATTTGCATATTGTGAAGGACGACATGTTCGATGTTCCGCCGCTGTTTCGAATTATTCAGGAACAGTCAGGGACTTCGTGGCGCGAAATGTATCAGGTTTTCAACATGGGACATCGCATGGAAATTTATATTGCCCCAGACAATGCACAACGCGTGATAGAAATTGCCGGAGAATTTGGCATAGAAGCTAAAATTATAGGGCGATGCGAAGCAGCTGAAGGCAAAAAGCTAACAATAAAAAGCGGGTTCGGAGAATACTATTTTTAATTTTCGATTTTTGATTTTCGGTTTGCATCCAGCTCAAAACTCAATCAAAAATCTTCAAATGCTTGTATACTGTTTCCAAGCTTATGTTGTGCTTGCGAGCGATGGCTGCGCAGTCTTCGTATTCAGGCTTTGCTCTCAGCTTTTGCCCCTTATAGTACGCTTCCTTAACACGCACCGGTCCCCACTGCGTTTCAACAGTTACAGTGCGGCGGTCGAGAACGCTTTTTTTTACATATTGATAACGCACTCCTATTGTTGAAGTTTCAGTAAAGAGCAGCCTCTCCATCTCAACTCTTTTGTCGGGAGCACAAAGCACGGAGAGCATAACTGCCGGACGCGTTTTTTTCATTATTATATTTTGAAGAAAAACATCGTCGGCGCCAGCAGCAAATAGACGCTCCATGACGTAGGAATAACGCTCGGGGGTCATATCGTCGATATTACATTCTATTAATACAGCATCCATCGTATTTTCCTCTTCTTCGGGAGCTATCTCAGCCTCAAGGATTTTAAAATGTTCTAAAGCCTTAACAATACCGTCCCCGTCTACCGTGTCAGTTACGTAATCGGCTATCGCTTTCACATTGTCTCCGGCATTACCCATTGCAACGCCAATAGCAGCGTGTTGCAGCATGGATATGTCGTTTCCGCCATCGCCAAAAGCCATAGTGTATTCTTTTTCAATACCATAGTGTGACATAAAACTGTCCATTCCTGCCGACTTGTTGCAATCTTTGGCAGTGATGTCGGTAAAAGACGGATGCCAACGACCACTGCTGCAATCCGTTAAAATGCTCATAAGTTCGGCTTCCTGTTCGTTATCAATAAAAGCATCTAACTGAAACACATCGAGTTCGATGATTTCTAAGACAGGCTTAACAGGCGAGACCGGAAGATTAACAAGTTTGCTGACGGTCGATACCGCATCGTCAACAAAGTTAATAAAATTGCCGTTATTGGTCATAAATCCGCAGGGGAATGGCTTTTCATCCAAATATAATGCCAATTTGCGTAAACTTTCCCTTGAAATCAGGCGTTGCGCAATAATTTTGCCGTCGCAATCAATGCAATAAGCGCCATTGGCAGTTATAAAACCGTCAAAAACAAGGTCTTCCAAATTGTTAATATCACATAAAGCGCGACCGGTAGAAATAAAAACTTTGATACCCATATCCCTGAGCCGCCTAATCGCTGTCTTGGCTGAAGTCGGGATAGAGTGGGTTTTGAAACTGACCAACGTGCCGTCAATATCAAAAAAAATAGCTTTGGGCTTCATTAAAAAATATGTTATAAAATTTTGCGCAAAAGTAAAAATAATAAATCAAATTTTCAAATATAACATTTTTTTTGTATCTTCGCGGTTTTAAAAAATGTCAATGAACAGAACTGTATTTGATAAAATTTGGGACAGCCGCGTAGTAAAACATATTGACGGCGGTCCGGACGTGTTGTACATCGACCGTCATTTAGTGCATGAAGTAACAAGCCCACAGGCTTTTGCGGGTCTTCACAGGCGCGGACTAAAGACTGCGCGTCCGGCACAGACCTTCGCCACCTGCGACCACAACGTGCCAACGCTAAATCAGAGCCTGCCTATTGCTGACGAGCTGTCGCGCGTGCAGGTGGAAACGCTGGCAAATAATGCCCAAAAGCACGACATAACCTATTTTGGGCTGGGCAACCCCAAGCAAGGAGTAGTGCACGTTGTGGGTCCCGAACTGGGAATTACCCTTCCGGGAATGACAATAGTGTGCGGCGACAGCCATACCTCTACGCACGGAGCTTACGGCAGCATAGCCTTCGGAGTGGGCACCAGCGAAGTTGAAATGGTATTAGCCTCACAATGCATTATGCAACCCAAGCCCAAAAGCATGTTGATAGAGGTCAACGGAGAACTTGGCAAAGGGGTCACAGCAAAAGATATTGTGCTGTACGTAATTTCAAAACTCACTGCCGGAGGCGGTACGGGCTATTTTGTTGAATTTGCCGGCGACGCAATACGTTCGCTGAGCATGGAAGGACGTATGACAGTGTGTAACATGAGTATAGAGATGGGGGCACGCGGAGGCTTGATAGCGCCCGACGAAAAAACATTCGAATACTTCAAAGACCGCGAATATGCACCAAAGGGCGACGAATGGAACAAAGCCCTTGCATATTGGAAAACGCTGAAAACAGACGAGGGAGCCAGCTTCGACAAGACTTATAAATTTGACGCAGCAGACATAGAACCCATGATAACCTACGGAACAAACCCCGGCATGGGAATGAAAATAACCGATACAATTCCAGATGGTAAAGAGCTGACCGGCAACGACAAAATAACGTTCGATAAAGCCCTGCAATACATGGGGTTTGCCCCCGGACAAAAAATACTTGGAAATCCGGTTCAATATGTTTTTCTTGGCAGTTGCACGAACGGACGCATTGAAGATTTTCGGTCGTTTGCCAATTTTGTGAAGGGCAAAAAAAAGCATCCCGATGTTATCGCCTGGCTTGTTCCCGGCTCGGGAACGGTAGAGCGCCAAATACGAGCCGAAGGCTTGGACAGGATTTTGGAAGAAGCCGGCTTTGAGTTGCGACAGCCCGGATGTTCGGCGTGCTTGGCAATGAACGACGATAAAGTTCCGGCAGGAATGTATGCTGTTTCAACAACTAACCGTAACTTTGAAGGACGTCAAGGACCCGGCTCGCGGACTCTGCTTGCCGGAACGTTAGTAGCGGCTGCAGCAGCGCTGACCGGAAAAATAACAGACCCATGTTTAGTGTTTTAATTCTTTTTTTTATTTTGATAGCGGCAGGCGCTATTTCCACCGTTGTGATGAAAAGTAAACAAGCGTCAAATGGCGCCAAAGTTTTTTTCTCTGTTAGTTCGATGACCGAAAAAATGGCGCTATTAGTTCAGCGTTTTCCTGTTAGCGTTTTCCTTGTTGGCGGACTTGCAGTCTTGTTTTTTATTGCTATAAACGACGACTTCGACAAAATTTCGTATAAACTTTGGCTTTTCTTTTCGGTGGGCGCTTTTATTGGCATTGTTGCAACTTTGTTTGCCGAAGATTTTTTTGATTATTTCAAATCATGTGGGATGTCGCTTTTCGCTATCCTGCTATGGGGAGCGTATTGTTATTTTCTGCCCGAAAAAGCAGGTGATATACAGTTAAATAAGGTAATAGAAATTTCTGTTGTCAGCTGGACGGCATTTTTTGCAATGTTTTTCATCTCTTTTTTGAAAAAGAACAACGACGACGCTTTTTGGAATTTTACCTCTCAAACGCTTTTTCAAATGGCGTTAGCCGTTATTTTCGGTTCAATTCTTTTTGGTGGATTGAGTTTGGCGTTGCTGGCTATTAACACTTTATTTAATATTTCGATTGATGCGAAACTGTACGGAAATTTAGCAGTAGCTTGCCTTGTGCTCTTTACACCGCTTTATTTTCTGTCAAATATCCCTAACAAAACAGAAAAACAGAACGCCGAAATTTTGTATACAAAAGTACAAAAAATACTTGCGTTATATATTCTTACGCCTATTTTGGCGGTTTATGCCGTAATTTTGTACGCTTATTTGTTCAAAATTGTAATTGCGTGGGAATTGCCAAACGGATGGGTTTCATGGCTTGTTTCGGCGCTTGCATTGGGTGGATTGCTGGTTATAACTGTCTTATACCCTGTTCGGAAGACGAGTAAAAACAAGGCGGTCGATTTTATATCACGTTGGTTTGGCGTGTTGATTTTACCACTTTTAGTATTGATGACTATCGGTATTTTTCGCAGAATTGGCGATTATGGTATCACTATCAATCGTTGTTATATACTGCTGTTAAATATCTGGTTCTATGGTATTTATATTTATATTTTCTTCACTCAATCACGTCATGTCAAATGGATTTTAATTTCGTCTGTCGTAATAACTTTATTTACTTCGATTAGCGTCTGGGGGATGGCAAACATTACCAAAAACTCATTGACTAAGGAGGTCAGCGCTATATTGGACAAACAACTGTCTACCGAAGAAGCAAGGGCGGTATTTGCAGAAATGAGCCAAGATGAAAAAGAAAAAATTAGAAGCAAACTTGAATATTTGCACAAAACATTTGGAAAAGAAAGCGTTCAACCGTTTTTTTCCGATAGAGTGTCAGAAAGGTCTTGGAGTTTTTTGTCAGAATTAGAACTTATAGGTGCACTTGATGGAGAAAGGGAAGCAAAGGAATGGATTAACTATGAGATGGATAGCGAAATAATTTGGGAAATAGATAATTACAACAAGTTTAAACAAATAAAATATAATAGTCATACGAGTAGAAAAGATGCAAAACTTTCTACAAAACAAGAAGACACAATCGAAATAACAACAGACAATCGCACTTTTATTCTTCCTGTTCGAGAAATCGTCTTGGAATATTTAACCACAGATGAAATATTGCGAAACAAGCAGAAATGGATCGTTAGCGAAAGTGATTTTACGATAATGATTAGTTCTTTGGTTATAACAGACCCATGTTCTCTTATTTCAGAAATTCTACCTTGACCACTTTTCCAATCATCAACTCATTGTATGGCGCTTCCACCTTTATATAATTTTCTGTAAAGCCGGTCATAAAACCGTTTTTGGCGTTTTGCTCAAATATAACCTGACGCGTCTGACCTGTATTTTGCTGCTCAAAGATATTTTTTTTGATGTCTGACAGTGTCAACAGTTTTTTGCTGCGTTGTTCGGCTATGGCTGGCTGCACCTTGTTTGGAAGGGCGATGGATTTTGTTCCGGGACGTTCGGAATATTTGAAAACGTGGAGGTAGGCGATATTAAGATTTTCTATGAAAGTATATGTTTCGTTAAAATATTCGTCTGTTTCGCCCGGGAAACCTACAATTACGTCTACTCCTATTGCTGCGTGCGGGATATGGCTGTGAATAAGGGCTACCTTTTCGGCAAACTGTTCGCTGTTGTATCGTCGCGCCATTAAGCCAAGTATCGCATTGCTTCCCGATTGCAGCGGGATATGAAAATGCGGGGCTATTCGCGTCGAGCCGGCGATAAGTTCTACTATTTCTTCTGTTATCAGGTTTGGCTCTATCGAGCCTGTACGAACGCGTTCTATGCCTGCCACATCGTCTAATGCGCGAAGCAGTTGCAAAAATGTTTCGCCGGTAGTTTTTCCAAAATCGCCAATATTAACGCCCGTGAGCACGATTTCTTTTACTCCCTTGCCGGCAATGATTTGCGCCTGCGAAACGATGTCGGCAATTGGCGCATTGCGACTACTCCCACGCGCCATCGGAACTGTGCAATATGCGCAATGATAATCGCAGCCGTCCTGCACCTTCAGGAACGAGCGCGTACGGTCATGAAGCGAAAAAGAAGAAGTGAAATTTTCGATTTTTAATTCTTCATTCTTCATTCTTACTCCTTCATTCTTATCTCTTATTTTTTCTATAATATCAAACTTTTCCTTATTGCCCAATACTATATCAACGCCCGGAATGGCAGCTATTTCGGCGTTTTTCAGTTCGGCAAAACAGCCAATGACCACTACTATAGCTTCGGGCGATGTTTTCACTGCCTTAGTTATTGCCTGCCTGCATTTCCTGTCAGATTGAGCCGTGACGGTGCATGTGTTGATAACCACCACATTAGCGGGCTGCCCGAAGGCGACCCTACTATAGCCGTTTTCGGCAAAAAGCCGACTAACAGTAGAAGTTTCAGCAAAATTCAATTTGCACCCTAACGTATGAAACGAAACGATTTTCAATTTTTGCTATGACAATTTAATGATAAAAATTACAGCGCAAAGTTACAAAAAAGTTTTTTTTGGAAAACAATTTTTTCAATTATTTTTTTTTTTTTCAAAAATATACTCTACTTTTGCATAAATATTTAAAAATAAATTTATGTATAGTGCAGAGTATTACGATTTGTTAAACAGCGCGGAAGCAGGCGATTATAATTCAAAGTTTTGCCTGGCAGATTGTTTGTTGGGGGATGTCAGAGGAAACCAAATAGAGGGTTTCCCATACGACCCAGGCAAGGCAGAAAGTCTATTTGAAGCGGTAATAAAATATTCTAATAAAGATGATCTTAAACAAAAATCCTACTCATTTTTGGCTACAGAGTACGAGTTTGGGCAAAAATTACCAAAAGATTTGGGTAAAGCCATCGAATATTTTAAAAATGCTATGGAACTTGGCGATGATTTTTCAGAAAAAAAATATCACGAACTAGTTCAAAAGCGGGCAATATCAAGCAATATCAGCAACGAAAAATCCGGTCCCTGTTATGTTGCTACATGTGTTTACGGCTCATACGACAGCCCGGAAGTTATAACACTACGCAGGTTTCGGGATACAAGCCTCAATAGCAATTGGACGGGACGAAAATTTGTACAGATTTATTACGCATTAAGCCCCAAAGTTGTAAATACCTTAGGAAAACACAGGTGGTTTAATATAGTGGGTAAAACGCTTATTGGAGGTATTGTTAAAATATTGCAAAAAAATAGTTCAAATGAGTTGTCCACATCTAATTAGAAAACAAGACCGTTTTTATTGCTCAAAGACCGGCGACCCTATTATGGATAACGAGTTTTTTTTCATATTCTGTAATGGCAGATATGATACTTGTACGTACCCGGGAACGGTTGGTATACAGGAAAATAAAATCGGTGGCATCCAAGGAAATAAAAATGGTTGTCGTAAAATTTTAAAGATCGTATTTATTGCTATTGCCGTATTAATCGGATTATGGATTTTGATGAAAGTTGTTTTTATTTTTTCTTTATTTTTTTCTTAGGGAAAAAATCATCTTTTTTTTCAATTTTTTATTTTCGATTGGGTGGAGTTTTCAGAATTTACACATATATATAATGTATATTCAGAGCTGCCGCTACGAAATTCTTCACTCTTCATTCTTCATTCTTCACAAATATAATGTTTTTTTTTTGGATATTCAAAAAAATGTATTACCTTTGCATTTTAAATTTTAAAAAATATTAATATCGATTAGTATGAAATGGAGATTATGGTTGAAGCCGAATATGTCGGCAGAAGCAGATGGCGAGTACGAATACACGGCGTCGGTCAATTTAGCCGGCAAAAAAATTCTTCGTGCACGCGACATCGCCAAATTTATTAAGGATAGCGACGTTGCGGTCGACTTGGAAACACTTGTTCAAATCTTGGAGCAAAACGACCGTATCATTTGTGAAAAATTGCAGCTTGGCTGCGGCGTTTCTACCGGTTTTTGTCAATTGACGCCTACGGTAACAGGAACTTTTGGCGCACGCGCCAAGTTTAATCCCGAAGTTCACAAAGTCACGTTAGACATTGAGTTGACGCCCGAGATGCGCGCAATGCTCAATGAGGTAAGCATCACCATCATGGGCGTTAAAGATGGAGGCACATTTATTGGCATGGTAACAGACACTGCCACAGGTAATACCGATGGTTCCGTCACTGCCGGCGATGACATATTAATAGAGGGCGACAAAATAAAAATCGACCCGTTGGGCGACCCCAGCTTGGGGGTATTTTTTGTGAACGCCGACGGTAAAGCTTTTCCCGTTGTTAGACGGTATACACAAAACGAGCCTCAAAGAATTATTGCCCGCGTGCCAGCCGACCTGGCTCCCGGACAATATACTTTGCGCCTGACAACAAAGTACACTACAGCATCTGTTTTGCTTATGGAACCACGTGTCGTTGAGTATGACAAGCTGTTGATAGTACCATAGAAATGTAAGATGTTTCAGTTCACGCATCAAGAATATTTGTATGCTCTGGCGTTGATACCACTGTTTGCGGTGTTTTTCGCGTGGACAATGTATGTGCGAAAAAAACGGCTTCAACGCTTTGGCGACACGGAGTTAGTGAGCCGTCTGATGCCCGACGCCTCGACGAAAAAGCCCGTGGTGAAGTTTATTTTGCTGATGATAGCATTCTTTTTTGCAGTGGTGGGCGTTGCGGGTCCCAAAACAGGAACCAGACTGCAGGAAAACACTCGCGCAGGCTCGGAGATAATCATCGCCCTCGACGTGTCGAACAGCATGCTGGCAGAGGACATTCAGCCAAACCGTCTCGAACGCGCCAAGCAAGCATTGTCAAGACTTATTGACCGTCTTGGCGATAACAGGATAGGGCTGATAGTGTTTGCCGGCGAGGCATACATACAGTTGCCGATAACAGCGGATTTTGTGTCGGCGAAGATGTTTTTGTCCACTATTTCGACAGAATCAGTTCCGGTGCAGGGCACAGCTATTGGCGCGGCTATCAATCTTGCTGTCAATTCGTTTTCGCCAGCCAGCGAAGCCGGAAAAGCCATCGTTGTCATCACCGACGGCGAAAACCACGAAGACGACCCCGTGAAGGCTGCCGAAGAAGCCGCCAGACAAGGTATCAGCGTACACGCCGTAGGAGTAGGCTCGCCGCAGGGCTCGCCAATTCCCGTGAGAACGCGCTTCGGACAGCGCGACTTCATGAGAGACCGCGATGGAAACGTGGTTATGACACGGTTGGACGAAGAAACGCTTCAGCAAATGGTAGTTGCCGGAAACGGTACATACATTCGGGCTACGACAGCAAACATGGGGCTCAACAATGTGTTGGACGAAATAAACAAATTGGAAAAAGCCGAGTTAGAAACAAGGGTGTACGCAGATTTTGCAGAGATGTTTCAATGGTTTTTTGGAGTAGCAATAGTGTTTTTGTTAATAGAATTGTTGATTTCAAACCGAAAAAATAGATTTAGGATAATCTGATAAAAATGAAGGGGATAACATTATTAGTAGCAGCAAGTTTTTTGACGGTCTGTTTGCAGGCACAACTTCTCAATCCGGAAGTCGGTGATGATGAGGTCGCAGGCGGCAGCCAGAGGGATTTTCGCAGTTTCTTGCGCGAGGGCAATCGTCAGTTCAACTCCCAGAGGGCGCCCGACGCTGAAAGGTCGTACAGACGTGCGTTGAGCATTGACGACCGGTCAGACATGGCGGCATTTAACCTTGGCAGTGCGCTGTATCGTCAGGAGAAATTTGACGAGGCAGCCAGAGAGTTCGAAAGAGTGGCTGCGAGCGCTACCGACAATACGTCGCGGGCGCGGGCGTACCACAACTTGGGCAATTCGCTTTTGCAGCAACAGAAAGTGCAAGAAAGCATCGAGGCATACAAGCAGGCGTTGCGCAACAATCCTAACGATTTCGACACCAAGTACAACCTGTCGTATGCCATGAATATGCTGCAAAATCAAGACGACCAGGACAATCAAGACCAGCAGGATAATCAGGACCAGCAGGATAATCAGGACCAAAATCAGGACAACCAGGACCAGCAAGACCAAGACCAAAATCAGGACGGTCAAGACCAGCAAGAGCCTCAAGACCAGCAAAGGGACGAAAACCAGCAGCAGCAACCGCAACAAATCAGCCCCGAAGACGCCCAGCGTATGCTCGACGCCATCGCCCAAGATGAAAAAGAGTTGTTGGAAAAGCTTCAGCAGCAGGAAAGAGCGGGAAGAAGGAATATTGAAAGGAATTGGTAAGGATGCCGAAACCATAATAACAGACCCGTCAGTTCGACAAAATGTTCTGTTTGGCGGGGTGCATTTCAAATTGTCGCAGGAGAATTTGAAATGCATCCAATTTATCATTTTTTTTTGTCAATTCATAAAAATATATTATCTTTGCAAAAATAAAAAATATATCAAAATTAACAAATAAAAGTATATACAATGAAAATAAATAATTTGAAATATTGGGGTCTGCTGCCGGCGCTTGCTGCTGCTTGTCAGACCGGCGGAAAGGCAAACGACCCGTTGGTTTTGGGTAAGTTGCCCGACGTGGGCAAACCCCGCAATGTAGTCTTTATTTTCAGCGACGACCATCGCTATGACTACATGGGTTTTACGGGTGTTGTCCCATTTTTGGAAACTCCCCACATGGACAGAATGGTGAGGGACGGAGCGCACTTGCGCAACGCCTACGTGACAACAGCGCTGTCATCGCCAAGTCGAGCTACCATCCTTACCGGATTGTACTCCCACCAGCACACCGTAGTAGACAACTCTGCGCCCGTGCCCGACGGCTTGACTTTCTTTCCACAGTATCTGCAAAAAGCAGGATATAAAACAGCCTTCTTCGGAAAATGGCACATGGGACACGAAAGCGATGACCCCAGACCGGGATTTGACCACTGGGAAAGTTTTCGCGGACAGGGGGTGTACTACAATCCAACCCTGAACATTAACGGAGAGCATGTCAGCTTTGAAAACGATACGTACATAACAGATTTGCTGACCGAGCACGCAATAAACTGGATGAGCCAACAAAAAGAAGGCGAACAGCCGTTCTTCGTATACTTGTCGCACAAGGCGGTACACGACAATTTTAATCCTGCCCGTCGCCATGCCGGACGATATGCCGACCAAGAAGTGCCTGTGCCTCCGGGCTTTAACACGCCCAAATACGGAATACCTGCCTTGCCCACTAAAGACCCGCAAACGGGAACACCTAAAACAGGCGTAGATTATTACGGAGCAAGCATGCACCCCGACTGGGCAAAAGCACAGCGGGAAAGCTGGCACGGAGTAGACTATGCCTACCATGGACGCGGCTCGTGGCAACAAAATGCTATCAGATATTGCGAAGCGCTGGGAGGGCTCGAC
>Ga0099364_10004705_pt1 | contig 20603 bp, 21 predicted proteins | sample TergutTh196P3_FD_73070 | JGI IMG/M metagenome (GOLD analysis project Ga0099364, IMG submission 73070) | Microcerotermes parvus P3 segment gut microbial communities from Pointe-Noire, Republic of the Congo - Th196 P3 | ecosystem: Host-associated > Arthropoda: Insects > Digestive system > Gut ... | reverse complement strand
ATACTGCCTGTAGGTATTATCATAATAAGCTTTTTCGGTTTGTAGGTTGAAAGGGATTCTCTCCTCCCGAACTATCGTTCTTAGCAGTAAGTCTATGGCGGTAGTTAAGTCCATGCCTATCTCGCCTAAGATTCTCTGTGCGTTTTGTTTTACTTCTCCATCTACATTGACGGATATCCTTGCTGTCGGCACCATAATCAGCTCCTTACATCTCATATGCTAAATTATACACCTATTATGCACATAAGGAGCTTCTTTGCCGCCGCATTTTAGGTTCCCCCGAGTTATGGCTCACAAAACTGCATGGCAGAAACGTGACGTTCATCCGAAAAGTCGTCGCACTTTTGTGATGGGTTGATATAATGGCTGTACAAAAAACAAAAATGCGAAGGTGGACGCTTTGTATCGTGTGGCAATTGAACAACTGAAAAGGTGGAAGTTCAACCAGGGACGTAAGCCGATGATCATCAGGGGCGCTCGTCAGGTCGGCAAAACCTGGCTGATGAAGGAGTTCGCGTCAAAATTTTACAGTGACAGCGTTTACGTCAATTTTGACAACAATCGGCGGATGAGCTCCTTATTCTCCTCCGACCTGAACGCCGAACGCATAGTCGCCGGACTCGAACTGCACGCGAGGCGCAGGATAGACCCGGAGAAAACGCTTCTGGTATTCGACGAGATACAGGAGGTTCCGCAGGCGCTCTCCTCTCTTAAATATTTTAACGAGGACGCGCCGCAGTATCAAATCGTATGCGCCGGTTCCCTGCTTGGCGTGGCCCTGCATCAAGGCGCGTCTTTCCCGGTCGGCAAGGTAGAGTTCATGGACTTGCGCCCGCTCTCGTTCACGGAGTTTATGATGGCGATGGGGCGCGAAAAGTTTACCGAACTGACAGAGCGCGGTGATTTCAGCCTCGTCTCCACATTCAGCCAGGATTACATCGAACTGCTCAAGTATTATTATTTTATCGGAGGGATGCCGGAAGCAGTCCTCAGTTTCACAAAAAACCGGAACTTTGACGAAGCGCGGGAGATTCAACAGAACATTCTTGACACATACGAGCAGGATTTTTCCAAACACGCGCCGTATAACGCCGTGCCCAAGATTCGTATGTTGTGGAACAGCATACCGGCTCAACTCGCGAGGGAAAATAAAAAATTCGTCTATGGCTTGATAAAGGAGGGCGCGCGGGCGAGAGAATACGAGACCGCCCTGCTATGGCTGTCGGATTGCGGTCTGGTGCACAGAGTATATCGCGTCTCGCAGCCCGGCTTGCCTCTCAAAGCCTATGAAGATTTGAAATCATTCAAGCTGTTTATGCTGGATGTGGGATTGATGTCCTGCATGGCGCGTTTGCGTCGCGATGTTCTTCTTGACGGAAGCGATCTGTTCGGGCAATTCAAAGGCGCGCTCACCGAACAGTATGTGCTTCAGCAGTTGAAGGCCGTGAAAAACATCGAGCCGTATTACTGGACAAACGACAAAGGCTCGGCCGAGATAGATTTCCTGCTGGATAACGGCAGTGAAATAATACCCCTGGAGGTGAAGGCGGAAATAAATTTACAGGCAAAAAGCCTCAAAGCATATCATGAAAAATTCAATCCGAAAATTTCCGTCAGAACGTCGATGGCAGATTATAAAAACGAGGGATGGCTCGTCAATTTACCGCTCTACGCGATAGAGAGCATTGAAAATATTGCGGGTTTCTACGGGTCATGCCGTAGGTAACTTATATGTATACTGGAACGGAGAAGGGAGATGAAGCGTCATGTTAAAAAAATTGATTATAGCGGCGGTTATCATCGCGGGAATATTGAGCGTTTCCGGCGCTGCGGAGGCCCGCAGCCACGGTAATCGCAATAACCAAGGCGGGCGCCATCACCGTAACCACTACAACAATAACCGCAACCGTAATCACCACTATCACGGACATCGCGGGCATGGTTCCTATTACGGGCCGGGCTGGGGCTCCGGCGGCTGGATAGTGGTGCCGCTGCCGGGGTATGGGTACGGGCACAGTCCGTATCAGGGGCAGGGGTATTTTTATTTCAGATTTTAATTACCAGCCTTAATTACCAAATAATCAAACTGATTTGCGCGGCCGGGTATGACAATGTCATAACCCGGCCGTGTTTTTTCCGGGGACGGCACAAATTTCCTCAAGGGGGCTGTGAAAGTTTTCCTATATAAGGTAAAATTCACGGGTTGAGCATAAATATAAACCTTACCGGGAAGGAGTGATGTGTCGCTATGATCCTGCTTTATCTGACGATAGGATTTGCGCTGGGAGCGGGTGTTGCGGTTGTTATTTACAAAATCTTTGACAACTCGCGCCTGTCCGGCGTTAAAAACAAAATTGCAGACTTGCAGAAAGAAGCGGCCGATTCCGCGGAACGTATCAAAAAAGAGCGTATCGCGGAGGCCAAGGATGAAATATTCAAATTCCGCCAGGACGCCGAGAAGGACATCAGAGAGCGGCGCGGCGAGCTGCAAAGAGCGGAACGCAAAATTGAGCAGAAGGAAGAAAATCTGGACCGCAAACTTGACAAAGTCGCGCACAAGGAAGATGAACTGCGCCGCAAACATGAGGATCTGGAACAACGGATATCGGAGGCCGAAAACGTCCTGAAGCAGCAAGTGACCCGCCTTGAGGAGATAGCCGGCATGAAACGCGAGGAGGCCCAGGAAATACTCCTGCGTAAAACGGAGGAGGAAGCCCAGTACGTCATAGGGCTGCGGCTTAAGGAGCTTGAGGAGAAAGCTAAAAGGGAAGCCGAACGCAAGGCCAGGGACATCATTATCACGGCGGTTCAGCGCCTGGCGGTAGAGCACTCCTCCGACGCCACCGTGAGCGTCGTGCCGCTGCCAACAGACGACATGAAGGGGCGTATCATAGGGCGGGAAGGACGCAACATCCGCGCGTTTGAAACCCTGACCGGCGTTGACCTTATAGTTGACGACACGCCGGAGGCCGTCACCCTCAGCAGCTTCGACCCCGTCAGACGCGAGATAGCCCGCCTCTCACTGGAACGCCTCATCATAGACGGACGTATTCACCCGGCGCGAATAGAGGAACTGATTGAAAAGGCCGCGCGCGACGTGGAAGAACAGATAGTGGAAGCAGGCGAGGCATCCTTGCTGGAAGCAGGTATAAAAAACCTGCACCCGGAGCTCATACGGACCATAGGCCAATTGAAATTCCGTTTCAGCTACGGCCAGAACGCTCTTTCCCACAGCCTGGAAGTGGCGCACATCTCTGGAATCATAGCCGCCGAATTGGGCATAGACGAAGAAATATCGCGCCGCGCCGGACTGCTGCACGACATCGGCAAGGCCGTGGACCACCAGGTCGAGGGGACGCACGCCGCGATAGGGGCGGATCTCGCGAGGCGCTTCGGCGAGCGCGCGGAGGTCATAAGCGCGATAGCCTCTCATCACGATAACGTGGAAGTAAAAAACATCTACGATGTAATCGTCGCCTGCGCCGACGCCATAAGCGCCTCACGCCCCGGCGCGAGGCGCGAAAGCCTGGAAGCCTACATAAAACGCCTCGAAAAACTGGAGGAGCTGGCCCAGGCCTTCGCCGGAGTCAGCAAAGCCTACGCCATACAGGCCGGGCGCGAGGTGCGCGTGCTGGTTTTACCCAACAACACCGACGACGGCACAGTGCACAAACTCGCGTACGACATCGCCCGAAAAATCGAGGAGGAGATGAAGTACCCCGGCCAGATCAAGGTAACGGTGTCGCGTGAAATGCGCTCCACCGAATACGCGAAGTGAGGATTTTTTTCGTCGGAGACATCGTGGGCCGCCCTGGCCGTTCCGCTCTGGCAAGGGCGCTGCCTACTATGAAAGAGCGCTTCGGGCGTTTTGATTTCTTCGTCGTCAACTGCGAAAATGCGGCCTCCGGCAAAGGAATGACGGACAAGGTCATGAATGAATTGTTCGCGCTCGGCGTGGACGGCATGACCTCCGGCAACCATATATGGGACAAAAACATTTTCTATCCGGCCCTGGCCTCCGAAACCAGGGTAATCCGCCCGGCCAACTACCCCCCCGGCGCTCCCGGCGCCGGATACACCATTATTGAGCGCGGCGGGAAAAAATTGGGGCTTTTGAACCTTCAAGGCAGGGCGTTCATGCCTCCGCTCGACTGCCCTTTCAGGGCCGCCGACGCGGCCCTTGCGGAACTGGAGAAAAACGCGGAGAGGATGTCCGCGCCGTTGCCGGTGCTGGTGGACTTCCACGCCGAGGCCACCTCGGAGAAAAAAGCCCTCGCGCTCTACCTGGACGGCAGAGTTTCCGCGACCGCAGGCACTCATACGCACGTTCAGACCGCCGACGAGCAAGTTTTGCCGGGGGGATCCGCCTATATTTCCGACGTCGGAATGACAGGCGGCCACGGCGGGGTTATAGGCGTGCAGGCCGAGTCTGTATTAACGCGCTTTCTCACCTGTTTGCCGGCCAAATATGAAGTGTGCGGCGACCAGCCCAGAATCAACGCCGTGGTCATAGACATCGACGACGCTTCCGGGCGCGCCGTGGATATTGTCAGGGTAAACGAGCCGGTACCCGCTTAATTTGCCATGAGCGGCAAGCACTGGGAAGATTACGCTTACACGGCGCTTATAGTTTTCTGCTTTTTGCTGAAAGACGGCAAAGTGTTGTTGATACGCCGCGCCAACGAACCCTACAAGGGAGAGATAACGGTTCCCGGCGGACGCAAAAAAAGGGGCGAAAGCCTGAAAGAGGCCTGCGCCCGCGAGATGCTGGAGGAAACCGGGTACGTCTTGAAAAACATGGAATTCGCCGGCGTCCTGCACGCCTGCCGCCGGGGTGAAAATATAGAATATCTCTCCAACTACTTCGTCTGCCGCGACTTTGAAGGCGAACTCAACCCCTCGGACGAAGGCGAGCTTTTCTGGGTCGAGGCAGAAGAAAGCCTGACGCTTCCGGATATTCACCCGTTTTACGTCAGGCTCCTTCCCTACATTTTGAAGGGCGATTTCCCGATAGAAATATACGCGCCGATGTGATTGGAGACGTAGCTACATGGATTCTCTGGTCTGTTTAACGTAGTCGTAAATTGCCTTGAAGTCGGGGTTTTGGTCGCAAAGCTCGTCGATGACGGGTTGACAGGCCGCGATTGCTTCAGCGTGGTCAATTTTCTTGATTTCCAGTCCGGCTTTCTCCAAAAAATCGTAAGCGTTCAGCATGGCGGCGGCAAAGGTGTCATAGCAGGTTTGCCGCCCAATCCTGGCCGCTTCCATCATCATCTCCCGCTCTTCGGTGTTGAGGCTGTCCCAGGCCCTACGGCTCATAATCAGCAGCGGGGACGCCGTGGCGTGGCCGGATTTGACAACCAACCTGCTGACTTCGTAAGTATCCGCGATTATAGCGGCAACCGCAGTGTCCTCAAAACCGTCGATGCTCCCGGTGTTCATCGCCTGATAAATTTCGCCGTAAGCCATTGGAACGGGGAGAAAACCCATCGCCTCGTACATTTTTATGTGAATTTCCGCCTGCATGGAACGCAGCTTGATTGAAGGAGCGTCCGCCAGCGAATTGAAGGGCTTGTTCAGGAAAAAATCACGGGGCGCGTTGTAGAAAAAACCCAGCCCATGCACACCGGTAACTTCCTTCATTCTATCGAGATAACCGCGGGCAAATTCCGACCCTACCACGGCGGCGTGCAGCGCCGTATCAACTTCGCCGTTTTCATCCACCCATAGATAAGGCAGGTCAAAACCGTCCATCAAGTTGGTAAACCCTGACAGAACCGGCGCGTTGAAAAGGGCCGCGTCAATAAGGCCCATTTGGACCGACTCGAATACCGACCGTTCGTCGCCCAGCCGGCCGCCGGGGTGCAGGTCAAACGTCAGAGTGCCGCCCGACGCCTCGTTCAAGTACTCGTTCATTTTCAGGAAGGCTTGCGTATATCCGTGGGTCTCATCGTATACGGTCGGCATACTGGTCCTGAGGCTCCTGATAACGCTAACCGGCTCGGCGGCGTCTGTACATGCGGCAAAGATTATGGTGAAGATTACGGTCACAACTGACAACACTATGCTTCTTTTCACGATGCCGTCCTCCTTTTGTATCTTGCGTGTATTTTTTCTATCATTTCCGTGATGCGTGAAACCTCCTCAAAATCGCCGTTATGCAGATGTTTGGCCATCGCGGCCAGCAGTTCCTTTATCGGGCTGGGCCACTCCTTTTGCCTCAGTTCGATTAACGCGTATTTAACGGTCTTTTTATCATAGGTCTCACACGCCTTTTCAACGGCAAGCAGCCTTTCACACAAATACGGATAATCCACGAGCGCCGCTTCATCGGTCTCCCGCTCCTCTTTCGGCGGGGTAAGGTTTTCGAGTTTCTCGATTTTTTTGATCAGCGCCCGCAACTCGTCAATAAACGCCGGGGTTTCGGATGACATTACGGCCGCGTCCTTGTCGCGTCCCGCCTTTTCCAGTTTGCCCGCGACAGCGGAAAGCTCCGTTTCGCCAATATTTATAAGAGCGCTTTTTATGGCGTGGACGTTGATTGTATACATCCTTATGTCTTCATTCTTGTAAACGCCGTTTTTTTCATGGATATCTTCAAGCACTGCAATGGTCTTAAGAGCATCCCGCGAAAAAATTTCGCCCAGTAGCGGCGTCAAAGGCAAAGGCATCGGCGGCGCTACATCAACGGCGCGTCCGCGTATCTTCGGCTTCTTCTTTTGCCGCCCCACAGTGTCCGGCTCCGAAATGCCAGGGATCTCATTTATCTCTGATTTTACGGGCTTGTTTTTTGGGTGGTTTTTCAGGTATGAAATCGTCAGAATGACAAACGTCAGCGCGAACGCGCCGAACAATAAAATCAGATTTATATTTACGTTCATTTATCAGGTTAGCCCTTTCAAAATCAAATTGTGAATTACACATCCCTTCTATTTTACACCTTGTTAACTTTTTACAGTCGTATAAAATTCGTACCTTGACTTTACGCTTCGCAGCCTGTACCATAAATTATAAACTGACCGCTGGTCTAAAAAGGGTGATTACGCAGTGCGCCGGATAAAAGAACCGGAGATAAGAAAAAGTGAGATATTGGACGCGGCGCAAAAACTTTTTGCTGAAAAAGGGTACGCTAAGACGACAGTCACGGATATATTGAATGTGCATGGTTTATCCAAGGGCGTATTCTACTATTATTTCAAATCTAAAGAGGAAGTCATGGACGCTATCATCAAGCGTATCATAGATAGAGAAGCCGCCGGCATGGAAAAAATTGCGGCAGACTCCAAAATGACATATCGGCAAAAGCTGTTTGCGGTTTTAATGGGGCAAGGATTGTCCGAGGAAAATAAAAAAGATAAGGAAGCTATGATAGAGCAATTCCATGTTCCTGAAAACGCGGAGATGCACCAAAAAAGTTTGACGCAATCCGTGAAGCGCCTCGCGCCCGTAATTTCAGAAATCATCATCCAGGATAGAAATTTTACTACCGATTATCCGCAGGAAACCGTGGAGTTATTCCTTGCCGCCAGTTCGTTTATTTTTGACAAGGGACTGTTTCAATGGAATGATGAAGAACTTTCGCGCCGGGTTGCCGCTTTTGTAGAAATGGTTGAAAAGACTTTAGACGCGCCAAAAGGATATTTGGAAGGTATAAAAAATTTAATCACATGATGTTGACCGTTCTTTATCGTGTGGTTATATTTTTTTCCATTTTCTATAAACCAGCGGTCGGTCTATTTATGAAATAAAAACAATCAGGGGGATGATCACATGAACAAGGCAGGGGTAGTAGCGCGAGTTTCTCAGAAATCGGGGATTGCCGTTGACGTATGCGAGAAAGTTATCGACGCGTTTGAAGAACAATTCGGTGATATTTTGTTGAAAAAAATCAAAGGCGTAAAGAGTGACCTCGCCGACGTTGCGGAAAGCATTTCACAAAAGACCGGGCTTGCTTCACCGGATTGCGAAAAAGTTTTAGCCGCTTTCAAGGAAGTAGTTGGCGAGGGGCTGGTAGATAGATTGAAATTTTGGAAGTAAGGGGAGATTCGGTTATGAAAAGATGAAAAAAAGCGCCACAAAAAACGCGCATGGCGTGATAATGTCTATGTAACGTTTTCGATGCTCAGTCAAACGGGGTGACGGTATGGAAAATTTCAAACGAGTGGGCGTAGTCGGCGTAGGGCATTTGGGGCAGCACCATGCGCGTGTTTACACGGAACTGCTGGATGCCCGCCTCGTGGGGGTAGCTGACGCCGACGAAAACCGGAGCCGTTTCATAGGCGAGAGCCTGGGGGTTCCCGGCTACTCCGGTATGGAGGAATTGATAAAGCGTCAGCGCCCGGACGCGTTGTCCATCGTGGTCCCCACCAGTCTTCACTACAGCGTAGCCAAGCAGGCGCTGGAGCAAGGAATTCACGTTTTGGTCGAAAAGCCGGTGACCACACGGCCCAGTGAGGCCGAGGAGCTTTTGAACATCGCCGCACAAAAAAACCTTGTGCTGCAGGTGGGGCACATCGAGCGCTTCAACGGCGCGATTCGCCACATTTCCCAGACGGTGCGCGACCCGCTCTTTTTGGAGTCCAGGCGCATAGGGCCGTTCTCCTCCCGCATCAACGACGTCGGAGTGGTGCTGGATCTGATGATTCACGACATTGATATCGTGCTTTCCCTGGTTCATTCAAAAATATCGCGTATCGCGGCGACAGGATGCCGAGTGCTGACGGAGCACGAGGACATCGCCAGCGCTCAGATAACCTTTGAAAACGGGGCTATGGCCCACATACTGGTAAGCCGCGTCGCGGAAAAGCGCCAGCGTCAGTTGGACGTCATGGAGCGCGAGCGGCACATAATTGTCGACTACGAGACGCAGGACGTGCAGATTCACCGCTGCGTGCGCGACAACAAGGGTATAAAGGAGATTATCGAGCGGCCCGTTTTCCCGAAAAGCGAGCCTCTCAAGCTGGAATTGGCCCATTTCGTGGGCTGCGTGCGTGAAAACCGCCAGCCGCTGGTGGGCATACGCGACGGAAAACGCGCTCTCGAGGTGGCCTTGGAGGTACTGCGGCAAATTCACGATGACACAAGCAATAAGAGCAATGCGCATAAGAGAATTTCAGCTTGAGCGCTACTTTGCCAAATATGAATTCAGCGTAAAGCACATGTTGAGCGCGTCCGACTGCGAAGCCTGGACTGTCGGCGAGCTTCTGGACGCCGATAAAAATGTCTGGGAACGCCTGAAAGAGCTTCCGCTGTCCTATACGGAGTCGAGGGGGAGTTCGGGGATGCTGGATGCCCTGGACGAACTGTACGGCACAGGACGTGAGGGAATAGTGACGGGCTGCCCCCAGGAGCTGATATTTCTTTTTATGAACAGCTTTCTGGAGAAGGGGGACAAGGTAGTCTGCATTTCTCCGGCCTATCAGTCGCTTTACGAACTGCCTCGCGCCATTGGGTGCGAGGTCGTTTTTTGGAAGCTCAGGGCCGAGGGGGGGCAATGGCGTCCGGATTTTGACGAACTGAAGGCCATGCTGCGCGCTTGCCGGCTCCTGATTCTGAACTTTCCCCACAACCCGACCGGGTACATGCCGGCCGGCGATGAATTTGCCGAAATTGTGGACATGGCGGCGCGGACGGGGGTGACGGTTTTCAGCGACGAAATGTATCGCGGGCTGGAGCTTGATTCTCCAAGCCTTCCTTCGTTCGCCGGATTTGAAAACGCCGTGGCGCTCGGCGGCCTTTCAAAAGGGGCGGGCCTGCCGGGTCTGCGTATGGGCTGGCTGGCCTCGCGGCGTCACGATTTGATCTCGCCGGTTCTCGTCATGAAGGACTACACCTCCATATGCAACTCCGCCCCGGGCGAATTTCTGGCCGAGCTGGCGCTGCGCAACATCGAAACCCTTCTGAAGCGCAATAGAGATATCCTGCGCGCAAATGCCGGGTTGGCGGAGGAGTTTTTCGCGCGCCGCGCCGGTATTATGGAGTGGATACCGGCGATAGGAGGCCCTACCGCCTTTCCGCGCCTTCTGACGGGCAGCGTTGAAGATATGTGCAACCTCTCGTCCGCGGACAAAAGCCTTATGATCCTGCCGGACAGGGTCTTTGACGTCAACGAAGGCCGCTTCAGGGTAGGCATGGGACGCAAAAACTTTCCCACAGCCCTCGCCGTTTTCGGGGAATTTTTGGAAAGCTGGAAAGACAAATAACTCCCCCTGTCCCTGCGGGACAGGGGGAGTGTTTTTCACTATTTGTTTTACTTGGAGTACAACTCGACCGCGAGGATTTCGTTTACGTCTATCGGAAGTTCGTCACGCTGCGGCTCGCGAATCAGGGTGGCGCTGAACTGTGCCTTGTTTTTCTCTATGTAGGGCACGTTGAAAGACACAAGCCCCTCGAAATTGTCCATAAGCACCTGGTTTGTCCTGGATTTTTCCCTGAGCGACATTACGTCGCTCACCTTTACCCCATAGGACGGAATATCCACCTTGGAGCCGTTGACGAGGAAGTGCCCGTGATTGACGAGCTGCCTGGCCTGACGTATGGACCTCGCGAAGCCCGCGCGGTATACCAGGTTGTCCAGCCGGCACTCAAGCGTTTTCAGGAGGGCCACGCCGGTCATCTCGGAACTCTTCTTCGCTATGTTGAAATAACGCGCGAACTGGCGCTCCAGAATTCCGTAATAAGCCTTGATTTTCTGTTTTTCCATCAACTGAAGGGAGTACTCGGATACCTTCTGCCCTCCTCGCACAGGTTTTTTACTGTCCACCCTTTTCATAGCCTTAGGATGACCGCAAACATTGACTCCCAAATGACGGGAGAGTTTGAAACGTGGCTCTCTTCGCGTTGCCATAAAAATGCTCCTTTTCAAAACAAAATTTTTAACTGATTTTATCACCCGGTCATTGGTCTGTCAAAGAAATATAAGTATACCGGTTCCGTCCGCTTTGTTTTGATACGTACAGCGCTTCGTCCGCGCGTTTCACGTAGTCCTGCCAGCTTTGCGTGTGTGTCACGTAACTTGTCGTGACTCCGAGCGAGATGGTAACGCAGTCCGCGACGGTACTTTTTTCATGGGGAATGTTCAGCTTCCTCACATTTTCGAGCAGCAGATCCGCGATTATGCGCGCGCCCTTTTCATCCGTGTTGGGCAAAACGACGGCAAATTCTTCTCCGCCGTAGCGCGCCACAAAGTCGTCAATTCTCGTCACGGTTTTGGTAAGGGACTCCGTTATAGCTTTGAGACACTCGTCTCCCTTGTTGTGCCCATATATGTCGTTATATTTTTTGAAGAAATCCACATCCACCATACACACACTCAGCAGGCTTTTGGGACGGCGGGACATCGACATAATGACGCGGTACAGGTTTTCCTCCAGGAAACGCCTGTTGTAAATGCCGGTCAGCGCGTCGTAGTGCCCTTTTACAAACAAATCCTGAATAGTGTTTGCCAGGATTCCAACCTCGTCGTTACGTTCGAGGCCGTAAATACACCCCATTACGTTGTTTTCTTTCAGCCGCGCCAGGCTGCGGGTCAACTGCTCGAACGGCATGAATATGAGTTCGTAGTTCATGAAATTGTTGATCAGGGCGAATATTATAAACACGCCGAGCATAACTAAAAGCAGCGGAATAAGCCGCGCCTTGTCGAACAGCGATGAAGAGTTGTACAAGGTAATTACCGACCAATCCGTGGACATAATCGGTACTATAGTGGCGTAACGGTACGGGCCGTCCCGCATTTCCACTATCCTGAGCGCGTCGGCCGATTTGAAATAACCTTCAATGCCGTTGAGGTACGATTCCACCGCGTCAAGAAATTTCGGATCGGAAAATTCCCGTTTGATATTCGCGTCGGACGCGTAAAGAAGAAAATCTTCCGTCCCCAGACGCAAACTGTCGACATGGATAACGCCGTCTCCGTCAACTATTAGGGCGCGTATTTTCACGTCGCTGTATTTGGAAAAGTATTCTTCGGCAACTCTGGAAAATTCCATTCCGGTGCAGACTATTCCAAGGGGTACGCCGTTTTGGAAAACTTTATAATTGACCCATAAACGTTTTCTGTTCAGTATCTTGTCGATGTCCACGTTCAGGACGTAATCTTTATCCGAGGCGATACACTCAAAATACCAGGCGTCGTCGTAATAGTTCGGGTCAAGCGTCGCAAACGGCCGAATGTCGTCAACCGCGTAACCTTTTTCAACAGTGAATTCGTTTAATGTTTTTTCTATGCCGATATACAAATTATCGCTGTGCAACGATTCTATGACAGCCATCATTTCCGCGTGGGCCCTGTCCTTTTTCTCCTGGTCGTCCTCATCGGCAAACCAATTGACGATAGCGCCGGAACGGGCTGCTTTCGCCACGAGAGATATCTCCTTGTCGAAGAAGGCCCCGAAAGCGTACGCGGCATTGGAGGCGTAGACCCTGGCGTAGTTCACGGATATCTCTTTTACCGTATCCTGAAGCACAGCAAACATAGCCGCCGCCATGACTATAAAAACAAGTACCAAGAGCGTGGCGTTTGTATTGCGAAAGCGTGTAAAAATTTTACGCGTACCCTGTGGAACCTCCACGTAAAGTTCCTCCTCCGCACGCGTTCATTACTATATGAATTTACAGCGAGCGGTTTTTCATTATATGAAAACAATATGTACATGATATTGTGAGATGATAGTATTAGTCAAGCAAAAGTTTTTACATATTCTTTACATCAGGGAGGGCGTCTGTTTGTCCTGACCCTGCCGTGCTGGGAGACTATGACGTAGTGTCTCGCGTCGCCGCGGCTCACCTCGATTGTGATGGTAGGAACCATTGCCGACCACTGCGGCGAATAGAGGCTGTCGGCGTATTGGCTGCGGCGTCTGAATCCGCAGCCGTAAATCGAGGTATATACGTCCTTCTTCAAAGGGTTCTGCCATATTGCCTCTATGTAGTCCCGCGTCACGTTGCCAGGACAGTTCAGCATGAAAGGCCGCCCCGTGCGGTTGGATATTGTGGCGAGGTTGGTCAGCCAGCGCGAGAGCTTTTGCGCTTCCTTTTCAGGAGATTGGCTCCTGGTGTGGCCGCCGCTGTAATAGGCGGCGGACGCCCCCGCGAAGACGCCGATGAGCAGCAAAACCACCAGCGTCTCGACCAAGGTGTAACCGGGGCGGGAAACCATGCCTACCTTACAGCCGCCTGCATACCCAGTCCGAAAACTTTTATGTTCGCTTCAACGTGCCGCGGCGGGGACAATTCCTTCAAAGCCGAGAGCACCCGGTCTTCCTCGTCGAAGCCCTCGATTTTCATGGCGCAGGCGGCCCCCGCTATCAGCACGTTCAGGAAAAGAAGTTTCCCTTTTCCCATGTGCGTGTTCAGAATGTCCACGCCGTTGAAAGCGCATATGTTGATCTTCCTGTCCGCAATGTATTTTTTCAGGCGCGCGTTTTCGAGGACGCCCGGGTTGTGGGTATTGACCAGAAACGTCCCCCCCTCTTTCAGGAACGACAGGTTGCGGATGCCCTCGCCCTGTTCAAAGGCCATGACCACGTCCGCGCGTCCTTCACTGATCAACGGCCCTTTGTAGTCCCCAATTTTGAAGTGGCTTATGACCGACCCTCCCCGCTGCGCCATGCCGTGCACTTCGCTGCCTATTACGGGAAGCCCTTTGTCTATCGCTATTTTGCCAAGTATTTTACTGGTGAAAAGAATACCTTGTCCGCCTATGCCTGCGATGATGTATTGCACGCCGGCTCTCCCCCTTTCTTTATGGCGCCCTGCGGGCACACGATTCTGCACACCCCGCAGGACACGCAGAACCGTAAGTCGAGAGACGTCTTTTTCTCCCCCTCGTCAAACAAAAGCCCAGGGCATCCAAAGTAATCAATACAATATCGGCATCCCACGCATTTATCGGCCGTTATCGCGACGGGGATGTCGTCCCGCGCGGCGCGCAGCAGAATACACGGGCGGCGGAAGACAAGCACGGCCGGGGTCTGATTGGCTTTGGCGTATTCCCACGCGCGTTTTACGGCGCTTATTCCGGCCTCTATGTCATAAGCGTCCACAACTTCCACAAACGTCACCCCGCAGCCGCGCGACACGTCCTCTACGGACAGGGCTATTCCCTCTTCGCCTTTGCGCAGTTTCCCGCCCAACCCCGGGTGCGACTGTCCACCCGTCATCGCGGTCACTCTGTTATCAAGGACGCACAGCACGAAGGCGTGTTTGTTGTAGACGGCGGAGAGCAGTCCCGTCACGCCGGTGTGGAAAAAGGTGGAGTCGCCTATGGTGGCGGCCACGGGAATTTCCTGCCCCGCCGCCTTGTACGCCGCGTAAATGCCTGACGATACCGTTACCGCGGCTCCCATGCAAAAACACGTGTCAATCCCCTTCTGGTTTATGCCGAGGGCGTAGCAGCCGATGTCCGAGGGGTTGATCGCGGAGGGAATGGCTTTGCGGATGGCAAAGAAGCTGCCGCGGTGCGGGCAGCCGGCGCACAACTGCGGTTTGCGGGGAACCAGTTTAAGCTCACTTACCGCGGCCGCCAGGTCGGACACGTCCGCCGCCGCCGCAGGCTCGCCGAGGCAGGATAGAAGGATTTTCTCCATCACCTCCGGCAACAGCTCTCCGGCGTTTGGGACGACTCCTTTCATCCGCCCAGAATCCAGCCGCCCCAGTACCTTTGCGCGGTCGGTAATCTGCATCTCGATGACCGGGTAAGTTTCTTCGAGAACAAGGACTTTGTCATGCCTGGCTATAAAATCATTCACCATGTCAATGGGCAGGGGGTAAGGCGTTCCTATTTTCAGGACGGAAACGTCGTCGCGCCCCAGTTCGTTCAGCAGGTCGAGGAGCATGGAAAAGGACACCCCAGCCGCTATTACCCCGAGTTTGGCTTTTTTCGCCGCCGGCAGCTCGTAGTTGTAATTGCCCCAGTCCTTCTCGAATTCGTCGCGGATCTTTTCAACCCTTATGTTGTGTTTCGGGTGCGTCATTCTCACGCAAGCCGGCAGCACCGACCAGCGGATGGGGTCGCGCTCAAACTTTACGGCCCCCCCCGGCTCGAACCCGTCCGCCTCGTCGAGCGACTGGCGGCAGTGGCACACGCGGGTGGTGGGGCGAAGCATCACCGTTATTCCGTACCTCTCCGACAGCGCGTAGGCGTCTCTTACCATGCGGGCCGCTTCCCGGGCGTCCGCCGGGTCGAGGCAGGGAACCTTCGCCATCATCGCGAACATACGGCTGTCCTGCTCGTTTTGCGAGCTGTGCGGGCCGGCGTCGTCAGCCGAGATGAGAAGCATTCCCCCCTTCAGTTCAAAAAGCGCCGACGTCATGAACGGGTCCGCCGCCACGTCCAGACCGACCTGCTTCATGACCGCGCACGCCCGCGCCCCCGTGAACGACGCCGATACGGCCACTTCAAACGACACTTTTTCGTTGGCTCCCCACTCGACCACAATGGGGGATTTCAGCCTGTCGGCGCACTCGGCTATTGCCGGCAGTATTTCAGACGACGGCGTGCCGGGGTAGGCCGAGGCGACCTGACACCCGGCCGCCACCACCGCCTGCGCTATCGCTTCGTTGCCCAGCAACATCGACTTACCGCGCGCTTCATTTTTGTCGAAAGTCTGCTGACCCATTATCAACGCTCCTTAGCCGCAGATGTTTTGTATAATGAAACCTACGCTCAGTATATATTTATGTTTGGGTAATATCAAATCCTATAAAAAAAGAGGCGTCGACATGGGAAAAAAGGGGAAAAAAATTTCGTTTTTGTTGTTTGTGTCCGCGATATTTGCCGCCGGCTTGTATGCGGTGAACTCCGGCACGTTTGCCGGTATAAGGGGGACGCAGCCCGATAAACCCAGACTGTCGCTATCCTCCAGAGAGGACGATGCCGACGCGGTATTTTTCATGACGGCGGCCGACGGAACTCCGCCGCAGATGCTGGAACTTTTGAAGAGCGCCCCGGTGGACAAGCGGGACTCCAACGGCAACACGGCGCTTATCCTGGCCGCCGGGGGGAACGCCGATCCGGAGATGGTAAAAGCGCTGATCGAGGCCAAGGCGGACGTTCACGCCAGGAACGGGAACGGGCTGACCTCCATCATGGTCGCGGCGGACATGAACGTCAACCCGTTGGTCATAACGGAGCTTGTGAGCGCGGGGGCCAGTCTCGACGAGAGAGGGACGGAGCAAACCTCGCCGCTTCTCTCGTCTGTTTTCGTCAACCCCAACCCCGAGGTTATTTTAGAGCTCATTCGCCTTGGCGCGGACGTCAACCTGCCCAATAGGCACGGCATAACTCCTTTGATGGGGGTGTGTTTCGAGGACAGGGGACTTGAGGTGGCGGAGGCGCTTTTGAAGGCCGGGGCGGAAGCTGACGCCAAGAACGCGTCCGGCGCGACCGCCCTGGTGTACGCCGCGGGAGTGGCTCGCGACACCAAAATAATAGAATTGCTTTTGGACGCCGGAGCGGACGTCAACGCGGCCACCGGGCGCGGGCAGACGATATTGCATTACGCGTTGCTTGGTAGCGGCAGGCCGGACGTTATAGGGCTGCTTATCGAGCGCGGGGCGGACGTCAACGCGAGTTACAGAGAGGGAGTGACTCCCCTTTTTATAGCTGTTGAACGGAAACTCTCTCCGGCCGTAATAAAGCTGCTTTTAGAGGCCGGCGCGGACGTTAACTCCGCAAACGGCGGCGGAGTAACCCCATTGATGGCCGCGGCCAAAGCCGGCGCCGACGCCGAGACGGTGGAACTGCTGCGCGCTGCCGGAGCCGACGTCAGCGCAAGGGACAATGAGGGCCGTACGGCTCTCGACATGGCAAAAAACACGGAAGGCGCGGATACGTCTTTATTTGAATGATTTGCAACCTCCCGCAAGTATTCTTATATGGGTAATGTGGCTCAAATACTGGAGTTACGCGGGGTGCGGCGCATATTGCCTTGCCAAATGTCGTCTTATGTGATAAATTCATTGAAAATAGCTTTAATACAGGAGGATGCAAATGAAAAACAGGTTTTTATTATTGGGTTTGTTGGCGGCAGCGGCGGTTGTTTTCGCTGGGAGCGTAGTATACAACTCCCGCGTCGTACCCGAGTTCGAGGGAACTTTGAGCGCGCCGGTAAGGATAGTCGCGGCGGATAACGGGTGGGACAGCCAAAAATTTCACAACGCGGTGGCCAAGTTTATCGTGGAGAACGGTTTTGACGGATACGTCATTACGAACGCCACCGGCTCGACCCCCCTTAACTGGCAGGCCATCATCGCCGGGGACGTTGACCTGGACATAGAAACCTGGCCCGATAACGTACTGTCCTTTGAAGACGACGTCAAAAACGGCGACATCATCCCCCTGAGCGTTATTGTGGAGGACACCGCCCAGGGCTTTTACGTTCCCCGGTATGTTGTGCACGGCGACCCGGAAAGGGGTATAGCGCCCGTGGCCCCCGAGCTCAAAACCGTGGAAGATTTGAAAAAATACCCCGGCGTGTTCAAAGACCCGGAGGATCCCCGCAAAAACAGGATTTACGGGGCGATTCCCGGTTGGATGATCGATAACGTCATGTATAACAAGTTTTTGTATTATGGGCTTGACGAAATGTACAACTATTTCCGAAGCGGCAGCGAAGCGGTTCTGTTCACGTCCCTTGCCTCCGCGTACAACCTGGGTGAACCCTGGGCGGGCTATTGCTGGGAACCCGCCTGGATTAGCGGTAAACTCGATTTGATTTTGCTCGAAGACGCGCCGTTCGACCCGGAACTGTACGAGAAGGGGGGGTGTGAAATCCCCAAACAGGCGTTGAGGATTGTTTCCAGCAACAAGTTCGCGTCACGCGCCCCTGACCTTGTGAATTTTTTCTCCAGGTATAAAACAGGCTCTCAAAAAGTTTCGGAGGTTCTCGCCTATCTGGACGACACAAACGCGTCCCATGAAGCCGTCGCTGTCTGGTTTTTGAAAAACAACGACTCCCTTTTGGATGAATGGCTCGAGCCGGGCCCGGCGGCCAGAGTAAGAGAAGCCCTCTCCCGCATGTAATGGATTTTTTACTGAAATTTTCGTCGAGGTTCCCCGAAGCGTTTATAATCAATGTGGGCAGCAGCATTGATAACAGCGTAAGGGCCTTTGCCAGGAACCACAGGCAGTCCCTCGACCTTTTCAGAACCTCTATCGCCTTTGCCGTCAACGCCATCAATAGTGGCTTGGCGGCTATGCCTTGGTGGCTGCTGATTCTGATAGTGGTGTTCCTGGGGTACAAAGCCACCAAAAAATGGCGGAACGGCGTACTTTACGGCGCGCTCGTTTTTTTGATCGGCACGTTCGGCCTCTGGAATTTAATGCTTGAAACGCTGAGCATCATTATATTGTCCGTCGCCGTGGCGCTCATGATCGGCTTCCCTTTGGGGATCGCCGTCGCCATGAGCGCGAAGGTGAACTCCGTCGTCCGTCCCATCCTTGACCTCGCGCAGACTCTGCCGTCCTTCGTCTATCTGATACCAGCGGCCATGCTGCTGGGCGTCGGCAAGACCCCGGCGGTAATCGCCACTGTCATCTATTCCCTCGTGCCGATGGTGCGCATGACAAGCCACGGTATCATACACGTGGACAAGGAAGTTATCGAGGCCTCCGCCGCCTTTGGCTCCACAGGTTTCCAAACCCTTGTGAAAGTCCAGGTTCCCCAGGCTTTGCCCACCATCATGACCGGGGTCAACCAAACCATTATGATGGCCATGGCAATGGTGGTGACCTGCGCGCTTATCGGGGCCAACGGCCTGGGCATGGAAATCCTTGTGGCCACCAACAGGGTGGAAATAGGAAGGGCCCTTCTGCCCGGCATATCCATCGTAATAATGGCCACCATACTTGACAGGCTCACCCAGGGGATGGTTCGCAAGGAGCAAGGCGAAAGCGGTGAAGCGCGTTGAAAGACATAATCCTGGAAGTGAAAAACCTTTATAAACTGTACGGGCTGAACAAGCCCTCCGCTTTGAAAATGCTGGGGAAAAAAGCGTCCAAAAGCGACATATTCAAAGAAACGGGGGTTCTCACCGCCGTTCAGGGTATTTCTTTCGAGATAGAAAGAGGAAGCGTTTTTGTGCTGATAGGCTTGTCCGGCTCCGGCAAATCCACCGTAATCCGGTGTATCAACATGCTGCAGAAGCCTACTTCAGGGGAGATTATATTCGACGGCAAAAATGTTGAGGCCCTGAAAAGAAGAGAGCTTCACGAGTTCCGTAGAACGAAAGTATCTATGGTGTTTCAACATTTCGGCCTTATGTCCCACCTCAGCGTGTTGGACAACGTGGCTTTCGGCTTGGAAGTGAGGGGCGTTCCCTTGAAGGAACGCAGGGAAAAAGCCCGGGAACTCCTTAATATGGTGGAGCTGGGAGGGTTTGAGAATCAAAAAATCGGAAGTCTGTCCGGAGGAATGAAGCAGCGCGTCGGAATCGCGCGCGCTTTGTGCAACGACCCGGATCTTTTGCTGATGGACGAGCCTTTTTCCGCTTTAGATCCCCTGGTCAGAAGGGACATGCAGTTCGAGCTTTTGAACATTCAGCGCAAACTGAACAAGACGGTCTTGTTTGTTACCCATGACGTAAACGAAGCCTTTAAACTTGGGGACAAAGTGGCGATCATGAGAGACGGCCGCATCGAGCAGATCAGCGCCCCGGAGGAAATGTGCGTTTCCCCCGCCAACGATTACGTCAAAGATTTCATCCACAGCGTTGACAGAACGAAAGTCCTGACGGTGAAACACGTTATGTCCACCCCTACCTGCCTGATAAGGGATAATGAAGGCCCGGTCACCGCCATACGGGAAATGCGCCAGGCGGGGGTATCGACGGCTTACGTCATCGGGCGCAGGTCGGGCTTCCGGGGAATCGTAACCATAAACGACGCCCTTAAAGCCAAAAACGAAGGCCAAATGACCCTGGAAGACATCATCCGCTCCGCTCCCACTGTTGACCAAAACCAGCTCATATCCGACATCCTCGAAACCGCCGCCGATACAAGCCTGCCCATAGCGGCCCTCGACGAATACGGCAACCTGAAAGGAATCGTCAGCAGGGCCGCGATAATATCCACTTTGGTGTGATATTTGAATACGTCCGACCTGTTACCCTAAACGCCCCAATTATTAAATTGGGGCGTTGGCATGTACTATATCTACGTGCGAAACGTCTTTTATAACCTGTAGAATTTATTCGTGATTGGAATCCGGGAAATCGTGAAACAGATCTAACAGATAACATAGCCCTTCTACCTGTCCCAGGTTGTTTCTGGCACAAAATTTGTCAAAAAGAATCTTGTATTCGTCAGGCAAAAACAGAGTCACCTCTTTATTTCCTGCCGCCTTCTCCCTTGCACGATGCGCTCGTTGTCGTGCTGCGTCAGAATCATAAACCCTAGGTCGCCCCTGGCGTCTTTTTTCCGCACACAAATGTAATCACCACCAACTATGTACTTCTATAGTTTATTGGTGTATAATTACGTTAGTGAGTAATGTTAATTACCATGCGCTTGAAAGCAAAGACACAGTAGTAACCTGGACTCCCGGCAGAACTCATAACGAGGCTGGGAGATGTCGATTGTAAGGCATTGAAAATACAGAAAT
>Ga0099364_10004704_pt1 | contig 20604 bp, 17 predicted proteins | sample TergutTh196P3_FD_73070 | JGI IMG/M metagenome (GOLD analysis project Ga0099364, IMG submission 73070) | Microcerotermes parvus P3 segment gut microbial communities from Pointe-Noire, Republic of the Congo - Th196 P3 | ecosystem: Host-associated > Arthropoda: Insects > Digestive system > Gut ... | reverse complement strand
GGGAGCGTCTGCGCAGAACCTGTGGGAATCTTCAGCGCACATAGTAAGCAAGGCGCACAGTATTGGAACACGGGGAGAAACCTATCTATTGAACGCACCACGCTCCTCTCTTGACGTGGTCTTGCTTGCCGATGCTCGGCTTGATTTTCGTATTTACCGAGAATGTTATGTCCGCTTTGACTACACATAGCCCATCAAAAATCAAACCTCGGCTGTCCTGTCCGCACTGTTGGCAAGAATTTTCGTCGAGCGAATTCCTGTTCATCGCCGAGTCGCCGGATTTGCCCGCCGATCCCAAGTTGCCCAGCGACCGGCTCCGGTTTTTGCCGCAGAGATTTAATCTCGCCGGTGCAGCACTCGATCCACGCGGTGTCCCTTGCGAAAAATTAGCCTGTCCCGAATGCCATCTACAAATACCGCGCCCGTGGTTGTATCTGAATAGTTTTTTTCTTTCGATTGCCGGTGCACCCGCCTCGGGAAAATCCTACTTTCTCGCCTCCATGACATGGCAGTTACGCAAGACAATGGCAAAAAGTTTCTGTTCAAACTTTACCGATGCCGACCCGCAAATGAATCGGCGGATTTTCGACAGCGAAACTGTCCTGTTCACCGGAAGCGACGACCCCAATAAATTAGTGCGGATTGACAAGACCGATATTGCCGGAAGCGTTTACAACAATACGGTTGTCAATGGTATATCGACGCGGCTAGCACAACCATTTACCTACGTATTGGAGCCGATGCCGAAACACCCATTGATGCCCTCGGCAAGTAAAACCCGGCAGGTGATTTGTGTTTACGACAATGCCGGTGAACATTTTTTACCTGGTGCGGATAACATCACAGTGCCTGTAACTCGGCACATGGCGAAGTCCGATGCGCTGCTCTTCGTCTTTGATCCGACGCAGGATGTCCGGTTTCGTACCGCTTGTGTCGAGCCTGTGAACGATCCGCAGATGTGCTCCGGCTCAAACACAGAAACGCAGGGGCGACTTCACACAACCCGGCAAGACACAGTATTGGGCAATGTTTTAACGCAGATTCGGAATTTGAATTTTCTGCCGCCAAACGCAAAAATCAAGACACCGCTGATCATTGTGCTGACGAAATATGATGCCTGGCAACAACTAACCAGAGGTAAATTTTCAGAAGGCAGAGCACCGGAAGCGCGTGCCCCTTGGAAAACCACGTCTGACGGAGTCATCAATTGCTATACCCCCAAGAGGGTAGAACAGTATTCAGCGATACTCAGGGAATTGCTTCTGGACTTGATTCCTAACCTTGTTTCTGCGGCAGAATCAGCGGTAGAGAGTGTAACATACATGGCGGTCAGTGCGACGGGCGGTCCGCCGGAACTGGGCGAACCGGATGCACAAGGCATTCGACCGCTGTGTTACCGTCCGATAAACGTCAAACCGATTTGGGCGGAAGTGCCCTTTTTACACGCACAATACCTTGCTGGTAAAAGTTCAGTCCCGTTTGCTAAAGACGGGAGAGCAGTGATGTGAAAGACTATACTATAACCTACCATGATACAAGAGTTAATATCGACATCGTCACCGCGTTGTTTGAATGGCAACGCCGGCTTCGGCATCGTTGCTCAAACGAGAGGCATGGCACCAAACGTGTGCTTGGTTGCTGATTCGCTCAGCGGCTACACGCACATTGCTGTGCCGGGCAGCGGAAGGAATCCGACCGTTTACTTGCATGCCTTGCGGAGAACCGGCGGTGCAACCCGCCATATCGTTTCCCGGATTGCCGACAGCGGAAACGATTACAGCGGCAGATCCAATCGAATTGCTCATCACTTGGTCATCGAAGAGGGCTATGTCCGAAACTTGCCGGGCGGTCCTGCGGATTTGGCAACACAAAACATCTTTCGCCTCAACTGGAACGATAACCCCGGTGAATTGCCGTCGAGAGATTTAAGATTCCCCGATGTACCGCCGAAAAAATGTCTCCATTGGGAACAGATAACCGGCGATGCAGGCTGGGGAGGAATCGTTGCCGAACATACTGAAAAGGGAAATCCGATTAACATTGTTTTCTCGCCGGAACAGCATAAAAGCGAACACCTGCTGGCATTGATCGGCGAAGCGTTGGCACTGTTGCCGCTGTCGGTGAGATGGCGGGTGACGTTTAGTACGTACTATATGAAGGCGCAGGAAACGAGTACCGACGCGATTCAAATCAGATGTTGTTTGGCGGGTTCGGAGGAGCGGCAAACGCCCCATACGTTGGTGTTAGACTTGCGGCAACGTATGGGGGCTGCACCAGTCGGCATCTATGTTGCGTCGGCACGCGGAGCGGTCAAGCAGCCGCTGGAAACACCGCCAGTGGTAGGACAGACGCATAATGTGCCCTCCGCAGTTTCGGTACCCGTAAATTTGGCATCCGGGGGCTTGAAGCCTAAAAAAAGGGGACGTATCGGCTTGAATTACAGCGGAGACGTAACATTTGAAACGACCGAAGAGCACGGTTGGTGGAAAAAAAATTGGTGGATCGTGGTGGCATTGGCTCTTATCTTGTTAATAGTGGGCGGCATTTTAATTTATCAGGCTTTAAACTCGAAAAGCCAATCGGAAGAGCAGAGTGAGGCACTGCGACCATTGATAGAGGAACAGCACGTTGCGGTGACGCTGGAACTGCAAGACATGAAAAAAAAAATGGAAATGCTGGAGAACGAGATAGCAGAGCTGAAGAACGAGATAAAAGGGTCGCGCCGATCACTACTTGAACCGTTTCTACAATTTGGACGTGAGATTGGGCAGTTATACCGATCTTCTGGCAAAGTTAGATGAAGCAGAGCCCGGTGCGGTAGCACCGGAGCCGCCGTAACAGGCTCAGTGAACTTTTTTACCGCCAGAGCAGTAAAAAACATTGGCTTCCCGAAAACCCAGAGAACAAACTATTACTAATAAACAATGAAGCACTTGAGTAACGATAAAACAAAGATTCCTGTACCGGTTCCAGTCCCGTTAGCCACTCGCGGGAGTACGGAGACGGTGAGCAAATCTCTTCCGAATTACAATTACAGCAGGGAAGGAGAAGGAAAATTTACAACAGCAGAAGAGCAACCGGGTTGGGGCGGACTGTCGTACTTGTTATGGCTTGTTTTCTTAGTGCTGTTCACGGGTGTGCTTGTCATCGGTACTAAAAATGCAGAAACAAAAATAAGGCTGGAAAATTGGGAATCAACACTGGTTGTGCGGGAAAAGAATGTTACCGAAGAGGAACAGACAGAACGGGAAAAGAGTCTGAGAGCCGAAAAAAACAGATTGGACAAACAGCGACAAGAGTTGGACAAAAGGCAACTGGAACTGGCTGAACGGGAAAGGAAAGTTACCAGAGAGGAGCAGACAGAACGGGAAAAGAGTCTGAAAGCCGAAAAAAACAGATTGGACGAACAGCGACAGGAACTGAATAGACGGGAACAAGAATTACGTAGACGGGAGCAAGCCATTCGACCTCCACCGACGCCGCCTAGGCCGCAGTCTCGGTAATGACGATTGATGATACAAGCCCCTTTTCCATACTAATCAATGCACACACTAACAAACCTTATTGATGACATTCGGACGGCATTGGCGCACTCGGAGGCGGTTCCTCCCGAAAGGCTGGAAGAGTACGCGCGGGAATACGCCAGAGCATGTAACGAGGTGAACACACGGCTCGGACAGTGTCTGCCGCACCTTCGTAGCGGAAACCTTGCCGAAGCCATTCGGCTTGCCGATGGTGCCCCCAGCGTTACAGAAATGTTCACGCTGCTAGATTTCGAACACCGAGAGGAATGGCTCGAAATCTGCGATGCACTCGGTTACGATGTTCCCTTGCCGCTTGCCGTCGAGACTTTTCGGGAGTTAAACGAAGCCTACTTGACAATGGCACCGCTCGAACCGCTGTTGAAACGACATCGGTTTCTTGCCCTCAACGGTTCGCCGCTTCGGGAACGACTCGCTGTGTTACGTTCCATCGCCAAAGCTGATCCGATGAGTCTCCACTGGCAAACCGACCAAGAAACATTCGAGAAAGCCCGATTAAATGAATGTGAGATAGAACTTGCCAACGTGCTTGCCCAAAACGACATGCCTCGGTTGCAGGAACTTTATCGAGAACTGATTCAGCCCTGGCAATTTGAACCGCCGCCGGCGTACCGGCAAAAGGTTTGCACAGCCGTATTGCGGGTCTATAGTGATAAATTGGAGGAGCACTTTGCACGACGTGACCATTCTGCCGCCGTTGACGTACATCAATCTATGCTTCGGGTTTGTTCAAAGAATAACGATATGGCAATGCCGACGGAGATTGCGAACAGTATTGCTCCGGTGATACAATGGTTTCGAGACGTAGAAGAAGAACAGAGGGATTTTGAGCAGTCTCAACTGGCAGCCAAACGATTTCAAGAATCCATTGATGCCTTTCAAGAAGCCATTGTTGCCGATTCTTCCCGCGCGCATCTGACAGACCTTTATTCGACGTTGCGTGATACGGCGAGGTGGGCAAATCAGAGAATTCCCCGAGAGTTGGAAGAGCAATACCGGTCTCACATGGATTATAAGGGGAGAGTCGAGATGTACCTATTCGTGTTTGTCGGAGCGGTCATCGTTTTTATTCTTTTCATGATTGGTGCTGTTCTCTTATCTGGCTCGTCCAACCGTTCTCGCCCGGCATCTTCTGGTGCGTTGAAGCAAATCGAAACGGAATCCTCTGTTTATTTTTGGACAGCGGCTGTTTCCGAAAACACGTCCGAAAATACCCTCATCGAAACATTTTTCACCTAACAACTTTTTCCCTTTCCCCATACTATGGCATACTATTTTCGCATTACGGGTCGGACTTTCGGTCCCTTTAACGAATCGCAACTTTTGGAAATGAAATCCAGAGGAAGGATCAACAGGACCACGGAAATTTCCGAAAACAGACATGATTGGCAAGCCGCCGAAACGTTCCAATTCCTTTTTCCGCCTGTCCATGCTCCCTCGCAACCGTCTGGCAGCGATCCGGCGGATTGGTTTTACAGTATGAATGGAACCGACGGCTTTGGTCCCGTCACCGCAACGGCTATCGAACAAATGATTCAGACTGGACAGTTGAGTGGTAATTCCTATGTTTGGCAAGAGGGACAAAATGCCCGGTTTATCAAAAGTGAACCGCGGTTTTCCGGCAGTGGTGTTGCGCCAAGCCAACCGTCAAGAGGAAATACGGGGGGGGATGTTAGTATTGGCGGCGAAATCACCGGCAGCAGCGAATCGGTGGATACGGGACAGATGCTCCACCCCGTTGCTGCGTCGCTCGGATGGGTCATGTTCATGAAGATTACGTTTCTTCTGCTTGGAATTGTTGCACAGGGTTTGTTCCTTCTTTGGTGGAGTGGTTTTTCAATATCGCGTGCGATTGCAGCAGATGAGGCGACTATACTGTTTGCAGTATTGATGACCATTGTCGTTTGGGCTGCGTTGTATGCGCTGCAATTCATGACATTCCTTTGTTTTTGGAAATATCATACCGATCTTTATAAAACCGTTGCGACAGGTAGAGCATCCGATTTTATTCAAGCCAATCAAAGTCTGTTTCTGTTTTGGAAATGGTTGGGAATTACCTCTATTGCGACTCTCTCTGTTATCGTTATTAGCGTCTTGATAACGATGGTTTACTTCGGCAAGATTATCGGTCAAATTCAACAAGTGTTTCAGCTTTAGTTTCGCAACACAGTAAGCGTTACGCCCAGAGTTTCCTGTCCAGCGTCCGATACGTAATCGATTCAAAAAGATGCATCGGACCAATGCCGGGTGCGTTTTCCAAGTCCGCTATCGTTCTGGCTGTACGCGGATTGCACGCTTATTGCTCACTCAATCGGCAATGCGAAATCATTTAGCCGGTACTCCGGCGCTGATGTCTCTTGCAATCGGCAAAATGACAAGTACAATGAAAACTAACAGAGCTGCAATCGTAAGATTGCGCAAACTCGCTTAGCGCAATCTTTTCAACAGCAATGGTAAAAACTCTCTCGCACAATCCCGACGACGCACAAAAGGAGGAGATTTACCGGCGGTTGTCTCAAATTTGCGAAAGGGATAAACGCCGGTTAACCGGTTCATTTTATACCCCACAAGAGGTTGCGCGACTGGCTTGGGACATGATCATCAAGCAACTGGGCGAAAACTTTTGGCAGGACGGCACTTGGCGGATTTGGGATAACTGCGCAGGCATCGGCAATCTACAATATGAAGTTGTTCCGAAAGATGCTCTGCAATACACCTATCTTTCTGATAAGGGATTGGCGGAAGTTACAGCGATTCAGGAAAATGATTACTTCAAAGGCAAGTGCGGCGGCATTTTTCAATTTGATTGGCTTAATGATAATGAAAGCAAACTACCTGCAAATTTGCGAAAGGATTTACAGGATAAAAATATCAAGTGGTTGTTTTTTATCAATCCGCCGTATGCGGAGTCGGGAACGGGAATCGGCAAGGAATATAAATATGGAGTAAAGTTTGGTAACATTGCCGATGAAATGAAAAAAGCGGGGTTAGGGAAATGTGCGAATGAATTAGCACTACAATTTCTCTACCGCATTGAAAGGGACTTTGCGAAGCGGGGATACTATCTCGGTCTATTTTTCAAGCCGAAGTTTATCACGAAGTCTTCTACGGAAAATTTTCGTAAGGCATGGTATCCAATTTTTTGCGGCGGTTTTATGCTCAATGCCAGTGAACATTTTGTTCAACAAAGAACCAAAGAAAAACTCGAATTGAAGGCACACGGAAAATTTACGATACTCTTTTCGTTGCTTGACCGGTTGTCAAAAACAAAGATAACGTGGGAAGAACAGGAATGGACGTATGATGAACTTGATCAACAAGCAAAATACAACGGAAAGAAAAAAACATTTCCCGTTTATAGCAAAGAGCGGCTATCATTGCGGGATTATTTCTTTTCTCTCGATACTGATCCGAAAGTCAGAAAAGTACCGATCATGTCGGCGGCGACGGTTCCAACGACCGGTGAATCCCGCCGGTTTGCTAATGTTTCTTCTGCTTTTATCGGTTCGATCAAAATTGCTTCGCTTGATTTTCAAGACCAGCCGAAGAGTTTTCTGCAATCTTCCTTGCCGACTTCGCACGAGGTTTGCATTACGACACATAACTATCGAACTATTCTCACTGGTTATGCGTTGTATCAATCGGTAAAATTTGACTGGCGAAATGATGCTGACATCTTTTACGCTCCTCACCGCAATTTAACAAAAAAGGAAATAGCAGACTGCATACTCTATGCTTTGCTTGATGGTAAGAATAATACGGCAACGACAACGGTTGAAATTAAGGGAGAAAAATTCTTTTTGCAAAATTGGTTCAATCCTTTCGACGAAGAAAAATTCGATTGGTCGCATTTATCGAAAGTGGGCAAGAAAGCATTAGAGGAGTTAACGCATTATTGCGAAAACATTGTACAGTGGAAGACATTGCAAACGCCTTACGGCAACAACAAGGGCAACGGTGTGTGGCTCGGTTTGTACCAATATCGAACAACTTACGACTCGGTCAATAAAACCTATAAGAAAAAATTCGGCAAAGACTATCCGAATCGTGATTTGTATGGTATTCCCTATCCAGAAAATTTCAAGCAAGCGATTGAGGAATTGCGTCAACGTGTCGAAGCATTGGCGATAGAATTATGTCTAACGGCAGGCAAAGAAGTTACAAGGACAAGGGATACGTTTTTGGAGCAAGTGCAAAAACAGAAACGTTTGCCGGAAGAGTAGGCGAAGGATCGCAATCTTACACTTGCGGCTCCGCTAACGCCTCCCGCGACTCCGCCAGTGCATCGACCGTATAGCGTATCTGTTCCTCCGTGTGCGCCGACGTAATAAAGAACCGAAGCCGCGCCGCCTTCTCCTCCACCGCCGGATGCAATATCGGCTGTACATTCACACCACGATCAAACAACGCCTTCGACATCTGCAACGCTAACATCGAATTGCCTAAAATCACCGGAACCACCGCCGTGTCACGACTCATACCCGTATTGAAACCACGCTCCGTCGCTAACTCCAAAAACAACTTACTGTTCCGACGAAGTTGCTCCACACGATAAGGCTCACGCTCCAATAAACGAAGCGCCGCCAACGCCGCCGCACAATTCGGCGGAGATATGCCAACACTAAATACAAAATTCGGAGACGTGTACTTCAAATACTCCACCAACTCCTTACTGCCGCTAATGTATCCCCCACAACTCGCAAACGTCTTACTCAACGTACTCATCCAAAGATCAACATCACGGCGATCCACACTAAAATGCTCACCAATGCCGCGACCCGTCGCACCCAATACGCCAATAGAATGAGCCTCATCCACCATCAACATCACCGAGTGCCGCTTCTTGACCTCAATGAACTTCGGTAAATCAGGATAATCGCCATCCATACTGTACACCCCCTCAATAGCAATCATCACCCGTCGGTAATCGCAACGGTGCTTGTTCAAAATCCAATCGACCGCCTCCCAATCATTATGCGGAAAAGGTCGCCGCCGAGCCCCAGAAAGCAACGCACCCTCCACAATACTATTGTGTGCAAGAGCATCAAAGAGAATCATATCCTTTTCATTCAAAAGATGTCCGATGACTCCCTCATTCGTCGAATGTCCGCCGACGAAAACGACCGTGTCTTCGCAACCCAAAAATCGGGAAATCTCATTTTCCAATTCACGGTGAATCGGCTTGTTGCCCGACACCAATCGGCTTGCAGAAACACTCGTTCCATACTTTTCGCAAGCATCAACCGCCGCCGCCGTTACAGCAGGATCGCCGGAAGTGTTGACATAATTATAATTGGAAAAGTTAATGTACTCTCTGCCGCCGATCATCGCACGATCATTCGTGACTCCTTCGTGCACATCAAAGAATCGATTCAAGCCGATTCCCTGTATCATATCGAGTCCCACCTTCAAACGTTGGTATTCGGGAAACTTGCCGAAGCGGTAATCTTCTTCGGGAATTTCCACTCTCGGTCTATCACGATTCGGTTCAATCGGCTTTCGCGGTCCTGTTCCGAGATAGAGCAGCACCGCATCGAGAACCTGCTGCGCCGTAAGGAGTTCCGGCAGTACCGATTCAGGAAACTGTCCGCCGAATCGATCTTCCAATGAAGCGAGAATTTCCATCCGCTCCAACGAGTCGAGCCCGAGTTCAGTGATGTCCGTATCAATGGTCAGATGAGCGGCACGCTCTTTAGCAATTTTTCGCACCTCTTCGAGAACGATGGCAGCCATCTCATCTTTGGAAATGAGGGAGAGAGTCGAAGGAGTCGGTGCCTTTGCCGGCGTTTCCTTAATGAGCAGTTTGTTTGCTTCTTCCGGCGAATCTTCCGGCAGCACCGGTCGCACCGGACCTTCCGCCGCAAACTCGATCTTGCCGCGGACGATGCGGCTGATGTCATCGGAATCAGGCAGTCCCGTCGCCTCTTGAAGAGCGTTCTCCGCATCGCCGCCATCGACAAACCGAAACGAAACATCGCCGGAACCCCAGCGTTCAATCTCGTTGAGCGAACCATCGAGAAATCCATTGCGGCAGGCGTGGTGCTGAATCTTGCCGCTCGATGTTTTCGGAATACTGCCCGACTTGATAAGAACAATCCCCTTAATCGGTATTTCATGTTCCAATGCGACCGCCTTCTGAATCGCCGAGAAAAGTTCGGCAGTATCCCCTTTGAATTGCCGCTCGAGTTCCTGCACGATGACTAAATGTTCCTGCGGCAGTTCGGAATCGTCCCTGACCATAAAGGCGGCACCGCCGAGCGGACGAAGATGCGGTGCCGACCGCTGTACTGTCATTTCGATGTCCTGCGGATAAACATTGACACCGCGCACGATGATTAAATCCTTGATACGTCCCGTTACAAAAAGTTCGCCGTCCATGATGAAACCGAGGTCGCCCGTCCGCATGAAGGGTCCCTCATTAGCATCAAACTCGTTTTTGGGGGCGATTTTAGCGTTGAATGTCTGCTCCGTCGCTTCGGGTGCGTTCCAATAACCTCTGGCGTTGCTGGGACTTTTAACCCAGATTTCGCCGACGATGCTGTCGGGACATTCCACAAAGGTTTCAGGATCGACAATAGCGATTCGTTCATCGGGCATCAGTTTTCGTCCGCTGGAAACATAGCGGACGACCTTGCTGACACGGCTGTCGCGCACTTCGACTGCTCTGCCGGTGGACAGTGCTTTGGGGTCGAGCGAGCGGATGATCGGACGGTTCTTGACGTAACCGCCGGAAACGATCAGCGTACCTTCGGCGAGTCCGAAGCAGGGATAGAATGATTCGTAACGGAATCCGCAGCGTTCAAACTTTCGGGCGAATGCTTCCATCGTTTCGGCAAGCACGGGTTCGGCACCATTGAAGGCGACGTTCCAACTGCTCAAGTCGAGTTCATCAATTTGTGCTTCGGTGATGTTTCTCACGCAAAGGTCGTAGGCGAAATTGGGTCCGCCGCTGGTGGTTGCTTTGTACCGTGTGATGGCGGCGAGCCAGCGGAGCGGTTTTTGCAGAAAGGAGAGCGGCGACATAATAACATTCGGTCTGCCGCAGTAGAGCGGTTGAATGATACCGCCGATGAGTCCCATGTCGTGATAACTGGGAAGCCAGAACACTCCGCGTCCTGTTCGGGTGTGTTCGAAGCCCTGATGAATCATTTGGGAATTGTGCAAAAGATTTCCGTGGGTGAGAACGACTCCTTTGGGTGCGCCGGTCGAGCCGGATGTGTATTGTAGGAAGGCGATGGTTTCGGGAGTAATTTTGGGAAACTTCCATTTTTCTTCGAGTCCTTCTTCGAGAGTGGCGGTGGCGAACCAGACGAGGTTTTTGAGGCTTGGGGTGTCGTCGAGCATTCCTTCGACGGTTTTGATAACGTCTTCGGTTGTGAGTGCGACGGTGGCTTGGGCGCTGTTGACGACGGATTGTATTCGGAGTAGTGATCGGTTTTTTCTTGGCGGATAGACGGGTACGGCGATGGCACCGGCGTAGAGGCAGCCGAAGTAGGCGGTGATGAAGTCGAGACCGGGCGGATAGAGGAGTAGGACTCGTTGTCCGAACATGTTTCGACTTTGCAGCCATGCGGCGATTCGCCGTGCTTGTTGGTCGAGGTTGGCGTTGGTCATGACGATTTCGTTGTCAACGCCGTTGGTGAGATAGGTGAACGCTGGTTCGTTTGGTTCGGTTTGTGCCCGGTATTGAACGAGTCCGACGAGGTTTGCTGGTCCGAAGAGGATCGCTGGATTCACGGGAGCGGAAGGAGTTGACGGTGAAATGTTACGGCATGAACGGGTTCATTATCGGCGACGGGAGGCGGGTTGTCAAGAGTCGAGGGTTCTGTTAATTTTTAATTTTAGGAAGAAAGCCGGCACCATTCGTTAGCCGCTCCGCCTGCGGTTCCGCCGGAGCGGTCGCTCCGGTGTGCGACCGAAAACTCCGTATCTCCCGATTGTACAAACACTTCTTCTTTACAAACTTCCAATAGTGCTCAATCAAATTCGAGTTCGGCGAATAACTCGGCAAGAAAATCAACTCTATGTCCAGCAACGCCGCATACCATCGCCCCCAATGGAGAGCGTGCATGCGCACCATGATGGTGTGCTTGCGGATGGTAAAAACGGTTGCGATGAATGGCAGGAAGGTCATCGAGAGAAATCGGAACGCGAAGCATAACGTTGACGGATGAAATCAGAGAAATCCTACAGAGATATGGTACAGATTTTCACAAAACAAAAAAACCAATTTCACGCCGTGAAGGGGATATTCGATAATCGCCCAATCCAATGACAAGCCGTCATACGTACTGGTGCCTCTGCCGATTTCGTCCAGAATGACCAAACTGTGCGGCGTTGCCTGATTGAGAATCCGTGTCGTCTCCGTCATTTCGACCATGAACGTACTCTGTCCTCGTGCGTTTTCATCACTCGCCCCGACTCTCGCAAAAATCCGGTCACTGAGTCCCAGCGTTGCGCCGTTGCGCTGCCGCACCAGCCCCCTCTTGACCGGAAAGGAAAATTGGCTAGAATTACCGTTATCTCGATAGATAGATATTTGCCTATGCGATTTATGAAAAAAAAGTACAATAAAAATGCGGCAATATCAAAAGCATTGACCGATACAAGCAGGCTCATGATTATTGCAATGCTGTCCTGCGGGGAACTTTGTGCGTGCAAGATTTTGGAGAAATTCAAATTTACTCAACCAACACTATCCCACCACATGAAAATCCTTTGCGGTTCCGGTTTGGTAAGCGGACGCAAAGTGGGAAAGTGGACATACTATACTTTGAACGATAAGGCGGTCAATAATTATCTATCATTTATCCGCGACATAACAACAAAAAGCGATAGGTGCATTTGCAAGGAAAAAAATGAAACGACGTGAAATGCTGGTAATGGAAACTTGGCAGAACCGGACGAAAAGCGAGACGCAATCTTTGGATTACGGCTCTGTGAACGTTAACAAAAGCCGGAATGAAGCGCAGCGCAATGACGGAAAATCGCCGCAAATGGGTGTGTCAAATCTTTTTGGGACTATTCCATGACGTTTTAAGTTTTGGGAAGATGTTGTGGAGGGTAGCGTTGCGTCCGCTTTGCGCTCTTTGCGGTAAATGCTGACCGTAAAGAGTCGCGAGAAGACACAAACCGACACATATTCAAATCCAATAAAGGGGGCTACCTTGTCAAGACAAGATAGCCCGAAAAAGATTGTAGAGTTTCAACAACGCAACACAAAACAACCGAAAGAAGTTTTTAACGCCGTCTATACCTCGCGGGTATGACACTCTACATCGCCCCGGAAAGGACTCGAACCTTTGACCTACGGATTAACAGTCCGCCGCTCTAACCAACTGAGCTACCAAGGCAACAAGACGTGATTATACTGAAAATATAGCGACTGTCAATAGGGAATTTGTTACTGCCTGGATAAACGGACAATCTCCCAAATCACCGGCCCTTTACCGCTCTCCTTGAAGAGGAGTCCGGTGGTATAAATTCGGTGGCAGTTTCGTGTATTTTGGTCGGGAAAGCAGGCTTCGAATCGTCGGAGGAGTCGTTTCAAATCGATGCAAAAAAAACTAAAAGATTAATCTTGCACATCTACTGGATGGGGTTCGATTGACATTGCAATCCCTTCCTGTTCACGCTAGAATGAACGGGTGGCTCAACAGGACAAAATGTCAAGCGGAAAGCGCAAAGTCCACATAATTTTTTCCCCTATTTACAGCATACGTCATGTACCAACGATCCTCTAATATGCACAATCGTCACGGTGCCGCTTTGATTATCGCTCTCGTGTTACTTACCTTTCTCGGTATCGTTGCCGGTATGGTATTACCGCAGATTGTCCGTGTTCGGCAAGAATCGAAGACGGATTTATTGAGAGCGCAAGCCCAGCAACTGCTCGACGATGCACTTCGCAGAGCCGAAGAAAAGCGGGAAGCCATCCCCGAATTTTCCGGCGAAACACTGACGCTCGGTCCCGACCAACAGCCCTTTGCCGGAACGTTTCAGATTACGACCCGGCTCGAAGATGATACCTGCGTCGGCGAAGTTGAATTTTGTGACGAAAATTATAACTAGGCTTTTGCAAAGTGGCATTTGACACTGTAAATATAGGCATCAAACCACATGAATTTGCCTCAAAAAAGTTTGTCGCGGTAAAACAATGTTGAGTCTGACTCGTTTGTGTTTTTTGACAAATTTACACAACATGTTAATAAATAAGGAGTTATGAAAAATTCAACAAATTTTATTTCGGAAGATTTTTGTGCTGCGCAAAATTGGGAAACCTGAATTTGTCGAATTTTTGACTGTAAACCCTTTTAGTATAAGGAGTTATTAAATTTGCAAAAGCCCAGTGTAAAGTAAGTTTGTGTTTCTCCTTCATGAAGGAGAAACACAAAAAAATGGTATAAGAGATCGTTTCAACCTTGGGTACAAACCCGAAAATGAGTTAGATCCTTACACATTCATTCTCAATCCGAACAGTCGCCTCCGAACAGTCGCCAGGGAAAAAAAACCGTATAAGCAAGAAGTTAGAAGTTAGGAGTTAGAATAGCAGCAAGAGACCTCGCAAAAGGACTCGGAGAACTCACCAAAACCGATGCCGTAAAAAAGCAGAAATGACGGCAACGGGTAGGAAACTTTCCAGCGAAAGCCTTAGCAGCATCACCGTTTTCGGGATGCTGCACACTCAATTTTGCACTAATTTGAGATAACTATCCCGAATCGGCTCGCTCAATCCCAGTTGTTCGGCAATGTCGAGGAGTAACGTCCGGCACTCTTCGAGTTCTTCCTCGCTTGCTAGCGTTTCCATTTCAAGGAAAACCCGACTCGACTCCGGTAACGTCGGCAGAGTGTCGAGAACGAAATCAATCTGCCGATGATTCACGGTCATTTTTTGCCGCCGCCGGAACTTTTGCAGTGATGCCGATTTGCGAAAACCAAGAGCATTCAATAGGTTTTCCCAGTGTTCCGGCTCCGCAATAGATACTTCAATTTCCTGCCGCGTTTTTGTGAGAGTATCAATCTTGGGACCCTTGTATGTTAGGGAATGTTCGGACGTGCCGTCCGAAAAAATGCGGCTCCGCAAACGCAGGCATTCGTCGGTTTGTACAAAATTTCGGCAGGGATGTTGAAAAAACATATCGCAATCCGTTACCTCCTCGCCGAACCCGGTGCCGCCCCATTGCTGTAACTGGCGTTCCAATTTCGTGGTCTCCCCAACTCGGAATTTGATTTCTACTTCAAAAGTGCGCATACGGACATTTGTATCCGAAGGAGGTAACGAACCGTTACAGGAAATAAGGTTCTCTCGTCGGTGCCGGTCTCACGTTGGTATCGGGAATTTCCCTAACCCAGATATTACGGAACCGAAGTTTATCTCCGTGGTCTTGCAAGCGGATGTTGAGCGTCGGCTCGTGTGCTTCATACTCCGGCGGCTTGTGCCACGCTGTCGTCCCCATTATTTCATGGCGGTTCACCACGAGAACGCCGTTATGGATCACAGTGATGTAGCCGGGACGAATCACTTCCACTACTCTGCCGTTTTCGATTTTCAATTCGGGGCGGTTGAATATAACGTCGTACGTTTGCCATTCTCCCGGCGGTCGGCAAACATTCACGAGCGGCGGCACCTGTTTGTAAATCGACGCGCATTGTCCGTCGGGATAGGTTTCATTTTCGTAAGAGTCGAGGATTTGGACTTCGTAAGGTCCGAAAAAGAGTCCGCTGTTACCGCGTCCCTGATCTCTGCCTCTCACCTCGGATGGGGTCGCGAATTCGAGATGGACTTGTACACTGCCGAACTTGCGTTTAGTGGAAAGAGTGCCTTTTCCCGGCACGATATGGATTTCGCCGTCGACGACTTCCCATTCTCCGTTCCATTCGGAGAGGTCTTTTCCATCGAACAGTATAATGGCATCGGACGGCGGATCGCCCGGCTTGACACCGGGAGTCACGACCGGCGGTTGTTCCCAGGGGATCCCGCTGCGCCAGTCCCGTTGAGCAGAAGCAACGGCGGCGGAGAGAATGAAGACGATGAACGTCGTGGAAAGGATTGTTTTGTGTAGCATGTAATGATTCTCCGTTAGTAGGTTTTGTGAAATTTTGACCAAATTTTGCCAACCCGACAGTAACTGCGTTCACACGAGTTACAACGACAAGACAATATGGTTTTAAGGGATTTTAGACTCTTTGTCAATAGGGGCAGGAGACTGCACCAGTCCGTCGTCGTAGCTGTCCGTTGACAAGTTGTCAAACGACTTCTCTAAAAATCAATTTTTTATATTGACTTGTGCCGAAAACGCAACGAATCACGCAACGTGTCGTCTCTTTGCGCACTTTGCGCAACTCTTTGCGTTCTTTGCGGTTAAGTCTTTTTAACCGCAAAGAACGCAAAGGATACGCAAGGGACGCAAAAGAATTTTTGTACTAGTAGAGGTTCCCTATAGAGCATCGAGAGTCAAAAACCTCATTTTCACCTCATTTACACTCTCCAAAACTACCTCAGTAGCCAATGTGCCCCTGAAAAACTAACCTCATTTACCTTATTCAGAATGAGGTAAATGTGGTTAGCTACTGAGGTTATTTTGTCAGAAAAATGAGGTTGAAAATGAGGTTTTCATTTTGATACTCTACAATGTTACCCAATCGACAAACAGCGGCGTGCACCGGTAACGGCACTATCTAAATCAAATTAACAACGCCAGAAAAACTACCTTCTCTCTTTGACTTTCGGTTTGAATCCCGTGATTTTTCCGCAGGTACCGGAAGCCTGAATCATTTCCCTCACGGCATCTTCAATACGAATGTTCGGCTTACGCGGAGCAATTTTGTTCGCCATCACGCCCAATGAACGAAGATGAGCGTCCCGAATACGCTGGAGCGTTTCGCCAAATTGCTCTGGTCGCATCGCCGCCGCAAGATACGACTTCGCCTCCGAATTGTCCGGCTGAATCGCCAACCACTCTTCCAAAATTCCGATTGCCGATTGAAACTGTTGCAACGCCAAGAACGTCAACGCATACCAACGCAAACATAACACATCCCGGCACCCCTGCTTATACGCCTCTTTCAACGGAGCAAGAGCATGTTCCCAGCGTCCCGACTTCGCAGTACAGGCACCTTTCAGAACGAGTCGAATCAAATCCAGTTCCACGTCTCCCCAAATTTCCGCCGCCAAGTCCGATGCCTTCTCTTCCAAGTTCTCCGCAATGTAAAGGTCGAGCAGATGCCGATTGTACTCCGACCGGTCTTCGACCAACTCGGTGTTCGTTTCCAAAACCCTAATCGCCTCGCTATTTTTGTTTTGCAACCGGTGACACAACGCCAAACTCGTAATGGCAATTTCCCGAATCCGCAAGCGATGCCAAACGTCGAGCGACACTCGACCGTGCTGCACCGCCGTTTCAAAGGTTCGAATCGCCAAGTCAAGTTTTCCCGTCCGTTGAAGATGCGAACCTAAAAAGGTCAGCAACTGCGTATCGACCGGAAAAACATCGAGGGCTTCGACCATCAATTTCGTAATGTCCGCATCGGGAATCGGCACTGCGGCAAACGTTTCCCAAATGTTGTAATAGGCGCACAACCGCAAGTCGGAACGCTCGGTCTCTTTGCTCAACTGCGTCCACAACCGACGTGATTCGACGTAGTTGCCGAGAACAAACTGGGCTTCCGCTCTGGCAGCCAAGAGGTCGTCTCGGATGGTTTCTCCTTCGATTTCGATTTTTTCGAGGGTTTCCAGCGTTTGCTTTGCCCTTTTCACCGTTTTTGTTGGGTCTTGCTTTTTGGGCGGCAGCAAGAACCGACCGGGAGCAGCACTGATTTGCGTCATCAAACTGGCGCTTCGGGAAATGAGCGAGGCACGCACGCGTCCCTGAAAGCGGACACCCTTTCGTAGGGGCATCAATCGGGCTTCGATGGTTTCTTCGTCGAAGTCGTGCCGGACTCGGTCTTCCCGAAAATGCCGGTGAACGACCATCATATAGAGGAAGTCCCGATGACTGTCATGTTCGAGGAAGTGTTGAAATTCGTCGAGTGTTTTTGCGTCAAATTCTTCGCCGGGATTGAGCCAAACGAGATAATCGGCAACGTTGGCATTTTCGACGTAATCGATCAGCAGGTTTCGGGTGGCGGCTTCGTCGTGTGTCCAACCGCCGTGATGGAGGGTGATATTTGGTTCGGCGATGTCTTCGATATTTTTTCCGACGGCGAGGACGAAAATATGTTCGGAGAGCGTTTTGGCGCTGTCGACCGTTTTGTGCAAAAGCGGCAGGGTGTCTTCGTCGACGAGGATACCGACGGCAATTCGAGTGTTATGTGTCATATTGCTGTTTCCTTGCTTACGCTGCGGGGGCGGACTCTGCGCAGATTGAGGAGTCTCATGCTACGTCATCGGTACTTTTTATCCGAAAATTGAGAAATTCCTGCCAGCGGTGCCGCAAACGGAATGAAATTGGTAACTCTTCAGCCGTATGTTGCTCTTTGTTTTTTGACGCGAACCACACGAAACCTTCGCGAAACAACGCGAAACAGGCAAAAACTCGCCTGTTTCGCGTCAAACAACACTTTCGGCTGAAGTATTACTGAAATAAACTGTTAAACTCATTTCCGATAAACAACGTTTCTGGCGGTTCAGGAAGTCTAACCTTTTCGGCAGGCACCCAGCGGAGCAGTTGATACCGAACACCGCGCAACGTACCGTCCGGCGAAAATTGCTGTGCGGAAAGATGCAGAACACAAAGGTCAGACTGCGATGCCGGATAAATATCCACCCGGATCTTCCAGTGCGGCAAATGCTCCACAGTTCTTCCTTCATTCGGTTCAATCGGAGCGGACCGAGCGAGTAATTCGTTGAGTATTGCTTGACATGCGTTTTGTGCCTCGGTCAATTCTCTTGCCAGCGTCATCCTTTGCAGTGCCGACCGAGTGGTTTGAAACACTGCCGTTAGTCCTACCACCATAATTGTCATTACCAGAAGCATTTCCAGCAGCGTGAAACCGTTATCCTCCCGCCGACGATACAAATATCGTGTTTTCAAACAGCAGACTTGAAAAGAGGAACCACGCATGGTTCCCATTCTACCAAAAGCCCCGATTTTTGATAGAGAACACACCGCCCCCTAACGCCTCGGAAAGAAGAATTCACGAAGAATACCCCAGCCGTAACCAAAATGAATAATATAAAAAACATGAGGTAAATCAAGCCACATACCCAGACGTTTCTGTTTGATCGACTGCCGTATAGATTCAACGTGAACCGCCAACATATAGAGGGCTATCACTGCGCCGACGGCGATCACAGAGTGAGAAAGAAAGTTTTGGAACGGCAAACCGAACCAAACATCAAAGCAAGATTTCGCCAAGAGGTGTATCAGAAAAACATGGAAAAGGAGCATAAAAAATAATACTCCAAAAGCAAATACTCCTGGCGCAAAACTTTTCCACGATGCCGTATGCCGATGCTTGCGCCAAAGCCGAACACGTCCCCGACCGTATCGGTTCATTTGAAGTTTCAATCCTTTCAGCGTCTTTCTCGGCACATAGCGTACGGCAATCGCGGGATCGAAATAGCATCTCAGTTCTGCTGCGTCGCATCGGGTATTGAATTCAACATCTTCGGCGGCATCGAAGTTTTCGTCGAAGTAACCAATCTTTTCAAAGACCGACTTGCGATAGGCAACCGCCACACTGCTTGCCGGTGCAAATTGCGCCTCGCCGGAATAGATAAAGGAATCAGGATGATGTCCCAGCGGACTTCGCCGTGCCGCGGCGATTGCCCATTGTAACGACGTGGCATTTTTCATTTCGAGCGGTTGCGGTCTGCCGAGACAATCCGCACCGGTGCGCTCAAACGCATCGCTCACATTGCGGAGCATGTCGTCATTGTCGATAATACAATGTCCATCCACAATGAGTACGGCATCGCCCCGAGCATTTTGAACGCCGATATTGCGTGCCGCACTGGCAAGCCATTTCGGATTGGTAAAATAGCGGATGAGATCAGGATACTCTTGCGCATACTCTTGCACGATTTTCGGAGTGTTGTCCTCGGACATTCCATCGATGACGATGATTTCCAGTTTATCGAGGTCATAGTTTTGCACCAAGAGCCGGTCGAGAACGCCAGCGATGTGCTCCGCTTCATTACGGACGGGGATGATGACGGAGAGATAAAGCATAGATATATTGTAGTGGAAACGCAACAGAACCGCAATGATACACATCATGCTCCAAAGGCTTGCCTAAATTACCACACACGCTCTAATAGGCAGCCGTGAAATATAACAGTCAACCAGAAAATATGCCGGGATAGCGGAGCAAATAGGGCGATTCCGGTGCTCTGTTCCTCTCAAAATAGAGTTGGCATAAAATTTGCACACAAGGAAAACAAAAAGCGGCAGCGTTCACGTTGCCGTGTGTTAGCGGTTTTGCCTGCAAAACCCACTGGCGGGTTGCCTTGACATTTTTTACACAGACCGATAAATTGTTAACCCTAAACCTCATAAAGGAAAAACAAATGAGCGAAAAAAAGTACCGCATCGAAACATTAGCAGTCCACGCAGGACAAGAAATTGAACCGAACACACTGGCACGTGCTGTGCCGGTCTATCGGACGACGGCATTCAATTTCAAGAGTTCCGAACACGCCGCCAACCTGTTCGCCCTCAAAGAATTCGGAAACATTTATGCCCGACTGATGAATCCGACGAATGATGTGCTCGAAAAACGACTGGCAGCACTAGACGGCGGCGCAGCAGCATTGACGGTCTCCAGCGGGACAGCAGCAATCTATTTTGCGCTGACCAATATTATGAAACAAGGGGACGAATTCGTTTCCGCACCGAATCTCTACGGCGGTACGTACACTCAGTTCGATGCCATTTTACCGCAACAGGGAATTACCGCCCGATTCGCACCGCTCAACGATTTCGCCGCAACCGAATCTGCCATCAACGAGAAAACTCGGGCGATTTTCATCGAAACCGTCGGCAATCCGGTGCTTGATGTTGCGGACATTGAGGGCTATGCGAAAATTGCAAAAAAACACCATTTACCGCTGATTGTGGAC
>Ga0099364_10004703_pt1 | contig 20608 bp, 16 predicted proteins | sample TergutTh196P3_FD_73070 | JGI IMG/M metagenome (GOLD analysis project Ga0099364, IMG submission 73070) | Microcerotermes parvus P3 segment gut microbial communities from Pointe-Noire, Republic of the Congo - Th196 P3 | ecosystem: Host-associated > Arthropoda: Insects > Digestive system > Gut ... | reverse complement strand
TACACGCTAAAGTATACATTGGTAGGTTTCCATCTGGCAGTGTAGATTTTGGTCGAGTAATAACAGGCTCCAGCAATTTTTCATACAGTGGTTTGAAAAGCAATCTTGAGTTTAATGTGGAGTTAAAACAACGTTCTGACTACGATTTTGTAGAAGAACGCTTTGATGAATTATGGAAAAAATCAACTGACATTACGGATTTTTACTCTGCTACTTTGACAGAAAAAACGTGGCTTGATGATTCGATAACTCCTTATGAGATATATCTTAAGATGCTCTATGAATATTTAAAGGAAGAACTCTGTGACACCAGTGACGAAGATGAATTGTACTTACCTGATGGCTTTATGGAGCTGGAATTTCAGCAACATGCTACATCGTCTGCTTATAAGATTCTCAATGCTTACGGTGGCGTTTTTTTGGCGGATGTCGTAGGACTTGGCAAGACTTACATGGCCGCTTTGCTTGCGCAAAGATTTTCAGGGAGACATTTGGTAATATGTCCTCCAACGTTGAAAACATATTGGGAAGAAACTTTCAGAGAATTTGGTATAAGACGCTTTGATGTTGAATCAGTAGGTAAGCTGGAAAATGTTTTGCACGATATGGAAACAAAAGGTAAAAACTACGTCTGTGTTTTTGTTGATGAAGCGCACCGATTCAGAAACGAATATACTCAAGGTTTCGAGTTGCTTCATCGTATATGTGTAAACCGAAAAGTAGTATTAGTTTCAGCAACACCCCTCAACAATACGTTAGATGATATTTTTAACCTGCTAAAACTTTTTCAGAAGCCTCAAAAATCCACAATCCCGGGTGTTGCAAATCTTGATAACTTCTTCAGTAATATACGAAAACGCCTTTCTGCGTTTGTAAAAGGAACACCTGAATATTTTAGAGAATTACAGCAAGCATCAAAGGATACGAGAGATAAAATTCTTCGGTACGTAATGGTACGTAGAACGCGAAGTGAAATAGCGCGTTTTTACGCTGATGATATTGCCAAGCAGGGATTAAAGTTTCCGATAGTTGCCCCTCCTGACAGAATAATTTATCGGCATGACAGCGTTATGGTTGAAGCATTTAATAAGACGATAAACGCTATTAAAACATTTAAATACGCTCGCTATACGCCGCTAGTATACCTAAAACCGTCAGAATTAATTGATGTAGAAGATATTAAGAAAAAAATACAACAACAGGCTAATGTTGGCGGTTTTATGAAAATGATACTGGTAAAGAGGCTTGAAAGCAGTATTTATGCTTTTCGCAATTCAGTTTGCAGATTCATCGTATCGTATGAGAAATTTATTACCATGTTTGAACGAGGCAAGGTACTCATAGGGCAAAAAAGCGATATTTATAACCTATTAGAAGAAGATGACGAAACAATTTCACTAATTGTTGACACAGAAGGCGGAGAGGAATACGAAGCCTTGAAATTCACGGCTGATTTTTACATAGATTTACAAAACGATCTAACGATGCTTAAAAGCATTAAAAATGTTTGGAGTATGATAGATAATGACCCAAAGCTAGACGCTTTCATCCATGAATTGAAAACAAATGAAAAGCTTTGTGGACAACAAATAGTGATATTCACTGAATCAAAAGAGACAGGGGAATATGTAAATGAAAGACTTGAAAAAGAATTTCCCAATAAGTCTATTTTTTTCAGCGCGTCAGGTGGGATAAGAGGAAAAGATACGCTTAACAAACAAGTAGCAAGATTGCTTATTCAAGAGAACTTTGATCCAAGAGAGAATGGAGGCGGTTTGCGTTTTCTTGTGACAACTGATGTACTTTCGGAGGGAGTCAATCTTCACAGGGCTGGTATTGTTACTAACTATGATCTACCTTGGAATCCTACCCGTATTTTACAACGTGTTGGGCGAGTTAACAGAATTGGCAGCGTTAATGATATTGTAAGGATTTACAATTTTTTCCCTACTGATGAGCAAGAAGAGCAGATTGGGTTGGAAAGAACTATTAAACAAAAACTGCAAGCGTTTCATGACGCGCTTGGCGAGGATGCCAAATACCTTAGCGACGAAGAAGTCGTAGGAACATATACTCTGTTCGGAGAAAATATTTATGATAGATTGAATAAATCAGCTACTGATGGAGAAGATGCTGACGAACGGTCTGAATTGGAATATCTTCAAATAATCCGAGATGTTAGAAAAAAAGATCCACAACTATTTGCCAAGATAGAATCTATTCCACAAAAGGCTCGTACTGGAAGGAAAATAGATGTGAGTTTTATAGGCGATAAACACAAAAACCCATCTCTTATCTCTTTTTTCAAACAAGGGCTTCTCAAAAAATTTATTTACAGCGGTGAAAATGGAGAGCAAAATGAGTTGACTTTTCTTGACGCAGTTAATTATTTCAAATGCGCCCAAAACGAAAAACGGGTTTTCCCAGAACTAGAACGATATTATGAATTGCTTATAAAAAATAAGGAATGGTTCAGAAAGTCTTCCGCAGATAATGATATGCTTGAACCTTCCCGTGGAAAAAGCAGTCCAGCTAAAAAGTGGCTTATTGGCTATATTTCAGCGATAATATCTGGCATAGGAAGTTTTGAAGACAAAAATTTTTTATCATCTGTACGCAATGTGGTAAATGACGGAACACTGCCAAATACTATCGTACAAAGAATCAAGAAAAAACTTGAAAAGGTAATAAACCCGTATACAGGATTTGATATTCTTAAAGCCGAGATACCAACAGAATATATGCAAAAAGAAGTGACTGCTGTTAAACCGTGCGTAGAGGAAAAGCACGAAGTAATTCTCTCCGAATGGATAGATTGCCAATAGAGATCAGAGGTGAGGAGATTGCAAATTAGGGAAGCCCAATCACTAATTGAGGATGTTTTGGGAAACTCATTTAACAGAGATCGTTTTTCACGCCTTGCGAGGAATTTATTCCGAGATTTTGATGAAGAAAAACTGTGGAATCGTCACGGACAATATATAAAAGAAGCATATCGAGATTATATAAAGTCATACGAATTGATTGGAAGAACTGAGCTTGACGATAAAAAATTATCTGTTCTTGTGGTAAATTTAAAAAGTGGCAAAAAAATTGATGGCGCAAGGACGGCTATGCGTAATTTCGTAAGTAATTATCTTGATGACAAAGATAAAAATGCTGCGCTTACCGCCTTTACAACTGAAGATAATTTATCTGACTGGCGTTTTTCGTTCATTCGCCTTGAAAAAGAGCTTGCTATCACTGAAAATGGTAAGGTAAAACCCAAAAGCATACTTACACCGGCAAGTCGATTTTCTTTTCTTGTCGGTGAAAATGAGCCTCACCATACTGCTTCTCAGCAACTCTCTCATTTATTGCAAGGTGGAGTTAATTCTTTAGAGGATATTGAAAAGGCTTTCGATGTCGAAGTGGTTACAGAAAGTTTCTTTAATGATTATAAAAAGCTTTATGAGCGGGTAAAAGAGACTTTGAAGGGTGTAGTCGATCATAGTATTAAAGCAAACGAGGAATTTAATAGAAAAAAAATATCTCAAGAGCATTTTGCACTTAAACTCTTAAGCCAAATAGTTTTTCTTTATTTCGTACAGAAGAAGGGTTGGCTTGGGGTTCCGAAAAATGCTAAATGGGGAGAAGGCGACAAACATTACTTGACGAATTCTTTAATAAAAACCCAAGATAATAACCAAGTATTTTTTTGTGATATTTTAGAGCCGTTGTTTTATGAGGCGTTGGCAATTGAAAGAGACGATTGTTATTATGAAAATTTTGATTGTCGTATTCCATTTCTTAATGGCGGACTATTTGAACCAATAAATGGCTATTCATGGGATATGGTTAACTTAGAACTGCCTAATAGCTTATTCAAAGAAATATTTGGAGTATTTGACCGTTATAATTTTACCGTTAGGGAAAATGAACCGCTGGATAAAGAAGTTGCTGTTGATCCTGAAATGCTTGGTAAGGTTTTTGAAAGTCTTATTAGCTACAGAAACGATACAGGCGCTTTTTATACTCCTTCTGTCATCGTGCATTTTATATCATCATACACATTAAAACGTTATATTACCAACTTGGTAAAAGATATTAACCGTAATGAATTAGATGATTTTTTTGAAAAATGTGACTCATCAGTAGAACTTGATTCCAAAAGAGCTGAAAAGGAACAGGATACGAATGTTCACAGTTGGAAGACACCTGAAAGCATACGAAAAAATGCTAAAGAAATAGATTTTGCTCTATCAATGGTTAAAGTGTGTGATCCGGCAGTGGGCAGCGGTGCTTTCTTGATAGGAATAATGCAGGAAGTAGTTCGCTTAAGAAGAACTTTGGCGATACATCTTGGTAGATTCTCAGACAATATGATGTATGAAATAAAACGCAGTTGTATAAAAAATTCACTTCACGGAATTGACATTGATCCGACAGCCGTTGATATAGCTAAATTAAGACTTTGGTTGTCTTTAATAGTTGATGAAGACCGCTATGATGTTATTGAGCCACTTCCAAACCTTGACTACAACATAATGCAAGGGAATAGCGTGATTAGTAAGGCTGACGGCATAAATCTTGATGGAGAAATGGAAATCGGTTTATTATTCGAAGATGAGCGTTTCGCTGATTTGGAGTGTGCAAAAGCTGAATATTTCGATGCAACTCATTTTATGGATAAGAAAAGTAAACGTGATAAGGTTGACGCAGCTATTCAAAATATCCTTTTGACTAAAAATCATGAAGCGATTCGCAAAATAGACTTAGAAGTTGAGAACCTGAGAAAAGCTTGGGCAAACAACAGCAAAAAACTAAGAGAAGCTTTAGAGCCATTAGAGAAAAAACGTAATACACTACAACAACAAACAGAGGAATTGTCTCGAATAATTAAAGATGCTTCCGGAAACAGAAACTTTTTCCCATGGAGATTATATTTTGCCGAAATATTCAGTGACGGGGGGTTCGATTGTGTTGTCGGAAATCCGCCTTATATCCAATTACAAAGTATCAAAGAACAAACAAATTTGCTGAAAGATATGAATTATCATTCGTATAATCAAATGGGGGACATATACTGCCTTTTCTACGAATTAGGATGCAATCTCCTAAAAAAACACGGCATTCTATCCTATATTACATCTAATAAATGGATGCGTGCTGGCTACGGCAAAGAATTGCGAGAGTATTTTGTTTCCAGAATGAATCCGTTGTGCCTGATTGATTTTGCAGGGCAAAAGGTTTTCAACTCTGCAACGGTAGATGTTAATATTATTACATTAGAGAAAGACTCAAACAAAGGGCAAACAGAGTCGTGCGTCGTAAAAGATAGAAGCTTAAATAGTTTGAGCGTTTATATTAAGCAAAACGGCGTATCAAAGTATTTCAATAGTAGTGACAGTTGGACTATATTATCTCCGATTGAGGAAAGTATAAAACAGAAAATTGAAGCAATTGGCAAGCCACTTAAGGATTGGGATGTACAAATAAACTATGGAATCAAGACTGGGTTTAATGAAGCCTTTATCATCAATCGCGCAAAAAGAGACGAAATTATCGCCGCTGACCCAAAATCTGCTGAAATTATACGACCGATTTTGCGCGGCAGGGATATAAAACGATATGACTATAATTTTGCCGATCAGTGGTTAATTGCTACCTTTCCAAGCCGGAATTATGATATAGAACGATACCCAGCGGTGAAAAAACACCTTTTATCCTTTGGTATGGAACGTTTGGAGCAAACAGGCAAGGAGTATTCAATCAATGGACAGGAAGTAAAAGCCCGTAAAAAGACGAAAAATGAATGGTTTGAGACGCAAGACAGCATAAGTTATTGGGACGATTTTTCTAAGCAAAAAATTGTGTGGGGTGAAATATCCGACAAGACAAAATTTGCTTTTGACGAAAACGGTGAATATGTTCCCGAAGCAACAACATTCTTGATGACAGGAGTATCGCTGAAATATCTGCTTGGATTCCTTAATTCAAGATTTTCTGAGTATTTTTTTTCAAAAATAGCGACCACAACTGGAGTTGGAACTGTAAGATGGAAAAAATACAAAATTGAGCAACTTCAAATCCCAGAATTATCAATAGATGAGCAAAAACCATTTGTTGAAATTGTTGATAAAATAATAAATACAAAAAAAAATACTTTAAACACCTCTGATATTGAGCATTCATTAAATGAAATGATTTATCATTTGATTGGATTCTCCAAAAGCGAGATTAAAATAATAGAGAATGGTTAAATGTATAAAAACATAAGCAAGTTCATAAAGGTGGTTACATTTGTAGACACTAAACGATATTATTCTAATACATCATTTCTTAATTAGCTCGCAAGTTTGATAAATATTTCAGTACAACAATGATTTTTTGTATTCGCTAATAGCAACTTTTTCTTGAGTATCCAAACATATATACCTCTCTAAAATTTCATTAATCTTAAAACTAAGCTGTTGTAACTTTATACTTTCTTTATTTGAAGCACTCTTAGAGAGTTCAATCACTAATTTGCGTAATTTTGAGGCAATTTCCATACTAAATTCAGGAATAGGCATCATTTCAAGGTACGCTTTTTTGTAACGGAAGCCTGTCGAATCAAATTGTGGTCCTGAATAAAATTTTGTAAAAGCGTAGAAACCTACATTGGAGGCAAGGAATAGATATAATAAATCAATATTTACACCAGTAATCATGAAATTTGTAGCTTCAATGTAGAAATTATCAGTATCATAATAAAAATATGGGTAAGTATCAATTAAGTCCAATTGGTTGGGCATTCTCATAATGTCGGGATATATGATTTTCCGCTTAGAAAAATCGTCCATATAAGCACAGCTACGCAGATTGTAAGGAGTATTTCCTTGATCTTGTCTTTTCAAAAGCCTATCATAAAATTTGTCCAAGTGATTTTTTATTGCCGGGTATTTCGTTACATCTACTGGAGGAATATCTTTTTCACGGACGCCATTATGTGTGTTAATCAACCACGAATCCTCAAAATCGTAACTATATCGTTTTATATCCCTGCCGCGCAAAATCGGTCGTATAATTTCAGCAGATTTTGAGTCAGTAGCTATCAATTCGTCTTTCTTCGCGCCTGATATGATAAATGCTTCGTTGTAGCCCGTAAGTATTCCTCAGTAAATATTGACATCCCAATCCTTAAGTGGCTTGCCAATTGCTTCAATTTTCTGTTTTATACTTTCCTCAATCGGAGATAATATAGTCCAACTATCACTACTATTGAAATACTTTGATACGCCGTTTTGCTTAATATAAACGCTCATATTTTTTATACATAGAGAGGGGCTTTTATGAATGAATTACGGTTATATCAGGATTAGTAGTGATAAGCAAACAGTTGAAAACCAACGCTTCGAGATTGAAAATTTCTCGATCAAAAACCATTTTCAAATTGATGGATGGATTGAAGAAACCATTAGCGGCGCCAAAAATTTTAGTAAACGCGAACTTGGAAAATTGCTGGAAAAAGTGCAAAAGAACGATTTGATAATTTGCGCTGAACTGTCGAGACTTGGTCGTAACCTCTTCATGATTATGGAAATTTTGAACATCTGCATGAACAAAGAATGTAAAGTTTGGACGATAAAAGACAATTATCGCTTGGGTGAAGATATACAAAGCAAAGTTTTAGCCTTTGCTTTTGGATTGTCCGCCGAGATTGAGCGTATCCTTATTAGCCAGCGGACAAAAGAAGCTCTTGCCCGGAAACGTTCTGAAGGCATCATCCTTGGGAGACCGAAGGGTCGAAAATCATCTAGGGTAAAATTATCTGGTCGCGAGATTGAAATAATCAAACTCAGACAGCAGAAAAAATCTAAATGCGAGATTGCGCGAATTTTCGGCGTCAATCGAATGACCGTTGACGCTTTTATGAGGAACCATTGCATTATGTAGCAAAAAATAAGCCTTTAATGATATATGATAAAATCTAACAGTTTAGTTTTCATGGAAATTCGAAAAGGGAGACTATTAAAAATGTACGATAAAGTTAAAGAAGCAGTGGATTTTTTGAGATCAAAGATTAAAGTTGTACCTAAAGTTGTTGTTATATTAGGCTCGGGGCTTAGTTCTTTAGTGTCGATGCTTGAGGATTCCACAACGATAAGGACGGAAGAAATACCGCATTGGCCGCGTCCTACCGCTCCGATGCATAAAGGTGAAATATCGTTTGGTAAACTCGAAGGGATAGACGTCGCTTTGCAGCGTGGCAGGATACATTATTATGAAGGGTATTCGATGAGCGATGTGGTTTTTCCCGTCAGAGTATGGGGAGAATTGGGCGTGAAGCGATATTTCGCAACTAACGCGGCGGGAGGAATAAATCGTTCTCTTGCCCCCGGGGATTTGGTTTTAGTTTATGATCATATAAATTTTATGGGAACCAACCCTTTGATAGGTCCGAACGAATCCAGATGGAACGTCAGGTTTCCCGATATGACAAAAGCTTATGTTAATAAATTTTCCGCGCTTGTGGAGCGCGCAGCGTTGAGCGCGGGCGTGAGATTAAGCAAGGGGGTTTACGCCGCTTTTACGGGACCGTCATACGAAACTCCCGCTGAAATAAGAATGGCAAGAACTATGGGCGCGGATGTGGTCGGGATGTCGACGGTTCCCGAGGTCATTGCGGCAAACGCGATGGGAATGGAGTGCGCTGTAATTTCTTGCGTATCAAATTTTGCCGCAGGAATAACAATGCAGCCTTTGACTGAAGAAGAAGTCTTAGACGCGGCAAAACTTGTCAGCGATAAGCTGTCACAAATATTTATCAATACAATGAAGGAAATGCACAATCATGTTTGATATATTGAGCTTTATTGATAACAGAAGAATGTCGGGCAACCATAAAAGCGGGGAATTAAAAGCTTTTGTTGAGGCGTATTGTAATAATGAGATTGCCGATTGCCAAGTCTCTTCGTGGCTCATGGCAACTTGTATAAATGGCTTAAACGACGATAACTTACTTGAATTTACAAAAGCTTTAAGCGAATCGGGAAGAATGGTTTCATTTCCTTTCGAAGCGGTCGATAAACATAGTACGGGAGGCGTAGGCGATAAAATCACGCTTCTTGCTGTTCCGATTGCAGCTTCGCGCGGGGCGAAAGTTGCAAAACTATCCGGTAGAGGTCTTGGTTTTACGGGAGGTACAGCAGATAAGCTTGAAGCTATTCCGGGATTCAATATAACTTTGTCCGCCGGTAGTTTTGTCTCTCAAGTTGAGAAAATCGGTTGCGCCATTTCGGGGCATTCATCCGATTTAGCTCCCGCCGAGGCGAAATTCTACTCGTTGAGGGATGTCACCGGCGCGCTTTCTTCCGTTCCCTTGATAGCGAGCAGCATTGTAAGTAAAAAAGTTGCCGGAGGAGCGCGCGGCGTCGTTTACGACGTAAAATGCGGAGACGGGGCGTTTATGCAAACATTTGACGATGCAAAAATACTGGCTCGTAAACTTGTTTCGCTCTCTCATGCAATGGGGCTTAAATCAATTGCGATTATAAGCGATATGTCGCAACCTCTTGGCGTTAATGTAGGAAATTCGCTTGAAGTGATTGAAGCCGTTGAAACTTTGAACGGAAGCGGTCCTTCGGATGTTTACGAACTTGCCGTTTATTGCGCGGGGGCTATGATTTATCTGGCTGGAAACGCCGATGATTTAAATGCCGGAGTTAGCGCGGCGCGCGCGAGTATTAAAAGCGGAGCGGCGGCGGGAAAATTTCAGGAGCTTATTACAGAACAGGGAGGAGTAAAAGATTTATGCGAGTCCCCTTTAAAGTATTTGAAAGTGGCGCCATTGCGACGAGTGATTGAATGCAGAGAAGATGGATACGTGACTTCTATAAATACCCGCGAAATCGGAGAATGCGTAAAGCGTCTTGGAGGCGGAAGAATACAGAAAAATGACCCTGTTGATGCTGAAGTTGGGATAAAGATTCTCAAAAAGAAGGGCGAAAAAGTATCAAGAGGCGAACCTCTTATGGAAATCTATGCTAATGACGATAAAAAACTAGTGGAGGCTCTACCTTATTTTGATGTTTTTTCTATAGGAAAAATGAGCGATAACTATCCTCAAAACCTGATTTTTGAGGTGATTCAATGAGGTTGGCATTTATAGTCTTTCGCGCGCTTGTTTTTCTGTTATTAATGTCTGTGGGTTCGGATGCCGCCGTTAATTTGCATTATAAAGAAGAAAGCGATATAGGGCAGCCGTTTTTTGCGGTAATATCAGCGGATGTACCGTTTTCAAAGCCTTCTGTCAAATGGATGGGAAAAGTTATTCCATTGGATATCTTACAATTTGGAAACAGTTATCGGGCATACGCTCTTTTAGGAGGGGCCGTCAATAGAGTTAAGGCAGGAACTTATCCTTTAGTATTCAGCGCTGTTTTAAGCGAGGGTGGCGTTCCGGTGCATAAATCTGTTGATATAAAACTGAGAGCGCGCGAGTATCCGGAAACCCGGTTGAAAGTTGCTCATCAAATGGTCAATCCTCCAAAATCTGAATCGAAACGTATTGAAAATGAAGCTAAATTAACTGCAAAAGCAAGGGCGACTAAGACGACAAAAAAACTGTGGCAGACCCGCGCGCTGAATCCTCTTGATAATCTTGTAGTAACAAGTGGTTATGGACACAGGAGAGTATACAACGGCGTCCCGAGAGGTCATCATAGCGGAGTTGACTTAAGGGCTGGCATTGGAACCAGAGTGCGCAGCATATATCCGGGAAAAGTGATCCTTACCGGAGATCATTATTTTGCGGGGAAAAGCGTATATATTGATTCGGGAAATGGCGTCATCGCCGCGTACTTTCATCTTGACTCCATTGCCGTAAATGAAGGTCGCGTCGTGAATGCGGGCGATGTCATAGGAAGAGCGGGCGCCACGGGCAGAGTGACGGGAGCTCATCTTCATTTAAGCGTATTCTTATCGGAACAATCTATAGATCCTATGGGATTGTTAGACGCAGAGTTTTCACAATCGGTTAGATTATTAAAACAAATATCCTGGTAGGAAATTGTTAATTGTGAGAGGAGACATGTAAAAATGGTTCTGCAGACAAGTAACACAATTGAACAAAATAGCTCGAAAAATGAAGTGGTAGATGTTGAATTATTGGGGAAAGAACGTATATGTTTGGTATTCAGGCTTGGAGACGAAGATTTTGGGCTTGACGTTAATGTAGTTCGGGAAATTGTCAGAGTTCCTCCTTTTATAACACGGGTTCCTAACGCCTCTCATTACATACGGGGAGTCATGAACCTCAGAGGAACCATAGTTCCGGTGTTTGATATGGAGCTTAAGATAGGCATTCCTCAAACGCAGATAACTGAAGAAGCGAGAATAATTGTCGTAACGCTGAACGATATCACGTTTGGAATTATAGTCAATGCAGTCAGGGAAGTAATCACTATTTATGAGTCTCAGATAGAATCTGCAAATCAGGAATTCGCTGGTGAAAGAAGGTATGTCTTAGGCGTAGCAAAGCCAACAGACGGTAGATTGATAGTTTTGCTGGATATATACACGCTTTTTGATATTGAGCAGATATTGGCCGAGGAATTATAATTGCTCCGAATTGACCTACATACTCACAGCGTTTTTTCAGATGGGACTTTTACAGTAGACAAACTGGTTTCTTTAGCTAAAAAAAGGCGAGTTTCAGTATTATCGCTGTCAGATCATGACTCGGTAAGCGGCATTCCAAGTTTTTTACGTTCTTGTAATAAACATAAAATTAAAGGTGTCGCGGGAATTGAGTTATCTGCTAAATACTCCGGTACGTTACATATTTTGGGTTATCGTTTCGACTACAAAAAATTTGGCTCGTGTAGTTTATACAAAGAAATCCGGGAAAGCAGAGAAGAACGCAATATTGTCATTTGTAACAAGCTAAAAAATGCCGGTATAAATATTTCTTTGGATGAAATACATAAAGATACAAAACAAGATGTTATTGCTCGTCCGCATATTGCAAGATTTTTAGTTAAAAATGGTTACGCATCCAATACAACGGAAGCATTTGCAAAGTATCTGCAGGAAGGTACGGTCGGTTATGCTTCCCGTTTTCGTGTAGAACCTGAAAAGTGTGTATCAATAATAAGGGAATATGGCGGTCTTCCCGTACTTGCTCATCCTTGGCAAATCAGCGCCGACTCATTTGAAATAAAAGAACTGGTTATCAAATTAAAAGATTTTGGACTTTGGGGTATTGAATGTTATTCAAACTCTGTTAATTCCGCCCATGTTTATGGTATCATTAAAATAGCGCAAGAAATCGGGATATATGTAACAGGCGGTTCCGATTTTCATGGCGATGATGACCAGAATAATCTGGGAATAATGGTTCCAGATGATATTTTGCCTTGGGCAAGGTTTTGCGGCGGTCTATAAAATATTATATAATAGTACTAAATAGTGTTTATGCGTTAATTTGGAGGATGAGCAAATGTATTATATTGACATGAGGAGCGATACTGTAACTGTTCCAAGTCGGCAAATGCGCGAGGCTATGTTCAATGCTGAAGTTGGCGATGATGTGTATATGGATGACCCTACGGTTCATATTCTTGAGAAAAAAGCGGCGGATATTACGGGCAAAGAAGCGGCATTGTATGTTACATCTGGAACTATGGGCAATATAACCGCCATTTTGTCTCATGATGTCCATGGATACTCAGTAATGGCTGGAAGAAACAGCCACATATCCAATAATGAGGGCGGCGGTCTTTCTACTATTGCGGGCGCTTTCTGCCAGCAGGTAAATGATGATTCAGGACTCCCCCTGGTTTCTGATATGGAACTTAATTTAAAGACCATTAAAAACGTACATCACGCTCCCACAAAACTGTTATGCCTTGAAAATACGCATAACAAAAGAGGCGGAATGGCGTCGACAGTCGCGGAAATGAAAATATGCGCCGACTGGGCAAGGGAAAATAAAATGTCAATCCACCTTGACGGAGCTCGTATTTTTAACGCCTCAATCGCTTGCGGCGAAAAAGTGTCCGAGTACTGCGCCCTAGTTGACAGCGTGCAGATTTGTTTATCAAAAGGACTTGGAGCTCCCGTTGGCAGCCTTGTTTGTAGCACCAGAGATTTTGTAGAAAAAGCGCGTTTTTGGAGGAAAAGAATTGGCGGCGGGTTACGTCAGGTTGGAATAATAGCGGCTGCCGGAATATACGCGCTTGATAATAATATTGAGAGAATGGCTCTTGACCATGCGAACGCCGCAGCGGTGAAAAAAGCATTTGATTCTGTCGGCATGGAAACTCTTGGTGTAGAGCGTCCTACAAACATGGTGTATTTTACGATAAGGAACGCTTCGAAAACTAATGATTTTCTCTCCGCTTGCGAAAAGAGGGGAGTTAAGTTCGGCTCGGTGGGACCTGCCGTGTTCAGATTAGTGTTTCATTTAAATATTGATAATGAATCCGCGCTTGAAGCGGCTAAAATTATTATTGAAGAAGCTGAGCGTATTAATGCCTAGTTTTATTAAGAATTTAGCAAAAATTACATTATGGGGACTTATTCTCCCCATTTTTTTATTAGTTATTACGATAAATGTTGCAAACGCTTCTGAATTACATACTGTTTATTGTTACGTCGGCGAAGATAGAATAGGAGAACTGTCGGCAAACAGAATTGACGATGTATACTGGGTATCGATCAGAAGAGTAGCGGAGCTCCTTAAAATGAGCCTCAGCTCTTTTGGCGACGAAGTTGTTGTTAAGAACAATAATTTGACAGTGAAAGTTGTGAAAAACGCCACTGCTGCAAGAATAGGAAATAGACTGGTTTCATTGACCGAGTTTCCAAGGGAGATTAACGGTTCTTTATGTCTTGGCGAAAGAAGCTTAAATGTTTTATTTCAAAGAGCATTGGGAAAAAATCCAAATTCTTTTGTTTCATTCAGAAAAGAGTATGATTCGTCAGCATCCTCCGTTACTGCAAGTAAAATAAATGAGCCTATTATTTACAACGTATCGGATGTGCGAACGGAAAGGCAGTCTGAAGCAAAGTCGATCAAAACAGATAATACGAATGATAATTTAGCTCAAATTTCTGAAATCCGCTGGAGTCGTTCACAGCAGAAAATACGCGTTGTTTTAGCCTGCGTTGGAACAAAAGAACCAGTATTGAAAAAAGAAACAAACAGAATTATAGTTAGCTCAGCTACTTTCCCAAGCGGGAGTCGTTCGCAGGAAGAAGACAGGATTCAGCTGAAAGAAGAAGGAACCTCTTTGATTTTCTCCGGAAAATGGCAAAAAGCGGATATTATGGTTCTTGAGAAACCTAAGAGGATAATGATTGAATTTACTTTTGACGATTTAGTTCCACAGACCAGGAAAGAACCTGAAATTATAGAAGCGAACATAGACGAGTATAAAGAAATAAACATTCCCGGAAACAGCAACATTGTAGTTCTTGACCCGGGACATGGAGGTCAGGACCCGGGAGCAGTGGCAAACGGGGTACTTGAAAAAAATGTAAATTTAGCAATAGCGCTTAAACTTGAGAGCGCCCTTAAATCAAGGGGAGTCCAAGTGAGATTGACGCGAAGAACCGATGTTTACTTAACGCTTGCGGAAAGAACAGAGATGGCAAACAGACTTAATGCGGAAGTCTTCGTGAGCATTCATGCAAACGCTTTGCCTAAGGGAAGATCCGCAAAAGGATTTGAAATATACCTCATGGCGCTGCCAACTGATAATGATGCGCTTGAACTTGCAAAATTTGAAAATAGAGAACTAGTAAACGGAAAAACCAACTCGGCTGCTTCGGATAGCAAAACTCAGCTTTTATTAAGTATTCTTGGAGATATGCAGCAGAATTATAAAATAATTGAAAGCACCGAATTGGCTGAAGTTCTATATAAAGCGGGGAATCAGGCAAGCTTGCCTATGAGAAGAGTTGCTCAGGCGCCATTTTTTGTGTTAAGAGGGGCGGGCATGCCGGCAATTTTGCTTGAAACAGGATTTCTAACGGATAGAGCAGAGGCTAAGTTATTAACGCAAGCTGACTATCAGCAGAAAATAGCTAACGCTATGGCTTTAGGAATATTTAATTACATGAGGAGGTAACAAAATGCCAAGGCGCGTTCAAAAATACCGAAATGACGAAGGCAATATTTGGGAAGAAGAATTAGAATATAGCGCCAGACATCGTAACTCTGGCGATGATCGTCCTAAAGCTCCTTTTATGTTAAGAATTCTAGCTTGGACTGGAATAGTTCTGCTTTGTTTTGTCGGCGGGTATATAGGAACTTCCTGGGGAATAAAATTTTTGAATCAGCAAAACCTGTTGATTCAAAACGATGTTGTTACGACATCGGAAGATGCAAGGGGTTTCATAGAAACCCAAACAGGCGCAAACATTACTCGAAACGAGGATAATTTAGATATTAAAAAGCTTACAATAAAATTATCTTATCCTAAAGACGAAACTCTTATATCCGAATCATTTGAATTGATATCAGGTATAAGAGAACAGGAAATAAAGGAGACAATAGAAAAACTCTTTTCAGTAAGTAAAATGTTCTCAAGGGAAGTTTTGGTAAAGCATGTTTTTCGTAATGCTTCTACTTTGTATATCAATGTTTCGGGACCATTTATTCCAATGTTGTCAAATGCGGGGCAGCAAAATAGCGCGCTTTTTATAAATGGCGTTGTCCAGACGATGAAAGAAAACTTTCCTCCCATCAATGAAGTTAGATTTCTTGTTAATGGCAATGTTACCACGGCAGGCGCCCCCGTTGATCTGACAATCGCGTGGAAATAGCGCCATAAGGCGTTTTATCAATTGTTGAACGGCGTCTTGCCACTTGAGAATTTAAAAACATTTTTTAAACTTTGAGGTAACATTGGTCATGAAAGTGGTTCTGGCGAGCGGGAATCGCAATAAACACAAAGAATTCAACAAACTGCTTGAAGGAAGCAGGATTGAATTAGTCACACTGCTTGAAGAAATAGAAGTTGAAGAGAATGGGAATAGCTTTTTTTCTAACGCGTGGATTAAGGCAAAAGCATGGTCGCGCGTAACGGGACTGCCTGCGCTTGCGGATGACAGCGGAATTATTGTGAGGGCGTTGAACTGGATTCCGGGTATCCGTTCGGCAAGGATAATTGATGGAACAGATAGCGATAGGAACAAGTGGCTTCTTGAAGAGATGAAAGATAAAACGGATCGTTACGCCGAATATGTTGCAGCTCTTGCTTTGTGCGATTACAAGGGAGGGTGGACAATTGAAGCCGAAGGGCGTTGCCCCGGAATGATAGATGTTTGTGAACGCGGTGATTTGGGATTTGGATATGATCCGCTATTCATTCCGAATGGATACTCTGGGACATTTGGAGAGCTTTCGGCTGAAGTGAAACAAAAAATATCGCATCGTTCGATAGCTTTGTATAAACTTTTGTATATTGTTTTTCATTCATCTGTGATACAATCTTAACTTGGCTTTAAAATGAACAGACTTTTTTTATTATGAATAAATATGTAAATAATTAAAGCCAATTTGTAATCAAACTGTTATCTAAGAAAGCCGTAGGGGCGGCATTTTGCCGTCCAAATAGTTTTGAGTTTCATCAACATTGATTGCGAATTGGTGAGAGACGTAAACTTTTATGGGAGGGGTTTTTCAGTGACTACTTTTTTATCCATAGTCCAGATAATTTTAAGTTTTATTCTTATATCTGTAATATTGATGCACCAAAGAAAACAGAGCGGATTTTCCGGAATATTCGGGGGCGGAACTCAGGCGGATATGGGAGGGCAATGGCAGCGTTTCAATACATTGACCAAGATTACAGTAGTACTTGCAGTATTGTTTATGTTTCTCTCCGTTGTTCTGGTTTTGTTATCTTAGTAATGTTCAGTAGCCTTGAAGATGTAGAAAAGTTTAATGTACTAAATGAACGCCTTTTAAGCGCCACGCATGAAGAAATAATTAGTGGAGCTACGACTGATGTATATTTTGTAAAAATTCGCGAAGTTCTTGAAAAAATCGGTCGACTTGACGTTAAAGTAGCAGTGGAGATATTTGCGCGGGGAAAAGGCGTTTTTGCGGGGCTTCAAGAAGTTAAAACGCTTCTTGCAAACAAAAATCTTCAAGTGGAGGCCATAACGGAAGGAGAATCATTTTCCGCCGCTGAGGTAATAATGACAATACGCGGCTCTTATGCAGATTTTGGAATATATGAGACTACGATATTAGGTATTTTGGCAAGTTCGTGCGGATGGGCTACGCGCGCAAGAGAATGTGTTGAAGCTGCCGGAAACAAGTCGGTGCTTTCGTTTGGCGCGCGGCATTTGCACCCGGCGGTTTCGTCTGTTATGGATTACATTGCTGTAAAGTTTGGCGGATGTAGCGGAGCAAGCAGTATTCTCGGCGCCAAGTTATGCGGAATTATGCCGTCCGGAACTATTCCACACGCCGCAGTACTGCTGACAGGAGATACGCTTGAATTAGCAAGGGTTTACGATGAGGTTTTACCTAAAGGCGAGTCTCGTACATTTCTTGTAGATACTTTTAAGGATGAAGCCGAAGAGACTTTGCGATTAGCTAATGCGCTTGGCGATAAGCTTCATGGAGTAAGACTTGACACTCCTGGAGAACGCGGTGGAGTTACAGCTGGACTAGTGAGAGAAGTGCGGTCAAGGCTTGATCAAGCAGGATTTAGCGCTGTAAAAATAGTGGTTTCTGGCGGGCTTGATCCTGATAGGATAAGATTGCTTGTTGACGCCGGAGCTGATGTTTTTGGCGTCGGTAGTTTTATCTCACATGCGGAACCTATTGATATGACGATGGATATTAAGGAGATAGAAGGCGCAAATATAGCAAAACGAGGACGTATTCCCGGTTTACGCAGTAGTTTAAGATTGAACAGAGTATATTTGTAAAAATGGATTCTCGCTTGTAAAGTTCCCCCTGTAAACTTTTGCAATCGATGAACCAATGACGATAGAGGAGGAAATAGGATGATTGGCAGCAGTTCTTACATGGCCAAGAAAGAAAATATAGAAAGACAGTGGTTTTTGATTGACGCCACCGATAAGCCGATTGGGCGTATTGCAGTGAAGGTAGCGCGAGTGCTTACAGGAAAACATAAGCCAACTTTTACGCCGCACGTTGACTGCGGTGATTTCGTTGTTGTAATTAATATTGATAAAGTGAAGTTTACCGGCAAGAAAAGCGAACGCACTAATTATCAGTATTACACGGGACATACAGGAGGACTCAGGATTATTCCGTGGGGAAGAATGCGAGCTGACAAGCCTGTAAAATTATTTGAGAGCATTGTCAAAGGAATGCTTCCAAAGACTCGTTTAAAGTATCAACGTAAACTTAAGGTTTATGTCGGCGATACACACCCACACACTGCGCAAGCTCCTGTGGTTCTTGAAATTTAATATTAGGTAAAAGGAGGAGAGAGATTAGATGGAGACTCCGATGTATTTTTGGGGAACTGGACGTCGTAAAAATGCACTTGCCAGAGTGCGAATCCGTCCTGGCGACGGCGTAATAAAAATAAATGAACGCGAGGTCGAAGAGTATTTTCCTCGTTTAGTTTGGCAGACGCAAGTTCTTCAATCGCTTAAAGCGGTAAACCTTGATGGTAAAGTTGATGTGTTTGCGCGAGCTACAGGCGGCGGGCTAACCGGTCAAGCAGGAGCTGTAAAGCTTGGCATTGCGCGCGCGCTTTTAAAGCTTAATCCGGAACTTCGCCCGTTATTGAAAAAAGAGGGGCTTTTGACGCGGGATCCGCGTATGGTTGAACGTAAAAAATTTGGGCAAAAAGGCGCCCGCGGAATGCGCCAATACTCAAAACGTTAATAATGGGATTGACCTATTCAGAGCGGGGAGCCTCCGGGCTTTCCGCTTTTTTTAACAATATCCATGAAATAAATGAAACTCTTTGGAATAAGGGAGCGCAAATTCATCTTTCCGCCGGAAGCTCTTCTCGCGCGTGGGCTTGCATGTCGGATACGCCGCTCTTGGCTATTTTCCCGGATCAAAGGCAGGCGGGGGAATTTTTCTCCGACTGCAAGGCGCTAAACAATTATTCAGGCTTAAATAAAAATGTTTATTACATCCATGAGCTTCCCTTATCCTTTGATGGAGCGACAAACAGATCTTTGCAGCTTCAACGCGGAGAAACACTTTCGCGATGGAGGAAAACCGGCGGAACTTTAGTTTCAACTGCCGGAGGATTGTTATCTCCTTTTTTAAATATAGGCGCGGGCCTTTCATTTAAAAAGGGCGAAGAATATGGAAGAGACAGGCTCATTGTATGGTTGGAGCGCGCCGGATACAGACGTTCTGACGTTGTATGGAGCCCTGGTCAATATGTATTCAGAGGGCTGATTCTTGACGTTTACGACCCTGCGTATGAACATCCCATACGTATTGAATTTTTCGATGAGACGATTGAAAGCGTTCGTTCTTTTGATGCTCAAAATCAAAAAAGCGTAGCAATTTTAAACGATATAGACGTACATAGCGTCAATCATTCGAAAAAAATCTCCTTAATATCCAGCTTACCTGAAAGCGTTCGTTTAGTTCTTTTTGAACCTAAGAAAATTGAAATTCAGGCTGATTCCTATTATCTCTTGTGGTCCGAACTGGAAAAAGAAAACATCGGCAAGATTGGTGAACACATTCATGAAAAATTATATTCATGGGAGGAAATCTTTATCCCGCTCTCGCATTTCCCTCGCCTCCGGATAACGAAAGAGGGCGATTTCAGCGAAGGAAGCATGGCATTAGAGGACGCTCCGGCATTCAGAGGAGATATGGAGTATTTGTCCGACTTTTGTTATCACTCTAGTAATTCAGGCTACGAAATATCAATATTTAGCGTAAATGAATATTTTTTGAACTTAAATATTTCAGATATTGAAATAAATAGAATAAACGATCAGTTATCGGGCGGATTTATCGATAGAGTCGCAAAGAAAATTTTTATATCCGATAAAGAGCTTGCCGGAGTGACAAGAAGCGTTGCCCAAGTGAGTTGGAAGACTCCTGACGAATGGAGCAGCCGCCTTTCAAATGGTCAGGTCGTAGTTCACGAAGATTATGGAGTGGCTATATTCAGAGGGGTAGAAGAAATTGTTTCATTAGGCGAAATCATGGATGCGCTTGTGCTTGAATTTGCCCAGAATCAACGGCTTTTAGTTCCTGTCCTTCAAGTAAACAAGCTTGTTCCAATGCCTCAGCATGAAGGGGATGAAATAATCCTTGATACGCTTCATGGAACAAAATGGAGAAAATCTGTAGCTAAAAGCCGGGAGCAAGCTGAAAAAGAAGCTAAGGAGATACTTCAAGTTTTTGCTGAACGCGAAATGATGGAAGGTTACGCGTTTCCTCCGGAAGACGAGCTTTACAAAAGCTTTTGCAAAGCGTTTCCTTATGTCGAAACGTCGGATCAGCTTGAAGCTATTAACGACGTCATGAGGGATATGAGCGCAAAAAGCCCTATGGATAGGATTATCGTTGGCGATGTTGGCTATGGCAAAACCGAGGTGGCGATGAGAGCCGCTGTTCGCGCGACGGAAGCGGGAAAACAGGTTGTAGTATTGGTTCCGACAA
>Ga0099364_10004702_pt1 | contig 20610 bp, 22 predicted proteins | sample TergutTh196P3_FD_73070 | JGI IMG/M metagenome (GOLD analysis project Ga0099364, IMG submission 73070) | Microcerotermes parvus P3 segment gut microbial communities from Pointe-Noire, Republic of the Congo - Th196 P3 | ecosystem: Host-associated > Arthropoda: Insects > Digestive system > Gut ... | reverse complement strand
ACGAAAGAAACTAACAGAACATTATCCTGACATTCCCGAAGCGTTGGATCGTCTCATTGATCCTGTTATGCGTGGTGATCCAGAATCGCCTTTACGATGGACATGTAAAAGTACAAGGTTGCTTGCTCACGAACTCAATCGTGAAGGAGAGGAAGTCGGATCTTCAGCAGTGCGTTTTTTACTTCACGAATTGGAACACAGTTTACAAGGCAATAAGAAAACACGTGAAGGCGACGATCATCCTGAAAGAAACGATCAGTTTTTATACATCAACAATCAAGTGAAACGTTTCCTTCAAGCAGGTCAAGTGTCAAATTAAAACCGCATGACTTTCATGGCGAATGGAATGATACCGTGAAAAAATAATGGAAAAACTGAAAGGTTATTTATGCGCAAACCCTAATGCCCGGCGATTATTGCATTTTGCCAAACCCTGTCGGGCGGCTGCGCCGTAGTATTACAAATCGGGCGGGACTGCCCGACTGGATGCCGCCAAAACCCTCATGAAGCAAGCGGAATGCCGACGCTCCCTCGAACGTTCCCATGCGATAGACAATTTCAGGCAAAACCGACGGATGCTGCTGCAAAACAAACCGCATTTCCTCAACAAGACTCAAATCCGGCACCGATGCCAAACTGTCCGTTCCCAGCAAAACCCGAACGCCATAATCCAACATCTTTTGCAACGGATAGGGAGCATGCCGAAAATAGGCATGGGAACGAGGACAATAGACAACCGACATCGTTTCCCGATGCGCTGCAAGGAACCGTAATTCCTCATCATCAAGGTAATTTCCGTGAATGATAAATACGTTCGGTGCGGCAGAGAGCAGTTGCAGATAATCCATCGGACGCTTGCCAAGCAACGTGGACTTCGGGTCGTAATCAGGATCGGCACGCCGCATCATTTCGAGTAGCGGACCAGTGTGATGCCGCAAAAGTTGCAGTTCCTCCAATGTTTCGGCAAGGTGCATGGCTATCGGAACGTCTTGGTCAATTATTGTTTCTAACAGTGTTGGACAAACCGTGTGCGGGGCATGCGGAGACAAGCCGAAACCGGGAGGCATCGTTTCCGGCACGAGTTCCTTTCGCCACGCAATGAGTTCGGTGAAAGAGAGACGGCGGACAGCAGACGGCGGATTGCAGACAGAAGACGCAAGCGGAACAATGTCGGCGACGGCAATGGTCGATTCTAACAATTCGGGTCGGCAAAGTGCCTGTTGGATGCCCTTTTCAGCATCGTAAGCAGGGCTCCGGCGAAAGGCAAGCAATGCTGTAACCCAGTCGGACATAGAGCGGCTGGGGACTTCAAGCGGCGATTCGAGTTGACTCAACTCCAAGTGAGCGTGGGCATTGACCGCCGCCGGAAGGATGATGCTTTCCACGCCAAGATGTCGAGTCGATGGATACGCCGGTTGTGCTGTGAGCGACTCGACACTGCCGTCAGCAATGTTGATCCAATGATTTTCCAGAGGAAGACCAACCATGGAAAAAATCCATTGTGCTCCTAAAGAAAAAGGATGTTCCATGAACTGTTCAATGAACGCTGAAAGCGGATACCGAAAATTCGGACGGGACTTCCCTGGTTGTTGTCCATTCTCTCAAGACATCATCAATCTGCTGATCAAGCCTCGCCAATTTGTCGAGCAACTCGCCGTGCCGGACATCCAGTTCTAACAATCGTTCTGCTGCGTTTTCCATGACAATTTTTCTTTACGAGAATTCTCCTTGAAGTGGAACGTTTCAACGGGTCTGCTGGGTGTATCGGCAAGCAAAACCAGAAAAAATGAGTATCCTCCACAGAATCCTCCTTACCCTTCCAATGCAAATGACCCTTCCATTGCGAACGGGTTGCCTGTTTTCGCTATTTTGACATGTCTAGAGCGTATTTCAGATTAGTCCGAACAAAAATGACGGAGACGAGTCCAGACCAATTTAGGACACGCTCTAACCGAGCGGCAGTTTGACCGTTTTTCCCGTCTTGGCAGACTCGTAAATAGCAAGGATAATCTTCACGCTTCGGCAGGCTTCGGGACCGTCGACGACAATTTTTTCTTTGCCGTCAATCGCTGCGATCATGTTTGCAAACAATTGGGCGTGTCCGGCATAGTTGATGGCTGCCGGGTCTGCCGCTCCGCCGCCGCCTGACTTCCGATTTGCCATCGCCTCTTGAACTGCCGCGTCCGAAGGCAACGTTTCTGCAAAATCCCAGCGGATGATGTCCTCTTCTTCCAAAATTGCCGACCCCTTCGAGCCGCTGATTTCGACCCGCTTCAAAGAGCCCGGATAGGATGCCGTCGTGCCGACAATCGTTCCCAGAGCACCATTCGCAAACTTGAGTGCCGCTACCGCAGTGTCTTCCACTTCGATTCTTTCGTGTGCCAAGAGGGCGGTGTGAGCGGTAACTTCCGCGACGGGTCCCATAAGCCAAGTCAGCAGATCAATCGTGTGAATCCCCTGATTCATCAATGCACCGCCGCCATCCAGTTCCCAAGTTCCCCGCCATGCGCCGCTATCGTAGTATTCCTGCGTGCGGTACCATTTGACGATGGCATCGCCGAGCGTCAAGCGTCCGAATCGTCCCGCTTCAAGTGCCGATTTGAGCGTCAGCGATGAATCGTGAAACCGGCTATGGAAAATCGTCGCCAACTGTACACGATTTTTTTCGCAGGCGGCGATGATTTTTTTACACCGCTCCAAAGTGATTTCGAGCGGTTTTTCGACGATTACATGCTTTCCCGCCTCGGCAGCAGCAACGGCGGGTTCAAGGTGCGCTCCGCTGGGCGTGCCGACGGTAACAATGTCGATGCTCGTATCCGCTAAAAACGTTTCGAGATCGTGATAAGGCTTGCAACCTTGATATTGTTCGGCAAGGCGGTCTGCCGCTTCGGCTTTGGTGTCGAAACAGGCAACGAGCGTTCCGCCTGCCGCCTGGATGGCTTTGGCATGAAAGTTGGCGATCATTCCGCAGCCGATAATTCCGAATTTTTTGGTCATGGGGCAATTTTGAAAAGTGTCTTTTAATGCTCCTGTAAAGTTTAATCGAAAAGTACCCTCTCGGCAAGAGTGCTAGGAGGAGACACTCGATTTTTCTGGTGCTCTCTTGACAGTCCCGAACGCTTGCGGTACAACGCCGAATATGACGACCACGATTCGTGTCAAAATTTGGTCGGCTCTTGCGCTCCTGATTCTGCTCGTTTCTACACTCGCAGGAGCAGGGCTGTACGCCGTCCGGCTCCACCAACAACAGGTTCGGGATGTTGCATGGCGGGTCAACGTTTTGCCCGCCGCCGGTAAATTGAGCCGACAAGTTTCCGACTTGCAAACAATTTACGGCGAACTGCAAGGCATCCGATCTGTCCGGCAACCCTTTTCTCCCCACGCCGGTAGTTATGCCGGCGATCAGTTCCATCCTTACATTGAACTCCAATTCGCCCACGCACTCACCGAACTCAAACGAAGTTACGAAGAATACCGGCAACTCTTGGAAGACCGGATTGAAAAAATCGGCATCGAAGAAAGTTTCGGCGAAGAATTTTCGACCGTCAACGATATTCGTTCTTCTATTCAGGAATTAGATGGAGCCGTTCAAGGGAAGAATTGGAGCGCAGGGGATGTTCCCAGCGTTGAAAAGATTGAACTTCTGTTGGCAACGTTACAGCATCATACCGACAAATTGCCGATCTATTTGGCAGATGAACTCAGCGGATATTCGCAAACGATGCACAGGCATGCCGGTTGGCTGAAAGCGGCGGTCATCGTTTGTGTGAGTATTTCGGTCGGATTTATGCTGTTGCTCATTTACCTTTCTTTTCGTTGGATATTCAAACCGCTGCATCTTCTTGTGGAAGGTTCGCGTCAAGTAGCCGGCGGAAACTACGGCTATCGGATTGTACTGCCGACGAATGATGAAATTGCAGAACTTGCCGAAGCCATGAATTTTATGACGGCGCAATTTGAAGATAAAGTTCGGCAATTAGAAGAGAGCCGGCATGATTTAGACGAAAAGGTCAAGCAGAAATCCCGGGAACTCGTTCGGAGCGAGCGGCTGGCGAGCGTCGGTTTTTTGGCGGCTGGTGTTGCTCATGAAATCAACAATCCGTTGATGGCTATTTCGGCGTGCGCGGAATCATTGCAACGGCGAATCGACGCAGTGTTGGCGGCGGCTCAATCGGACGACATCGACTATGTACGGCGGTATTTGACGATGATTCAGGAAGAAGCATTCCGCTGTAAAGGCATCACGGAACGTTTGCTGGGGCTTGCCCGAAAGGAATCCACGGAGAGCACGAAGACCGATTTTGTGCCGATCATTACCGGCATGCTTGAAATGCTCCGCCAGCAGGACGGTTTCAAACGGAAAAACGTGACTCTCGATTTACCGGAGTCGTTCGAGATCACGGTCAATGCTCAGGAAATGAAGCAGGTTGTTTTGAATCTTTTGACGAACGCCTTTCAAAACACGGAAGACAAGGGGCAGGTACTGATTCGGCTTTGTTCACATGACAGCACGGCGGTCTTGTCGGTGCAGGACGACGGTGTCGGTATGGATTCGGATGTGTTGCACAACATTTTTGAGCCTTTTTTTACCAATCGCAGCAGCGGAAGCGGGACGGGACTGGGACTGTCGATTACGCACCGGATCGTTGAGGAACATCGTGGACGCATATCGGCATTTAGCGAAGGACCCGGTGAAGGTTCGATGTTCGTTGTCGAATTGCCGCTCGAAGAGACGGAGAGAGAACGTAGAGAATTTTTCCCGGAGAGGGCTTGAATGAACTCCCCTGCTTTCGGTATAATACACACTCCGTTTCAAGTAGCGATTGGCGAATGAGCATTACAGATCAGCCGGGTCCCCCGCAAAACCTGATTCCCGTCTGCGCTGAGATTCCCGATAATTTCGCCCTCAAACACAAAGTCCACGAAACATCCGCCGCCGAAACATGGGACGCTTTCGACCGCTCCAAGAAAAAAAATTGCGTCTTCAAACGGATCAAATCCCCAAACGATGACGCTACACTCGAACAATTCAAAGCGAACATTCAACATTGGGAGCAACTGCGAGAAACAATTGCCGATCTGCCTCAAATCGTTGCGCTCGGTCGAGATGCCGAAGGAATCTGGTACATACGAGACTCGGCAGAAGGAAAGACTTACGCCGAACTCGTCCGACCCGATAAACCAATGAGAGAACACGAAGCCGCACGACGTTTACTGGCACTCACCAACGTTCTCGTCCAATTTCATCAAGCCGGTTTTTTTCATCACAATCTCGAACCGACCCATGTTTTTTCGTCGGGCATCGACGACGGTATTGCCGTCGATCCCGACTTCGGAAGATTTCGGAACGGGAACATTGATCTCACTCCCTTCGGTTCGACCGAATTTTTAGCCCCCGAACAGCGCACCGCCGGTTCGACTCCGCCCGGTGCCGCCGCCGATATTTGGAGTCTTTCCGCTCTACTCGCCTTTTGCCTGACCGGCTGCACCCCAGCATCCTTAACGACGGAACAGATTCCCGAAGCGTTTCGTTCTTTGATAACATCGGGATTGCACGACTCCCCCGAAGCCCGACCCGGCTCCCTCGCCGAGTTTCACGCCGCTTTGGAGCAACTCGTCAAAAGCACCCGACCGAGTGCTTTCACCGTCGGGACACTGGAATCGGCAACACCGCCGGCGGTTCCCCCGGCAACACAGCCGCCGGCTCTCCAAACCGAACAGCCGCCGCTCCCCAGCGATGTTCCTCCGCCGGATACGACATGTCCGCAGTGCCATACCGCCGTCCGAGCGGTTGCCGACCGAACGTGTCCGCAGTGCGGTCGTCCGTACTACGAACCCTGTTTGAATTGCCAATCGTTGAATCCATTCTGGGTGCGGAACTGCCGAGGATGTAACTCGGATTTGCTCTCCCTCAAACAGCAAATGTTTGCGAACCTCAACTCGCATAAACAGCAAATACTCAAATACCGGGAGTCCTACGGACACGACAAAACATTGCCGCTCCTGAAATACATATCCACGGTGAATCACCCTGATTTTGTCGCGTTCAAAGAGTGGGCAAAAAGCATGACGATGCTGATTCAAAAGGAACGCCGGGATATCAAGGCATACATCGAAGGAATTCGGACGCAGGTCAATGCGACGATGGAAGCACAGAAGTATGAACGCGTCCGGCAGATTCTCGAACAAGTTCCCCGGACGTTGTTGGACGAACCGCTGCGGCAACTGTACGTAGACGCAGGAGACGCATTGACCGAAGTGGATTCGCTCATTCGGGAAATTCGGAACGCCATTTCGACGAAACAGTACAGTCAACTGCTCTCGTGCGTTCAGCGGTATTTGGAACTTAAAGCGAATGATCCTGAAGCGCAGAACTTGCAGCGAAAGATTGAAAAACTGACGACCGTTACGGCGGCAAACGGCATGAAATTACGGCGTATTCCGGGCGGTCGGTTTTACATGGGATCGCACGATTCGGATGAGTATCTGCGTAACAATGAACATCCGCAGCACAAGGTCATTATTCCGCGTAATTTTTTTATCGGCGTTTATCCTGTTACGCAAAAGCAGTTTTCGGAACTTATGGAACACAATCCGAGCATGGTTACCGAAGACGAAAACAGTCCGGCGGACAGTGTAACGTGGTTTTCTGCGGTCGAATTTTGCAACAAGATGAGTACGGCAGAGTCGTTGCAACCTTACTATGAAATCAAGGCGGTGCGTCGGCGCAGCAACAATTCGATTGAAAGTGCGAGGGTGTCGGTTCTCGGCGGCGACGGCTTTCGTCTTCCCACGGAGGCGGAGTGGGAATATGCCTGCCGGGCAGGAAGTATAACGCCGTGGTGTTTCGGCGATCAAGTGCTCGATGTCGGACAATACGCCTGGTACTACGACAATTCGTCGATGGAGACGCATCCGGTCGGACAACGGAAGCCGAATTCTTGGGGACTTTTTGATATGCATGGCAACGTCATGGAGTGGTGTTACGATTGGTATCATGAATTTCATTATCAGCAGTGTTCGGAAGAGGAGGAAAATCCGACGGGACCGGCGGACGGCACAGCGAAGGTGCTTCGCGGAGGTGCCTGGCAGTTTGGAGCGGAGGCAACCCGGTGTGCGTATCGCAATAGCAGTACGCCGGACGCTGTTGCCGGAGTCATCGGTTTCCGCGTTTGCCGCAATGCCAGTGATGAGGCAATGTAGTATCCGGTTTTCATACGCCGCACCTCTAATGCACCACCTTCTCGATCACCGCTCGGTCGAAGTAGTTGATGTCCATACCGGCATCGACGATGATTTTTTGGGCAACGATACCGCTGGAACGCGGACTCAACAAAAAGACCGCCGCCGCCGCCGCTTCGTCCGTCTGCACCGCCCGACCGCGAGGAATCACCTGCTCCGCAAAAAGATAGGAATCGGCGTAGCCCGGTATGCCCGCCGAAGCCGATGTTTTCAAAAGACTCGGTGCGACGGCATTGAATCGGACTTCCGAAAAGCGGCTGAACGACTTCGTAAGAAAGGCAAGCGACGAATCGAGTGCCGCCTTGATGGGTGCCATAAAACCGTAATTTTCGCTTGCCATCCGGGTCGTGGAGATTGAAATCGTTACCACCGAGGCGGTTCGGTTCAAGAGTCCGGCGAGTTCCCGGCAAATCGAAATGAGCGAAAAACAAGAAATGTCGAGTGCCTGCAAAAACGCTTCTTTCGGCGTTTCATGAAAGGGCTTCATTTCGTTACCGTAATCGGCAAAGGCAATGGAATGGACGAGTCCGTCGTAAGGTGCGTTGCCTTCTGCTTCGAGGGTGCGGCGGAGTTGGACGATTTCCAATTCTTGTTCGACGTTACAGACGAAAACTTTTTGTTGGGGAAAGAGCGGTCGGACTTTTTCGGCAATCGACTCATCCCGGACGACGAGATCGGCGGCGGCGTTTTCGCTCAAAAGCATGGCGGCGATTTGATAGGCAACGCTCTTTTTGTTAGCGATACCGAAGATCAGGAAACGTTTGTCGGCAAGTTGAAGGAAATTCATGGGAAGAGAGAATATAGGAGTTAGGAGCACGCTTGTTTGTCATCTGGCATGTGTTTTTCACGGTATTTTATAGAAACGAGATCAAAGCAAATAAACAACAGGGAAACGACAAACGCACCCAATGCTGGAAACGATGCGACAAAAAAGGCGACGGTCAAAACAAAGGGATCGAACAAAATGATGGGGAACCAACTCGTCTTTGCTGCATCGGTTGCCGGTAGGCAATAATACAAACACACAATTCCGACGAGGGCAAGAACATAGGCACTGCCGAAACATACGAGAAACGCATTTCCAATTCGGCGAAGGATGCTTCGAGTATTATTTCTGCGGTTCATATGCCTACATTATCCTGATTGACGGCGAAAAGGCAAGCGTTGTACACTGCGGCACGTCACTACTTTGCCTTTTTCCCTTCGTGTCTCTTTTGTGTCCTCTGCATCTTTGTGGTTAATCCGTTTTTATACTGTCCACGGGGTCAAATTGGACGTTTTCCTTGCGCCCTTTGCGTACCTTGCGGTTAAATCTTTTTTTCAACCGCAAAGTACGCAAGGATCGCAAAGACCACTTTCATGCCGTTTACAGTATAACCACAAAGACACGAGGAGCACGAAGATTCACATAGCAAAACGTGCAATCATTGGCATTTTACAGTGTGGGTTCTCACTTCTCACTTACATTCAGGCAGTGTCAGGACACTGAACGCGGCAATGATGGCGGCTCCAATCATGATGCCGAGATGTCCCAAGAGACCGCCGACTCCTCCAAAGGGAACGCCCGCGATTAAGTCGAGAGTAAACAACAAAAAAACCAACGCTGAAACAACCAGCGAAGCAATGCACAATATCTTCGGCATAATATAATAATCGGTCTGGAATCAGTTATCGTGATGAAATTCTTGGTCAACAACCTGCAAGTCAGGAGCATTGCCCAACTGGGTGAGGATTTGCAACAACGAATTGAGTTGAAGGAACTTCGCTCCGAACCGGTCAACGAATTCGTTTAATGCAAATTCACTATCGAGCAACATATCGGCGTTCGATTCGATCTCTTCCGTAATGGAAGAGAGGAGATCGGCTTGGATTCGTTCTAATTTTTTTGCAGCCCGCTTACAGTATTCTGCCAGTTCTGGATGGGACAATTTCCAGAGTCCGAGTTCGACTACCCGGCGGCGGTGCGAATTGGAAATCGAGGCAACCAACTCTTCCAGCAGAGCCGTCTGCCGATCCTGCGCCGAGACGAGTTCCCTAAACAGTCCGCACAGTTGCGGCGGAAGGCTGTTCGTCGTTATCGGTGTGTTGGAAACTGGTTGTGAAGGGGAAAAAGTCGGGTAAACATCGATCTGTGTGTATAGTGAATCGAGGCTTGTCGCTGCCATAGTGATTATAAGGGGCATACGGAAAACATCCTGCGGAAGGACAGTTCCCGGAATGGTTAAATTGAATACCCTAATGATAACATGCCCGGTGTCGATTGCAACATACCCCCCCAAAAAATCGGCGACTCAGTCGCCGATAACCGTCAGAAAGAAAACTGACGGTTTCTGACAAGCGGTATGGTATCGTGGGGTTCAAAATTATTCAATACCACAACGCTCATCATGTCTCCGATTGTTTCTTTGTTAGCCGAGTCATCCGATCCGCTGGATTTGCAATTACTTGAAACGCACCGCCTTCGTTATGAACGCATCAAAGCGTGGCGGGAAGCGCAAAGTGATCCGTACTTTACCGAAGTGCCGATGGAATGGCGCAGGGAATTTGAGTGTTCCCGATCTCGAAAAGCGTCCGCTACGGTCAGTGATTTTTCTGACGATTACTGACAAAGTAGGCGATAGAATGTAGGAGGTTGTTAACTCTAATGCGTCTCTCAAGCGAGGCGGCGAACACCATGAAAATCCGCGACCGTATTCAAGACTTTCGCCGTGTACCGGCACATTCATTGCTTCCTAATCCGAAAAACTGGCGGGTGCACAATAACCGGCAACGCAACATTCTCAAAGGCATCCTTGCCGAAATCGGCTATGCCGATGCCCTGCTCGTTCGGGAACTGCCCGACGGTTCTCTGCAACTCCTCGATGGACATCTACGTGCCGAAACCACGCCGAACCAAAAAGTTCCCGTGCTTGTTCTCGATCTGAACGATGCCGAAGCGGATAAACTCTTGGCAACGCTCGATCCGCTTGCCGCCCTAGCGGATACGGATCAAACGATGCTCGATGATCTGCTCGCTCAAATCGAAACGGAGAACGTGGCGGTACAGGAATTTTTGCGCAGTTTGACGGATGTTGCGCAATCTTACGATTGCGGCTCTGTGGATGTACCGGAAGTGGAGATTCCCGAAGTGTATCAGATTCTCGTGACGTGCAAGAACGAGGATGAGCAGCGTGAAGTTTTCGAGCAACTCACCCGTGATGGTCGCCGTTGCCGAATGGCGAATTTGTGAGGAGTTAGAAGATAGGAGTTAGGAGTTAGAATATAAAAATGCCAATGACTGCACTTTTTCTTTGTGAATCTTTGTGTTCTTTGTGCCTTTGTGGTTCAAAAAGGATGAACCACAAAGACACAGAGGGCACAAAGGAGACACGAAGGGAAAAAGGGAAATTATTGTCGTGCCGTAGTATAGAATGTTCCATTCCGAACTCCTAATTTCTATCTCCTGTCTGCTAACCTCTAACTTCTAACTCCTTCCTATGCAACTTACTCTTTCCTGTCCCGTTTTTTCGTCGTATCGTGTGCAGCAGATTGCCGGAATGTTCGACGTGCCTATCGCCGAAAAAGCACATTGCACGCTTTGTTTTAATGCGCCGCCGCTCGATACATCTTGGTCTATCGGCTGCATCGTGGGTCCCTCCGGCAGTGGAAAATCCAGTATCGCCCGGCACCTCTTTGGACAAAACTATTACACCGGCAATGATTGGAACGACGATAGAGCCGTGATCGACAACTTCGGCGATCTGCCGATCAAAGAGATCACGCACATGTTGACCGTCGTGGGTTTTAGTTCTCCGCCGAGTTGGATCAAGCCTTACTCGGTGCTCTCCAACGGCGAAAAGTTTCGATGTGATTTGGCGAAGGCGTTGTCAGGAGACAGGAGACAGAAGTCAGGAGTCAGAAGTCAAGGAAAGAGTCGGAAGAACGAACTCCTGACTCCTGTATTCTGACTCCTGACTCCTCTCTTGTTGTTTTTGACGAATACACCAGCGTAGTGGACAGGACTGTGGCGAAAGTTGCGTCCGCTGCGCTGGCGAAAGCATTGAGGGGGAGGCAAGAGACAGGAGTTTCTGCTGCCGCCTGCCGCCTGCTTCCTGCCGCCTTCGTCGCCGTTACGTGTCATTACGACATTCTCGATTGGTTGGAGCCTGACTGGGTTCTCGACACCGCCACCGGCGAAGTCCATTCAGCGCAAAAAAAAAACGACCGGGCATCGACGTGGAAATCTTCCGTTGCGAACGCTCTCTTTGGAAAATGTTTAAGACGCATCACTATTTGAGCGGCAACTTGGCAAACTCCTGCCGATGTTATGTTGCCCTTTGGGACGACAAACCGGTGGCGTTTTGTGCATTGATTCCCCAGCAGGGTTTCGAACGTTGGTATCGGGTGAGCCGGATCGTTACGCTGCCCGACTATCAAGGCATCGGTATTGGTTCCGCTTTGCTTGATTCGCTTGCCGAGTTGTATGTACAGCAAGGTTTTCGTTTCAGCATTACGGCATCGCATCCTTCGGTACTTTCGCATTGTAAACGTTCTGAACATTGGAAGGCAATCAACGTCATGAAGACGGGATCGAAACGTTCGAGCGGTCGCGCCGTTGTGTCGTTTGAATGGAAATCATTCTATTCGCCGAAAACTCTGACGTAATCAATCACATATTCCAGTGGCAGGGCTTCGACGTTAACGCCCCGGGCAGCACCCCAAGCACCGCCGAAGGCGAAATTGAGTTTGACATGAAACGGCTGATCAAAGGGCCACGCTTCCCAGCCGGGTTCATCATTTTTGACGGTGAACACCTTCCGGTCATCGAAAAACCAGTCGATGCGATCCTCGAACCATTCGATGGCATAGACATGAAATCTTTCGTGCGGACTTTTGACATCGATTGCCGTTCCGCGTCCTGAACCTTTCGAGTGATTATATTTTTCCGTATGGACAAAGAAATGTACCTTGTCCGGTTCGTAGCCGACGTGTTCGAGGATGTCGATTTCGCCGCTTCGGGGCCACCCGCCGTACTTCGGCTCGCTCGGCATCATCCAAACAGCGGGCCACGTTCCCAATGCCGACGGCACTTTTGCCCGGACTTCGATGCGTCCGTAAAGCCAATCCCCTTTGCCTCGTGAATGAATACTCGCCGAAGTAATCGCCCGTTCTTGACCATCGATGACCGCCTTGTCGTTGCGTGCGGTGATGACTAATGTGCCGTCGCGGACTTCGATGTTTTCGATTCGCTCTACCGTATAATACTGCATTTCGCGGTTGCGGATATAGCCTCGTTCGTAACTCCATTTTTCCCTGTTCGGCAAGCCCTGTCCGTCGAATTCGTCAGACCAGATGAGTTTGGTGAACTTCCCTGCCCCGCCCGGATGAGGTTTGATCTCTTCGCGCTCCTGAGCGTGAAGGTATGCTGCGCAAGCGCAAACCATCAGTGTTGCCGCCAGAATGTGCGATGCTGTTTTCATGGTTTTCTCCATTGTTAATGGGTTGGGTTGACTCCTGTTATTGTACCGGAAGGGGAGCGATGCAGGGAGTAGGCAATAGGTTCACAGAGCCCGTACCGTCAGATAGGGAGTCCCTTGCTTACGCGTCGGGCTCAGTGAATGCTCCCTTTTGTAATCAATGCCCTTATCCACACCGTTCTTATACTTCCTTGATAAACAGCCTGTCATACGGTACAATTTCCGGGATAGTCGGCGCACAGGACTTGTAAAACATAATGGGACTATCAAATATCATCGGATTAATTCTTGGCTGGGGGTTGATCTCCGTGTCAATTATCCTCGGTGCCAGTTTCGACATGAACAAAACGATGGTATTCTTGGACATTCCGTCGATAGGTATTGTGTTCGGCGGTACGCTTGCCTCGTTGCTCGTTGCTTATCCGCTTGCTCCCATTATAGGAATGCACAAATACATTCTGATCACCTTCACCGCCAGGGAACGAGAGCCGCTTAAAGTGATCGAGCAAATTGTGTCCCTTTCAGAATCTGCCCGGCGGGAAGGACTTTTGTCGCTGGAAAATCATTTAGAGGAAATTGACGACAACCCCTTGCTGGCGACAGGAATCCGCATGGCAGTGGACGGAATGTCGCCGGAAGTTGTCGAAAGTATTATGAATACCGAAATCGATGCGGTCAATGCCCGGCATACTTACGGCAGGAGTGTCATTGCCAACCTCGGAAAATATGCCCCTGCCTTCGGAATGATCGGAACGCTCATCGGGCTCGTATTGATGCTTACCGACCTTAATCCTGACACCATTGGGGCGGGTATGGCGGTCGCATTGCTCACGACGCTCTATGGGGCGGTTCTATCGAATCTGGTGTTCCTGCCCTGGGCAGATAAACTCGGCTTCATTAACAGTGATGAAATTATGTGTATGGAAATCACGCTCAAAGGGGTGATTGCGATTCAATCTGGCGAGAATCCGAGAATCATCAAGCAAAAACTGCTGATGTATCTGCCGCCTGCCAAACGTCCCGACGACAGTGAGGAGGCGTAGAACAAACAGAGCCCGCATCGGAAGATGCGGATTTGATTCACCGGAGTTTCCGCTCCGGGCTCTGGGAACTTTTATCTGCCGGGATAGTAACGCTGTAAGAATGCCGTTTGGCAGACAGGTCAGGCGGCAGGTATATCGCACGAATCGAACAAAATATGGTACAATGGGCAAGACAGTTGGCAAGGTATAATCTTTGATACATTCCAAGCATCGTAATCCTATGTTCGGTTTTTTGACTCCGGTCGGCGGCGGCGATCCATTTCCCCTTTCCAAGACGGAAATGATCATCGGTCGTCATAGATCATGCGATATTGTCCTCAATTTCACCAATGTTTCGGGCAAACATTGTAAGTTGGTTCTGTCGGAGGGATATTGGTACATACTGGATTTACAGAGTACCAACGGCGTGAAAGTCAATGATGTAAAGGTTACGGACCGCCGAGTCGATCCCGGTGCGACGCTTGCCGTTTCCAAGCATATTTTCAAGGTACAGTACGATCCGAGGCAGAACGGAGCGACGGGTCTGCCGCCGAACACGATGTTACAAGGTGCCGACATTCTTTCGCAATCGCTGATGCAGCGGGCAGGACTGGAAAAAGCAAAGACACAAGAGACGGTAGCGGACGAGGAGATAGAAATCGAACCGGCGGTGCAGGCACATGCCGCGTCTAGTCCGGCGGATTCACACGCTCCGCGAGATTTTTTCGGCGAGTTGGTCTTCGATTAGACAGAGCACCTTATCGTTATGTCTTCAGCCCAAAAAGAAGAATCCAACATACAAAATGACGGCAGGAATACCAATATAAAAAAGTGGAAAACTAGCGTAAATGACCGCAGGAATCCGCGTGAACAAGGAGGGACGGAACGGTTCATCGGAATCGGTCATTAACCTGTCCATTGTCAATTTTTTGATTGCATACGTCAAGCAATAGATATAGACGACAGGGTAGACACCTACAAGAATTCCTACAAAACGAACGACCCCTTGCATCGTTTCTTCTGGATTTCCTGCTTTCACGGGAGCCCCTTGCCCCATTGTGATAACCATTATTGCTACGGGCCAACCGAGCAACAGTAATCCTCCGACTAACAAGCATCCGAAAGTAGCCAACCAATCCAGAAATCCTACCTTTCTTTGTCGGGTCATCTTTTTGCCTCTGGGGGGTTTTATGAGCGTAATTGTAGCAGAGCATTGGCTAAATGAAAAGGAGCAGTGCGAGTTCGTTCACAGAGCCGCAATCTTTAGATTGCGGAGTCGGCGATAGCCGACTGGCGGCGTGATACGTTTTTAGTTATCGGTGCGGAATACCGCACTCGCAATCTAAAGATTGCGGCTCCGCTCTGCGCCCTGCACGCGAGGCGGCTAACAGAATACCACTAACCCCCGCACAAGCGCAACCGCTCCTCTTGACTCGGATCGAGACCATAACGCATCGCCGTTATTTCTTCAAAAATCCGTATTCGTACACTTTCGGTTCAATCTTTGCCACCAAGATTTTCAGTGCCGAGCGCAAGTCCGCAATGAGAGCGTTATAAGTTTCATTATTGCTCTTGTTGTTCATCTTGCCGTTGGCGTTGCGTCCCTGAAAAAACTCCCGAATGTCATATAAACTTGCATTGACGTTGCACTTCGGCTGCGAATGATAGTATGTCCAAAGTTTTCTGCCCGCCTTGAAAACCGCTTTCGCTTCGGCGGAAAATACAATTTTTTTTCGTTTCTTTCCATTGGTAAATAAATTACTAGCATACTCGATCTTACCGGCGATGAAGTCAGTCATGAAATTACTCTTAAATTTACTGCGAGCATTGACTTCCGATTCGGTAAAGGGAATCCAATGATTGACTCCGTGTTGCGACTGTATGTTATTACTTCCATGAAAAATGGTGTAAGCAAGACAATCGTGCCGAAATTCTCGGTCGGCTTTCCAGCCGTCGTTGGGGTAGAGAAATTGGTCTCGGTCATTGAGCCAAGTGGAAACGATACACTTTCTAACCGCAAAGTAAATCGAGACAGGAATTAAATTGCCTTTTGTTATCGGCAAATAATATACATGTCTTGTTCCTATTTCCGTTGTAATGAACAAATAATTGTTGTTTTGGAAATCTGGTGCTGGACCCGGCAAGTATCCGATACATCCATTACCGTTGCCGTTTCCATTGCTGTTGTCAATGAACTGTCTTATCCATTTGTTTATTGATAAAACAGTATCATTCGCGTAAATGCTTTTTCTACCGATAGGATTTCCATTCTCATCGAAAACATCAGCACGGAATTTTTTGAACCTCTGCTTGATGCTGGTATCCCAAACGAAAAAACCTATCGGAAATTGTCCACTGACATTATCGAATGTATCAGCAGGCATTAGAAATAATTTTTTGAGTTTTGCTCGGCAGTTTTGGCGAAATTTCTCGAAATTTCGTGATTGTACAATTCCAAACTTCGAGAAATGAGCAATTTTACAGTCGGGTATTTCGCAATATATTCTGACTAAAAAATGCGAAAGCAACTCATTAGAGGCTTTGCCCAGCATTTCTCTATATCGCTCTCTCGTCTTGTGGGCAATAGCAACGCCCGGCTTGTTTTCTCCAGTTCCGCGAACCGTTTTTGCCGAAGTTGCCTCGGCATAAGGCGGATTGATATACACTATCAACTTCTTACGTTTCTCTTCGTTATTGATAACATCCCGAAGTCCCTCCGGCAGTTTATCAAACTCATCGTTCAGAAAATCGAATTGAAACACGTGGTCATGCAACAAATTCGCTCCATTGTCAATTCGGTCATGCATAATATCTACGTCTGCTTTGTCAATCGTCGAAGCCCAGAGATGGTACTTGTTCGTAAGTCCCGCCAAAAGGTTGCCAGTACCAGCGGCGCAGTCCCAAACGTAATACTCATCTTGCCAATCCTCGCCCAACACATCGGCAATGTACTTCTGCGATAACTCCACCCAGATTCTCGGCGTGAAAAAAGAACCCTTACGCTCCCTTATATCTTGAGGGACAAGCAAATCATAACGTTCAATAATATAGTCCCAGTATTTCTCCAACGGCGGTCGCTCATAGATTGCCCAAAATTGATGATGCGCTTTTTGTCCGTCCGTAAAATGTACTTGCCGGAGGCTGGCAAATCCGTCAGAGTCAACTTTCCTGTCCAGTTCATAATGATTCGACCGGAGCAACACAAATAATTTTTCTTTCAACGTTTTGTTTTCGTGTGAGAGCAAGTCGGCAAGATAGAAACTGCCGTCAAGTATGCCCGCCTTTTTTACCAGTTCCCAGTTGACCGCAATGGTAGGTTTCACTACTTCCAACCAGCGGTTGTAAATGCTAATGAAGTTGTTCTTGTCGATACGGATCTTGGTCGTGTCCGATTTTCCAACAATAAAGTTTGTGGCAATGAATTGTCGTAATTCTTTTTCGTCTTTTGCAAAATCGAAGAGATAGGTTTGCTCCTGTGTTTCTGTTAAAATCGTGTTGACTCGTTCATAGACCAGTTTGAATTCACGAGTATTACGATTCGACGGCATAACTTTCCAGTTAAAATCGTTCTGATAGAAAATCTCTTGAATGGAATGATAGGGAATGAAAGCGATTTTCCCTCGGTCGAAACATCCGAGAAACGGCGGCGGTGTGAGTTTATCGAAGGTTCTTGCCTTGCCGATGGTCAGAATAAGTTGCGTGAGCATATCGCAAACGTCGGTAACGTCTGCTTTTGCTTCTGCCCAGAGATAGTATGTGCCGAGGAGAACCTTCTTGCTTTTAACGGTAAAGTCTATGTTTTCGATGATTGCCGTGCAATCGAGGTCGCCGAAGATATCTCGTGCGACTCTGTTTTTGAGTTCCTCCTCTTGTAGTTTGGGGTACTTCATTGGCATGCCGACATTATAACATAGAAATACGGTCTGCGGCACTGCGGGAGGAGGTCCATTAGGCGATAAATCCATTGACGACGATGCCGATGTCGAAATGAAAAGCGGCAAACGGAAGCAAAACGGGGCACAAACGAGTCCCGTTTCGTGTTATAATCGAATCGAAGACGTTACGGCAACGTTACTCTTCCGGCGTTATGTAGTATGTTCATTGAATCTTGTCAGGACGGGGTTATTCTTACGGTTCGGGCTTTTCCGAAAGCAAAGCAAAACGGGATTAGAGTTGAATCGGACGATTGCTTGAAAGTCTATGTAACACAAGACCCTGAAAAAGGGAAGGCAAACGAGGCAATCCGCAAACAGATAGCCAAATCGTTGAATCTTCGGATTTCACAAATCGAACTCTTGCAAGGAAAATCATCTCAACAGAAAAAGTTTCTGCTCCGCAATGTCAGCGTGAAAGAAATACAGATAATCATTGAAGGAATCAAAAACGCAGGTGATGGGAATTAGAAATTCGCAATCTCCTAAGGAAGTTGTTCATTTTTTTAATGATATGTAATACTTGTCTTTCTCCGATTTGAAAACCGACGGAAAAAGTTCACAGATCCCGTAACGTCAGTTAGGAACGTCCCTAGCTTACGCCACGGACTCTGTGAACTTTTTTACCGCCAGGGTTGTAAACATGAATACGCGAACACTTGGGAAATTTTGGAAAAAACAAAAAACTTGTCAACGTTCTTGCAACGTTGCTCTGCCTCATCACAATCTAGCGAAACTAGGCAAGATATACCGTTCACTCTGTAACGATTGTAGAGATTCTCCCCAATTTGCCGACAACGACAACATGGAACTCTTCAATTCGCTGCACATGGCAGCCAAATCCCTCAGTACAAGCCAACTAGGGATTCAAGTTGCCGGACAAAACCTAGATAACGTCGGCACACCCGGTTACGCCAGGGCAACCCTGCAACTGTCCACCGATACCAGCAGAAAACTAGGAAACGGAAACATCGTCGGAACCGGCGTACAAGTCGCTGGAATCGTTCAAGTCATCGACCTATTTCTCGAAGAACGACTCCGACTCTCCGGAAGCGACGCAATGGCTTCCTCCACACAGGAAAAATACTACACGCAACTTGAAAACCTCCTCAATGCAACGACCAGCCAAGATTTGAGCGGCTCCATTCAATCCTTTTTCAATTCCATCGACAACATTTTGAACCATCCCGAAGATGTCAGTTACCGAAGAATGGCTGTCGAAATGGGCATTAAACTTGCCGAAGATATCAACAGTCTCGCAGGCAGCGTCGTGGAATTGCAACTGGACATCAATCGGCAAACCATTGCCTCCGGCGATGACATCAACCGACTCTTAAAGGAAATCGACGAACTCGGTACGGCAATTACGCTCCTTGAAACAAAGCAAGGTTTTGACGCAGTCGGACTGCGCGACCGCCGGCTTGCTGCGCTAAGCGAATTGTCAAATTATATCAGTATTAAAACGAGCGAAGATCCCAAGACGGGACATTTGACGGTGTACAGCGGTTCTAACATCTTGCTGTCGGCGGGGTTCCGGGCGGAAGTTCGTATCGGATATCAAGAGAGTGTAACGGAGAGCGGCGTTATTATGGCGCAACTCTGCATCGGACACGAAATGACTCCGCTGGACGTCCGCGGCGGGTCGATCCTCGGTTTGTATGACGCTCATCAAAACATACTGGGCGGATATTTGGAAAAACTCGATACGTTTGCCGAACAACTCATTACGGAGTTCAACAAGATTTACTCGTCGTCGCAAGGCTTGACAGGCTATACCGAATTGACTTCGCTCTACCGGACGCAGGATGCCGATTTGCCGATAGGGGCGGCTTCGCTTGACTTTCCGGTAGTCAACGGTGGACTTGTAGTGCAGATTTACGATACGCGAACCGGTGCGACGATTGACCATTACATCGAGATTCAAGCGGACGAAATGGTGCAGCATAATCCGTTTTCGCTCAAGGCGGCGCAAGCACCGACTGGTACGACGTTTCAGGATTTAGCCGATGCGATCGATGCGATTGACGGTTTGAATGCAACGATTAACTCTCGCGGCGAATTGGAAATTAAGGCGGACGACGGCAATATCGAATTTGCGTTTGCGTATGACACTAGCGGTGTGTTGTCGGCATTGGGCGTGAACACTTTTTTTACGGGCAAGCAGGCGGGAACGATTGGCGTTAATGGCGGTTTATTGAGAGATCCGAGTAAGTTTGCGGTGAGTCAGACTGGAGTGGGTGCGGACACGTCATCGGGTGTATTGTTGGCGGCGATGGCGATTACGCCGAACAGTGCTTTGGGGGGACAGACGTTGATCAATCGGTACAACGGCATTGTATCGGAAACGATGATGGCGGGTGGTACGACGAAGGCGGTGAACTCGGCGAACATTTTGTATTACGAGTCACTGCAAGCACAGCGGCACTCGATCAGCGGAGTCAATTTCGATGAGGAAACGATTTTGATGATGACGTATCAACGAATGTATCAAGCGACATCGCGGTTCGTAACGACGATTGACCAAATGATGTCGGTACTGCTGACGATGTAAGGTGTCATAACTTGCGACCTTTTAGCGATTTCACTTGTGAAATGCTTGTGCTACCGCACAGCAGAGCCGCAATCGTAAGATTGCGCAACTCCTGCGCAATCTTACGATTGCGGTTCTGTGTGCCGTCATTGTGCGTTGCTCCTTTGCGTACTTGGTATGTTTTACGTCAGTGAAAAGCGTTCCTTTGTGCGTTACAATGGAACCTTGTCGTTTTGCTCCCAATAGGAGAAAAAAATGACAAACCACCGGGACTTCGATAGCGTTCTGACAGACTAAAAACTAGCCATGCCGCCGCAAAGCATGAAGCCCGACAGTCTTTCCTGTTTAACTCGAACAATTGCCCGAGACGAAAATCGATCTCGCATATGCAAGGATGAGAAAACAAGAAAAAAAACTAACCCTAACAC
>Ga0099364_10004701_pt1 | contig 20610 bp, 17 predicted proteins | sample TergutTh196P3_FD_73070 | JGI IMG/M metagenome (GOLD analysis project Ga0099364, IMG submission 73070) | Microcerotermes parvus P3 segment gut microbial communities from Pointe-Noire, Republic of the Congo - Th196 P3 | ecosystem: Host-associated > Arthropoda: Insects > Digestive system > Gut ... | reverse complement strand
AGCTCTTCGCCTGTATGTCCTCCTGTAGTAAAGCCAAAAGGCGTGCGCGCGTTCATAATTCTGGTTATGTTAGCGCTTAGAGAACGCTCGTTGCTTGGCTCCGAACCGCGCATCCTGTAGTTGCGCGATTGCACAATGCTCTGCAATTCTTCGTCGCTGATGTCCAATTCAGTATATCTTAAAAATACGTCTCTTATTTCATCCGGCTGGGTTCTGTTTAAAATAGCATCCATTCCTGAGGCAGTTTTTTTGTATTTCGACATAGCTTCAAAAACATTTTTCAGGCTTTCTCCGCCTCTCCAGCCGTTGCGTCCGATAGAAAATCCGCTGTTGCCGTGGTCAGCAATTACAATAACTGCTGTTTCACCGTTCTTTTTCGCAAATTCTACTGCTGCACCAACGGCATTGTCAAATGCGATAAACTCGGTAATGCAGCCTACGGCGTCATTTGCATGCGCCGCCCAATCTACCTGACTGCCTTCTACCATCAGAAAAAAACCGTTTTTGTTTTTCGACAGCAAATCAATAGCCTTGCGGGTCATCTCTTCTAACGAGGGAATTTTATCAGGGTCGCGGTCTAAATCGTATGGCAAGGCCACTCTTTCGAATACTCCCCAAACTTTTCCGGGAGCGTTGAAATTGCGGAAAGCTGCGATGTCATCCTCAATTAAGGTCGTACCGTTTCTTTCAAAATGCGCTTTCATATCGTCGGATACTAAGGAAGTGCCACCGCCAAAGAGGACGTCCAAGTTATTGTATGCCATCTGAGGCGCAATAAACGTGTAGTTGCCGCGCGAATAATGGTGTGAAGCGCAGGCAGCAGGCGTGGCGTGGGTAAACTCGCATGTTACAACTATGCCGGTAGACTTGCCCTGAAGAATACTGGCAGCCTCCATCAGAGTAGCTAACGGTTGATAAGCCCTCGTCGGGTCAATATCTACGAGGTCGCTTTCAGGGTCGGCAAGGGGATAGATAGAAATATTACCTCCTTGCTGCGGTACTCCCGTCATATAGCACGCCATTGTGGGAGCCGAATCGGGAATAATCGAATTAGAGCCAAACGACGAAACAGTTCCGCAAATATGCGGGTCTATGTACAATACATCGCCTAAGCCGCTGTACATCTTGTACCAACGGGCAGCAGATATCACCCCTATCGATGTGCCGTCAGGTATCATTAATATCACATTCTTAACGGGTTTTACATGGTCGGGTGACTGTCCGCAAGAAAAAAACATGGCTACAAATGCCAATAAATAAACAACAAAAGACTTTTTCATATTAATTTTATTTTAAGTTTTTAAAAACGCAAAGGTAAAATATTTATTTTTTATTTCCAAAAAATTTATGTATCTTTGTGATATTTTTTCAATGTATATTTTTTTTGATGAAGCAAAATTCCGAATACCCGTCCTTAAACCGCCGGTTAGCGATAAAGTTGTCAGTGGGCATTAACTTGCTGATTTTTCTCATCGTTGCTACCGGTCATGTTTTCAGCGAAGTACACGGAGAATCAGTATATATGCGCGATTTAACCGTTCTGCTTTTCTTCATTGCACGTATTTTTACCGGCTTTTTTATTTTTTACATCCTGTATGAGGTCTGTTTTCGGGTGTTTCGAAAAAAATGGAAGAACAGCAAAAAATATCTTGCGGCGTTGTTCGCGACGGTGGCAGTGGCGATGCTTATAAGTCCGGTATTTTCGAAGGCTATACTTCTGTTTTTTCAAGCCTTGCCCGAAGATTTATACAGTCGGGTAGTCAATACAGGCTTTAGAAAAGACCTTGCATCGGCTGTTATCGTGTTTTTAACTACGCTGTTTATTTCGCTTTTTATGCGCAATCAACAGACCCTGCTCGAAAACCAGCGATTGATAGCCGAAAATATCCGCAACCGCCACGAAGCGCTGAAAAACCAACTCAACCCTCACTTTTTGTTCAACTCGCTCAACACTTTGGACGGGCTGATAGGTTTCGACAACGAAAAAGCCCACAGCTACGTGCATAATTTGTCGTCTATATTCCGTTATACTATTCAAAACAAGGAGATTACAATCCTGAAAGACGAGTTGATTTTTGTAGAAGCCTACGCTTATTTGATGAAAATTCGATATGGCGACAATTTGAGGTTCCAATACATTGTTGATAACAGGTATAACTATCATCAAATCATGCCGTTAAGCCTGCAGGTGTTGATTGAAAACGCCATCAAACACAACGTTGTAAGCGCCCGACATCCCTTAACGATACGCATCGAAACAAGTGAAAATGACAGCATTATCGTCAGCAACGCTATCCAGCCCAAACTCCAAGCCGAAGCAGGCGAAGGAATAGGATTGGCTAACCTCGCCGAGCGCTATAAGTTGCTGTTTGATAAGGAAGTTTTGATTAGTAAAAACGGCGATTTTTCGGTTGAAATACCTTTAGTTAAGTTGAAAGTTGAAAGTTGAAAATCGAAAATCATGAAAGCCGTAATAGTTGAAGACGAAATAGTTGCTGCACAGAGCCTTAAACGGCTGATAGGGCAGGTAAACAGCAGTATCGAAATTTGCGCAGTGTTGCAAAGCATCGAAGACAGCGTGGACTGGTTTGAAGCCAATCCTGCTCCCGATTTAGTGTTTATGGATATCCACCTGTCCGATGGTTCTTGCTTTTCCATTTTTGAACGGGTAAAAATTCAGGCGCCCGTCATCTTTACGACCGCCTACGACGAATACGCCCTCAAAGCTTTTGAAGTAAATAGCATAGATTATTTGTTAAAACCGATAAATATCAAAGATTTAGAGCGTGCGATAGAAAAATTTACCCGTCTGGGCGCAGCAAAAACGGGCAATGAAGATGTGATTGCAACTATGCTAACAATGTTCAAAAAAGAAAATACGGTTTACAAATCGAATTTTCTGATACCCCACAAAGACAAGTTTATTCCCCTGCCTGTCAATGATATAGCCTACATATTTTCGGAAAACAAGATTGGCAAAATCGTTACCCTTGACAATCGCAAATTCTACGAGCACAGTTCATTAGACGAACTGCAACGACAATTAGACCCGTCGAAATTTTTCCGTGCAAACCGTCAGTTCATCATTTCGCACAAGGCAGTGATGGATATTTCGGTTTGGTTTGACAGCAAACTGTCTGTAAACCTGACCGTTGAAGCTCCCGAAAAAATAATCGTCAGCAGGGCGCGTGTGGCGGAGTTTAAGGAATGGTACGAACAGACGAAGCCTTAATATTTTCCAAAAAATATCGTTGCGTACAAAAAAATGCAAAAAAATGTAAAAATATCAAAAAAAATCATTATCTTTGCCGAAATTTTTAATTGATGTTTTGTTAAAATGTCTTATTTGAAAAAAATATTATTATTGTCGTTTGTAGCAACGATTTCCGCTTATTCGCAGAACTACGAAATAAGCATATCTATCAACACCCGCAACGACACAGTGCTTTTGGGGCATTATATGGCTAAGAGCAGCGCTACCTTTATCAACGACACTGTTGTTTTAAGAAACGGGCGCGGCGTTTTCAGTGGCAACCGCATACTGCCTAAGGGCGTGTATTTTTTGGTTAGCGACGGCAGGTTGCTTTTTGATTTGATTATTGGCGACAGTCAGCAGTTTGGCATTGTTGCAGATACTGCTGATTTATTCAATCTTACACGATTTACGTCTTCGCCCGACAATGAGGCGTTCTACCGGTACAGGCGCTACAATGTAGACCGTCACACACAGTTGCGACAGCTTAACGAGCAGTTCAGAAATGCAACCACCGACGAGGAACGAAACTCTATTCGCACGCAAGCGCAGGATATTGACAGCAAAGGACTTGAATATACCCAAAAATTAATCGAAGAAAACAGCGATTTGTATGTCAGCAAAGTTCTGAGAGCAATTATACCTTTGCAACTTCCCGAACACCCTAGGGACGAATATGGAAATATTACCGATTCGATGTATGTGTATCGCTGGTGGCGCAATAATTTTTTCAGCAATTTGGACATCTTCGACCCCGATATGTTGCGCACGCAGTTCTACGAGGAAAAACTTTTTGAATACATTCAAAGGGTTATTCCGCAACATACCGATACTATTAACGCTGAGCTCGATAAAATTTTGACAAGAGCGCATGCCGTAAATGACGAGGTCTTCAGATTTATTTTGCGCAATGTTTTTAATCATTTTGCCGGAAGTCAGGAGATTATACGCGGAAGTGTTGTGCCTGAAAACATTTGGGTGCATCTCGCCGAAAAATGGTTTATACCATACTCGCATTGGAGTACAGAAGAGTTCATCGAAAACCTTAGTAACGAGGTGACAAAGAGAAAACCTAACCTTATCGGCGCCATTGCGCCTCCGATGGAGATGCTAATGATACTTCCTCCCGAACATTTTAGAGCTGCAGCATCAGATACGGCTATAAAACACGACCTCCACGCAGGCAGAATGGTAAACGATTTTCGCACTGACAATCAGTTGAAAAACAAGTTTACCGTACTTTATTTTTGGGATTTCGACTGCGGACATTGCAGGCGAGGCATTCAGGAACTTTTCGAAGTGTGGGAAGAATATAAAGACAAGGGCATGCAAGTAATTACAGTTCAAACGGTTGTATCCGACGGACGAGGTAAGGGCAGATGGATAGATTTCGTGAACGAACATAATCTGTTCGGAAACGGATGGATAAATGCGTGGAGCCCATACAGTTATAAGTACAAAGAAATGTATAATATTGCAACTGTGCCGGTAACGTACCTTTTGAACGAAAATTTTGAAATAATTTTAAGAGGTATAGTTACCGAACATGTAAAAGATTTTTTTGAAAACCAGGTTCATTAATAACATAATGTATAAAAATGGCAAATATAAAAATAGTTTTAGAAGACGGCTCTGAATATCATGGCAAATCCTTCGGCTACGAAGGCTCGGCATCCGGCGAGGTGGTGTTCTGCACTGCTATGTCGGGATATCACGAAAGCCTGACAGACCCGTCATACAAGGGACAAATTTTAGTAATGACTTATCCTTTGGTAGGGAATTACGGAGTTCCGGACGAAAAGCTCGAAAACAACATGTCCGATTTTTTCGAATCGGATACTATTCACGTTTCAGCATTAGTAACGATTGATTATTCAGAGGATTACAGTCATTGGAGCGCCGGCAAAAGTTTGGATCAATGGATGAAAGACTGTCGCGTGCCCGGCATTTACGGAGTAGACACACGCGCGCTAACCAAGCGACTGCGCGAAAACGGTAATATGCTCGGAAAAGTGATATATCAGGACTGGGACATCCCCGCCTACAACCCCAATGACGACAATTTGGTAGAAAAAGTAAGTTGCAAGGAGAAAATTGAGTATGGAAGCGGCTCGCATCGCATCATGCTAATAGACTGCGGCGTGCAAAACAATGTAATCCGCAACCTGCTTGCCGCCAACACAACGGTTATTAGAGCGCCGTGGGATTACGATTTTCATGCGGATGATTACGATGGTTTGTTGATTTCCGGCGGTCCGGGCGACCCCAAAAAATGTGTCGCAACTATTAAAAACGTTGCCAGGGCGTTGCAAGGCGACAAGCCTGTCCTTGGAATTGGTTTGGGCTCGCAAATAATGGCTTTGGCAGCTGGCGCCGATACTTTCAAACTAAAATACGGACACCGCAGCCGCAATCAACCTGTCAGAAAAGTGGGCAGCCAAACGGCGATAATAACCTCTCAAAATCAAGGTTATGCAATAAATGCGAATACCCTTCCCGTCGATTGGGAACCATTTTACGTGAACCTCAACGATGCAACAAACGAAGGCATCAGACATAAGACCAAACCGTTCTTTTCCACGCAGTTTCATCCGGAACCATCGGGCGAAACTCCTGATAAAGAGAGTATGTTTGTGATTTTTTTGGAAGAGGTAAGGAAAAAGGTAAATAAATTTTAATATACATTATATAATATGAAGTCATCAGGAAAGTCATTATTTAGCAGGGGCTGTTTTCGGTATCTTGTTCCGGTAACAATAATCTTGTTTTTATCCACAACGTTGCTCTATTCGTTCTATGGTCGTTCGGACAGTAGAAACGATATCATTTTGAGAACCGTAGTTCAACTTACCGCAAGCAATCATGTTAATCCGGTGCCGATGGATGCCCAGTTTTCGGAAAAAGTGTTCGACGCCTATCTGAAACTAATAGACAGAGATAAGCTGTATCTTACAAAAGAAGACATACGGCAAATGGAAGTTTACAAGCGACAGTTAGGCGACCAGATTACCAACGGCACTTATCAACTCTATGACCTGTCTGTCAGGTTGATAGAAAAGAGGTTGCCCGAAGTGCAGGAGTATTACAGGGAAATTCTGTCTCAGCCGTTCACCTTCACCGCTAATGAAACATGGGAAGCCGACGTAGACAAACGCGACCGGACAGCCAATAGCGCCGAGTTGAAGGAAGCCTGGCGCAAGATGCTCAAGTGGCGAGTAATTATGAACGTGGCTAACGCATTGCGAGCGCAGGAAAATGAAACAGACCCGGAGAAAATAAAATCCATGGAAACGATTGAAGCCAATGCCCGCGAAAGAGTGCTAAATAACTTCAACGACGTTATGAACAATCTGCCTCATCGCAGACAGGAAGGTATGTTTCCGATGTATATAAATGCCATCATGTCGGTGTTCGACCCTAACACTGAGTACTATACGCCCAGAGACAGAGAAGATTTTGATATCCGCATTTCGGGACAGTTGGAAGGAATTGGCGCACAGCTAAGACCCATAGATGGTTATGCCAGAGTGGAACGGCTTGTTCCGGGCAGCCCGTCGTGGCTACAGGGCGAGTTGCGGGTGAACGACCAAATAACTAAGGTGAAGCAGGAGGACGAAGATGATGCTGTAGATATTTTTGGTATGGACCTGCAAGATGCCGTCAGATTGATACGCGGTCCCAAAGGTACGAAGGTAACTCTAACCGTCAGGCGCGACGGCGTTCTGCACGAAATAACCATAACCCGCGACATAGTCATTGACGAGGAGGGTTATGCTAAATCAGCTGTGCTGACCGACCCTGCCACCAACGTAAAGGTAGGTTATATCGAACTGCCAAGTTTTTACATTGATTTTAACAGAACGGCTACCGGTCGCGCATCGTCCACAGATGTAGGGAAAGAAATTGAAAAGCTCAAAAACGACGGCGTAGACGGCATCATAATAGACCTGCGCACCAACACCGGCGGCGCCTTAGACGACGCAATAATCATGGGCGGCATGTTTATTTCTACCGGTCCTATTGTTCAGGTGAAGGGTCATTCGAGAGAAGCGACCGTTCTGTCAGAAAACAGACCTAATATACACTATGACGGTCCGTTAGTAATATTGGTGAACGCATTAAGCGCTTCAGCTTCCGAAATTTTTGCCGCCGCCATGCAGGACTACAAGCGCGCCGTAGTTATCGGCTCGTCAAGCACTTTTGGAAAAGGTACAGTACAGCATGTACAAAATCTTGACAATTTTATGCCCGCCTCAATAAGACCGGCAGGCTCGTTGAGACTTACTATTTCCAAGTTTTACCGCATCACGGGCGGCTCGGTGCAGCTCAAAGGCGTAGAATCAGACATCGTATTGCCGGATATAACCAGCGGGATGAGGTTTGGCGCGCAATATGAAGACAACCATTTGGATTGGACAATAATAGATGCGGCAAACTTCACTACGTGGAAAAATCCGGCGCCGGTAGAAATGCTCAGACAAAAAAGCATGGAACGCACCTCTAAAAGCAATGAGTTTAATCTTCTGAGCCAGCAAATAGATTTTATAATGGCACAACGCGAAAATACCCACTATTCGCTGAACCTGAACACTTATCAGGAGGAAGAAAGGAAGCGCAGAGAAGAGAGTGCCCGGTTTAACGATGAAAGCAGACAGGTAACAGCGATTTCAATAGCAGCAACGGCAGCCGATGTTGCCGAAATGGCGGGCGACACAGCGAAAATAGCCCGCTCGAACAGTTGGATTAAAGACCTCAACAAAGATATTTTCCTCGAAGAAGCTGTGAAGGTGGTTGGGGATTGGAGGTAAGAATGAAGAATGAAGAAACATACATGAAATTGAGTAGAATATGAAAATGATTGTAGAGTGGTTTATTAACCATGGGATGATGGGCTTTGTAGTTCTGGGTGCTGTTGCTTTTCTGTATAAGAAAATATTATCCAGGATGGACAAGTTCGACAGTAGAATGGACAAGTTCGACAGTAGAATGGACAAGTTCGACAGCAGGATGGACAAGTTCGACAACAGGATGGACAAGTTCGACAGCAGGATGGACAAGTTCGATTTAAAGATGGACAAATTTGAAGTCAAGCTTGAGTATGTAACGAAGGACATAAGTGACATGAAGCTAGAAATTAAAGAAATCCGGGACGACATGAAAACTCTTGAGACTTCCCTTCGTGATGACATGAAAACTCTTGAGACATCCGTCCGGGACGATATGAAAACTCTTGAGACATCCGTCAATACAAGCATCCAATCCGTTCGTGATGACATGAAAACTCTTGAGACTTCCGTTCGGGACGACATGAAATCTCTTGAGACATCCGTCAATACAAGCATCCAATCCGTTCGGGATGACATGAAATCCCTTGAGACTTCCGTTCGGGACGACATGAAATCTCTTGAGACATCTGTCAATACAAGCATCCAATCCGTTCGGGATGACATGAAATCTCTTGAGACTTCCGTTCGGGATGACATGAAAACTCTTGAGACATCTGTCAATACAAGCATCCAATCCGTTCGGGATGACATGAAATCTCTTGAGACTTCCGTTCGGGATGACATGAAAACTCTTGAGACATCCGTCAATACAAACATCCAATCCGTTCGGGATGACATGAAATCTCTTGAGACATCCGTCAATACAAACATCCAATCCGTTCGAGACGACATGAAAACTCTTGAGACTTCTGTCAAGGACGACATTACGATGACGATGATTGCTCAAACTAAATTGGAAAATATGGTTAGTCAGGGTTTTTATAGTCTTACTGAAAGGTATGATATTCAAGAAAGAAAGTATAAAATTCAGGATGAGAACCTAAAAATTCAGGAAGAGAGGAACAGAAGGGTATGGAAAGATACATTACATTTGAAGAATATTCTAAAAAATATGGGAATATCCGGATATGAAGTCGAACACCCCCACGAAGAATTATTAGAAACAGCATAAATGTATTCAAATCTGAGCGTTCCTGAAGGGCGGATGGTTGTGCTTGTGATAGTGGTGCATGGCGTTGGCGAGCATAGCGGATGTTATTGTGGGCTGGCTGAAAAAATGGTTTCGCAGTCTGTCGGGGTTTTGGCTTATGACCAGCGCGGACACGGACGCTTGCCGGGCATTCGCGGACATGCTTCGGTCAGTAGCCTCAAAAACGACCTGCATTGTATTGTTGCCGGCATGAAAAAAGACTTTCCGGATGTTCCAATAGTTGTGTTAGGGCATAGCATGGGCGGACAGATAGTGTTGAGTTACGCTTTCGACGCAGGCTCTGCAGTTCGGGGCGTTATAGCGTTGTCGCCGTGGCTGCGGTTGACGCGCCAGCCGCCGCAAGTGGTGGTCAAATTTGCAAAAATAGCAGCGTATATAACGCCGTGGCTAACAATAAGTACCGGCGTAAAAGCAGAGCAGTTGACCGAAACGGGCGACAACACAGTAAGCAGCAAAAAAGACCCTCTGCTGCACAAAAAAATTTCTATCAAACTGTTTTCTGATTTATTTGAAAACGGAGAAAAATTAATGCAAGACAACCACAATCCCGAAATGCCTGTTTTGCTGATGCACGGCACGGCAGACACATTAATATCATATCAGGCAGCAAAACTTTTTGCAAAAAAAAACGAAAAATACGTAGAATTTAAAGAGTGGCACGACATGCGGCATAATTTGCTGAAAGATACATGTAGCGAAGTGGTTGTCAGCTATATAATAAGTTGGATAACAAAAAATATAACATAAAAAATGGAAATATTCAGAACAGTGGTAGAATGTCCGACATCTGTTGAAAAAATTGACTATAAAACGCCGGTAATGATGTATGGTTCTTGCTTTGCCGAAAATTTGGGCGATATATTGTTTGACCTGAAATTCGATGTCTATATTAATCCCTTCGGCATTGTTTATAACCCCATATCCATAGCGCAAAACATAAAGCGTACAATTAGCGGTAAGCGTTATGGTTTCGATGAAATCAGAAGTAGTGCAAATGGATTGTTTTTTAGTTTCGACCATCACAGCAAATTTTCGAGCTCAAATTTGTTAGATTATATTGATATTATAAACACCTATTTGTATATATCTAACGGGCAACTTGCCACTGCGCAATGGCTTTTTGTTACCTTGGGCACTGCCTGGGCGTTTCGACATAAAGAAACCGGAAAAATAGTAGCCAATTGTCACAAATTACCGGCTTCACATTTCGAACGTATTCTGCTTCAGGCAGATGAAATATGCGACGTTTGGGCGGAAACTATTGCAGAGTTGCAAAAGTTCAATCCCGACATAAAAACAGTTTTCACTATAAGTCCTGTACGCCACTTGCGTGATGGCGCACACGGAAACCAGCTTGGCAAAGCAACGCTCTTTTTGGCTGTAGACAAGCTTATTGCCGAACACAAAAATACGGCATATTTTCCTGCCTACGAAATCGTGATGGACGAGTTGCGCGACTATCGTTTTTACGACGAAGATATGACACACATAAATCCTGTGGCTATCAGCTATATATGGAAACGATTTTGCGAAACATATATTGACGACAGCGCCCTGCCAATGATGGCACAAGTTAACGAAATCAACAAAGCAGTAGCGCATGAGCCTATACATATAACGGAAGATACAAAAAAATTTGTTGAAAAATATCTTAAAAAAATTGACGAATTGGAAGAACAAGCGCCAACGCTATATTTTCATTTTGTTTATGAAAAAAAACGTTTAAAAAGAAAGTTAAACACGTAAAAAAAAAAAAATTGTTTTTCTCAATTATTTTTTTTAATTTTGCGTCGGATAAAAATATATAGATAATTCATGCAAAAGACAATAAATGAGAGAGTTCCGCTCAGCGAAACTCAATATGTCAGGGCTGATTTTGTCAGCGACCAAATGGTGAAATGGTGTCCCGGATGCGGCAACCACGCAGTTTTGTACGGCGTAACGCAGGCGTTGCCAAAACTTGGCTACCGCAAAGAAAATTTTGTAATGGTGTCGGGGATAGGTTGTTCCTCACGATTTCCTTACTATGTTGATACTTATGGTTTTCACGGCATTCATGGTCGCGCTGCGGCAATAGCCAGCGGAATGAAAATAGCAAATCCCGCGCTCTCAGTGTGGGTCAATACTGGCGACGGCGATTCGATGGCTATCGGAGGCAACCACTTCATCCATGCCATTCGTCGCAACATCGACATGGTTATACTGCTGTATAACAACCAAATATACGGTCTCACGAAGGGTCAGTTTTCGCCCACTACGCCAATGGGAGCTATCACGCGCACGTCGCCTCACGGCACGCTGGAAGCCCCCTTCAAGCCGGCTGAGCTTGTGATAGGCGCTCAGGGAACATATTTTGCCCGCGTATTGGATAATAACCCCAAAGTGATGGCAGAAATATTTGAAGATGCAGCGCGCCACGAAGGAACAGCAGTGGTGGAAATACTCCAGAACTGCCCTATATTTGCCGACCAAACTCATGAAAAAGTTACCGGCAAAGAAACCCGCGACGACAACCAACTCCTGCTAAAACATGGAGAGCCGGCGCTTTTTGGAAAAGAAAAAACAAAAGGCATCCGGTTAGGAAAATGCAGGATGGAGGTAGTTGAACTCGGCAAAGACGGAGTAACAATCGACGACATATACGTTCACGACCGTTACGACGCCGACCCGACAATACAGATGATGCTTGCCAAAATGACGCCGCCTGATTTTCCAATGGCTTTAGGCATTATTCGTTCGGCAAAGGCAGAGGCTTTCGACCGCCTTGTAGAAGAACAAATTGACGCTTATAAAGCACAATCGCCTATACGCTGTGTGGACGATTTGCTAAATAGCGGCGACGTATTCGAAATCTAATAAATAATTATAATATGTTTGTTTCGTTTAATATTGATTTGGGTATCAGAGAAGTACGTCAGGTTACCGGTTTTTTGAAAGAAAAATACGGCTTGGAGTATGCAGATTATGCCCTGACAGCATTTAAAAGACGCTTAGAAAACTTCCTGAGAACAAGCCGATACGGTGTTGATGAACTGTTAAAAAAAATGGAATCAGCCGATTTTATCGACCATTTTGCAGGACAAATAGCGGTGGCTGAAACCGAAATGTTTAGAGACCCCACATTTTGGATACTTTTGAAAAATAATTACATAGCCAATTTCATTAAGGAACAACCCAAAGTGAAGATTTGGCTGCCAATGTGCGCCTCGGGCGAAGAATATTTCAGCTTGGCTATACTGCTGAAGGAAGCCGGATGGTCTGAAAAAGTTGAAGTATACGTTTCCAGCATGAGCAAAGAAGCACTCGAAACGATAAAGCACGGTAGTATGGACGCCGAAAAAGTTGAGGTGAGCTCTAAAAACTATTCCAGATTTCAGGGAACAAAAAATTTTAACGACTATTTCAAAACAATCGGAAATACCGTTACTTTCGATAAGACATTGTTCCACAACACTAAGTTTTTTAAGGAAGGCCTTGATTTTAGTACCGAACTGCCGCATCTGCACCTTATTTTGTTCAGAAACAAGTTCATCTATTTTAACCCAAGCCTCCAGTATAAAGTTTGCGACGCACTGTATAACAAATTGGCAGTGAAGGGCTTGCTCGCGCTTGGAATACTCGAAGAAGTGGAAGGAAAATTTGTGCCGATAAACAAGAACGAAAGCATTTTCCAACGCAGAGGATAGTGAGATAAGAGATAAGAATGAAGAATCAAAAATGTATGACGGCGCTGTTTATATTGCTGAAGATTGGGAGTTTGCCGAGTTTTCGCTGAGAGATTTGAAGCATGTTTTTGTTGAAAAACCGGACAGGCTGGATCTGGAACAAGTTCAATATTTGAAGAAGATTGCGCAAGAATCGGGAACGGTCTTGCAGTTGGGCGCCGGATACAAGTATTGTCCGGTATACAACGAGTTGAAACAATCGGCCCAATGGGCGCGAATGATTGACGTCAGACTTCAATTGACGGAAAATTGCAATTGGGGGATGGAGTTGTATTATGTATTGGATTTTGCTACAAGCGTTATAAATGCTGACATCAGCAAAATTGAGGTAAGAGCCAATGACGTAACGCACTGTATATTAAACTGCAACAACGGATGTGTGATTAACATATTGGCTTACACGGTTTTTGAGCCGTGCCCCAAACTTGAACTCACATTTATTTCGGACGAAACGGTTATCAGCGCCGATATTTTTAACTCGTCTGTGAAAACACAACACCGTACCCGCTCTGAAACAGACACTGTTTTTTTTGACGCTTATTGTGAACACAGTGTGCGCAATGGTTATTTGACAAACTTTCACAGGGCAATAGATAAAGATACTAACGCCGTTCGGACAATCGATAAGCAATTTCAAAATATGATTGTAGCCAAACAAAATACTTTTGTGAAATGACACGGTTTTCTTTTTTGCTTGTTGTCGCAGTAATTTTTCTTTCTTCGTGCAAGCCTGCCCGACACGTTCCGCAAGGCGAGTATTTGTTGAGGTCGTACGAGCTAAATATCGACGACCGTAACATAAACAGGGAGCAGTTGCGGGCGTTCGTCCAACAAAGACCTAACAAGAGGATACTGGGGGCGCGGTTTCATCTGTGGTTGTTCAATTCAGCCAAGCCCGAAAAAACGAACTGGTGGAACGAAGGACTGCGAAAAAATGGCGAGCCGCCGGTGATTTGGCAACAAGCTAAAACAAACAGAACAATGTTTGAATTTGAACTCTTTCTGAAAAGCAAGGGATACTACTATTCAAATATTAGCGATACCGTGATTTTTAGAAAAAGAAAGGCAAACGTAATTTACAATATAAGAAGCGGTTGGCCATACACAATAGACAATATTTCTTATGTTATCCCTGACACGGCAATAGCACAATTGGTTTTGGCAGACACCACAAGGGCGTTAGTAAAACGGGGAATGGTGGTAGATGAAGACGTTCTGAAAGCCGAAATTCAACGTATCGAATACTATTTGAGAAACAGAGGATATTTTAGTTTTTCCAGAGACCATATAGTTCCTGAACTTGATACCTTCTATCACAGACGAATAGCAAATGTCTATTTTCAGTTCAAACCACATACAGAGCCTACCGCCGACAATCGCGTAGAAGAAATGCCGTATCCTAAATACAATATTCGTTCGGTAACGGTAAATGCAAGTTTGAGTATGCAAAATTTGTTAGAAACTGCTAATTTGCAACGCAGCATTACTGATACATTGAAACAGGGCGCGATAAACTTCATCATGCCGCCGTATTTTCCGGTCAATGCATCTACAATAAACAGCGCTATATTCATATATCCGGGCTCAATTTACCGAATATCAGACGTTAACACTACTTATCAACATTTGAACGGGTTGAGAAATTTCCAGCAAATAACCTCTGAATTTACAGAAGTGCCCGGACAAGCCGGAATGTCAACGCGCGAACTCGATTGTATGATAAACCTGTTGCCATTTCCAAGACAAACAACTGTGTTCGAAGCAGAAGGCACAAACTCGGAAGGTAACTTTGGAGGAGGTATTAGAATTAATTTGCTTAACAGAAGCCTTTTAGGGAACGCTGAATTTTTTGACCTGAAATTGCACGGGGCAGTAGAAGCAGTGTCGTCGACAACAGATGAAAGCAGTATTCAATTTAAGGCTAAAATGGAATATGAAGCCCAAGCAACAATTAATATTCCAAAGTTCTTGCTTCCGTTTCGTTTCAGCCAGTTTACCCAAAGAAACAACCCACGAACTTCATTTTCAATATTATACAACTATCAGCAATTTCCCGATTATTACGTCCGAACTATTTTTAGCGCCTATTTGGGATACAGCTGGCGCGACAGGATAAACAATCACTTTGTCAGACCATTAGACGTATATTTTGTTCAATTGCCATATATTAGCGAAGTTTTTCAAATCGAGACCCTCGACCGCTATCCACACCTGAGAAACAGTTATCAGCCGCACATGGTAATGTCGGCAAACTATGCTTTTGTTAGAGACATGCGACTGCTAAATAGAGATAATGCGCTTTATATCAGAACAAACATTGAGTCGGCGGGACTTTTTCTTAATGCTGCTTACCGGCTTGCCGGACAAACTAAGGAGCCGGACAGGTCTCTTGTTTTTCTTGGAAATGATTTTTCTCAGTTCCTGAAGGGCGATATAGATTTTCGTTATTATCACAAGATAAATGAAAATAACCGAATGGTAAGCCGTTTCTTTGTGGGTGTAGGTTTTCCCTACGGAAATTCGAAAAAAATTATCTACAACTCCGAAAACAACACGACCAAAACAGTAGCTGTTATGCCCTTTGAGAAGAAATATCATGCCGGAGGCGCTAACAGTATGCGCGGCTGGCGACTGCGAAGCTTGGGACCCGGCTCATACGAGGGCGCAACAATACCTTCGTATCCTAACAACACGGGCGACATAAAATTAGAAGCAAATTTGGAATACAGATTTAAATTGATTTGGCTGTTAGAAGGAGCGCTATTTGCCGATGCCGGAAATATATGGGACCTGTACAATGACGATGACCGCCACGGAGCCAACTTTAGCTTTGACCGCTTCTATCGCGAGATTTCGCTTAGCGGAGGAGTAGGGCTAAGGTTCGACCTCGCTTTTTTTCTTCTGCGTGCGGACTTAGGAATGAAACTGCGCGACCCCGCCGGAAGCGGACGATGGGCGTTCACACCGAAAAACGACGGCGGTAGCAGGGTCGGAAGAGAAGATTTTAACTTTAGTGTGGGAATAGATTACCCGTTCCAATTTTAATAATAACCTAAAATTATGGTAGATACTCACTCTCATTTATACGACGTAAAGTTTGACCACGACCGCGATGCAGTCGTGGCACGTGCCGCTGAATGTGGCGTTAACAGGTTGCTGATACCAAATATTGACGTGCAAACAGTGCAGCAAACATTTGACGTGTGTAATCGATATAAGGAACGCTGTTTTCCAATGCTGGGGCTGCATCCTACATCTATTAACTCTGATTTTGAAAAAAATATTGAAAAAATATCTACATATTTTGAAAATGAAGAAATAGTTGCAGTAGGCGAAACGGGCATAGACCTGTATTGGGATAAACAATTTATAGCCCAACAGTTGGAAGCCTTTCGCATACACATTGCATGGGCAAAAAAATACGGACTGCCGCTTTGTATCCATTGTCGCAAATCGTACAACGAAATTATCAATATTCTTAAAAAGGAACAAGATGGCACACTGAGCGGCGTTTTCCATTGTTTTCCCGGCAATCTGCGTCAAGCACAGGAAGTGATAGACCTTGGTTTCACTCTGGGCATAGGAGGCGTTGTGACGTATAATAACGCAGAAATGGCAACAGTAGTGCAGCATATCGGCATCGAACATATTCTAACCGAAACAGACGCGCCATATCTTCCCCCCGTGCCTTTTCGTGGAAAACGAAATGAAAGCGCATACATTGTAAATATAGTACAAAAAATTGCCGAACTCAAATCAATGAGCGTAGAAGATGTGGCAAAAGCTACTAATGCAAATGCCGAACGGGTTTTTTCGAAGATAAGAGAGAAGAATGAAGAGAGAAGAATGAAGAATGAAGAATGTATCTATTTCATACAATAAACTAACACATAGTTATTTTCTATCATATAGTACATCCAAATCTCCTCTACGTGTGTTTCGTTTTTCACTATCCCGACGATATGTCCGTCTGTGTTTATTTCGAAAGGTTTGATGGTCAGGTTTTCGTGGAAGTTGATATTTTCCTTGTTGCAAATTTTGTATAGCGCTTCTTTGGCGCACCAGTGCACATAGAGATGCTCGTGGCGCTGCAGCGGATTGTCGGTTATCATCTCGTTTTCGTTGATAAACTTGTGTGCTATGCGTTCTATGTTGTGCGACATATATTCCACGTCGATACCAACTAACTTGTTCTTGTTTAAAATAATAGCAGTATATTTGTGTGAGTGCGTAACGCTGATATTGTATGAATTATCGTCCAAATGCGGCTTTCGCGAATCGCTGTCGTAGACAATTCTCGCGTCGGGGCGGGTCATCTGTTGGAGCAATGCGCGCACGCTCAGCGATTCTATTTTTCGGTTCAGGTTTTTGAACGTGTTGAGCCGTCGTATGTCATCACCTGTAAGATAAGTCGTACGGAACAATGTTTCGTAGTCTTCGGTTATCTCCCACAGACCTATCCTGCAGTCATCCTCAATTATCCGGTTGCTTAATAGTCCCACTGTATTATTATTTTTTCCATTCTATTGATTCCATCAGGTGCACAATATCCTGGCGGAAGAACGCTACTACGGGCGCCAGCGAATCAGCATTAGGTCTGACCGTGAAATATAGCGAGCCGCGCAGAAAGTGTCTCACGCTGTCGGTAACAAAGAACTGCACCGACGACGCCGCATCGCCGTGAATATCAAACAACATGCCATAAACGTTCACGTCTTCATTGACGTATTGGACAGGCGAAATAGCGTCAGCCCGCATAGCGATGCGTCTGTAGATAATTCTCCAATTGTCTTCTATAAAATCGTCAAAATTATCATCTATCTTCAAGTAGGTCAGATGAATAGTGCCGCGATATCGCGGAAATTTGACATTATACCAGCACGACTGCGTCAAACGACCAAGGTCGGTCTCTAATGAGCCATAAACCGGATACTCGAAAACGAACGGACAATCGCCATCATACAACATATACTCCTTTTCGGGAAAGTCAATGCGGAAATAACTGCCCGGCTTGGGAACGTAATTATGCTGACACGAAAAAAGAGTAACTGAATAAATGAGTAATTGAATAACCGAACGCTGAAAACTGAAAACCGAACGCAGAAAACTGAAAACTGAAAACTGAAAACTACCTTTCATGGACTATTACTTTTATTTGTTTTATTCTTCGGTTGTCTACCGCCTCCACGCAAAATTCAAGGTGCATATATTCCACGCAGTCACCCTTTTGCGGAATTTCGCCCTTTATTTCGAGGATGACGCCTGCCAATGTGTCAGCCTCGCCTCTAATCGATGCAAAATCAGACGCTTCGAGTTGCATGATGCGAAAAAAATCATTCAGCAAAACTTTTCCGTCGAAAAGATATGTGCTGTCGTCCACTTTAATGTAGTCCTGTTCGTCGTCGTCCGATTCATCGGCTATGTCGCCAACTATCTCTTCCAAAATATCTTCTAATGTCACAATCCCGACCATGCTTCCATATTCATTGATAATCACGGCAAGATGTGTTTTCATCGCCTGAAATTCTTTCAACAGTTGGTCAATTTTTTTGTTTTCGGGAACAAAATATGCTTTTCTGACAAGTTTTTGCCAGCGAAAATCGTCGGGCGCGGCAATGAACGGCAACAAATCCTTAACATACAAAATACCCTTGACGATGTCGGGCGTATCTTCATAAACGGGGATACGCGAATATCCCCATTCATTTATTTTGTCTATCAGTTCGCTCAGGCAAAGGCTGACGTCCACCGATTCTACGTCCATGCGCGACGTCATTATGGTGTGTACGTCTATGTTGCCTAATTTTGCTATGCCTTTCAGTATATTTTCGTTTTCGGAGGCTTCCGGCGTCTTTTCCAAAACGTTTGACAGTTCTTCAATAGTGATGTCCTGCTTTTTGCGAAAAGCACGCGACGTCCACAATATCGCTATTATCAGCGGGTAAAACACTACTTTCAACGCCGCAATGGGTAAAGACAGAGCCGGCAATATCTTCCCTGAGGCATGTTTACGCAGGAGGTGCACAATCAATAGCCGCAAACTTATGCAGAAAACCACCAGCAATATTACCACCGTATACATGCCGCCTTCAACGACAATTAAGGACGTCCAATGCGCCACGATAGCCACTGTCAGTACGTCAGCAAGCAGTCCGGTAATCCTGACGGTTGCTATCAGTTTTTCGGGCTCCTGCATCAACGCAAACAACCGTCTGTATCTTTGTCTTTTGTCGTCTTCCCATAGCCTGACCTTACCCGACAGCAAAGATGTTATTTCCTGACGGGCTACCGAAACTACTGCCGAGATAACAATCAGCAAGACTGCGATAACCGCTAAATATGGGTCGGCATCCAAAACTTATGCACTAAAAAGGCAGGTCGCTCCCTGTCTCGGCGTCCAATTCAGTTGTTTCAACGGATGGGAGTTCTGCCTTTGTTGTTGTAGACTTGTTTTCGGGCTTAGCGCCAACGAACGTAAAAGTATCGGCAGTCACCTCGTAGGCATTACGCTTGTTGCCGTCCTTGTCGTCGTAGGTGTAGGAGCGAAGCCTGCCTTCAACGTAGAGCAAACTGCCCTTGCGAACATGTTTTTCTGCAAGTTCGGCTAACCCTCTCCATACCACAACGCTAAACCATTCGGTATGCTCGGATGCTACGCCTTCCTTATTCGTCCAGCGCTCGGTGGTGGCTAACGAAAAACGAGCCCTTACTAAATTGTTGTCTAAATGGCGAACCTCAGGGTCTTTGCCAACATAGCCAATTAAAATTATTTTGTTTACCATAAATAATTATTAAAAAAATTAAAGTACAAAGATAAAATTATTTTACAACAATAACAAAATAATTTTTTTTTCCTTTTTGAACGAGCATATATTTTTCGTTTATTAAATGTGTGGTATCAACGATAGTGTTCACATCTGCAATTTTTTTCTTGTTTATGCTCACCCCTCCGCTTTCTACCATTCGCCGCGCCTCGCTTTTTGACGGGAAAATAGAAGTTTTTACGCTTGTCAGGTCAAGCAGCGGTATGCCTGCTTCGAGCGTTTGTCGCTCTATTTCGAACTTCGGCACGCCCGCAAATACGCTCATGAACGTTTCCTCGTCTAAGGCTGCCAGCGTTTCGGCTGTTCCTTGCCCAAAGAGCATTTGCGAGGCTTCTTCGGCGGCTTGCACCTCGGCGGCAGAATGTACCATCGCAGTAACTTCCTTAGCCAGTGTCTTTTGCAAAATACGCAGATGCGGCTCGCGTTGTTGTTGCTCGCAAAGGTCATCTATCTCAGCCTTTGTTAAGCCGGTAAATATTTTGATGTATTTTTCGGCGTCGGCATCGCTCACGTTGAGCCAAAACTGATAAAAATTGTAGGGCGACGTGCGCTTAGGGTCTAACCACACGTTGCCTGCTTCGGTTTTGCCGAACTTGCCGCCATCGGCTTTGGTGATTAACGGACAGGTCAAACCGTAAGCCTCGCCACCGGCAACGCGACGAATAAGTTCGGTTCCGGTGATGATGTTGCCCCACTGGTCTGAGCCGCCCATCTGCAAACGACAGTTTTTGTCGCGAAAAAGATGCAGATAATCGTAGCCCTGCACCAACTGGTACGTAAACTCGGTCAAGGCCATTCCCTCGCCGTCGCC
>Ga0099364_10004700_pt1 | contig 20614 bp, 15 predicted proteins | sample TergutTh196P3_FD_73070 | JGI IMG/M metagenome (GOLD analysis project Ga0099364, IMG submission 73070) | Microcerotermes parvus P3 segment gut microbial communities from Pointe-Noire, Republic of the Congo - Th196 P3 | ecosystem: Host-associated > Arthropoda: Insects > Digestive system > Gut ... | reverse complement strand
ATTTGAACCTTTCGGCTTCTACGACAAACGCGCAAGCTACGCGCACGACAAACACATTCACACGATTCTTCAGCAATGATGTGATGACCGTTTCCCTCGGACAGCAGGGCGACTTCGGCCAGACCGTTACGATTGCGGCGCGGCTGAACCCCGAACTTAACACAGATAATCTTGCGTTCTACGCTTACGACCGGGAAACGAACACTTACAAGCAAATCCGTGAGCCGAACTACAGAATCGACTCGAACGGGTATGTGCATTTTCAAACCGCACTTGCCGGGGATATTGTCATAAGTGATGGGGCTTTGTCGCGGAGATAGGTAAACCCACTTCTGAATCCTGTGTCCAAGGTGTTGGTAGACACGTCAGTGTGGTCGCTTGCTTTTCAGCAAAAAGAACCCGACGAAACCGTAAAAAAGCTGACTGATTTAATTTTGAACTCTATGGTCGTGTTAATAGGACCAGTGCGGCAGGAGATTTTATCCGGCATATCGGACAAAGCAGTTTTTGATACTCTAAAAACAAAGCTGCAATCTTTTGACGATTTGTCAATTACTACCAAGGAATATGAAACGGCGGCGGACTTTTTTAATATCTGCTGTAAAAACGGCGTGCAAGGGTCACATATTGATTTTCTGATTTGTGCGATAGCTTGCAATAACGATCTGCTAATTTTTACGACGGATCAAGATTTCCAACATTACGCAAAACACTTACCCATTAACCTTTTTAACCCGAACATTTGAGTGACCATTGAACTTTTGATATTTATTTTGGCTGCGGTATAGCGTATGACCTCATCGTTTGGATGTTGGACAAGCTCAATCTTACAGAGAAAGATTCCCCTATCGAACGTGATCAGTCTAAATGCTGGTTGAATGAAAAGTTATATTTTTTGTTGGAAAGATTGGCCGTATTTATTAGCAGTAAATTTGTCTTAAGTTTTAGTTCAGCTCATCTTTTTGTTTCGGTGAAACGTCAAAACCACAACTTAAACGTCTGAATCTCAAACGGCTTAATCTCTGTCAAGATTGCATTTTGTTCCACAGGCTCACTGAGATTCTCCTCAAGCAGATTGCATGGAACAAACGCCTTGATACCGAAATCCGAAGTGATTTTCAGCTTATGCCGTCCGCCGCGGCACTCATGCAGACGTACTACGATGCAGTCTTCATACTCCGCCTTCTTTACTGCGTCTATGTTAACGGCGTCGCAGTCAATACACACAATCTGCTTCGACTCATTTTTTAGCATACCGGGCACGCTGTGCACCGGCAGGTTGAGACTGACGCTTTCTTCAATGGTGTGCCCGTGGGCAGCCGTTTCGGCGTGAGGCAGTAGCGAATATGTAAATTCATGTTTTCCCATATCCATCTCAGTGTCGGGGTATTTGGTGCTTTTCAGCAGGGTCAGGCGCATGACGCTGCCCTTGACGCTGTACCCGTATTTGCAGTCGTTGAGCAGGCTGACGCCGTAATCCGATTCGGAAATATCGGCCCATTTATGCCCCACAACCTCGAAACGCGCGAAGTCCCAGCTTGTATTCCAATGGGTGGGGCGCTCCACATGCCCGAACTGGATATCGTAAGATGCTTTTGTGGAACGGATATCCAGCGGGAACGCGGTTTTCAGCAGCCTTTCGGTCTCATGCCAGTCTGCGCGGGTAACGAAATCAATCCTCGCGCATGTGCGGTATACAATCATATCCTGTGTGAAAACAGAGCGGTTGTAGGCGTATTCAAACCGGATGACAGCGCGCTCGGGGCCATCCTCCACAAGCTGGGGCGGTGCGGACGCGGCAATAATTTCCCGTTTTTCAATGTGGAAGATATCAATATCCCAGTTGTCGAAATTCAGCGGCTTGTCTTCGTAAATCTCCAACAGGTTCCCTTCGCCTGCCAGTATTTGGCGGGCGTTTGTTTTGTCGAGAATTCCGGTCAGGTGCCCGCTTTCATTCCAATGGATAACATACAACGGCGTTTCAAGCGTACCTGACGCCATATCAATCTGAAAAACGCTTTTGGATTCCGGCGGGATTCCCGCGTTAAAAAACACGGTTTTCATCGAAAGCGGTTCCAACTCCACATTTACAAGCCAGCCACCTTCTGTTTTCTGGGCAGGCAAAGTGGTTCCGCTGCTGTCGGTAAATACGCCGTTATCCTGTACCGGAAGCAATACCAGTTCCCTGCGCGCAAAGCTCCCGGGATGGTATAGCGTGAATACGCCCTCATGCGGCACAGTCATTGCCGACATTATTTCGTTTTCAAGTCGCGCCGTTTCCTCGTTTAGTCTTGCGTAATCCTTGCCGGAATCCTCGTACACCTCGCGGATTGACGAGCCGGGTATGATATCGTGAAACTGGTGCAGCAGCACCGTTTCCCACGCATTATGAAGCTCTACGCCGGGATATTTCCCGCCGGACAGATAATACAGGCAGGAAAGCCATTCGCATTGCACAAGGCCGTATTCAAGACGCCGGTTCATCTTTTTGTTGTATGCCTGCGCGGTATATGTGCCGCGGTGGTATTCCAGATAAAGCTCGCCGTCCCATGTGTGGACATACTGCTCCGTGTTGTCAACACGCTCATGCAGCCGCCTGAAAAAATCACGGGCGGAGCTTGTTTTTACATTTGGCAAGCCGGGCAGTTTATCCATTACCCTGCGCATTTTGAGCATCTCGCGGTTGGCCCCGCCGCCGCCATCGCCGTAACCGTAGCTAATCAAAGTTTCCGGGCTGATGTTCTTATCCTTAAACTGCTTCCAGCTTCCCGTCACGCTCCCGGGGGTCAGCCAGCCGTTGTAAGTGGCGGACCAGAGATGGAAGCTACTCCCGTCTTCGGGCGTTGTGATGAAATACGTCAAAATCTCGGAACCGTCAATGCCGCGCCACAAAAACAAATCATGCGGGATTGTATTATACTGGTTCCAGCTGATTTTTGTCGTCATAAAGGTTTTGATACCTGTAAGCTTTAAAATCTGCGGCAGAGCCCAGCTGTAGCCGAACACGTCGGGGAGCCACAGGTATTCGCATTCCACGCCGAATTCATCGCGGAAGAAAGAGATTCCATGCATAAACTGGCGCACCAGCGATTCGCCGGAGGATACATTGCAATCGGCTTCTACCCACATACCGCCGTCGGGTTCCCAGCGCCCCCCTGTTACGCGCGCTTTGATTTTCTCATACAACGTGGGACAGTCGTTTTTGATATATTGATAAAGCTGTGGCTGGGTTTGCAGGAAATTATATTCATCAAATTCCTCCATCAGCTTTAGCACGGTGGAAAACGAGCGTATGGCTTTTTCCCGGGTATGTTTAATCCTCCACAGCCACGCCACGTCAATATGGGTATGCCCGACCGCGTTTACCGTAACCTCCGAATGCTTTTCAAGTTTATCCAGTGCCGAAGCAAGGCTTTTAAGTGCTGCGTCCACAGTCCCATAAAGCTTGTCTTTATTCCAATTTATCAATCGGTAGGCCTTGTCAAGCGCTGCGGTGAGATTGTATTTATCAGTGGACTCGTCAGGCAGCAGCTTCACCGTTTCACAAATTGCCTTGGAGCAGTAATACAGTTCGTCGGTTGCCTGATGCAAGTATCCGACGCTTGCCTCCATGACCCTGTGACGGAATTCGCGGCGTTCGCCGCCGCCCTCAAGTCCCGTCCACAGCAGGAAAGCAAGCTCGATTTCCTGCCCGGCAAAATCCTCGAAAATCACGTCCATATGGTTGCTGTCTACTCCCTGATACGGCTCACCGTTTACGTATAGCAAAGATTCAAAGCCGCTGTTATGCCCGAGGCCGGTCTCGCCGAAATCAAACAGGCCGGCGACCGCACAGCCATCGCGCCTGTCGGGCAGACGCAGTTTTTTATATGCCCAAAGATACCGGTCGCGTCCGGCAAATTCGTCTCCGATATTGATTGCGGGGCCATCAATCCTGCCGGGAACGGAAACGTATACTTCGTCCTGACCCAAACCGCCCTCCATCGCCGCCATCGGCGTAACCGGTTTCATATCCATGAAACGGAAAGCCTTTAGTTGCTCCGTGCGTTTTTCAAGCTTTTCTATCGTTAGAAACATGTGTTTGTTCCTCCTCTTGGCTAGGGAATAATAACTATGAGCGTTCTGTTTTGGTGTCCGCGCAGCAGCCCATGTTCGTTTTATTGCTGAAATTCCGAGAGTTTTTGATACATATCTCTGAAAATAGCATTACGGTTTAAGAAATTTGACATGCGAATGCGATGTCTTGAATGATCCTCCGGTTCCCATTTGTAATGATCTGTTATCGCTGGGCTTGGAACAAGCTCGGTTTCGTGCCAATCAGGGTCGATGAGATATGCGATTGCCGCGACATCCCATATTTCTTTAGACCAGCCATAATGGTCGTCGGTATAGTTCCTAAACCGGTCAACCAGTAAATCGCATAGCGCACTTTTCCCTTTTAGATAATACTCCAAATCATATATTGTCGTCAACATATGAGAAGATGAAGCCATCGCTGGAACAACCGTCAATGGCACGCCACAGTCGAACAAATAACGGGTGGCCATAATATCTCCACAACAGTTAAACTCTTTTGCGTTTTTCCAGTAACGTGCGTTGGCTCCCATCCAGACAACCGAAATGCGCTCACGAATCTTAGGTTCCAACATCATTGCAGATGCAACATTGCTGATTGCGCCAATGGCAATAACATATAGCGGGTCATCGTCCAGGGAAATACTCATAGCTCGTTCAATTAAGTCTCTTGCGGCAGGGGAATCCACAGCACCTCCCTTTTCGGTGACTGTCTGTTCCGAACCCTTGAATACCCAACCACTCGAAGGAATCTGCATAACATCAAGAATATTGAGAATTTCCTGATAACTAAGCTCCATACCGTGACCGGAACTTTTGGAGCGCTTGTTTAAGAAAGGGGCGGCATAAATCGCTTGAACCTTCATTCGTTCAGGGGAAAGCAGGGCATATGCTACAGCGAATTGGTCATCGACTTCATTATAGGTATCAGTGTCAATCACAACTTGCAGCACCTTGTCTTTCGCAGGAGGGGCCAGCCTTTTCAAAAGATTATGATTATCCATTGTCTAACCTCACAATTCATATTTTAGCCAAATATTTCATGAAACACGCGAACATACACTTCAAACATTTGCAGTGAACAGTCAGGTGGTATACGATGGTCGGGAATCGGCAAATATCCCCCCTTATCTACTTCCGGTTTTAACGTCAACAAATGTTTACGGATGGCGTCTTCCCCTTCCATAATTACATATTTGTCAACGCCACCCATGAATCGCAAATCCGCACCAAATTTTGCGCGCAAATCTGCTACGTTTCCGTTCCATTTCCCTACTTCAACCGGAAACATAATGTCAATTCCGCATTTCGCCCACAGCGGTATAAACATATCCGCCTTGCCGTCACTGTCCACAAGGGTGAATGCTACACCGTTTTGTTTATAAAACGATACGATTCTCTCATATTGCGGCGCATATACTTCACTGAAAATGTCCGGGGAAAACAAAGGACCGTCTGACCCGCAGCAATCCTCGAAAAAATATGCGAACTCAAAAGAAACGATTTCCAAAACCGGCTTCACAAGCAACATATAAAAATCAGCCATATATTCGGTCATTTCCTGATGGAGCTCGGGGTCGTCATACATAAGCATTGAAATTGCCTCTACACCCATCCAGTTGCGCAGCAGCCCATACAGGCTTCCTCCCAAAAAGGACAAAACGCGGTCTTCCTGTTGAATCAAGCGCGCCCGTTCCTGCCAGCCATCTGGGTAGCGTCTTGGGTCGTTAGGGTCAATATAACGCTTAAAGTTTTCCCAACTTTCTCGCGTGGGTTCCAGCGCATATTTTATCGTATGTGCAATGGTAGAGCCCTTTTTACTGGTTTTCGCTATTTCGCCCACCGAATTTTTTTGAACTAAGTATTCATGCGTTTCTTCTAAAATCTCCGGCGCTTGGTCTCCAATTAATCCAATATTCACAAGGTCGTGGCAATCCCACATCGGAAGTTCCCAATCCAAGTCCATGCCCGGAACTTGCGGCCCCGCATATGCTTCAAAATCAATATCCCCTTGCAAACCTTCTTTAGCCCATCGCTCCTTCGTTTCCATCCATGTTCCGAAAAAATACAACGGAATGCGGTCAACAGGCTCATAATGAAAGACTGCGCGGAATCGTTCACGGTTTGTCATAGCCATTCTCCTATTACAATATATTTAGCCTTTGATTGCGCCGGCGGTAAATCCCTCAACGATATACTTTTGCAGGAATACATAGAGTAAAATAACTGGAATAATTGATATAGTGATGAGCGCAAACATCATTGTCCAGTCCGAACCTCTCTCGCCTACAAAGCTGTAAATACCAACCATCAATGTCATTTTTTTATAGCTGTTCAAAAACAGCAGCGGAATTAAAAAGTCATTCCAAATCCAAATGACTTGCAGAACAGTCACAGTCAGAACGGATGTTCTCATCAGCGGGAAGATTATTGACCAGAATATCCTTTGCTTGGACGCTCCGTCAATTTTCGCGGATTCATCCAGTTCTTTGGGAATGGTTTTTAAAAACCCTACGAAATAGAAAATGAGGAACGGCATCCCTGCACCCAGATAAATGACGACAAGCGCAGCCATGTTGTTCATTAGTCCAATTCTGCTGATTACCCTGTAGAGAGGCAGCATAATCATCTGAAGCGGTATCATCAAGCCTGCCAGAAAAAATACATACATAAACTTGAGATAACGGCCTGTGCCTCTGGAAATACCATAAGAAGCCATCGCGCTAAAGATAATAAGGAAAGTGACCGTAATAACCGTGAGAACAAAACTGTTTGTCAGAAGTGTGAAATAATCCGCTTGCCTCGCCGCTTCAGTAAAATTACTCCACGCAATCCCGGTAGGGAAACTGTATGGCGACGCCGCAAGTTCTTCGCGGGTTTTTACAGCGACATTAATCAAGATGTATATTGGATATAAATAAATGCCTACAAAAGCTATAGCAACTAGCTTACCCAGCAGTCTCAGCGCTTTTTTCACAACCGCGCCCCCTTTAAGCTTCAATTTCTCGTTTTTGCAACAATTTGAGTTGAACAAGCGTTATAATAAGAACCAATAAAAACAATACAACGCTGGCGGCGGTTGCGTAAGCCATCCTTGAGTTCCGGAAAGCTTCACGGAACACCATGAGCGTTACTGTTTCTGTGGTATAGCCCGGGCCTCCCTTTGTAACGATATAAATGATTTCAAATACCTTGAGGCTGGAAATCATATCATATACCAACATAATCGTCATTACAGGCGCCAAAAGCGGAACTGTGATAAACCGGAATTGCTGGATGCTGGTGGCGCCGTCAATACGGGCAGCCTCATAATAACTGTCGGAAATACCTTTTATTCCCGCTACATAAATCACCATGCCCAATCCAAGCATATACCAAAGCTGTGTAAAGATGATTAACGGCATCGCAAGTTTCGGGTCGCCGCTCCACCCAATCTCCCGCATTACACCAAAAAAGCGGACAAGCGTACTTAACGGGCCATTAATCGGCGCATAAATATAATCCCATATAAAAGATACGATAACGGGGCTTAAAATGACCGGTAAAAAGATTAGCGTTTTTATAGTGTTGTTTCGGCTGATCGCAGCAGCCAGCAGAATACAAAATACATTATGCAATATTGTATAACCGACTGCGAAGACAATCGTGTTTTTCAAGGAGTTGATAAATATTCTGTCTGCAAACAGGTCTACATAATTATGAATGCCGATGAAATTGATAGATTGCCGCAACCCATCCCAGTCGGTCAAACTATAATAGAATCCCATGATGGAAGTAATTACAACAACTATCATATACATGAGGAGCGCAGGGCCATAAAAAGTCAGGTCGGTTAAGACATCTCTAATTGCCAATTTTTTCATAAGTACCTCCATTTGTAGATAAACGATAGCCGTAAGAGGAATTCCCTTACGGCATCGTTTTTATGAACAGAAAAGAGAAATCTATTCCATCTTGAAAGACGCAATATTTCTTACCGCGATTTCATCAACCTCTTTGAGCATCGTTGGAATATCCTTGATTCCGGCAAGGAGTTCCTGATAGCCTTTTTGGAAGGCTTCTTGAATTCCCGGAACCCAAACAAGATTGGTAAACGGATATGACGCTTTTTCTGCATGAACCAGCATTTCCAGAACAGCAGGATGTGGGTCTGTTTTTATGTTGGATAGCGGGGAAATACCATTTTTCAAAGAGTCGCTGAGGTCATAAGCTTCCTGTGAAGCCATGTAATCAAGAACGATTTTCACTTCATCGGGGTACTGCGTTTTTGAGGAACCTGACATGCAGTAGGCGCCTCCAAGTGGTACAGTCGTCGTGTAACCTGCCGGAGCCGGCACCGGGAACATTCCGAGGTCAAGATTGCTGTTTTTTGACAACAGGGCCGGAAACGCCCAGTCGCCCTGTACGCACATAGCGATTTCTCCGTTTGCAATCATGTCTTCCGTTTGCTCAAGCGTAACGCCCAATGGGGTTGGGTTATAATATCCTCTTGCTTCCAAATCCATGAACATTTCAAAGCATCTCGTGTAATCGGAATCTGAAAAAGTGACTAAACCGTCAAAGAGCTGGTTGTCAAATTGAGGATTAATGGAATAAACAATATTGCTTGGCAAAGTGTAAATTGGCAAAAATTGGGGCGGCCAGTCTGTTTTTGCAGGCATTGCGATTGGAATGATACCGTTTGATTTAATTGTCTCACATAATACAAGAAAATCTTCCCATGTTTCCGGTATGCCGAGATTCATTTCACTAAAGATTTCTTTGTTATATACAACCCCAATGACATTCATTCCGAGCGGCAACGAATACACTTTATCGTCTAGAGATACGGTAGGCAACGAACCGGGCAGGATATACTGCACCCATTCGCTGTCGCTCACATCCAGCAAATGACCATTTTTTGCATAATAAGTGACGTAGGACAGTCCCGGCCACAATGAAAATATATCCGGGGCGTCACCCGACGCTACCTTTGTCTTAAGTAATTGCGGATAATCCTCGGTTTGTGCCACGCTAATATCCAAGCTGATGTTGGGATGCGTCTTTTTTATGTTTTCGCCATAAACTTCATAATCTTGACGTGCCTCTGTCAAAGAGGAAAAGATTGAAATACTGGCTTGTCCCCCAGAATTGTCAGCAGGTGCAGACGATGTTTCCTGCGATTCTGTACTGGCAGAGGGCGCGGGCGCTTCTGCCGTTCCGGAAGCCGGAGGCGCGCTACTCCCGCCACACGCAGCAAAAAACGTGATGACGAATGATAAAACGATTATGATACTAATAATTTTTTTCACTTTATATTTCCTCCCAATTTGATTTTTTAGCCGAAAGACGTTCTTGTTTCGTTAGCATATCATAAAATTGGCTAAAAGTAGTTATGTATTTCCGTTAATTTAGGTGGACATTTCCGATTTCCAGCGTTCGCCGTATTGACTTCACAGTTACACACCTATATATTTAATATAGCACAGGATAAGGCAGTGAGGGAAATACTCAATGACCAAATTTTTTTTATTTAGAAACAATTTAAAAAATAATATTATAAACCAGACCAGCGTCATCATGATTATGGCGGTTTTGTCAATTGCGATTTTGGGGGTTTTTTACATATCCAATGTCAGCAGAGAAATGGCCGTTGATTACTCTTCATTGATTATTGACCAAACAACAAAAAATCTAGGCCAAAATTTCGTCACACTACAATCGCTAATGAATTCTGTTTATAATTATGAGGTAATTATTGATACCCTCCCATATGCTGATACGTCCAGCGACTATGACCAGCTTGTCATTGGAAGAAGAATCGGCGAGGTGCTGCGCAATATCCTGCACTTTCGCAGGGACATCCGCAGCGTATCCATCTATTCTTTGAAAAACGGTTACTTATATCAATATTCAAAGGACACAGGTTATGCATTTGGCATAGTGGGAAACGACACAAACCCTTTATATGAGCAGCTTAATGACGAGCATTTCAGCGACCGGCTCATATCGATGAAAACTGGAAATAACAGTTATTCTGTCTATCAAGCTATTAGGGGGAGCGACATGCGTTCACCAATAGCTATCATTCGAATTGAGCTCGATAACAGCGAGCTTCGAAATCTGTCGGATGATATTAACCAAATTGACAGGGGGACACTTATTATTTCTGACAGTGTGGGTGAATTCGTCTATGAACAAATTGGTGTTGAAACCATTTTTACAGACGATATGCTAACTCTTGTTTCAGTAATCGTGTCCGGCGGGCAAGGGGAAATTATCACTTTGCAATCTGAAAAATATCTAATCAATACGCGTTACCTTGAGATTGTGGAATGGTGGCTTGTATACCTGATACCGCTCAATACCATCAACCGTGGCCAAAATCTTGTTATAAGCATTTCTATCGGCGTAATCATTTTATTTCTATTGCTTGGCGGCACCGTAAGCATGCGCCTTGCAAACAAGATTGCAAAGCATCTACGCGGCCTGTTAATGCATCTAAAGAAAATCGAGGAAGGAGATTTTTCCCCTCAGCCTTTGAACCGGCCGTTGATTGAAGAGGTTGGTGAACTGGCAGTGGGGATAAACTCTATGTGTGTTAAGATTAACGAACTGATTGAGTCGGAGTACACATCACAAATACTGGCAAAGGATGCTCAACTTAATGCTTTGATTGCCCAGCTCAATCCGCATTTTTTATATAATGTAATGGAAAATATCAGTGGGATTGGATATTTACATGGAATTCCCGAGCTGGGGCAAATTACAGAATACCTCAGCGATTTGTTGCGCTATAGTATTGATGATGAGCAGATGGTGGTTCCGATAGATTTGGAAATCACATATATTGAAAAATACATTGCATTGCAAAACATACGTTTTGATAACCGGATTCATTTTATATGTGAAATACCGGAACATATCAGGCATTATTCAATCTTGAAGTTTCTGCTGCAACCGATTGTTGAAAACTCAATCATTCACGGGCTTTGGCCTAAAGAGGAAAGCGGCAGTATACAAATTTCCGCCGATGAATCAGGTAACAGCCTGTTGATTATTATTGAAGACGATGGCATAGGCATTGAACCGGTTGCTATTGATGCGTTAAACAAACAAATGCGCGATTCGAGCATCACGAAAAACCCCGGTAGCCATCTTGGCATTTACAATGTACATAAACGAATCAAACTTTTCTATGGAACATCATATGGAATTCAATTTCATAGGACTGCCGATTCAGGAATACAAGCAACCCTTACAATTCCAATAAGAAGATAATGGCAAGGAGTGCGCGATGTATCGAATAATGATTGTTGATGACGAACAGATGGTGATTGAGAGCATCCGTGGAAAAATTAATTTCCAAAAGTTATGTGCTGAATTTGTCGGGTCAGCACTTAACGGGCGCGATGCGTTGGAAAAGCTTGACACACTGCGACCGCAAATAATCATTGTAGATATCCGTATGCCAATCGTTGACGGCCTTGCGTTTATTCAAAAGATGACCGCTTTAAAATATCCTGCTAAAATCATCATTTCTACAGCACATTCTGACTTTGCCTATGCAAAAAAGGCAATCCAACTGGGGGTAGTTGATTATTTAATAAAGCCAATCAAGAAATCGGAACTCAACCATTCTTTGAACGCGGGCACTGAGCAGTTAAAAAAAGATAATCAAGGCAAAGAACTGGCTATTGTTCAGTTGATGCACCCATCCCCAGTACAACGGAAAACAGCTGCAAGTCATCTAAATAGCCTATACTTTTTTAAAAAATGTAAACATTTTCAGATAATACTGGTGGAGATGTTTGAGCGAAAAACACAAGACTTATTTGAATCCACAACCAATTCAATACTTTATCATCTGAAAGAAGTACTGGCTGGAATGAAAATAATATGTGATATGTGGGTAACAGAAGTAATAGAGCTTGCCGAATTCCCACAGCAATATATCATTCTTCTGGGGTTTGAAGAAGCTAACCCAGATTTGACGCTATTGTGTGGATTGATTGAAAAGCGTTCTGTGCAACGGTACATTTGCCATTGCATAGTAAGTGAGACAAAAACCTCTCTCGTTGGACTTCAAGAAGAGCTCCCCCGTTTACAATCACTATTGTTAAACAGGATATTGAAAACGAGCAATGTCGAGTATAACGATGCTTTAGATTACATGGAAACTTTTAAAAAAGAAGAGCTTAGAAACCTTTCCTACTTTGTAAGAAATGGCAATCTAAAAAATACGTCAAATGAAATACGTCGGCTAATTAATGATTTTCAGAAGAAGAATAAGCTGACACAACGGTCTATTTTATGGATATGCAATGTAATATTAGGCACAGTTTATAACGAAGCATCAAAAAATTACCCTCTTCCTGCTACGCTGATAGACCTTATTCGCCTTTTGGGGTTGGAGCCGGAAGCATTTGAAGATATTGACAGAGTATTTGAAGATATGGAACTACACGTTGAGTCTATAATATCAGATATATCAACAAACAAATATGATAATTTACAAAAACAACTCTGCGATGCCAAAGAATATATTGACCTCAATTATGCTCAGGAGATTAAACTAAGAGATTTAGCTCAACGATTGTTTTATAGTGAAGAGTATTTTTCAAAGCTGTTTAAACTGCAATTTAAAGAAAGCTTTATGGAATACCTTACGCGAGTTCGTATGGAAAACGCTGAAAAATTAATAGAAGAATCTGCGATAAAGCTATCAGATGTGGCACTCTTATCAGGATATAATGATTACAAATATTTCTGTCGTCAATTTAAGCAAAGATATGGTGTCGCGCCTTCCGAGATGCGCAGGATGATGAGTTCTATGGAGGTATGACCCTATCATCATAACGCGGCGATACAGCTACAATTGCCATATCGCCGCGTTTACGAGATTGTGCGAATTACTCTCCGGAAGCACTGAAAAATGTGTTATCAGCTTTGCGATTGCATATAAATCCATCGCCACCAGAGAAACTGCTGCCAAATAGCCATAGCCGAATTAATATAATATGCGATAAAGGCTGTGGGCTTACAAAAAGCATCAAGTGTAAAGATTTTATGAGGGAATATAAAAAAGAAAACCGGTTTCGATGCCCAAAATGCGGACGTTCCTATAGGACTTTGATGAGGGTTAAGGCGGGTCACAAAAACGAAAACCATTGCCCCTATTGCTGTTAAACTTAAAACGCGAATCCGGCAATCAGGTAAAGGAAAACGGTCACGATAAATCCAAGCAGGCTGTATGGCAACCCTCCCAACGCAACGCGCACCGGCGGGCGCTGAACCGCTTGCGAGCACATAAGGTTTTGTTCTGCGAAGAAACAGGCGGTGCCGCCGAAAATCGCGCCTGAAACAATAGCCGCCACTGTCATGTAGGGGTTAACTGAAAACGCCTCGGACAGCGGAAGCGACACAGGGGCAAAGAGCAGCATGACCGCCCAGTAGTCAACGCCGAGGAATGCGATTATGCCGACTGAAATAAATGTTAGCACAGGAATTGCGCCCCCTGACAAAAGCGGCCCGACGGTTTCCACTACGTAATCGCTGAAGCCGATTATGTCAAGTCCCTCGACAAACACAAATGTCATAAGCACAACGGCGAGAATGTAAATCATGTCGTTGACGCCTGAAAAGAATGTTTCAAAATATTCGGTCACAGTCATTTTCTTGCGGAAGATGTTAAGGGCGAAAGCCATAGCAAGCGCAAGAATAACCGATAATACAAGGTCGCTTGTGGCAAACATCACAGCAACAACCACAAGCACAGGCAGCGCAAAGTCGGTGATTGAACCTTTTACGGCGTCGATTCCAATCTCCTCGCCACTGCCCTCCATCTCTTTACGCTCGGCGTCGGTGAGGGCGTATGTGTCGTCCTTGAGCTGGCTGTAGTATTTTTTAAAAGCGCCGACCCGAGGCAATACGCCCAGCGACAAAAGAAGCGAAATCAAAATGATTGCGATGGGGTAAAACATGAAAGGAACGACCTTCATATATTCCGTCAGCATATTTGAGCCTTCGGCAGAAACGCCGTAGTCCTGCATAATCCCGAAAATGAACACCGCTATAGCTGTCAGCGGAACAAGGGCGCAGACGGGTGTACCCATGCAGTTGATGGTAAAACCAAGCTGTTCCCTCGGGACGTCGTGCTCGTCTGTAAGCTCGCGCACTGTCGGGCCGATGCCGAGGTTGTTTATATAGTCGTCGATAAAAAGGACAACACCCAAGCACCATGTAAACAACAGGCTGCTGCGTTCAGACTTGATATATCTTGTCGCAAACCTCTTAAACGCCCCAATACTCCCGGAGCGCAGAAGAATCGCAATCAAAGCGCCGAAAAGCGTGAGCATGAGAACAATCCACGGGTAAGTGCCCTCGGCGAAGACATCATAAACGCTGTCGATAAAACCGGTGATGAAGTTAATTCCGTCGCTGAGTATAAAGACAAATGCCGTGGCGACGATGATGGGTTCAAACACTTTTTTTGTGGCTACCACCAAAACCAGCATAAGCAGCAGCGGCAATACGGTGATAAACGGATACGTTTCCAGAACAACTTCCACTGTAAACCCTCCTCTTTCAGAATGGCAACGGGCGTTTTCCTGTGGGTGCGGCAGCGCGCGGAACTGCATACATTATACTGGATTTACGGCTTACTTGCAAGGATTACAGTTTAATCGCCGTCCCGCTTTCGCCGGCTAACGCAAGAGATGCCTTTTCAAGGGAAGCGATTACCGCCTTTCGCCCTTCGCCGCTTTCAGCGAACATGCACGCCGCCTGAACCTTAGGCAGCATACTGCCCGGCGCGAAATGCCCTTCACCGGCGTATTTTTTCGCGTCTGCAACGGTTATATTCGTAAGCGCCTGTTGTTCCGGCTTGTTGAAGTTTATGCAGATTTTGTCAACCGCCGTAAGGATAATAAAAATGTCGGCTTTTATAAGTTCCGCCATTTTAGCGGCCGCAAAGTCTTTATCCACAACCGCGTCAACGCCCATGTACCGCTTGCCGCGGGAGACCACGGGGATTCCCCCGCCGCCGCAGGCGACGACGACCTGCCCCTCGTCAATCAATATTTTCAGGCTGGTTTTTTCGTAAATATCAACAGGCTTAGGCGATGGGACTACCCTGCGCCATCCCCGCCCTGAATCCTCGACGTATTTATTCCCGGTTGACTCCATCAGCTTTTTCGCGGCGGCTTCATCATAGTAACCGCCGACAGGCTTTGTGGGGTTCTTAAAAGCGGGATCGTTTTCATCCACTATGACCTGCGTGAGCATTGTAATAACGGGAATATTGCTGTAGCCCCGCTCCTCAAGCTCCGCGTCAATCGACTGCTGCAAGTGGTACCCGATATACCCCTGACTCATAGCGGTACACTCGGGAAAAGGCATGAAAGGCACGTCGCCGTTTTTGTAGCCGTTTTCAAAAGCAAGGCGGATTTGCCCGACTTGAGGCCCGTTACCGTGGGCGATTACGACCTGATTTCCCGCCGTTATTAAATCAACAATCGCCTTTGCCGCAATACGGCTTTTTTCGATTTGTTCGTCAACAAAACTACCCAGAGCGTTGCCGCCCAAGGCTATGACAATTTTAGCCATTCCCTGCTCTCCTTTTTCACTTTTATAATCAGAATTGGCAGTTAGCAGAGAGCCTCCTCTTCCCTGCTAACTGCTTATATTTACGCGGCTATTTTGGTTGCTGCTGTGTAATGCAGTGGATATTTCCGCCGCCAAGCAAAACCTCGCGCGCTTCAACACCCACGATTTTATGACCGGGGAACGCTTTTTTCAGCGTTTCTTCCGCGAGCTTGTCGTTTGGGTCGTTTAACAGCGGGAACACAATACCGCCGTTTGCAATGTAGAAATTGACGTAAGAAGCTGAAAGCCTGTCGCCCTCCATGCGGGGCAATGTGCCCTCAACAGCGTCAACGCCGCCGCTTTCTTCAGCGGTGATTCGTACGGGCTTTGGCAGCAGCATCTTGATGATTTCAAGCTTGCGCCCTTTCGCGTCTGTGGCTTCTTCGAGGAGCTTGAGGTTTTCCGCGCTGATTTCATACTGCGGGTCGTTTTTGTCCTCTGTCCACGCCAGCATAACAGTACCGGGCTTGACGACGCACAGGATGTTGTCAACATGCCCGTTTGTTTCGTCGTTGTAGATGCCGCGCTTGAGCCATATGATTTTTTCGAGCCCTAAGTATTCTTTTAAGGTATCCTCGATTTCTTCTTTAGTCATGTGCGGGTTGCGCCCCTCGGAAAGCAGGCATTCCTCCGTGACATAGAGCGTGCCTTCACCATCCGCGTGTATTGAGCCGCCCTCAAGGACAAAGCCCGCGGCGCGGTACGTTTCTTTGCGCTCTATTTCGCAGATTTTATGGGCGACGCGGTCGTCCTCCGCCCACGGGAAGTACAGGCCGTCTACCAGCCCGCCCCACGCGTTGAATTCCCAGTCAACGCCGCGTACCCCGCCTTTGCCGTTTACTACAAATGTAGGGCCGGTGTCGCGCACCCACGAGTCGTCGTTAGACATTTCAACCACGCGGATATTCGACGGCAGCATCGCAACGGCGTTATCATATTGCGCGGTTGAAACGCCCATTGTAACAGGCTCAAACTGCGAGATTGCCTCGGCGACCTTTACGAAAGCGGCCTGAGCGGGCTTTGCGCCCAAACGCCAGTTGTCGGGGCGTTCCGGCCACAGCATCCAGCAGCCTTCGTGGGGCTCGAATTCGCCGGGCATACGAAACCCGTCTTTTTTAGGAGTGCTTTCTAAACGTTTCATATTTTAAATCCTCCCTATCGCTCAGTTTTTTCGGCATTTTTGCCTGTAACATACGTCACAATTTCACCCGCAATGATGGCTACAACAGAGCCGATTACCAAAATCCAGTCAAATGTCCATGACCCGTCTTCATTTGGGTAAACCATGCAAAATATGGCTGCAAGAATCAATAGCACCATTGGCAGGTATGTGAGCAGGTTTATCATCTTAGGACCGCCGGGTACTCTAAACGGGCGCTCCGCGCCGGGGTCTATGCGGCGCAGTTTTTTGAACGCCGGGAACATTAAGATATAAGACATCAGCAATGTTATGATTTGCAGCGCGAAGAATCCCCAAAAAACATCCTGGTCCGGGATAAACGGCGCCGCTATAATCAAGACGCTTGCCACAATACCGTTCATAACAGCTGCGCCTAAGGGCGCCTGGTTTTTATTTTTAATACCGAAGAATTTTGGCATTGCGCTGTTGTCCGCGGCATATGAGGCGACATAGTTTACGCCAAGCGCCCATGAAAGCAGGTTCACAATAAGCGTATAAAGGAACAAGATTGCAATAATGGGAATAAGTACGCCTGCAGCAATGCCTAAATGATCGAAGAAGTAATAGAAGCTTTCGAGCAGCCCCTCTGACGTGGAAAGCTCGTCAATCGGGATTGCCACGCCGATACCAAATGCGGCGAAGATATAAAATACCGCGATGCATATGCCGCCCAAGAGTAATGCCTGCGGAATCTGTTTTTTCGGGTTTTCCATTTCTGAGGAAAATGTGGCGACAACCTCAAACCCCATGAAATTAAACAGGATAATGGCGATGAACGGTATGCCGTCAAAACCGGGGAGCAAATCCCGCACAGACGTCACGGGGTTTGCAACGCCGTGCGTTATGGCGTAGTAGATTCCGAATACGCCAAGGGCTGTCATGAGCAGAATTTTCATCGCTGTGCCGATGTTAATCAGCACTTTGTTTTCAGAAACGGAAAAGAGGCTTAAAAAACAAATAATCCAAATGAAAGCAAGCTGTATTATGACCGAGAGTACCACGGGGATTTCTGTGCCGAAGGCCTGGTCAATTATGCTTGTGAACAGCACCGCGAGGGACGCCATCCAAAACGCGAAGTTTATCCAGTAATACCAGGCCACGCGGCTACCCCAGTTTCGCCCGTACGCGCGCTTGACCCAGTCAAACAGCCCACCCTCGTCGGAGTATGTCGTTCCGAGCTCCGCCGATACAAGACCGTAAGGCAGGAAGAACGCGCCTAGCAGGAAGAGCCACCAAAAGTACTGGCTGTTGCCGATGGCGGCAGAGGGGGCGGCGGCTTCTACAACAAGAATGATGCATACCGCAGCCAGAACCGCATCAAGCAACCTGAAATTCTTCTTTTTTTCCATATTCACCCTATCCTTTCAAATGAGAGCTCAAATGCTGATTAGAACTGACGCGCCGCCAAAAGCTTGTCAAGTTCTTCCCTTGCTTTTTTTGCCCCGGCTTCATTTAACTTTGTGGGGGCTACAAAATACGCAAGCAGCCCGCGCATGGATGTCAGGCGGTTGCCTGCTTCGTCAAACGCAACGGAATAATCGGAGTCTAAAACCTCGTCGGTGACTTCCATCCCGCGGGAGGCGGGCAGGCAGTGCATGAATTTGGCGTGGGGCGCGGCTTTCTTCATGAGCGCGTCTGTTACCTGATATTTTGGGAAGAAGATTTTCATGCAGTCCTCGGTTGTGCGCTCGTCGTCGTAAAGGCCGTACCAAACGTCGGTGTATACAAAATCTGCGTCTTTTAACGCTTCATCCGCGTCATCCGTAATCAAAAGGTTACCGCCTGAAATTTTGCATTGCTCCTCGATAATCTTAACGCGGTCTTCGGGGATTTGATAGCCCTTAGGCCCGAACTGTGCGAATTTCATGCCGAGCTTGCTTGCGATAAATCCGAGGGAAACGCATACCTGAGTGGCGTCGCCAACAAAAGTAAGCTTGCAGTCCTCAATCTTTTTGCCGGGGGGCAGGTGGTCAATCATCGTGACAGCGTCGCCGATTTCCTGCGTCGGGTGGTTGTAATCGCTCATTGCGTTGATAATCGGGATTGTTGAAAGCCTCGCCAAATCCTGAACGGTTTTATGGCGGTTTACCCGCGCCATAAGTACGTCAACAAGGCGGGAGAGCACACGGGCGGAGTCTTCAATCGTTTCGTGCCCGCCAAGCTGTATTTGTCCGGGGGCTAAGTACTGGGCATGGCCGCCCATTTGCGCCATTGCAGTTTCAAACGAAACCCTTGTTCTTGTCGAGCTTTGCTCAAAGACCATGCCGAGGGATTTGTTTTCCATGATCTTAGGGTAGTAACCGTTGTTGATGCATTCCCTGATGGAGAGCGAAAGGTTGATTATGTGCATGATTTCCTCTTTGGTGAATCCTGTGGTGTCGATAAAATCTTTAACTCTTGGCATTGTGCTACCTCCTGAAAATAATTGCAACAGTCCGTTTGCGATAATGTTAACAAATCATTTTAAAAAAGTACATAGTTTTCGTGCAATTAGTAAAAGCGGTAATCAACGTGTATGTTATTACGCATATGTGAATATTGTTACATCGACGCATATTGGTATTGTAAAGCGTTTTTGACGGTCGGATTTCGTCCATATGCGTATGTAATATAAAGTAATAACATTACCCTACGCAAAAAAAGCCCGCGCCAATACGCGGACTTTCTGCAAGTTGCCGTTACCCTGCAACATGCCCGTAAATCAAGAGTTCGATAATCATCAGCATAGAAACATGCGACGTATGGTTAATGCCATGCATGATAATTTCATCAGCAAACATATAGAAATTCACATCGGACATGTTTTGTATTACGTTGTTATCCGCCCGCGTGATAGAGAGGAGAAACGGTTTCTTTTTAAAGAATATTCTCTCAACCGTTTCTACCAGAGCTGCTTCCTGCCCTGAATATGACAGAACTATCAACAAATCGCTGTCTTTTATCAAATCGAGCACCGCTTGGATTTGATAACCCACCTCAGGGAAGTACGTGCGCAAACCAGCGCCCATAAACAGCTTTTCGCAATATCTGCCGATGTCGTTTGCATTTTCGTCGGTAATAATATAAACATTCGGCTTGCGTCCGAGCACCTGATGCACCTGCGCGACTTTGTTTGCGGGCATTACGCGTACAGCCTCCATAATATTTTTGAGGTATTCTTCGTTGTAAAGCTTTTGTTGTACAACATTTGGAATCTCGACATGTCGCGTCTGATGGCTTGTGATAAGCAGGCTGTTGATGAATTCCGAATAGCCTGAAAACCCGAGCTTTTGCGTAAAGCGGAATATGGTCGTGGTTGACAAAAAACGTTCTGCCGCAAATTTTTGTATGCTCATGTTTTTTACCTTGTCCATATTTTTCACGACATAATCAAAGAGCTGGCGCTCGGTTTGATTGAGCAGCGGCATATTCTTGTTAGTCGTTTCAAAAAAATCAAGCGACATGAAAAACCTCCTTGTTCGTTTTTTACAATAGGGCGTCTATGAAAAACGCATCCTGTTTATTCATACTTTCCTCCTTGACTTTCCGACGTTTTTACAGCATCATTATATCAATAATATTTTCTTCTTACAAGTACGCGCTTTAATGTATTAGACAATATGTAGTGACCCCCGTTTGTGAGAACGTGGATTTACCGGAAAGCTGTCAATACTAAAAGCATAACAAAACCGGAATTACCGCAAACAAAGGGAGGCCACTACAATGACCAGTATAATATATATCGGGATGGATGTC
>Ga0099364_10004699_pt1 | contig 20616 bp, 21 predicted proteins | sample TergutTh196P3_FD_73070 | JGI IMG/M metagenome (GOLD analysis project Ga0099364, IMG submission 73070) | Microcerotermes parvus P3 segment gut microbial communities from Pointe-Noire, Republic of the Congo - Th196 P3 | ecosystem: Host-associated > Arthropoda: Insects > Digestive system > Gut ... | reverse complement strand
TGGTATTGCGGGGTATTATGAGGAAAGCAAAAGGCCAAAAACCCTATAAACTATTTGAATTTTTGGCCTTCTTGAAACATCGTAAAAATCTAATCTGGCGGAGAGGGAGGGATTCGAACCCTCGGTGGGACTTTACATCCCACACTCGCTTAGCAGGCGAGCACCTTCGGCCTCTCGGTCACCTCTCCCCAGTTATTCCACTTGCCAAAGCTTTTTAAAAACAGGAAACCTCTTTTTTTCAAATTTATTATGATAATTTTATCACAGGTTAAGCCCTAAAATAAATCTTTTTTTAAGGACTTCGTTGTTTGATGCCCTAGTCGTCCCAAACCCCGATTTTGGCGGAAAAGTCGACGCTGTCCATCGGGGTCAGGAACCAGCCGGTCCCCGCGGGTGAATCACTGTAATCATAGAAGGTGTAGCATATCTTGAAAGCCGGCGCGGCCGTTTCCAATAAAACCGCCTCCGAGGGGCTCAAAGAACAGGGCTCCAGCTTCAAAAGGGCCTTCTTGCAGCCACCCTGGCCGGCAAGCAGCCCGGAAAGCGAGGCGGCCCCAAACTCCGGCTCCTCCACGGGCGTGCGGGGAGCGGAAGCCAGAAAGGCCTTGTTAAGGAGAAGCGGCCGGCGGCGGTGGGAAACCAGGCGCGCCAAGCTGACTATCGGAGTTCCGGCCTTAAGGTTTAAGGCGGCGGCGGCCCCGGGGTGGGCCGGGCTGAGACCGGCCTTGAGAATCTTGATTTCCAGGCCGCTCTGATCGCCCAGCTTTTCCAACAACCCCGCCAGGTTGAAGCCGGCCCGGGTCCAGTCCGGCCCGCAGACGAAAGTCCCCCGGCCGTGAACCCGCTTCAAAAGTCCCTGTCCGGCCAAAAGGTTGATGGCCTGACGCACCGTCATGACGGCCACGCCAAAAGAGCGGCTGATGATGGACTCGGACGGGATCCGGCCGCCCGGCTGATATTCGCCTTCGGCTATCTTCCGCTTGATGAGGCCGGCCAATTGAAGATAGGCCGCCCCCTTGTGGGAAGGTTTGACGCTTAAGGCCGAAAGATTCTCCTTGGTCTCGGTCTCGGTCCGCATGGTGGCCTCAATAAACATTTCCCTGGAACATATCAAAAAATCGAATTTCAGGCAATGCCCCCAAACTTGACAGCCCCATTTAAAACATATATTATTAGATATGTCAGCCTCCGCTGCCCCTGGCTGAAAAGGTGGCCCTCATGGCCGGACGGCGCGCCATCATCGCTTGCGCGATCATGAAAATGGAACTGGAAGCCTTGGCGGGCGGACAGTCCGTGGACCTGTATTTTCTCGAACAGGGACTCCACAGCACCCCCCGGCTCATGCCCGGGCGCATCCAGGAAAAGATCGACGAACTGGCCCCCCTCGGCCATGAGCGGATATCCCTGGGTTACGGCCTATGTTCCAACGGCATCCTGGGCGTCAGCGGCCGCCGCTCCCCCCTCACCATCCCCCGATGCCACGACTGCATCGCCCTCTTCCTGGGCTCCAACCAGCGCTACCGGGAAATGTTCCAAAAACGGCCCGGCACCTACTACCTCACGTCCGGCTGGATAGCCGAGGGCGATGACCCCCTGGCTTCCGTCGAAGGGCCCTACACCGAGCGGCTGGGGCCGAAAAAAGCCAAAAGGGCCATGGACCTGGAACTGGCCAACTATACCCATTTCTGCTTCATAGACAACGGTCTGGGTGACCGCTCCGCCGTCAAGGCCCGGACCCTGGAAAACTGCCGGGCCTTTCGGAAGGAATACGCGGAAGTCCAGGCCGACCTCGCCTATTTCCGGAACCTCATTGCCCCGGAGGTCAATGAAATCGACTTCATCAATCTCCCGCCGGGCTTGGCCTTGGATGAAGGCATGTTCTACCAGTTTGGCGAACCGGGTTTTTTTTAGATGAGCCGGCCCGCACCACCCATGATTCTGGGGCTGGACACCGGCGGCACCCATACCGACGCCGTGGTCTTCGACCCCGGCCCAGGCCGGGTGCTGGCTGCGGCCAAGGCCCTGACCACCCACCATGACTTAAGCCTCGGCCTCATAAGCGCCCTGGAAGCCATCAGCCGCCTTACCTGGCCGGGGGGCCTTCCGGCCATCGGCCGGGTCTGCCTTTCCACCACCCTGGCCACCAACGCCGTGGCCGAAGGGCTGGGCGGCCGGGTCGGCCTGGCCCTCATAGGCTATGAAGCGGGCCAGGCCGCAACGGACGACCTGGCCCGCTACCTGGATCGGGCCAGCCCCATCTTTGTTCAAGGCGGCCACGACTACTACGGGCGTCCCCTGGCCCCCCTGGACAAGGAAACCCTCTCGGCCGAAGTCCTGAAAACAGACCCCGAGGTGGAGGCCTGGGCCGTTTCGGGCTTCTTCAGCGTCAAAAACCCCCAGCACGAACTGGAGGCGGCCGGCCTCATCAAAAGCCTGTCCAAGGCCCCCGTTACCCTGGGGCGTGATCTCACCGGCCAGCTTGACGCCGTGCGTCGGGCGGTCACGGCCGCCCTCAACGCCGGCCTGGTGCTGATCATAGGCCGCCTCCTGGACGCGGTTAAGACGGCCATGAGGGAACTGGGGCTTGAGGCCAAGCTGATGGTGGTCCGGGGGGACGGTTCCCTGGTCAGCGAGGATTGGGCCAGGTCCCGGCCCATAGAAACCCTGGTCTCCGGGCCGGCCGCCGGCCTTACGGGCGCCAAGGAGCTTACCCGGGGCCTCTTGGGGGACAAGCCGGTCAATCTGTGGGTCGTGGATGTGGGCGGCACCACCACCGACCTGGCCTACCTCAAGAAGGGCCGCCCGGTCATCAGCCGACAGGGGGCCAGGGTCGGCCGGTGGCGGACCATGATCGAAGCCGTGGATACCCGCACCCGGGGTTTGGGGGGGGACAGCCTGGTCGCCGTGGGGCACGATGGCCGGCTCGCCCTGGGGCCGCGCCGGGTGCTGCCCTTATGCCTTCTGGCCGCCCGCTGGCCGGAAGTGGAGGAAGCGCTGGAGCGGGCCGCCCGGCGGCAGGCTCCTCCGGAACAGGCCACCACTTTTTTCGTGCCCGGCGCCCCGCCCGGACCGGGCCTAAGCGAAACCGAGGCCCTGATCTTGGAAAAGCTGGCCGCCAAGACTCCCTATGCCCTGGCCGACCTCATCTGCGCCCTGGCCGTGACCAAAGGCCGTTTCGGGGGCCTCAGGACCCTGGTACATCCCGCCGTTCTGCCCGCGGCCTTCACCCCGACCGATGCCATGGCCGTGCTGGGGCTGTTTGGCGGCGGCTCGGTCCGGGCCGCCGCCAACGCGGCCGCCTCACTGGCCGGAGCCTTTAAGACGAGCCCGGAGGAATTCTGCCGCCGCATCTTGGATGAATTCGGCCGTCTTCTGGCCGAGGAAGTCATCGTCCACGCCTGTCACCTGGAAGGGCTAAAGGCGCCAGAAGAGGCCTTCCGCGAGTCCGGACTCCTGGATTTGGCCTTGGGGGGGAAAACTTCGACCATCATCGACATCGCCTGCCGGATCAAGGATCCGCTGGTCCTGATGGGCGCGCCGGCCGCCGTCTTGGCGCCCTGGCTGGATAAATTCCTGGGCGGCCGCCTCATGGTCCCGCCCGCCTTTGAGGTGGCCAGCGCCGTCGGCGCGGCCGGAGCCCCCATCCAACTGCGCCGCCTGGTGGAGCTTCACGCCCTGCCCGGCTTCTCAGGCTATCGTCTCTTTTTGCCCGACCGGGTGCTGGAGTCGCTCAACCCCGAAGAACTGGCGGCGGAAGCCCGCCGACTTATGACCGGCCACCTCGAGGAACTTATTCGTCTGGCCGGTGCGGAAAAGGCGGAGATAAACTGCGAACGCGTTGACCGGCGAGTCAGGCTGCGCGATGGCAGCCCCCTGTTTTTGGGCGCCTCCCTCACCTTCACGGCGCACGCATTAAACGATTAATCTGTTTGGCCCTGGCAATGAAGCCGGCCCCTCAATTCGGCCAGGGCCTCGGCCGCGGCCGCAAAGTCATAATCCTCTATCAGCCGCGCAAGCTCCTCCGCTCCCGGTACGGCGCGAATCTCATCAATAAGGCCCAGGCAATGGGGGCTTATGTTTTCGAGCAGAGGCTCCAATTTATCAAACAGGGCCAATATCCGCTCAGCGGTCAGAGGCTCGAGACCCTTCCCGGATTCGTCAAGCAGCGGTCTCAACTCCTCAAGAACCAGGGTCAATTCGCTTTTTAGGAGTTTCATTTTATCTCCCCAAACCGAGATTGCCCCCCCCTCTTTAAGTAGCTCTTCGACCTCTTCGGCGGCGCTTTGCAATCCGGTTTTGCCGATCAGTCCCGCGTTCCCCTTCAAGGTGTGCGCCAGCCTATGGGCGAGCTTTATATCGCCCGCGGCGGCCGCCTCGGCTATTTCAATATGTATAGCCTGATTTTTTTTGGCGAAACTGACTCGCAGCCTCTTCTGAAGCTCTTCGGAAACTGGCCCCTCTTCATCAATGTTCCGGCTATTGACTGGCGGCAGGTATTTTAACAGGACGCGCCACAAATCCCGCGAGGTGAAGGGCTTGCCCAGGCAGTCCGGCATTCCGTGCTGTCTGTATTTTTCCAGTTCGCCGGCCATTACGTTGGCGGTCATCGCCACTATGGGGGTTCCGGTTTCCAGGGCCGTTATTTTCGACGCGGCTTCCATGCCATCCATGACCGGCATGAACATATCCATGAAAATCAGGTCAAAAGGCTTTTTCTTATTTCGCAAACGTTCCTGAACCATCTCCAGGCCCGCTTCCCCGTTCTCCGCCTGCGCCGTCCGAAGTCCCACCCGCGCCAAATGCTCGCGCATAAGCTCCTGATTCATGGAATTATCATCACAGACCAGGATCAAGCCCTCGAAGCGCGGTTTTTCGGGAGCTTCGATTTTTACATGGTCAGGCGCATCGCCGGACGCGTCCATAGTTTCAAATACAATTTCAAAGCTGAAGGCGCTGCCTAGGCCGGGCGAGCTCTCCACCCTCAGTTCTCCGCCCATCAGTTCCACTAAATTCTTGGTTATGGCCAGCCCAAGGCCCGTGCCGCCGTAATTGCGCGTCGTGCTGGGATCCGCCTGGACAAACGGCTCAAATATCTTTTTAAGCTCTTCGGGGCCCATTCCAATGCCGTTGTCCCTTATTTCAAAATATATCGTGGCCTGGGCCTCATCCGAGCCTTTTACCATTGATGAAAATTTGACGGTTCCACCGCGGGTAAACTTTACGGCATTGGAAAGAAGGTTCATGAGCACTTGGTTAAGCCTGACCGAATCTCCCACCAACTTTTTGCCGGGCGGTTCCAGGTAAACTCTCAAATCAATATTCTTGGCTTTGACGCTGGGCAGGATGACGGACTTGCAGCGCGAAAACACATCATTGAGGTCAAAAGGCGCGCGTTCCAATTCCATTTTGCCCGATTCTATTTTTGAGATGTCCAGAATATTGTCTATGATGCGCAAGAGCCATCTTGTACTGTCGGCGATTTTTCCCGAATAATCCTTGATTTGAGGTTCAACGGCCTTGTGCAGCGCCAGTTCCGCAAAGCCCATGATGCTGTTCATGGGCGTTCTGATTTCGTGGCTCATCATGGCCAGGAAATTGGATTTTGCCTGGTTGGCCATCTCGGCGGCCTTGCGCTCCGCGTGGAGGAGCCGCATGTTTCTTTCCATTTCCTCCTGCTGAGAAGCCAAGAAGTCATTCACGCTGTTGCGGGCGTCCAAAACGGCCTTAGTGCGCTGCAACAGGGATTCCAGGCTGCGCACCTGTCTTTTCAGCCTGCTGTTTTCCCGGAGCAGATCAATGCCCGCGTTTTTTATCTCGTCCGCCATGCGGTCGCCCCCAGCCGCCAAATGCCTACTACTTTAGTAAGATATTATAACTCAAAAGCCGGGGCGCGGGGCAAAATTGTTGAATCGGCCTTGGCCTAAATTTGTCGAGATAAAAATACGATTTGTAGTTTTAATGGCGGAAATATGTGCTATCCTTGTTGTATAAAACTGGTTAATTTCAAACGAGGCGCCCCCATGCCGGAACTCGCCACCCGCCAGGAAATAGCCGAAGCCTTCCGCCTCTGGCTGAGGGGATATATTCAAGACCGCAGGCTCACCCAGCTTAAGGCCGCCCTCAATCTGGACGTGGTGCCCGGGACCATCAACCACATTTTGACCGGCCGCCGCCGCCCCACCCTGGAACTGATTGAGAAAATGCTCGGTCGGGCAGGCCTTGACTATCGCCAGGCCTTGACCCCCTACCTCAAGGCTTCCGACGGCCCCGTCCGCTTGGAAGACCAGGCCATGACCCATGAGGGCTTTCTCAGGGTGCCCTTTTCCGATGACATGCGCCTGGCCGCCGGCGGCGGAGGGGCCGTGCCCTACTCCTACGAGGCCGCGGACAGCCCGGTCGTCGTCCACGGCCCTTCCCTGGGCCGCCGCAACGCCCGCCAGCTCCAGGCCTTCCGCCTGGGGGGGGATTCCATGGAGCCGCTTTTGTCCAACGGCGGCATAGTCATAGCCGACCTGAGCCATAACGAGTTGAGCCGCCTTCGCGAGGGTTCCATCTATGTCCTTTGCTGGGATCTATATGACGGCGAATGCGCGGCCAAGCGCCTGCGCTGGGTTGAAAAGGGGCGCTGGCTCTCCATAGAATCGGAAAATACGCGCTACCCCCCGGTGGTCAAGGACATCGACGAGGTGAAGCTCATCGGCAAGATAATATGGGCCTGGCGGGAGTTCAATTAAACCCGAAGAAGGGAGCAAGCCCCGGCCGGCTTACTTCTTCGGGTTTAATAATAATCTTCGCTGTTGGCTGCGGCCGCCACCGTTGCCTGAGCCGGGGGTGGGTCGTTGTCTATAACTTCAAAGGGCTCGAAGGAGAGGAAGAGTTCGCTCAGGTCAATGACGCTGGAGGCCGAAGTCCTAAGCTCCGAAGACAGGGTCTGGGGAACCGAGGCCACTTCCACCTTTATGCCTTCCCGGCGGATGGTCAGGGCTAGGTGGGCGAAATCGGCGTCGCCGGTGACCAGGGTGACTATGTCCGGTTTGATCCTGAGGCTTAAGTCCATGGCGTCGATGGCCATGATGACGTCCACGTTGGCCTTGTACCAGCCGTTGGCCCGGGGCTGGCCGTTTTTTTCATAGACCAAAAATCCCTGGCTCCTCAGCCAGTGGATGTAGTGGCGTTTGGCTTCCCGCTTGTCCAGCCATTCCGGGGTGGCCGGCGGCAGCCCCACATAGATGGCCATCTCCACCAGTTGCCGGTCGTCGGACACGCCCTTCTCCAGATGTTCACGAAATTTCAGCCAATCGAAATTGCGTTTGAAATTTTTCGAGGCCGCCCGGGTGACGTTGGCCTCGTCCACAAAGACCAGAATTCGGGTTTGGTTCTGCATAATAGCTCCATAAGATTATCATAAAAATAAATGGAATTAGCGGCGGCTGGCTTCCCGGATAGCCCGGGCCATTTCCCGCCGAGCGTCGGATTCTTTGAGACTTTGGCGCTTGTCTGGATTTTTTTTGCCCCGGGCCAGGGCCAGTTCCGCCTTGGCCCGCCCCCCTTTGAAATAGAGCCGGAGGGGAATCAGGCTCTGCCCCTGGGCCTGAAGCCGGCCGTAGAGGCGCCTTAGCTCCTGGCGGCGCAACAGGAGCTTACGCTTCCTCAAGGGGTCGTGATTATCGCAATAGGCCCACGGGTAGGGGCTGATGTGGGCGCCGATGAGAAAGGCCTCGCCGCCTTGGAAGCGGGCGTAGGCCTCGGTCAGGTTGGCCTTGCCCAGGCGCAGGCTCTTGACTTCGGTTCCCGTAAGAACCAAGCCGGCCTCAAAACGCTCTCCCAGTTCGTAATCATGGCGGGCCTTCCTGTTCAGGCAGATTATTTTCAGTTCCGAGCGGTCTTTGACAGGCATGTTCTTAAGGTTTAACTCAACGCTTCCATAATAAACAATGTTATAAAAAAGAATACGGGCGCCTTTTTCGCCCGTGCCCGTGATTTTAGTTCCAGGCCCTTGGCCATATTGTAGTCCAGAGTCCTCTCCCGGGTCAAGTTAGGGCTAAACGGGCGGCGGGCCGCCGCCTCCAGGCGCCCTTTCCGCACGGATTCCTTTACCGGCCGGCCGCCATCCTGTATAATGCATATGAACACACTGGCAGTGCCATTTGTTGCGCTCCTCTTACAATGTTCTTAAGACAGGAGTATCGCCATGTATGAAAAACTGCGCGTCCGGGTGGGCCGGATAATCAGCGCCGGAGTGTCATCCATCATCAGCGCCATCGAAGGATTATCACCGGAGGCCATCATGGAAGAGGCCATACGGGAAATCGATGACGCCGCCCAGGAAGTCCAAAGCGAGCTTGACCGGGTTCTGGCCGCCAAGCACATGGCCAAAAAGCGGCTGGACGAGAAAAACATCCGCCACCGCGAGCTAGACGACCAAATCGCCGAGGCGGTGGACGAAGGTCGGGATGATTTGGCCGAGACAGGCATAGCCCACCAGCTCGATATCGAGGCCCAGCTGCCGATTCTGAATGAAACGATAGGTGATTTGGAAATCAAGGAAAAGGAACTCCACTCCTTCGCCTCAGCCCTCGCCGCCAGAAAACGGGAAATGTGCGACGAGCTGGCCAAACTCCGGGCCGCCAAAACGGCGGCGCCGTCGCTTGGTTTACCCGCGGGCGAGCTCGGCCGGCAAGGCCCCGGCGATGTTGCCGCCATCGGCCGAAAAGCCAATCAAGCGTCGTCGGCCTTCGAGCGTATGATGTCCAAGGAAAGCGGGCTCCCATTGTCGATGCCGTCCATTTCCGACCAGGCCAAGCTGGCGGAATTGGACAAGTTCAGCCGCGGCAATCGCATCAAGGAAAGGTTGGCGGCGGTGAAGGCGGCCAAAAAGGATTAGCCGCCCCATGGTCGACTTTCTAATCGCCCAGCCCAACGTTCCGTTCGCGATAGCGCTAACGCTCCTTATCGCCATTTTCCTCATAGAATTGGGCGGCTTCCTGTTCGGAACCAACCTTACCGGGCTCTTGGGGTATACGCCTGACATTGATCTGGCGGGAACCGGCGCGGCGCTTCCGGATGCCTCGCCGGGGCTAGAGGTCGATGCCGGCGCGACCGCCAAATTTCTCTATTGGCTCAAAATCGGCCGGGTGCCGATAATGATCCTTATCGTCATCTTCATGGCCTCTTTCGTCATCTGCGGCTATGGGCTGCAATCGCTTTGCCTGTGGTTTTTAGGCTTCCTTCTGCCGTCTTATCTCGCCGCCATTTTATCCGTATTGCTGACCCTGCCATTTGTGCGGCTGACCGGAAGCGGCATTGCCAGGATAATCCCCAAGGATGAGACGGCCGCCATCAGCCTTGAAGAATTGGTGGGATTGCGGGCCGTCATCACCATCGGCACGGCCAAGCGCGGCTCGCCCGCCCAGGCCAGAACAACCGATCGCTTTGGAACCACTCATTATGTCATGGTTGAACCGGACCGGCCCGGGGACGAACTGGCCTCGGGGCGCAGGCTGCTGTTAGTGCGCTATGACAAACGCCTGTTCTACGCCATCAACCATCCCGAAATCAATTTGAAATGACATTAAACTTTTAGCGTTTTACTCACCTAGCTATAGAGGGGATCACCATGATGGGCAATCTGACTGTGATTTTCGGCAGCGCCGTTGTCTGTATCATCGCCCTTTTCATTATCGGCTTCATCAGCGCCCGTCTATACAAGCGTTCGTCCAAGGAAATCTCTTTTGTCCGCACCGGGTTCGGCGGGCAGAAAGTCATCATGAACGGCGGCGCCCTCTGCATCCCCGTTCTGCAGGAAATCATAAAAGTCAACATGAACACCCTGCGGCTGCCGGTCACCCGCGCCAACGACCAGGCTCTCATCACCCGCGACCGCATGCGGGTTGACGTTGTGGCTGAATTCTATGTCCGTGTCCAGCCCTCAATCGAATCCATCGCCAACGCGGCCCAGACTCTTGGCAACAAGACTCTTCGGCCGGAAGAATTAAAAAATTTGGTGGAAGGAAAGTTTGTTGACGCGCTCCGCTCGGTCGCGGCCGAAATGAGCATGGTTGAGCTCCACGAAAAACGAGTGGATTTTGTTCAGAAGGTTCAGCAGGTCGTAACCGAGGATCTGCTGAAGAACGGTCTCGAACTGGAATCTGTATCGTTGACCGGTCTCGACCAGACTCCGAAAGAATTCTTCAATCCCAACAATGCTTTCGACGCCGAAGGTCTTACCCGTCTGACCGAGGAAATTGAGCGCAGAAAAAAGGTCCGAAACGATATTGAACAGGATACGGCCGTTCAAATCAGAAACAAAAACCTTGAGGCCGCCAAGCAGATTCTCGAAATCGACCGGGAAGAGGAATATGCAAAGCTCCAGCAGGAGCGTGAAATCGCCATCCGCAAGGCTGAGCAGACCGCCGCCATCCTCAAGGAAGAGGCGGAAAAACGCCGGGAGGCGGAAAATGCCAAAATTCAGGCTGAGCAAAAGGTGGAACAGGCTAAGATCCTCGCCCGGCGGGCCATTGAGGAAGATCAGATCGAAAAAGAGCGGGCGATTGAAACGCAGAACATCGACCGGAAAAAAACCATAGAGCTGGCCAACCAGGAGCGTGAAATCGCCGTCGCTGAAAAATCCAAAGAAGAATCCCTGGCCCGCGCCAACGCCGACTTGGCCAGGGCCACGGCCGTTGAAGCCGAGGAAAAGGTGGTGACCACCAAAGAGCGGGAGATCGCCGAGCGCCAGAAACAGATAGAACTCATAGACGCCTCCAAGCAGGCCGAACGTGAAGCCATCGCCGTTCGGGTGTCGGCCGAGGCCGAAAAGGCGGCGGCGGCCGATTTGGCCGAAGCCATGCGGCTGGAGGCGAAAGGCCAAGGCGATAAAGTACGCATCACCGCCACCGCCGAGGCCGAGGCGGAAAAAGTCAGGGCCGCAGCCGCCGAAGTCCGCTACTCGGTAGAAGCCGCCGGCCAACATGCCGTCAACGCGGCGGCCAATATTTTGTCCGATGCCCAGATTTCCATGCAGGTGAAGCTAAAGCTGCTGGAACATTTGGAAGGGCTGATCTCCGCCAGCGCCAAGCCGATGGAACGCATTGAAGGCATCAAGATTATCCAAGTCGGCGGTTTGCCCGGCGGGTCGACAGGCGCCGAAGGGGCGTCCGCTTCCGGCGGCGGCAGCCTGGCCGACCAAGTGGTCAATTCCGCTCTCCGCTATCGCGCACAGGCGCCGCTTCTCGATACCTTGCTCAAAGAAGTCGGATTGCAGGGGAAGGATCTTACAGCGCTTCTGAAAGAGGAGGACGCGGATAATCCGAAGAACTAGGTATGGCGCTTAAGAGGCTCTCCAATTTGGCCCGATAGAGGTTCTGGTTCAGGAGAAAATCCATGTGGTCGCCTTGCCCGCGGGCGAAGAACTTGGCGTTGTTCCGAAAGGCCTGGAACAGGGCCAGCCCCAGGTCGAAGGGCACTATGTCGTCGTCCGGGCTGTGGATAACCAGAAGGGGACAGCGGATATGGTTCAGCCGGCCCAAGGTGTTGAAGGCCTCGCCCAGCACCAGCTTGAGATAGGGCTTGAGCCAGGGCCAGTCGTGGCCGGGCACATCGCGGAGCCTGGTGAAGGTGGAGTCCAGCACCAAGGCGGCCGGGGGGTGGTCTTGGGCCAGGCGGGAGGCCACGCCTCCGCCTAGGGAAAAGCCATATATAAGGATGCTCTCCGGCTCGGCGCCGCGGCGGACGGCCTCCCGCCAGAGGGCTTCGGCCGACTGATAAACGGCCTCTTCACTGGGCCGGCCGGAACTGGGGCCATAGCCGGGGTAGTCCACGGCCAGCACATCCAGGCCCAGGGAGTTTAGAAAGACCAGGTGGCCCATCATCAGGGACAGGTTGCCGCCGTTGCCTTGGAAAAAGAGGGCGGTCCGCCCGGGCCGGCCTCCCGGCGGCGGCAGACGCCAGGCCCGCAGCCGGTCACCGGCCGCCGTGGTCAGCCAGAATTCCTCATAATGCGCGGGCGCGCCTAGGTCTTCGGTCATCGGGTGAAAGATGAGCCGGTCCCGGAAGATAAGGCCCCCCAGGCTGGCCAGGACGATGGTCAGGACCAGGAGGCGTCCCAGCCTGATTAGGACAAGTCGCAGCCTCTTCCACCCAGATGGCGAAGCCTCTGACCGCGGCCGGGCGGCTTTCAAATCACAAAGCGTCATTCCGCCAACCATCCAACTTGGTATGGACAGCCGCATTATAGCAGAATTTGTTCAAGTCTGAGCCAGAGTTGGGGATTTGGCCCCTGGACAGCGGCAGAGAGAAATGATATTGTAGCCCCCGTAACGATTTACGCCTTACTGTATTCAATTGCCATCCTGGAGTTGCCGAAGCATGAAAATTTCCGTCTGAGCCGTCTGATTATTGGGCCAATGATTCGCGGCCCATTTATCACCGTCTTCCGGGGGGATTTTATGCCTTGGCCTATTAATGTGGCGAACTACAGCCTATGTTTCCCTCATAAAGTCTGTTTTGAAAATTTTTCAACCTCCATTTACTATGGGGAGCGCATCGCTATTGCCGGGCGCAATGGCAGCGGCAAATCCTCGCTTCTGCAAATGCTCTCCGAGGCCAACCGCGACCTGAGACTGGCCCGCATCCCGCAAACCATCGCTGATTTCGAGAATTTAAGTGGCGGGGAAAGGTTCAACCGGGCTTTATCATTGGCCTTGGGGGAGAAGCCGGACCTGCTTTTGTTGGATGAACCCACGAACCATTTGGACCAGCGGAATCGCCGGAACCTTTGGCGTCTTTTGAAATCGTACCCCGGAACCCTGATAGTGGCCACCCACGACCGGGAACTGCTCAGAAATTTCCCGGAAATAATCTGGCTCATAAAAGGCGGCCGCATAACCGTTTTTCGCGGTTCTTACGATGATTACGAGCGGGAAGCGGAATTCACGCGACAGTCTATTTTACGGCGGGCCGACTTGTTGAAGCGACAGAAGGCGACCCTGCACCAAAACCTGATGCTGGAACAAGAACGCGCCGCCAGGAGCAGGGCGGCCGGCGAAAAAAAATCGGCCAGAAAAAAATGGACTAAAATGGCCGGAAATTTGAAAAAGATGCGGGCGGAAAAAAGCCGGGGGGGCGCTCTTCAGGCCCTTGGCCGGAAAAGAGAAGACCTGTCAGCCCAATTGGCGGAACTGCGCCCGCCGGAAATAATCAAGCCCCGTTTTCAACTGGATTCGAAGACGGCAGGCGATGCAATTGTGGTTTCGGTAAGGGACGGTTCGGCCGGCTACCCCGGGCGAACGGTTTTAAATAATGTAAACCTGGATGTCGGCTCCAGGAAGCGGTTGGCCTTGACCGGCCCTAACGGCAGCGGCAAGACAACCCTGCTCCGGGCCATAATAAGAGAGGCCGATGTCATCCGAGGAGGCCATTGGAGGACGCCGCAACCTGAAAGCATCGGCTATCTTGACCAGCACTACAGGAATCTTGACCCGCGCCGTTCGGCTTTGGAAATAATAGCCGAAGCAAACCCGAACTGGACAGGAATCGAAATTCGCAAACATCTGAGCGATTTTTTATTTCGGCAAAACAGGGAAGTCGAGACGGCCGCCGCTTTTCTTTCCGGCGGCGAGCGGCTTCGTCTCTCCCTGGCCAACATAGCGGCCCGGCCGCCGAAGCTTTTGTTGTTGGACGAAATAACCAATAATATTGATCTGGAAACACGCCGTCATGTGGGGGCCATATTGAGCCGGTACCCGGCGGCTATGATCTTAATTTCCCATGACGAAGATTTTTTGGCTGAAATCGAAGCGGAAAAATGGGACGTCTTGGCTGGCCAGTGACCGCCTCCGGCCTGGCCGCTTCCTCTCTTGCCTGACTTGGCCCGGCTTTATGAGGCCCGGGCAAACGGCCGTCAAGTCCCTGGCGAGGGGGCTGGGCAAGCCCAATCCGCCCCAAGAGGGCTAACTTGACCGGACCTGGCGGCTGGGGTATTCGAGTGAAGACGAAATCGCTTTGGACTTCAAGAAAATCCAAGGATTATTTGGCACAGACTGCTACAAGATTTACCTCAGGCAAGAAGCATTTAACAAAGTCTTAAAGGGCATCATTACCCAGACCGGGATAGCCCTCTTAAGCCAGGTAAACAGCCTGCCCCAAATGGCCCTGGCCCTCTTGAATGGATAGAGCCCTGGAGTTGTGCTATAATGTTTTTTTTAAACGCTGATTGAGGCCGCAATGAAACTCATATCTTGGAACGTCAACGGCCTGAGAGCGGTGAGCCGTAAAAGCGGCTTCTGGGACTGGTTCACCGGAACCGGGGCCGATTTTCTGGCCTTTCAGGAGACCAAGGCCGCCCCGGAACAATTGGGCGATGAACTTTTGAATCCGGCCGGCTACCTCAGCTATTGGTCATCCAGCCTAGTAAAACGGGGCTATTCCGGGGTGGTCACCTACGCCCGGCCCGTGCCCGCGGAAATTTTGGAGGAACTTCCGGACCCAGCCTTTCAGGGAGAAGGCCGGGTATTGCGCCTGACCACGCCCGCCTTCCACTTCCTGAACATCTACTTTCCCAACGGCCAGCGGGACGAAGGCCGCCTGAACTACAAAATGGGCTTCTACGATGCCTTCCTGGCCTACGCCGAGGACTTGAGGCGGGACCGGCCGGTGGTGGTCTGCGGGGATTTCAATACCGCCCACAAGCCGGTGGACCTGGCCCGGCCCCGGGAAAACGAGACCACCTCCGGCTTTCTGCCCATTGAGCGGGCCTGGCTGGATAAATTCACGGCCGCCGGCTATGTGGACACCTTTCGCCTGAAAAACGGCGATGTGAGCGGGGCCTATTCGTGGTGGGCCATGCGCAGCCGGGCCCGGGACCGGAACATCGGCTGGCGCCTCGACTATTTTTTCGTCTCCTCTGAACTGGCCGGAGCGGTAAAAAGGGCCTGGCTGGAACCCGGGGTTACAGGTTCAGACCACTGCCCCATTGGCCTGGAACTGGAAATTTAAAGGACAGCGTCAAATGATAAAAATAGTTCGCGCGAAACTGCACGGCCTCAGGATAACCAGTTCCGATCTGGACTACCAGGGCTCCATAACCCTTGATCCCGTCCACTGCGCCTTGGCAGGCATATATCCTCTTGAATTCGTTCAAGTGTGGAATAAGAACAACGGGGCGCGCATTGAGACTTACGTCATCTTTGGCGAGGCTGGTTCCGGGTGCTGCATATTGAACGGCGCCGCCGCCCGCACCTGCCAGACGGGCGATGAAGTCATTGTCTGCGCTTCGGAATACATTGCCAATCCCCGTGAACTGTCGAAAATTACGCCAAAAGTTTTGACCTTCAACTCTGACAACAGCGTACGTGAAACGCTGGAATACGTTGTCGGCTCATCTGGCGAAGAAGAGTGGACCTTTGCCATGCGCAAGATTTCCGGAGCTTCCTGTAACCGTTCACATCAGGGCAAAGGCTTTTCCTGACTTGGCAAAACCGCATGTCTCGCCGCAGGCAATGCCAGGTGCTGGCCTTTGTTCAGGATTTTTTTTCGCCTCGTTGCAGCGCTAAGAGCCAGGCCATATTCTCCCCCAGCGCCACCATGGTCTTGCGGCCTTCTTCATCGGCCTTGACCTCGCCCTCTCCCCGGCCCATACCCAGGTTCCAGTAAATGGAGCCCACCGTGTACATGCCCATGATGCCGAAGAAGTGATTGATGGAATCGTAGGTGTGAACATGTCCGGCCCGCCGAGCCACCACCACGGCCGCTCCGACCTTGCGGGTCATAAGCCGCCCGTTGCAGAGGGAGACGTAACCGGCCCGGTCGATAACGGCTTTCAATTCCGGGGTCAAATCGCTGAAGTAAACCGGCGAACCCAGAATGAGGCCATCGGCTGCCAGCATCTTGGCAATGACTTCATTGACCACGTCCTGATCCTGAACGCAACGCCGGTTTTTCTTCTCCCCACAGACGCCGCAGGCCTTGCAGCCGGCGATCAATTGACCTCCGACCTGGATAATTTCCACTTCCACGCCGGCCTTGGTCAATTCCTCCGAGACCCAGCCCAGCATGATGGACGTGTTGCCATTGGGACGGGGGCTACCGTTGACGGCTAAGACTTTCATGGACTACCTCCTCAAATTGTTTGATGGTCTAAGACGAGAGTGCAGCCCTTTCCACCACAGGCCGAAAAAGGCGGCCAGGAAAAAGGCGTAAACCGGAAGCAAGAGCTCGGCCATGTTCAAGCCCAAAAAGCGCCAACCATCCACCCCGCAGGGGGCTGTGGGGGCGAAATGGGTCGGCAACCAGCGCTCCAAGGGTAGCCCGAAAGGAAAACGAACAGCCGATGGCGAGCAAAGGGCGTAGTAGTCTGGGGCCGCGGCCTGGTAATAAATTTCTTTCAGCTTCAGGTCCCAGACCAGACCTTGAAGCAGGGCCCATAGTATGATCAGGCCGCCGGCCAACTGCAAAACCGCCTGGCGGGGATTTAAGGCGACCAGCATGGCCCCCAGGAAGACGACCGTCATGGAAAACCGAATATAAACGCAAAGCTCACAGGGCCTTAGCTTCAGATAAGCCTGGAAATAGACGTAGGAAAAAAGCTCCAGCCCCAGGGCCAGGCCGCCCAGCACGAACCAGACTTGGCGCTTCCCAGGCTCAAACAGGCCCCATTTAGCCGCCAGTTCCCACAGTTGCCTCATTCTCCCGGCCATTATGGTCCCGCACATCCCGGCATTGAATGTCAAAATGCTCTAAAATTCGGTGAAGAGATTTTGGGCTATCTTCTGGGCCAGGTCAGCCACCACCCAGGCGAAGGCTTCTTCCTCCAACAACTGAGTCAGATTTTCATTGTCATTTATGTAAAAATTGCGATGGCTGCTGAAGACCTGCCGCCGGGGCGGCGCATTCGCCTTTTCCAGCACGGCCTCTACGGTGAGGTTGACAACGCGGCTGGCTGAGACTGCGGGCAGGTCATATTCACTGCTGTAAGGATTCCAGGCCCCGCCGGCGACCTGAACTTTGGCGACGGTCATCTTAAGTGTGGCCGACGCCTCTTCCCGAACCGTGACGTTGCTGGAGGAGTCCAATCGGCTGATGACCTCACGGGTCAGGTTGGGGCCCAAATCGGCGTAAGGGCTCTGGTTGGCGGCCACGGGCACGCTCAGGGTCAAGGGCTCTTTTAAGCCGTAGGGAGAGGAGGAGAGCGAATAGCCGCAGGCGGCCAGAAAGAGACTGAAGCTGATAAGGGCGGCGTATTTCATAAAATCCTGTCAGTAGCGAGCCAAAAGGTTAAGCACCTCGAAAGGCGTTCTGGCTGCTAAAATTTCAGCCACCGCCTCCGGCGATTTTAACAGAGCGCCCAAGCGGGCCAGGAGCTGCAGATGCTCACGACCTTCCGCCCCGGTCAGGACCAGGGCCAGAAGACGAACCGGCTGCCCATCCAAGCTGTCGAACTCCACTCCCCCCGGAGAAAGCGCCAGACACAATAAGGGCGAGGCCAGGTTCGGCAATCGGCCATGGGGCAGGGCCACGCCTTCGCCGATGCCCGTGGAGCCCAACTCTTCCCGGGCCGTGAGAACCTCCAGAATATCCGCCTGCGGCAACCCTCTAGCTTTGGCGGCCAAGCCGCTCAAAGCCTCCAGAACCTCAACCTTACTCCCGGCCATGAAATTCAAACAGATTTGTCCTGAAGTCAGATAGTCAGTCAAGGCCACGGCCGGCCGCCCTCCACTACTCCTCTATAGTCACCAATTCCAGACGACCGCCGAAAACTTGGCGAAGAATGGACAGACGCCCATCTTCGGCATTGATGAAAACGACCAGGCCGGCGGCGGTGGCGGCCAGCCTGGCTCCGGCCTCGGGCAGAGTCAGCGACTCGGGCCGCACAGTCTGGCGGCGGTCAATGGGCAGATCGCCTTCCGCCTCGGCCAGATCTTCAGCCTCCTTCAAGCGCCCCTCGGCCGACCCGGAACGGTCCGGGTGTTCGCGGGCTCCCCGTTTGGCGGCAGAGCCCGCCCCTTTGCGGGCCTTCAGTTTTTCCCGGTGGCGCTTTATTTGCTTTTCCAGCTTGTCCACCACCATATCAAGGGCGGCATACATGTCTTCTGTTTCCTCTTCGGCCTTTATTTTCAAACCATCGCTGACAATGAGCACCTCGGCTCGATGGCGGAATTTTTCCACGGTCAGCACCACTTCGGCGTCAATTACCGCATCTAGATATTTTTCCAGTCGCGTCAGTTTGTCGTGGCTGTAATCTTTTAATCTTTCGGAAGGCTCCATATGTCTGAAAGTCACGGTCAACTGCATATCGCCCTCTTTCCGGACCCGGGCGTCCCGCGCCGGGGCTCCTTGGCTTCGTCACAGGCGGCTGGACAGGGTCGCCGCTGGCGTAAATAATGAGCCAAAAACATAGGGATTATTTTATCAGAAAATGGCCGGGAATTGAACTTTTTTGATGCGAGGCCGCATCGAAGAGCAGATATTTTATATAATTTAATATATTTTAATAGTTACTGAGATTCATCAGAATCCTATTTGTAAAAAAAAAGCCATTAGTTTTAATTTTTACTTGCATAACACTAGCAGTTGTGGTATATAACTTTACAAAATCAATCCGTTGGGGGTTATCGGCCATATGTCAACCAGCAAAGCCTTGGAAGTCTTTCGCTACCACTTGGAACCGGGCGACCTGTTCAGCTGCCGCGAACCGGCCATGGTCTCCGCCGTCCTGGGAAGCTGCGTGGCCGTGTGCCTCCATGACCGACGCCTTAAAATCGGCGGCATGAACCATTTCCTCTACCCCAAAGCCAAATTGTTCGGGCCCTCCAATTCGCAATTCGCCACTGTATCCATTCCGGCCTTGATCAATATGCTGAGGAAGCAGGGCAGCAGGGTTGAGGATCTGGAAGCCCATATTTTCGGCGGAGGCGAGACGCCGGGGACCTTCGGAAAGATGGGGGCTAGCAACATTCAGATGGCCCGCCGACTGCTCAAAAAAAACGGAATTCGGGTAGTGTCGGAGGATGTAGGGGGGCTAAAGGGTCGCCGCCTTATTTTTCACACCGGCACCAACGAAACCCTGGTCATGAAGACCCACCGCATCCGGCGCGGCGATTTCTATCCCTATAGGCTGCGCCCAGGAGCATAGAGCATCAAATAATTTAAAAGGCAAGTGGAGCCTGAATACCCAACAGCCCGGTTAAGTTGAAAAATTCCTTGGCTGGCGTAGCTCAACGGTAGAGCGCCTGATTTGTAATCAGGGGGTTGCAGGTTCGATTCCTGTCGCCAGCTCCAATAAAATCAATGGGTTATGATTAGTTTCATGGCCCATTTTTATTTGCAATTGACTTTTTGCTCCAAATTTGCTCCAATGGCTGAAAAAGGGGTGGAGCATGGCTAGCATACGAAAGCGCGGTCTGTACCAATGGGAAGTCCGTATCCGCAAAAAGGGATTGCCCGTCACCTGTAAAACTTTCGAGACCAGGGCCGCGGCCGAAAAATGGGCCAAAGAAATAGAATCAGAGATGGACCGGGGCGTCTATGTCTCCCGGGGTGAAGCAGAGCGGACCACTTTAAGTGAGGCCTTGGACCGATATATTGAGGAATATCTGCCTCGTTTGGCCCAGGAAAAGAATAATATCTATCAGGCCAGGGCGATCCAACGGCGTAGTTTGGCAACTAAATACCTGGCGGCCATTCGCGGCAAAGACATAGCTGAGTTCATCAAGGAGCGGGAATCCGAAGGAGTTTCAGGCAACACCATACGCCTGGACTTGGCTTTAATTTCACGGCTATTCAATGTGGCCGCCAGCGATTGGGGTATGGAAAGCCTGTCTAATCCAGTGACTCGGGTCACCAAGCCCAAGCTGCCCAAAGGGCGGGAGCGTCGCTTGGAAGAAGGCGAGGAAGACCGCCTATTAGCCGCCACCTACCCAGAGATGGCCGACATCATCCGGCTGGCCTTGGAGACGGCCATGCGCCGGGAAGAGCTTTCCAACCTCCGTTGGGCCGACATAGACTTTGAGCGGCGTACGGCCACCCTCTTCGAGACCAAGAACGGCCAAACTCGCACCACCCCGCTGTCGCCGCAGGCCCTGGAGATTCTCCAAGCCGTCAAAGCCGAGTCGTCCGGCCGGGGTGAGCGCGTTTTCACCCAAAGCCCTGACGCCATCACCCAAGCCATGCGGCGGGCCTGTAAATCGGCCGGCATAAGCGGCCTGACTTTCCACGACCTGCGGCACGAAGCCACCAGCCGGCTTTTCGAGAACACCGACCTTGACCTCATGGAAATCCGCTCCATCACCGGCCACAAGACCCTGCAAATGCTGGCCCGCTACAGCCATCTGCGCATGGACCGGCTGGCCGACAGGCTGGCCGGGGCCAGGCGGGGAGAGCAAATTCAGGCTGTGTAATTTTTGCCTTTCCGCCCGTTATCCTGTATGATAGCCCTGTTCTATTTCTCCCCAGGCAAAGGGCATATGCGCGACGGCATCACTGGTTTCATAACCCGCTGGCAGGCTTCCGGCGGTTCGGAACAAGCCAATTCTCAGCCTTTTCTGCTGGAATTGTGCGAGGCTTTGGACATGCCCCGACCAGAACCGGCCCGCCCCGTCAATGAGGAAAACACCTACTCCT
>Ga0099364_10004697_pt1 | contig 20617 bp, 17 predicted proteins | sample TergutTh196P3_FD_73070 | JGI IMG/M metagenome (GOLD analysis project Ga0099364, IMG submission 73070) | Microcerotermes parvus P3 segment gut microbial communities from Pointe-Noire, Republic of the Congo - Th196 P3 | ecosystem: Host-associated > Arthropoda: Insects > Digestive system > Gut ... | reverse complement strand
AATCTCCGCCAGCCGTCGGTCGGAGAATCCTAGCCGCTTGAGGCAGAGCCAGTCGTCTTGCGATAAAATGGATGTTTCTGATGGGCAATTTGCTTTTTTTCCTCGACTGGTCAACATAGTATGGTTTATGGGGCACTTCGAATAATCCCATTCTATCCTATCCTATCCGTTGTGTTAAGCATCCGCACACAAATTTTCTCGAAAATCAGTTCTTTTTTTCCAAAAACAGCATTTTCGCCCCGACAACTTTTCTCGCAGAGCATCGGCAAGAATCCACGCTCCGTTAACTCCGCATCAATCTTCTTGTTCGCATACGCCGAATCCGCAAACGCCTCCTGTTCCGCATACGATGCTTCGGCAGGAAGACCATCCAAGCAAGGCTTGCTGTCAGTTGTTGCAGCACTGTGATGCCATAGGATATTTTTAGAAGTTGCCTGCAGCAAGTATAATATAGCAGAGCAACATTGCTGATTTTCACCACGCCGCTTTACAATATGACAGTTGTTACTTTTGAAGCCTCCGATTTGTCCGCAACGGATAGTTTGGGACATATACTTGCCGAACACCTGCCTGACGGAAGCGTTGTTGCGCTCATCGGAACCCTCGGCGCAGGGAAAACACGGTTGGTGCAAGCCATTGCACAACAGACCGGCAACGCTATGGAAACGATATGCAGTCCAACATTCGTTTTGCTTCACGAATACACTGAAGGTGACCGTCCCATTTACCACTTCGATGCTTATCGGCTAGAAAACGTGGAGGAATTTCAACGCTTGAGTCCTGATGATTATTTTGAAGATTCAGGACTGACTTTGATCGAATGGGCGGACAAATTTCCCCAAGTTTTGCCTGCGGATCACATAGAAATCAGAATCGAACCCATTGGCGAATCGGCACGCCGCTTTCACATACGAGGGTACGGAATGCAATACGAGCAGGTCATCGCCCAAATCACACAACAGAACGAACAGAGTCCGTCGCTCCTGCGCCGTTAAAGATTGCGGCTCTGTTTCGTGTATAATGACTATCCATGCGTTCCCAAATCGAATCCCTCTTGCTTTCCGAAGTCGCCCTGCCCGGTCAGTACATCGGCGGAGAACTCGGTAGCATCGTCAAACCGAAGGATTCCGTTAAAGGACGACTCTGCTTTGCCTTTCCCGATGTTTATAGCATTGGCATGAGCAACTACGGCTTGCAGTTGCTCTACGCCATCATGAACCGCCAGCCCGACTGGGCGTGCGAAAGAGTCTTCGCTCCCTATCCCGATATGGAACGCGCCCTTCGCAAACGCAATCTGCCGCTCTACTCTCTCGAAACCTTTACGCCGCTCTCCGCATTCGATGTCATCGGCTTTTCACTGCAATACGAACTTACCTTTACCAATGTTCTTACCATTCTCGATCTCGGCGGTATTCCGTTGCACTGCCGAGACCGCACGATGGAACATCCGCTCGTCATTGCCGGCGGACCTTCGGCGGTCAATCCCGAACCGATGAGCGACTTTATCGATCTCTTCATCATCGGCGACGGCGAAGAAGCGTTGCCTGCCGTGTGTAAGTTTTGGCTCGATATAAAACAACATTGCAAAGACCGACGGGAAGCGTTGCTGGAAACGGCAAGACACTTTCCTTACGTCGCTGCACCGCAGTTATATTCTTTTAGCGGTGTCGCTTGCGACACGCGTCGCATCGCAAGCGATGCCGCTAAAATTATTCCCGCCATTGTACACGACATTGATGCTTTTGAACCGCCGATTTTACGCATTGTTCCGACCGTCGAAGCGGTGCAAGACCGAGTCGCCGTCGAAATTATGCGAGGTTGTCCCGGTCGATGCAAGTTTTGTGTTAGTACCGTTCAAAAACGACCCATCCGCTATCGCTCACCGGAGAGCATTGTGCGCATTGCCAAAGAGTCCTGCTTGGCAACAGGTTCCAACGAAGTGTCGCTCCTCTCCCTTTCGACTAGCGATTATCCTCATTTTGAGGAATTGATGCAAAAACTGCGTGAAGAACTCGTGCCGATTGGTGTATCGGTATCGGTTCCGAGTCTGCGGGTCAATCATCAACTCAGTGTGGTAATGCAACGGCTCACGACGGAACGCACTTCTGGACTAACGCTTGCACCGGAGGCAGCACTCGACGAAATGCGGCGGCGAATCGGCAAGCCGATTACCAACGAACATCTGTTAGCAGGTTGCGAGTCGGCATTCAACAACGGTTTCAACCGTGTCAAAATGTATTTCATGTGCGGTCTGCCCGGCGAGACGCACGCCGACATCGACGGCATCGTGGACTTGGCGGCATCGGTTGCTCGGCAGGGCAGAAAAATTCGAGGCAGGTCAGTTACGGTGATTGCGAATGTTTCTAACTTTGTACCGAAGCCGCATACGCCCTGGGAACGCTACGGGATGGCAACACAGCGGTATTTTTTGCATGTGCATGACGATTTGCGTTTGCGTTCCAAGCGTACAGGTATCACGTTAAAATATCATGACATGGAAACGAGTATATTGGAGGCGTTGTTGTGTCGCGGGGATCGCCGATTGGGTCGGGTGATAGAGCGGGCGTGGCAGTTGGGCGCACGGCTTGATTCTTGGTCGGACTACTTTCGCGGCGACTGCTGGGAGCAAGCGATATTGGAGACGCAAACAGACGTGAATAAAATTGTTCACGAAACGATTCCTGACGATGTTGAATTGCCCTGGGGGTACGTGCGGTTTTAGAGCATGTTTCAAATGGCTGTGGACAAGACTCTATTCCGGTTCCAGGTTGGTGAATTATCAGCGGCAAATGCGTCTGAAATGGCAGGCTGTTAAAATTTGCTTCAACTCATTAGATTATAAATTTTTCCGAACACGCCTATTCCTTTCCGGCTAACGCCTGACAAATCCTTATGACACAATCCTATTGGCATAACAAAGTTGTTTTAGTTACCGGCGGTTCAAGCGGACTGGGGCGAATCATTGCTGAAACCTTTTGCTCGGCTGGTGCAAAACTTGTACTCGTTGCCCTCGAAAAAAACGACGTTGAAAGAGCCGCCGTCGAAATCGGCGGCGATACGTTGCCGATCCACGCCGACATTACCCAACAAGATGATGTTGACCGCATTTTTGGAACGGTAAAAAACCGCTTTACCCAACTTGACGTGTTGGTCAACAATGCAGGACGTTCTATGCGGGGAAAAGTATTGGATACCACGCCGGAGCAATTTCAGAGCCTTTTCGATCTCAATGTTTTGGGAACAATCCGTTGTACCCGGGCGGCAGCACCAATGTTGCTGGAACGCAAAGGACACATCGTCAACATCGGTTCGCTGGCAGCAAAAAGTGCAGCAAAATATGTCGGAGCTTACCCCGTCTCCAAATTTGCTGTTGCCGCCTATTCGCAACAACTCCGTTTGGAACTAGGTCCCGCAGGATTGCATGTTTTGCTTGTTTGTCCAGGACCGATTCACCGGTCTGAGGAGCGGCTTTATCCCTTAGAGGGATTTGAAGACATTCCAGAATCGGCACGTCAACCGGGTGCGGGCGTAAAGGTTGGACGTATTGATCCTCATCGTCTTGCCCAAAGAATTTTATCTTACTGTGAGCGGCGCAAGCCGGAACTCATTGTGCCGGGCAAGGCGCGAATCCTGTTTGCTCTTTCTCAACTCTTTCCCTCGTTGGGCGATTGGATCGTGGAAAAGTCAACGTGATTCCGGAGTGTGTCAAAGTTTAGGATGGGTTTTGCAAACAACAAAAGCCGGAATGGAGCAACGCGCAATGACGGAGTGTAATGTGAACCGTGCCGTCATTACACTCCGTTTCATTCCGGCTTTTGTTAACTTCTCCAAAACTTTTACACACCCGTGATTCCGTATCTCACGCGCTTTTTGCGATTCGCTCAGTCGAACTGATCGGCAACACATCCGCTCGTCCCTCGACCACTTCCTCCGTAACCTGATACGTCCTGCCCGACGGTAAATCTGGAAGATCATACATAATGTCCAACATGATCCCCTCAACAATAGACCGTAATCCCCTCGCACCAGTCTTCTTTTCCAAAGCCATCTGAGCAATCCTCGTCAGAGCAGAGTCCGTAAATTCGACATCAGCATCTTCCATCTGAAACAACCGACGATACTGTTTGACCAAAGCATTCTTCGGCTCCCGAAGAACACGAATCAACGCCGATTCGTCCAACGGCTCCAGCGTCGAAATTACCGGCAAACGTCCCAGCAATTCAGGAATCAAGCCGAAATGATGGATATCCTCCGAAGCAACCTGCGAAAGATACTGCGAACAAGCATCGTCCCGACTCATCGAAAGCTGATTAAAGCCAATAGACTTTTTGCCGATCCGCTGACCAACAATGTCTTCCAAACCGACGAAAGTCCCGCCGCAAATGAAAAGTATGTTCGTGGTATCGACTTGAATATACTGCTGCTCCGGATGTTTACGTCCCCCCTGCGGCGGAACATTGGCAATCGTTCCTTCCAGCATTTTCAACAGGGATTGCTGTACGCCTTCACCGGAGACGTCGCGGGTAATCGACACATTCTGCGACGTCTTGCCGATCTTGTCGATCTCGTCAATGTAAATGATTCCCCGCTGTGCTTGTTCGACATCGAAATCGACCGACTGCAACAGTTTCAGAATCAGATTCTCCACGTCTTCACCGACGTACCCCGCCTCGGTAAGCGTTGTGGCGTCTCCGATGGCGAAGGGGACATCGAGAATCTTGGCAAGTGTTTGAGCAAGCAGTGTCTTGCCGGAGCCGGTCGGTCCGATTAGCATAACATTCGACTTGTCGATAGTTACGTCGTTTCCGGTGTCCCTATTCATCAACCGCTTGTAGTGGTTGTGAACCGCCACGGAAAGGACTTTCTTCGCCCTGTCTTGCCCGACGATGTGTTCGTTTAACTTGGAAACGATTTCTCTGGGGGAGGGTACCTTCGTGAAAGACTTGGAGCCGTTACTGTTGCGTTTCCGTCGTTCCTGTACTAGGATGAGTTGACAGAGGTCAACACATTCTCCGCAGATGTACACGTCTCCGGCACCTTCGACGAGGGGACCTACGTCTCTGTAATCTTTGTTACAGAAAGAACAGTATCGTCCTTTTCGGGCGGTCCTGTTGTTATCATTGCCGCTTTTACTCATTTCTTTGTCTGTTGTGTTTGAGTTATCTTTGGACATGAAAAAACCCTTTCTAATTCGTGGTAGGCGGTTCCCTATCCATGAACCGTTGGATCATCCATGCCTTGCGTCAATGTTACTACGTATCCGCGGGACGTTAATTTGCCGAAAAATTCAAAAATTTGTACATTATTCCCAAAAACCTTCTGAGGGAGGACCGCCGTCAACGGGGGGTTATTTTGTTCAGTAGGGAATAATCCGGCTTACTATCTTCGGAACTTCGGCTGGCTTGCAAGGAAACCAGTCCTTTTATTATTCGGAATTCTTCTTCGGTTATATCGCCTTCTTTTTTTACTTTTTGAAAAGTTTGCAGATAATCGATGGGTTGCAGTTCCGTTTTTTCCGTATGGACACGTATTAAGCGTAATACGTACCATGCCGCCGCTATAAGAATCAGCAAAGCTATCAATTGAGGAATAAGTTGCACAAGGTTGACAATCAGATCGCTCAGATTATTTAGTTTATCATTCGTTATCTGCCCTATTATCATAATCGTCAAAGGAGTAATAATCGTTCATTCCGGTGCACATGTTGACCATTTTAATTTTTCGTGTAAAAACGTCAAGTTACACAGGCAAGGGCGGCTCTTTGCCGGGTGTGTGAAAAATTGGTTGGTATTTTCAGCATAGCGCAAGCGAGTGGGCAAGTGTGAAAGCGAGCGAGCAAGTGAGAAAGCGAGCGGAGGGCGTTAGCCCCCCGATGGAAAACCAACACACCTCGCAACCCAACGGGGGGCTAACGCCCCCCGCTCGCTGTGCTGCACCCTCTTTATTTTTACGCACCCCAAACCATACCAAATTTAACAGCGCCCTTGTTTTTTATATTTTTTTGAATTACAATATCTCCCATGTGGTTTACCCGCAATCGTACTACAACCCTTATTTATACAGAAAGGAAAACTCTTATGGACAGACGAAATTGGATTACAAGTGCTCTCGGCGGTGTTGCTGGAGTAACCGCCCTCCTCGGCGGAGCTGCCGCCCTCGCACAAGTTGGGCAAGGCAGGCAAGCGCGCCAACCCATCCTTCCGGGCAGACGGCAACGGTCTCTCCAGAAGTATGACAATGTTCGATTTTACAACGCGGACGGCAGTTTCAATGAAGCCGCTGCAAAGGCAGCCTACGCCGAAATGTTCCGCTTTCACAACTACACGCTCGCCGATGTCGTCGATGATGAGCGCTTTTGGATTCTCGACTTCGGACTCGGCGACTTCGCCAACGTCGGAATGGCAGGAATCTTTTGGCTCAACGACAAGGAGAACGGCTATTTCGGACACGAAATTTACCTGTTGCCTTTCCAGATGATTCCTGAACATGCTCATGTTCCGGCGGAGGACAAACCGGCGAAGCACGAATACTGGCAAGTCCGCAACGGCAGTATTTTCAACTTCGGCGAAGGCGGTTCCAAAGACGATCCGCTGCCGGTAGAACTGCCGAAATCGCAACTCGATGCCAATGCGATCACCGCATTCAAATGCGAAGAACTGACTGCCGTCACCGGTTTGGGCAAGGGGGAAGCGGTGTTGAACAAACTCGGTGCGTTCCATTTCATGATGGGCGGTGCCGAAGGCGCCATCGTTACCGAGTACGCTTCCTATCACAGCGGCGATGGACTCCGGTTCCAAAACTCGAAAGCGTTTCAAGGGAACACGCCAGCGAGAGGATAGTTTATGGGAACCTCTAATAGACATGTTCCCTAACCTCGCACGCAAGGTTACGGAACAAGTCTATTTTTAGAGGTTCCTAAATGTAACACTGTTAACGTTTTCGCCACTGCGGATTGGTCGGCTCCAACTGAATCAATCGGTCAAAGACTTTATTTGCCTCAGACCGATTGTCCGTTTGCAGATACAGAATCGCCAAAGCGTGCAAAAACACCGTGTTATCCGGCTCGAGTTTCAGTGCGGCGGTCAGTTCCCTATACGCCTCCGCCCGCTTTTCCTGTTGCATCAAAAGCAAAGCGAGATTGTACCGTATCCGGGCATGCTCCGGTCGTAATTCCGCCGCTCTCGACAAGAGTTCGGTTGCCTCGTCCAATCGATCGAGTTCCGCAAGCAAAAGTCCCAATGAATACGCCGCGTCCCCTTGTTCCGGGTCAATCCGCAGTACCTCCCGAAATTGCTCCTCGGCTTCCTTCGGTTCATCACGCTCATGGTGCAACATCGCCAAGTTAATCCGCGACGGAATAAACTCCGAATCAACCCGCAGCGATTGCCGATACAAGTCCAACGGCTTGGCAGTCAAACGGCGGATATAATCGTTACGAGTCTTTACGGCTTCGTCCCTATCCTCGCCGGAGCTACCGCCCTGGGCTCTGTTGGCTTCAAACCGGGCTCTGTTGGCATTAAACCAACGTTCAACCTGTTGCCGCCGAGCAGTCTCACGGTCATGCTCAAAAACTGCAAGATTCAAATACGCCGCCGCCTGATCATTCAACACTTGATACGAAGCCGCATATTCTTTGGCAGCCGATTCAAACGCTTGCTTCACCGCCTCATCACTCAATCGGTCAGAAACGGCGGCTAATACCCGCGCCGACTCCAATCGAATCGCCAAAAGCGGATCATTCAACTTTGCCGGTAGATATTGCAGTTGTACCTCGGCAGGCTGTCGATACAATGCCTCGACCGCCGCTAAGCGCACCAAGGGGCAACGGTCTTCGAGAGATTCAATTATCAATGTTGAATGTTCAATAGAATGTTCAGGAGGTGCAATCCGACCAAAGAGCGACAGTGCCGATGCCCGAATAATGTCCCGATGATCGCGGTCGGTTCTGTTCTTCACAACCGCCGACAGCAGCGGTAACGCCGCCGGATCACCTTGCCGCCCCGCCGCAATCGCCAACGCATAATGCTCCGCTAACGGAGCGGCAACGGAATATCCCACGTAAGACTTTCGCAATTCACCATACCACTGTTCGACATGTTCGTGTGCCCAATGTAACGTCTCCCCCTTCTTGCGATCCTGGTGACACTGCGTACAAGCATTCGGTACGCCGGTCAACATTGTCAGTTTCGGACTCGGTTTGCGGATACTGTGGTCGCGCCGCGGGTCGGCAATCATATAGGTTGCCTGCGGAAAATGACATTCGATGCACTGCGTACCGGGCTTCGACGAGTCAGGATGAAAATGATGCCGCACCGTATCGTAAATCGCCGGTGAGTGGCACTGCGAACAGAGCCGATTCCCTTCAAATTTGAGACGTAAAGAATGAGGTTCATGGCAATTCGTACAACTGACTCCCTTAGAATACATCTTCGATTGCATAAAGGAGCCGATTTCAAAGGCTTCTTCCAAAAACTGTCCGTCGGGATAGTAAATCGGTTGGTCAGGCATCTCGGGAACGAAGTAATTGAGCAGAGGTTCCAACGGCGGTTTGCTGCCTTCTTTCAACACTCGCCGAAGGGTATGGCAAGCGGCGCAACTATCGACGATTTCTTTACCGTCCGCCAGAGTAAGTATGTCGGTGCCCATCGGAATGTTTGCTTGCCAGCGGGTCGTCAAATTGTGTTTTCGTGCCGTTGCGTCATGCTCGCCACAGGGACCATGACACGATTGACAACCGACATTCATTTCCGTAAAGGTGGAGTGGTAAGTCAGAGTTTGGTTATCAAAGTTTTTATTGAAGTCGGTCGTGTGGCAGTCGGCGCACATGTAGTTCCAATTTTGCAGCGGCTTCGTCCAGTGTAGCGGATCTTTTGGGGGAATCTGTTCTTTGGGATAGAGGTGAAACCAGCGCCGGTCGATGGAGTCCCAGGCGACGGGAAGACACTGCAACCGTCCGCCTTCGGTTTCGACTAGATATTGTTGGAGCGGACGAAAGCCCAGCGTGAAACGGATTTCGTGCGTACCGATGTCGGTGTCGACCATAAACTTTTCGCCGTCGCGGTAGAAACGAAACGTTTGCAACGCACGAGCGGGGGGCATTAGCTCCCCGGTTACACGAGGGCTTATATCCTCGGCTCTTGTACGTAACGACGTAACGATTCTCGACTGTGCTGCCGCAATTTCACTCGGACGATTGACAATGAGCGACTTTCGGTATTCGGTTTCTTCGTCGAATTCTTTGCGTTGGACTTCGTTCATAACGTTTCGCAGTTTTTCAGCAACGCCGGGTTTGGCATCGAAACAAGCGAGGGCGAAGTCTTCGAATCGCGGTTCGAGCAGCGGTTTGAATTTGTTTCCCGGCGTGTTGTAATTTCCAATCAATTTAGCCGGTACTCCGGCAGCTGGAGTACCGGCTAAATAGTTCTGCATTTCCCGGGGCGGTTGCGGCGAATAGAATATATCGTCGATGAGGGATTTCAACGTTTCGTCATCGACATGGAGCAGGTCATCGAAGCCGATGTGAACGAATCGGACGTTATTGAAGTCTCCCAGCACGGTCTCTTCGTTGACGTGATCCATGGATCGGCTGTGGTCGCTTTTTGTCCAGTCATCGTAGGCTTTTTGATGGCATTCCGCACAACTTGCTGGTTCGGCGTATCGGACATCTTGCCGAAGCGCAGGCGTAACGGCGAGTGCATTGACTCCCGTTAGCAGAGCCGCTATCGTAAGATTGCGCAAAACGATTCGGTGCACAGCGGTATATGGTGTTGGATATCCTTGTTTTTACCCTATTTTCGCCGAAAAACAAGATTGCGGGAGAGATTAACTTATGGGAACCTCTAAAAATTGATTTTACATTTTGGTTTACACCATAAATGCAAAAAACGGCACTTTGCGTACTCTGCGGTTAGCTCTTTTTGTTTAACCGCAAAGAACGCAAAGAATTTGTATTATTAGAGGTTCCATAAAGAGAAAATCGCTAATTTCACGACACACTCTCTAAAATTCCCGTGTTTCAGTTGCCGCCTTTACCCGCTTGCAGTATTAGACGTACGGATACACAATCCCTTTTTCTATGTTCCCGCCTGTACGGGAACGACGATTTCCGAACAAGTTTAGTATTAACGTTTTCAGTTAACGTTTTGGCAGCGCAGAATTACTTCCGTATTCCTAACGCTTGAATAACATTGACGTACCGCTGCGGTTCTCTATCTTTGAGGTAGTCGAGTAATCTTCTTCTCCGGCTGACCATTCTCAAAAGACCTCTCCGGCTGGAGTGGTCGCGCTTATTGATCTTGAGATGTTCCGTCAAGACGGTGATTTTCTTGGACAGAATAGCAATTTGGACTTCGGACGAACCGGTGTCCGTTTCGGAACGCTTGTATTTTCCGATGATTTCTTGTTTTTCTTCCTTTGTGACGAGCGCCATAGATGTTTTAACTCCGTTGAGTTACTTTGTTTTCTTTTTTCTGTACTGCGGCACGTCAACAATTCTCCTTTTTTCCCTTCAAAGCCTTCATTGTGCCTACTGCGTCTTTGTGGTCAACATTTTTTTGCCACAAAGAGCACGAGGGAAAAGAGACAACCCTTGACATTCCACAGCGTACTGTTTCTACCCAGATGGCATTGTACCACAAATAGGGGAAAAGGCAAGTGGGTACTCACGGGGTGTGTGAAAAAATTGTGGGTATTTTCAACTTTGCTCAAGCGAGCGGGCAAGAGTGCAAGTGAGCGGGGGGCGTTAGCCCCCCGCTCGCTTGAGCAAAGTTGAAGATACCCACAATTTTTTTACACACCCTCCTCGACCCGTATATTCCGATACCACGTCTCGCTCGGCGGACCACTGTGAATCTGCAAACCAATGAAACCACGCTGCGGAATGTCCGCATCCGCTTCCGTGTAGTCCACCGTCAATTCGCCATTGAGAAAAACCTTCACATTGTTTCCCTTGCAAACAATCACATATTCGTTCCAATCGTTCGGACGGAAAATCCGCTCGATCAACTCCTTCGACGGTTCCGCAATGAATCGGTTACGCCGCGACTCATCGTAAATCGCTCCCCAATAGTTCGTCGTCTCCGTCATGTCCGCCTGATAACCAATCATCTCATTCGGATTACGGCTATCGGCAGGCGTGCGGAACGACCGAAACTGCACCCCGCCATTGCAACCTCGACCGAGTGCCTTACATTCGATCCGCAACGTGAAATCGCCGTACTCCTTTGCCGACACGATAAACTCATTTCGGGGAATCACTCTGTCAAACGTCCCGCCGACAATCGCACCGTCTTCAATGCGGAACCACTCTTCATTGCCTCGGAACTCCCAGCCGTCAAAGGTTTTACCATCGAAAATCGGTGTTCCTTTTACCATTGCTTGGAAGCGTTCCAGCACTTCCTTCGCCTGTTCTTTATCGGCATCGGTTTGTGCGACGGCAAACGCCTTCTCCGCCATTTCTACCTTTTGCTCCACAGGCAGTCCCATCTGCCGAATGACACGGAGATAGCCCCGAAGAGTGCGGCTGCGATACCGCTCATCGGGATGTTTTTCCGCAATTTCAATCAGAAACGGAGCGACCTCCGGCGTTGTCCAGCGACCGAGCAGTTGCGTCGCCTTGTCGGTGAGTGTGTCGTTGGTTCCCATTGCGACCGTTGCGAGAGCTTGCGCCGCTTTTTCGCCGCCGAGGGCAAAGAGGCAGTCGAGATAGAAATCGCCTCTCTGTGCATCGGCTTGTTTAAGTTCTTCAACAAAAAGTTCAACCGCTTCTTCTCTTTCCGCTGTTTTGCGTGAGAGTGTCAATAATGCTTCCTGGGCAGCAATTTGTTCAGCACGGTTAATGAATGGCGGTTTTATCGCCAGTTGCCCTAGCATAAAACGAATATCTTCCGATGTTGCTGGCGAAGACAATGCGAAAGTCCTGTATGCTGGTGGACGTACGCCGCCATAGCCTTTCCAAGTTTCAATTGTAGTCTTTATCGCATCACTTGCAGCAGAGATTCTGCGTTCTTCGATAACATTAAGCACATCGATAACGATACTTGACGCACCATGATCCAAAAGAGCGATAATTTCTTTTTCAAACTCCTCTCCCGAAAAGCGTTTAAGACTGGCGATTGCTGCTCCAGCGAGTTGAACATGCTCGCCGTCAGGAGAACGGCGACTCATTATCTGAAATAAAGTCTCCAATACGTTAAGACTGCCAATCTCACCCACAGCCTCGATGGCGGCAAGCCGCAATTCTAGGGGACCGTGCAAATCGATCAACCGTTGAGCGGCGAAAGGATTATTCCTCGACTCCTTTCTCGCCCCAAGATTACGAACCAATGCCGCCTGTTGTTCGATGGGCAAGCCACCCATGTTGTTGAGAACGACTTGAAACGTCTCCGGCGACTTCAATTCGAGAACAGCACGTAGCGTCATTCTGAATGGAATAGAACTCTCTTCTTTGAGTGCTTCGACTAGGAGGGGCAGTCCCGGTGCGTTGTCTTGCAAAATCAAGGCAAGCATAGCGGCATCTTGCATCTGGACTTGCTGTAAAGGAGCTGCTCCTTTGCCCTGTATATTCACGAGAGCGGTTCTCGCTACGGTAGAGAATCGCTCATCATCGAGCAGTTGTGTGAGCAGCGGCACCGCTTCTTCGGTGCCTGTTCGTGTGAGATTCAGGCAAGCCATGTACACGCTGTGCAGTGCGGCTTGCTCGTCCGTCTCGTTGTCCAAGAAGGAACGAAGGGTCGCAATGTCGTCCGCCTTCGCTGTGGAAACGGTAAAGAGCAGAAAAAGGGCGAATAGGTAAGCGGCGGTGCGTTTCATAGATATAATGTTATACTGCAAGCGGTACGAAACTGTCATTGGCGTTCTTTGCGCCCTTTGCGGTTAAAAAAAGGATTTAATCGCAGAATGCGCAAAGAACAAAACGTCCAATCTGTTTCCGTTTTACATTATTTTTCTGAAAAGACAATGACTGTGTTAGGCTTGTTCCATAATCCCCCTTCATTCCCGCTTACGGACGCGTATCAAAATAACATTTACAACGAGCAGGATATGTAGGCAGACAATGATAATTACCACGCTCTGTAATCTCCAGGTGAATTGTGTTTGGCACAAGGTAACCTCTAATAATACAAATTCCTTGCGTCATTTGCGCAACCTTTTGCGTCCTTGTATGTTTTCCGTCAGTGAAAAGCGTTCATTTGTGCGTTACAATGGAACCTTGTCATTTTGCCTCCAATGGGAGACCAAAATGACAAAAAAATCGTAAACCGCCGGGACTTCGATCGTGTTCTGACAGACTAAAAACTAGCCATGCCGCCGCAAAGCATGAAGCCCGGCAACCCTGTAACACACCCTTGACCCGCAGTGAAAATCCGATACACTTAACGGAATTGTGTCTTATTCTTACGATCAACACTCCATCAAGGAACGTATCCGCGACGCCACCGACATCGTCGAACTCGTCGGACGATACCTGCCCCTGCAACGACAAGGCAGAATCTACGTCGGACGATGCCCCTGGCACAACGATACCCGACCAAGCCTGCAAATCGATCAGCACCGCCAAACCTTCAAATGCTGGGTCTGCGACATCGGAGGAGATGTCTTCGCCTTCATCATGAAAATCGAAAACGTCGACTTCAGAGAAGCACTCGAAATACTCGCCGATAAAGCAGGAATCACACTACCCAAATATCAAAGGAACAACGCAACAACCGAAGACGGCGAAGGAGAAATCACACGCAAACAACTCTTCCAAGCCGCAGACTGGGTCGCAAAAATATACCATACCGAATTACTTCAATCCGAAGAAGCCGAAGCCGTTAGAATATATCTGGAACAGCGGAAATTCAGCGCCGAATCGATCAAAAAGTTTACCATCGGTTATTCTCCATTAGACCGAAAATGGCTTCTTAACAAAACCAAGAAGAGTGCTAACCTAATAAAAGCGTTAGAAAGCATCGGCAACTTTCGGCAAGACAAAAAGTACGACTTCTTTCGCGGTCGGCTGATTTTTCCCATTAGAGATGAACAAGGACGCACCGTTGCATTCGGCGGACGATTGGTGCCCGGCACACCGTTAAACGAAGATGATTGGCACAAAGACCGAAAGTATCTGAACTCGCCGGACTCGCCGCTTTTTCCCAAACGTAAGATTTTGTACGGACTCGACACAGCCAAGCAACACATTAAAAGAGTCCGCCGGGCATTGATTATGGAGGGCTATACCGATTGCGTAACAGCACACGAATTCGGCTTCGGCGAAGCGGTGGCTGTGCTGGGGACGGCTTTAAGTCCCGACCATATCCGCCTGTTGAAAAGAATGGATGCGGACAAAATTATCCTGATGCTCGACGGCGACAAAGCCGGTAGAGATAAGGCTGAACGAGATGAAGTGTTGATAGACTTCATTACCCAGGGCGTCGATATGGCGGTGCTGACATTGCCGGACGGATTAGACCCTTGCGATTTTTTGGAACAGCATGGCACCGACGCTCTTAACGCACTATTGCAAACGGAGACGGTCGATGCGCTTGAACACGTTATCAAAGCGAAAACCCGCAACATTGACGTGAAAAACGACATCATTGGCTCGAGTAGAGCGTTAGATTCAATTCTCGGCATTATCGCTCATGCTCCGATTAAAGGAACGTCGCCGGATGATCCGATTCGTCTGCGCCTTGAAAAGACGGTACAGAGTTTGTCGGTTCGATTCCTTACGCCGGAGGAGCAGGTCCGCCGCCGATTGAAGGAAAAACAGCAAAAGGCGACAAGAGCCGAGGGTATTAGCCTCCGTGTAACCGGGGGGCTAACGCCGCCCCGCTCATTGACAAACGAAGCACCGGAACAACCGGATGATTATGAAAGTTGGGAGCGCGGCGAAGAGCCAGCGGCTGTGTCGCCGGACATGTGGAGTAGAGAAAACTTGCCGGACTTATTAGAACGCAATATGCTCGAACTTTGGCTGATGGATCCAACGGCGGTGTACGCCTTTTGGGAACACGTTTTCCCGGAGCAACTTCGCTCGCCGGTTACGCTGTCGATATACAATCAATGTAGCGAGTTGATCGACCAGCAGGAAAAGCCGGCGACGTTTGAGAATTTAATGACGGCGTTTGACGATCCGCAGATGAAAAATTATCTCATCGAATTGGAGTGTTCCGGTCGGGAAAAGTTCTTTCCTAACAAGGATGATGACACGTCGGAACTGTGGCAGGAGCCGGAGTTTAAGGAGTTGAAGGAACGATTGACTGGCGAGATCATTATGGCGTTTGCTCAACGTGAGGCGAGTCGACAACGTCAAGCAGAGTTGAATGAACTACGCGGAGAACTGTCCGAAGCAGAAAAAACGCGGCGGTTATTGGAATTGCAACAGAAATTGCAAGGGTAACAGATTGGGTATTTTTCTTTGCGTACTTTGCGGTTAAAAAAGGATTAACCGCAAAGGGCGCAAAGGATCACTCGACGAAATAAGGGTACATGAGTTTCTGGCGGAAGTCTAACAGGAGAATCCTATGGAGCGTACATTGATATTATTGAAACCGGACGCTATTGAGCGGCAACTTGTCGGTACGATATTGAACCGATTTGAGCAAAAAGGCTTGAGAATCGTTGCACTGCGTATGTTGCAATTCACGCCGGAACTTGCTCGGCAACACTATGCTGAGCATGTGGAGAAGGCGTTTTATTCCGGTTTGGAGGCGTACATTACGAGTGGTCCGGTTGTTGCGGCGATTTTAGAGGGGGCGGAAGCCGTAGCGGTCGTCCGGCGGATGATTGGTCCGACTAGCGGTATTGATGCTCCGTCGGGAACGATACGCGGCGATTTTTCGTTGAGTGGTCGCCGTAATCTCGTTCACGCATCGGACAGTGCCGCTGCCGCCGAAAGAGAAATGACAATCTTTTTCGGAGAAGTGTGAGGATCGAGTTTTGTTACGTCGTAAACGGGTGTGTAAAAATTTCCTAAAGTGTTACATACAATAAGGTGATGCTCTGTACGTCCGTCTCTACGGACTTGGGAGCTGTTTGCAAAATGTGGTTGAAGTGGCAAATGATTGAACTCTGTATATCTGTTTTTCTGCGTTTGCCTAGTACCCCCTGCCATTTCAAACCTATTTCTACCTATTTTCGTCAGTTCTTTGGTTTCTTGAGTCTTGCGTGTGCATACATTGAGTCGTTTGCACTGAAGGATGAGCGAGCTAAGGATTCGTGCGTCATTAACTATACCAAACGCCATTGAGTTTTGCCTCTGTATTATAGCAAGATGAAGGTTACGGAACAAGTCTAATAGCAATTTAGAAAATTCGACGGAATCTCGTGAACGGTTACGAAAAGTTTGCTATTATTAGAGGTTTTCTCCTGTAAAAACAGGCTCTTCGCCGATAACGCCAGTCATTCTAACACACCTCACCGCAAGCGTTACAATTTTGGGTAACACTTGAAACCAATCTCTAACCGTCGATAAAAAGCAGGAACTCCTGCGCCTGTTTTTCCAATAATGGAGCACTGGCGACAAGAGTCAAGCGTCCGTCATTATCCGTTTGCTGCAATGCATTAGGTATCGTCAGACGCGGGTGATTCATGACCTTCATGTTGAGAAAACTGATCAGCGTAACCAGATGATCCTGGGCGACTCCTGTTCCCGACATCCCCGGCGTGATACCGCTGACAGCCGCCGGTTTGCCGCGAAGCACTTGCGGTTCACTGTCGCTTATCGGTCTGGACAGCCAATCGATGAGATTTTTCAGAACACCGGGAAAAAAGTGATTGTATTCCGGCGAAAAGAACCAAACTCCGTCGGCAGATTGAATGATTCCGCGAACCCGCCTGACGGAGTCTGGAGCCGGATACTCAATATCCTGATTAAACAGCGGCACATCACTGTAATCCAGCAATTCAAGTTCTGCCGAGTTTCCGAGTATCTTTCCCGCTTCTACCGCTAATTGCCGATTGAAGGAATTCTGCCTCAGCGATCCCGCGATTGCTGCAATTTTAATTTTTTTCATAATATCATGCCGCCGTTATATTTTGTTGTTACAGGGTTGGCGTAAAAAAACTAGCAAAGAACAAACAGAGCCCGGTGCGGTAGCACCGGAACTACCGCACCGGGCTCAGCGAATTTTTTTACCGCCAGGACTAAATTCTTGCTAACAGACTTGTTCCGTAACCCAGTGCGTCATTTCCGCGCAGGCGGGAATCTAGGAGGAGTTTTAGGCTATTTCGTCTGTATTCCCGTCCGCGCGGAAATGACGCACTGGGTTACGAAGCAAGTTTAATGACGAACTAACTAGCGGTGCTTTCGTTTACGACGTTAATCCGTCGTCCTCCTTTGTCGAAGTGGACTTTACCATCGACGAGGGCGAAAAGGGTGAAATCGTTTCCCATGCCGACGCCTTTACCAGGATGAAATTTCGTACCGACTTGCCGAACGATGATATTTCCTGCTTGTACGGTTTCACCGCCGTATTTTTTTACTCCTCTCCGCTGACCGTTGGAATCGCGACCATTACGGCTTGAGCCTTGCCCCTTTTTATGTGCCATTGTTCCTTGAATTGCTAAAATCCCGCCTATTTTTGGGTATTGTAACCTGTTTTTCCGTTTCGTCAAGAGCTGATTCGTGGGGTGTGTAAAAAATTAAAAAATTACAGGGTTGGTAGGAAAAAGATTCACTGAGCCCGTAACGTCAGTTAGGGACGTTCCCCAATTACTGCCCCGGCGGGGAAAAAGTTCACAGAGCCCGGAGTGTTAGCTCCGGTGCTACCGCACCGGGCTCTGTTTGTTCTTTGATAATTTTTACCGCCAGCCCTGTATCACAGCCAATGCTGCTGCCAATTTTGGGCATCCTTCATTGCGACGGCATAACTGTAATTTGCGTAGCGGCTCCCCGAAAGAATCCGCCCTCTTGATTTTCGCAATGTTTTGGTTATCATCGCCGTGTGTGAACCGAGTTGCCAATATGAAAATCAGGCTGAAAGCATGAGTGAATCCCGAAACAGCATACTCATCGCCGACGACTCGAACTTGAGCATTACAATGCTCACCCGTGTCTTGGGGGGCGAGTACATTATTTACACGGTAACGAACGGGCGGGAAGCGATTGAAGCGGCGGAAGAACATGTGCCCGATGTCATCCTGCTGGACATCATTATGCCGGATATGGACGGATACGATGCCATTGTTGCGCTTAAAAACTCCGAAAAAACAGAACATATTCCCATCATTTTCATCACAGGGCTAAACAAACCCGGCGACGAGGAAAAAGGATTGATATTAGGTGCCGCTGATTACATCGTTAAGCCGTTTTCTCCGGTAACCGTTAGACTTCGAGTTCGGAACCAGATGAAGATACTTGAACAGTTGCGCACAATTGAACGGCTTAGCATGACCGATCAGTTGACGAACTTGCCCAACAGACGCAACTTTGAATCGCAGTTAGATATGGAGTGGAACAGAGCTCGGCGGGAACAAATACCGATCAGCATTTTGGTGATGGATGTGGACGGATTCAAACAATACAACGACACTCATGGTCATCAGCAAGGAGATGTAGCATTACAGGTAGTCGCGGACATTTTTATGCAAGAGCTCAAACGTCCCGGCGATCACGGTGCCCGCTGGGGCGGTGAAGAGTTTATTGCAGTGCTGTCCGGCACGGATTTAAGCGGTGCGCTTCACATCGCCGAGAAAATACGCAAACGTATCGCATTAACCGAAATCCCTCATGCGGATAAAGTGATAGCGAACGTAACAGTCAGCATTGGTGTCAACACGGAAACTCCCACCCAGACATGTTCGTGGGACCATTTTATTTTCAAAGCCGACAAGGCACTCTATGAAGCGAAAGCGAGTGGAAAAAATAAAACACGTACTGCAATCTCCTAAATGGCACGCATCTGTTCTTTCATCAGAGCCCGGTGCGGCAGCACCGGCGACATCAGAGCCGCAATCGGAAGATTGCGAAAAAAGAGTCGCAACCTACCGGTTGCGGCTCTGATGGAGGAACTTGTCGACGGACTGCCAGCACTTTTTTTGAAAAAATCAAAAAAAGTGTTGACTCGAGCCGCATTGCATGGTAGAATGGACGTACACCGGTGGGTGGTCTTTTCGTCAATTCAACACCAAAGGAGATAATTATGAGTGTTTTACGAAACAAAATGTCAACTTGGGGGGGGGGGGCAAGATAGGCAGTTTGCCTGCACCCCTTTTGGCGACCGCACTTGTGCGGCGCAAAAGCGTTTCACAAGTGAAACCGCTAAAACGAGCCTTCACCCTCGTCGAACTCCTCGTCGTCATCGCCATCATCGGCATGCTCGTCGCTCTTCTGTTGCCCGCCGTTCAGGCGGCACGCGAAGCCGCAAGAAGAATGACATGCTCGAACCATCTCAAGCAAATCGGACTCGCCGTCCACAATTTCCATGACACCTACAGCGGTATTGTCCCAGCAGGAGTCGGAACTAATGCTAACCCCGGTACCGCCCGCGCCAGTTTTTTCGTTCTGCTGTGGCCCTACATCGAACAGCAGTCCCTCTATAACACTTTAACTGGCAGGCAAGGAGGGTTTGTGCGGCGAAACGGCACCGAGTTATGGATGGGAGTTGAAAGCGTCGATGGTGTCGGTGTCGCCACAGACGGCGGCAGGATTCAAGATATTGCGGCGTTCCGCCAAGGTTCGGCGATTGCAGGATACGTATGTCCCAGCCGACGCAGCGTAAGCAATGCACGGAACGCAGTGCCTTCCGGTGCATACTCTGCTGCGGGGGGACTACACGATGAAACAACCTGGGGCAGCATGGCGGGACCATGTACCGACTACGCTGTCGTGATAACGGTGCGCCGCGGTGCGTTACCGGCTAGTGGTGCTTGGCACGACTTTTTCCGAGTGGATCAGGCGAACCATGCGGATAGACAGGCTGGAGCAGTACGCCACGCAATACACCAGTCTGGTACTGATGCGAGCACTTGGGCACCGCGTGATTCGTTTTCTAGGGTGTCAGACGGGCTCAGCAATCAACTAATTATGGGTGAAAAACACCTTCATTCGGAAGCAATAGGCAGATGCGAACGGGACGATGACGGCTCTGCAGGGCCCAATGGGGACGCTAACTATAGGCGGTATGTTCGGGATTGTTCCTACATGGGATACGGGTTGGCTCGCGGTTATCCGGGATTCCAGCCTATCCGCCGCAGTACGGGAAGTGGAGACCCGCGCCCGACCGATGGAACAACGAATTGGTCTGCTGATATCAACAATATCCGTCGTCCCAATGAACACGGCGGAACCCGGTGTCCCGGCGGCAGTCATTGTCATCCTAATGACATTGGTTTCGGCAGTTTTCATCCGGGCATTTGCCAGTTTGTTATAGGCGACGGGGCGGTGCGCTCTTTCAATATCACAACGCCTACGAGTATCCTTGGACCGCTTGCCGATGTCAGCGACGGAAACTCGGTCGCTATTCCTACTTTGTAAGTTCGCGACAAACACAGAGCTGGGGACTGTGTCCCCGGACTACGGGGGCACAGCCCCCGGCTCTACTACTGTTGCTTACAGCAACACACTTTAACCCTAGAAAGGAAAACAAACATGAAAAACAGATTTTACGGTTTCAATTTTTTGCCCCTGCTGGTC
>Ga0099364_10004696_pt1 | contig 20617 bp, 17 predicted proteins | sample TergutTh196P3_FD_73070 | JGI IMG/M metagenome (GOLD analysis project Ga0099364, IMG submission 73070) | Microcerotermes parvus P3 segment gut microbial communities from Pointe-Noire, Republic of the Congo - Th196 P3 | ecosystem: Host-associated > Arthropoda: Insects > Digestive system > Gut ... | reverse complement strand
TACAGATACAGATGGATGTGAGTCTTTAATTGAATCAAAAGCAGCAGTAATGGTCATAGAAAAAATCTTTTTTTTTTGAAAACGCTCAATTTTTGCTTTCATCCGCTACGCTACTGAAAACAAAAATTGAGGGGGGTTTCGATGTTTTTGAAAAAAAAGAGTTTTTCGTTTTCCCCTTTTCGTTTTTCATATTTTCCTTTTTGTTTTTGGATTTTCGATTTTTTCTTTCTGATTTTGGATTTTTGCGTTCCGATTTTTCCTTCTTTTTTCCTTTCCCTTTTCCTGTCGAATGACCCTTCCGATAAAGTTATATCTGATTCATTTCTAGTTTGAGCAATGAAGCCTTTAAGGACTGTGATTCCCTTCAAGCCGGATAATCCGAAATCGCGGTTATCTTCCGTTTTTTCAGAAGAAGAGAGGTGCACTTTTGTTGAATTGTCGCTTAAAAATGTGCTGACCGCTCTTGATGAGGCAAAAATTTGCCGTGTTGATTTTTTATTAAAATGCCCTCTGCCGGATGTGGAAATGCAAAAAATAAAAACAATTTTCAGCGGCACGGTTTCTTTTCAAACGGATGAACGTGATTTGAGCACTGCCGTCAATTCGTACTTAAAAGCATCTGACGATCCTGTTTTAATTGTTATGGCAGATTTGTCTTTATTGGCAAAAGAAGATGTTTTGGAAATGATTCGTGAACCAAAAACGAAATGTACGCAAAAAATAATTCGGATTGCTCCGGGAAAAGACGGCGGAACCAATATGCTCTACATTGAGGCCCCTGATGTTTACGAAGTGGATTATTACGGAAACAGTTGTCAAAAACACATCAATGAGGCACAAAAGAAAAGTTTGCCGTATGAAATTTACGATTCTTTTTTTGCGGCGTCAGATATTGATGAACCTGAAGACCTTGAAAGCATTTTAAAATACGGGAAAGGAAAAATTTACGAATTTGTGGCAGCTTTTAAAAAACATTTCCGGGAGTGAAACGGGGGGGAGAGCAAACAATATATAAGATGATATATGATGTTATTTTTAAGGAATAATAAACCCGAAAAATGTAAATTTATATATCGTTTTACATCATTTTGTATGCGATCATATAATTCCTTATCTTTTTCTCATTTTATAAATGACAGGTGACCAGAGTGACAGTAACGATCAACCGAAGCAAATGCGGCTATTGCGGTGCCTGCGTCTCCGTTTGCCCGAAACTTGCTTTGGATTTAAAAGAAGTTTGGATTGATGTGGATGAAACTTTATGCAACAAATGCGGCATTTGTAAAAAAATATGTCCCATCGGTGCCATCGAGGTGTTGAAATGAAAGACGCTTATGATGTCATTGTTGTCGGCGGCGGTCCCGCAGGTGCTGTGGCTGCAAGGCGTGCTGCCGAAGGCGGCGCTTCTGTTTTGCTCATCGAAAAGCGTCAGGAAATCGGAGACCCGATTCGATGTGCAGAGGGTGTCGGCATAAAAGATATGGAACGCTTTGTAGATATGGAAGAACGATTTTATGCTGCAAAAATCAAAGGGGCAACTCTCTACGTTCCTGACGGAACGCCAATTAAACTGAGGCCGAAAAATCCCGACGAAACTTACGGCTACGTTCTTGAAAGAAAAATATTTGACCGCGCCTTGGTCGAGCTTGCTGCCAAAGCCGGTGCAGAAGTTCATACAAAAACATCCGCAACCGGACTCATAATGAAGGACGGAAAAGCCGCGGGTGTTAAAATCAGCCACCTCGGTATTGAAAAAGATGTTGCCGCTAAAATCGTTATCGGTGCAGACGGCGTTGAATCCAAAGTCGGACGCTGGGCCGGAATTGATACAACATTAAAACCGTCAGATATTGAAACCGGTGTTCAGTATTTAATGACAAACATTGAAATTGATCCCGATAATGTTGAATTTTTTATGGGCAACCAATATGCTCCAGGCGGTTATGTTTGGATTTTCCCCAAAGGAAAGGATCGGGCAAATGTCGGCATCGGCCTTCTCGGCAGCAAAATAAAAGAGGATGGCCGCCCGATTGATTACTTGAACAAATTTATTGAAACAAAATTCCCAAACGGCAAAATCATTGAAATGGCTTACGGCGGCGTTCCGGTTTCCGGCGGAATCGAAAAAATTTATGGAAACGGCATCATGCTTGTCGGCGATGCGGGTCAATTAACAGACCCGATCACAGGCGGCGGTATAAAGCATGCCCTGTTCTCAGGAGATTTTGCAGGAACAATCGCAGCAGAAGCCGTTAAAGCCGGTGATTTTTCCGAACAAATGCTGAAAAAATATCAAACCCTTTGGGAAAAGAATTTCGGGAAAATCATGAGCCGCAACTTGGTATTAAAAGATTATTATGTAGACATGTCTGACGAAGAAGCAAATAAAATCGCCAAAGCTTTGAAAGATGCGGATATTACCGGTGTTTTGGAAGTTCCGCAGCTTGTGAAAGTTCTTGTCAAAATCGACAAAAAACTGCTCTTAAAATTGGGCGCCGCCCAAATCGGCTTATAATCCCAATTTTAATTTTTTAATTTTTAATTTTTAAACGTCATAAAAATCGGTCTCTTCATCCCCGACACGAGAAGAAGAAGAAAAAAAAAGAAGAAGAGGAAGAAAAAGAAGAATCTGATTTTATTTTTTTAAATTTTCAATTTTTTTCATACTTCATAAAAATCGATTTCCTCGTCTTCCGACACTAAAAGAAGTTTCGAAGCCTCTCTCGATGGCAGTTCTTGAACTTGTTTGAGTTTGCGGTTAATGGAACGTGTTCGGGCGCCCGTCGTTTCTAAAATACCTGTGGCTTCGTCCAACTTCTTTTTTGTTTTGTCAAGAATGGCTTCAAATTTCCCGAATTCGGTTTTCACAGCGCCGAGAATATCCCAAATTTCACTTGTTCTTTTCTCAACCGCAAGCGTTTGAAATCCCATTTGGAGGCTGTTTAAAAAGGCAACAAGCGTTGTCGGGCCGACAATGGCAATTTTGTATTCTCTTTGAACGGATTCAAAAAGACCGGGGCGCCTTAATATTTCGGCATAAAGCCCTTCTGTCGGAATGAACATGATAGCAAAATCCGTTGTTTGGGGCAGATGGATGTATTTTTCTTGAATTGTTTTTGCATTTTTTCGAACAGCAGCTTCAAGCTGTTTGGACGCTGCTTCAATGTTTTGGGCATTTTCATACGCGTCCAGCAAACGCTGATAATCTTCGATCGGAAATTTGGAATCAATCGCCAAAAGTATCGGCTCATCGCTGTTTTTCCCCGGGAGGCGAACCGCATATTCCACACGCTCGGTTGTGTCAGGCTTGACCGCTGCATTTTTTTCATATTGTTCCGGCGACAGTATTTGTTCCATGATGGCGCCCAGCTGAATTTCTCCCAAATTGCCGCGCGTTTTTACGTTTGTCAAGACCCGTTTTAAGTCGCCGACGCCGTTTGCCAAATTCTGCATTTCGCCCAGACCCTTAAACACCTCATCCAAACGGTCGCTGATACCCTTAAAAGATTCGCTGAACCTTTTTTCAACACTTTCTTTTAATTTTTCATCGACCACCGTTTTCATTTCATCCAGTTTTTTCAAATTGGATTCTTGGAGCTGAACAATTTTTTGTTCCGTCAGTTCTCGAATTTTTTCCAATTTTTCTTCGGTTGTTTTGTTCAGCTCAGCCTGCCGTGTTTCAAAGACATAAAATTTATTTTCTTGGGCAGTTTGAAATAATGAAAGAGCAGACGTCATTTCTTCACGCTGCCGTTTCAGTGATAACATCAGTTCCTCTCGGTTTTGTGTACTTTCCGATTTCACACCGGATTCCAATCGAATGACATCGTTTCCAAGTTCAGTTCGAATGTATGCCGTTTGTTCCATCATTTTTTGAGACAAATGGGCATAAACATCATCGTTGTCGGCATTTTTACGCCGCGTCAAAAGAATCAATAAAATATTCATTAATAAAAGAACAACAGCCGTTCCTGATAAAATTAAAGTCAGCATTTCATTATCCATATTATTTCCCTTCTTGGATATGAAAGTGTGAAAAGTATAAAATCATCTGCATTGCGGGGCGAAAGTACAAAAAAAATTAAAAAAACGGGGTTATCGCCAAAAAATTAAAAATTGAAAAAAGAATGGAAAGGGAATAAAAGGGAATGGAAAAAAAGAATGAAATTTTCATCCTTTTCTTCAACAAACGTCAGACCCCGGCTCCAATGTTTGATCCGGTATCAGCAAACGCACATTTCCTTTGCCGTCATCGGCGGCTAAAATCATTCCCTGAGACTCAACGCCGCACAATTTTGCCGACTTTAAGTTGACGACAACGCAAACTGTTTTGCCGGCAAGTTCATCGATTTCATAAAAAGCTCGGATTCCCGAAACGATTTGGCGCGGGGCGGCTTCCCCGACATCGACCATGATTTTGTATAATTTTGTGGATTTTTCAATCGTTTCGACTGAAATGATCTTTCCGACTTTGATTTTTGTTTTAAAGAAATCGTCAATTGAGATTTCTGCCGTTTCTTCAGTGCCGGCGGCATCTTTTTTGTCATCCATTTTTTTCTCTCCGGTTTGTTTTTTCTGTTCTTTATTCTCTTTTTGATTCTTGTCTTTCTTCTCGTCTTTCTGATCTTCTTTTTTGCTCTCTTCCTTCTTATCCGCATCTTCATCTTTCAATAATCCGGCGGCTTTTAAGGCATCGTTGACGCGTGTATTGGCAATCGCATCCATTTTGGAAATTCTGTCATCCTCCAGTTTTTCAAACAAAATTTTTGGGGTGCCCAATTTTGAACCCGATACGAGCGGAACAAGTGCTTCCTCGTAAAGCACATCGGCGACGTTTCCCGACAGCCCCAGTTGTTCCCACGCCTCTTGCATTTTTCCCGGTGCAATCGGCTCAAACAAAACACACAAAGATTTCACAAGCTGGAGACAGTTGTAAACAACATCGGCACACTTGTCTTTATCTGTTTTAATCAAAGCCCACGGTTCATTGGACTGGAAATAAGCATTGGCAAAAGAAGCCAATTCCATGACTTTATCGGCGTATTGCTTAAATTCATATTCTTTCAAAACAGCGGGCGCTTCGTCGATTGTTTTTTGAATTTGATTCAAAATATCTGAATGAGCGGTTCCTTTCGGAATTTCGCCGAAATTTTTGGAGGCAAACAATAAGCTGCGGTAGAACAAATTCCCAAGAACGGCAACAAGCTCGGAATTGATTTTTTCTTGAAGCATGCTCCATGCGAAATTCAAGTCTTTTGTGTGAGATGTGTAGCTGGACAAATAGTAGCGCAGCAAATCGGGATGAAACCCGTGATCCAAATAATCTTCGCCCACCCAAACAACATAACCGCGGCTCTTTGAAAATTTGTGATCTTCAATTTTAACCATTCCCGAAGCCACCACATCTGTCGGCAGCGAATATCCCGAACCCTTCAGCATCGCGGGCCAAAAAATACAATGATGGTAGATGATGTCGCCGCCGATGAAGTGAACAATATCCGCATCTCGTTTCCAGAATTTTTCCCAGGAATTGCCCGTCTTTTGAGCCCATTCTTCCGTAAATGCAATGTACCCGATCGGCGCATCGACCCAAACATAAACGACCAATCCATCAATATTTGGAAACTTGACGCCCCAATCCATATTTCGGGTAATGCACCAGTCTTCAAGACCCTGCGTGACCCAGCCTTTGGCATAATTGACAGCGTTGTCGGTGCCGCGCAATTTTTCCAAATAATCTTTCAAAAAGCCGTCAAATTCGGACAATTTAAAAAAATAATGCTCTTGGCTTTTGTAAACGGCCGGATTCTTGCAAACCGCACATTGCGGCTCAATCAATTCACCCGGATAAAGCGGTTTTTTGCATCCCTGGTCGCATTCATCACCGCGGGCAACGGCGCTGCAGTGCGGACAAATGCCTTCGACATATCGGTCGGGCAGGAATCTGTCACAGTGCGGGCAGTAAGCGATATCAATATTTTTAGGATAGACGTAGCCGCCGTCAATCAGCTTTTGAACAATATCCGTCGTTCGGATATGGTTTTCATCGTCGTCGGTTGTTCCGAACTGATCAAAATAAATGCCCATGCGATTGAAAATGTTTAAAAAGTGCGCATGATAAACCGCCACCAACTCTTTTGGCGTCATGCCTTCTTTTTCGGCGTTGACGACAACGGGTGTTCCGTGCGTGTCTGAGCCGCAGATGAAAACAACTTCCTTTCCTTGCTTTCGCTGAGCGCGAACATAGATGTCGGCCGGAATATATGTTCTTAAATGACCGATGTGCGCCATTCCGTTTGCATACGGAAGACCGCATGTCACAACCATCGGTTTTGAGTCTTGAGTCATCGAATTTCCTCGGATAATAAAATATGATAGTCAGTTTATTTGAAAGAATGATATGTAAGCCTTCTCGAATTTATAATATTTTGTATGTTTTTTAAAAAACATTTTTCAATTTTTTCCAATCGACTTTTTTTCTTAGAAGAATATTTAATTTATAACATTGTTCTTTGACATATCATTTTTCATCAAGGAGGTCTTTATATTGAGTGTAGGTTCTTCAAAAATAAATACGACATCAGGTTCGAGGTATCGGCCTTATTACAGTTATGCGGAGCAATCCGAACCAAAACAAGAGGCTCAATTGCCTGCTTCTTCTCCGAAATCGATTCAAGCGTCTGATTCATATCCAAAATCGGTTTCGACGATTCCGAAAGTTGAAAAGACACCCGTTTCCGAGGCTCCAAAAGCCGAAAGCAGACCTACCGCATCGCCGACCGCACCGCCCCAAAAAAGAGGCTCCGGTAAAAAGACGCTTCTGATTCTTGCCGTTGTCGGGCTTTTGTTATTTGCGGTCGTAGGTTCCGTTTTCGTTGCAAGCCTTGGTTCTTCTTCAAGCAGTTCTTACGCCGGCACTTCAAGCGGCAAAATTGCGGTCATTCATATCAACGGACCGATGTATACCGGCGATTATTATTATGGTTCAGGATACGCAGGTTCGGACGAAATTTGCCGCCTGATTCGTTCAGCTGCAAATAATAAAAGCATCAGTGCCATTGTTTTAAGAATTGACAGTCCCGGCGGAACAGCATCAGCCGCCCAAGAAATTAATTATGAAATCAAGCGTGCTCAAGACATGGGAAAACCCGTTGTTGTATCAATGGGAGATCAAGCCACCAGTGCCGCCTATTATGTTGCTTCCCAAACCGATTATATTTATGCAACAAAATCGACATTGACCGGTTCTATTGGTGTAATCGGCGTTCACTATGACTTAACAGAGGTTTACGACGACGAAGGCATTAAAGTGAGTGTTTTCAAAAGCGGTGAACTAAAAGACATGGGTGCAGAATATCGGCAGCTGACGCCCGATGAGGAAAAATATTGGCAATACATCATCAACGAAAGCTTCAAAATTTTTGTAGATGATGTCGCAGCCGGCAGAAATATGTCGCAAGCCGATGTTTTGGAATTGGCAGACGGTCGTGTTTATCTTGCAACGGATGCCAAAAATTACGGTTTAATCGATGACTATGGAAATCTTTACGACGCTGTCGATAAAGCGGCAGAGTTGGCAGAAATAAAGAATTATACCGTTTATGTCATGGACAACCTTTCTTTCTCGTCCCTGCTGTTTTAAATGAGCGAATCAGAACAGCAATGTTTCTGCATTCTCTCTTTTTTTCCCTTTTTCTTTTCTCTTTTTCTTTTCCCTTCCTCTTTTTCTTCATTTTATTCTTTTCTTTTTTTTCATTTTTTTCGTTCTTTTTTGTGTTTATTGATATTGATTTTTCAAAAAAGATTTTGCGGATTTTTAGAAAACTTATTTATAGCCTTGCATTCATAAAATAAAGTCGGATGTCAAAAAATATTCTTGTTGACCAAACGGTGGAAGTGCTTGTTCATGCCGGATTCATCGTGTCGGAACGCTGTGATATTCGCCCGCGCAGTTTTGACATTGCCGCCCGCAAAGGCAATATTATGCTGCTTTGTAAAATTCTTCAAAACATTGACGGATTGACGGAAGAATCCGCAAGCGAAATGCTTCTTTTGGCGGATTGTCTTGGCGGAACACCTTTGATGATTGGCGAAAAAACACGCGATCAGCCGCTGGAAGACGGCGTCATTTATATGCGGTACAAAATTGTCGCGCTCAGCATTCAAACATTTTTTGATTATTTCATCGATGATGTGATGCCGCTTGTTTCGGCATCTCCGGGCGGCCTTTATGTGCCGGTTGACGGAAACGCCCTTAAAAAAGCGCGTCTTGAAAGCAACATGTCTTTAGGCTCATTGGCAGGCGCCGCCGGTGTTTCTCGGCGGATGGTCAGCAAATATGAAGAAGAAGGAATGCACGCCTCGATTGATACGGTGCTGCTGCTTGAAGATTTGCTCAAAGTCGAATTGGCAAAGCCGATTGATATTTTAAATCCGGCCGTTCTTAAGAAAAACACCGATTTGCAGCCGCCTTCCGAAAAAGAAAGCGATGCCGCCGTTCCAATCGGCAGGGTTAAAATAATTTCTAAAGAAACGCCGGAGACCGCCGCAGAACAAGAAATGCTCACCTATGTTTCAATTTTGGGCTACAATGTGAAAGAAACATCGCATTCGCCTTTTAAAGCCATTTCTCAAGACGAAAAATCTGTCATATTAACCGGCGTCAGCAAATACAACCCAACCGTCATCAAGCGCGCTCATTTAATGAGCAGCATTTCAGATGTTCTTCAAACCGAATCTGTTTTTTTAATTGACGGGACATCGAAAGTCAAATCCGTTGACAGCACCGCTTTTATCGAAAAGAAAGAGCTTGTCAAGATGAGCGGTCCTGAAGATTTGATCGAAACCATTGAAGAAAGAAAAGTGCCGGAAAAGAAGTAAAAAACGGCAAAATAAAACAAAGAAAAGAAGTAAAAAATGAAAGCGCCCGATGCAGGATTTGAACTTGCGCTCTTCAAAGAAGAAGCGGTTTTCGAGACCGCCGCCTTACCACTAGACTAACCGGGCATAAAGTGAAAGAAAACAAATGTTTGGAGTGCATGAATGCTTTTTTTCATATAAATACTTTTAAGTCGGTAAAATTTTTAAAATTTAATATAAATACTTTTCCATTTCAAAAATTTAAAAAAGTTTATCACCGATGTATCAATAAATTCAAATGCAAAACGCTGACTTTAAATTGATGGCAAAACATTACTTCTGTCAATTTATGAAATATTTTTCTTAAATTTTTACCGCGTGGTGTCTATGGTCGTTGATGAAAAGTGGAATAAAAAATTAAAAAGCTTCCTAAAGCGTTATTATAAAGACGATGTGCTGGAACTGGCAAACAACTATCCGGACAAACGCAGTCTTGTGATTAACTACGATAAGCTGGAAGTTTTCGACCGCAGCATTGCGCGAGACCTGATTGAAAATCCCGAAGATGTGATTTTGTCTTTGGAGTTTGCTCTCAAAGATATGGATTTGCCGCTGACGAAAAAATTGGAAAATGTTCATGTCCGCGTCGTGAATATTCCAAACCGCATTCCGATTCGGGATTTGAGGAGCAAGCACCTTTCTAAATTTATTGCCGCCGAAGGAATGATTCGCCGCGCCACGGAAGTGCGTCCGCGAATTACAAAAGCGGCTTTTAAATGTATGCGCTGCGATACGATTACTTTTGTCGAACAGCTTGGGAATAAAATGGATGAGCCGTATTCCGGCTGTGAAAATGAAAACTGCGGCAAACGGGGTCCGTTTAAGCTTGTGATGGATCAATCCGAATTTATTGATTCACAAAAGGGGCAGATTCAGGAATCTCCCGAAAGTTTAAAGGGCGGCACCAACCCCCAAAGCATTGAAATTAATTTTAACGACGATTTAACGGGACTTGTGTCCCCGGGAGACCGTGTTATTATAAACGGCGTCTTACGTTCTGTTCAGCGTCCACTTCGAGAAGGGAAATCTACGTTTTATGATTTGGTCTTAGACGCCAATTCCATTGAAAGGCTGGATCAGGAATACGATGAGTTAGACATTTCTGCTGAAGAAGAAGAAAAAATTTTAGAACTCTCCCGCGATCCGAAAGTTTATGATAAAATCGTCGGCTCCATCGCGCCAACGATTTACGGGCACGAAAATGTCAAGCGCGCACTTATGTATCAGCTTTTTTCAGGCGTTGTCAAACAATTCCCGGACGGTTCGCGTGTCCGCGGCGACATTCATATTATTCTTGTCGGCGACCCGGGTGTCGCAAAAAGCCAGCTGCTTCAATATATTGTCAAACTCTCGCCGCGCGGTGTTTTTGCGTCGGGCAAAAGTGCTTCTGCCAGCGGTCTTACGGCGGCGGCTGTTCGCGATGATATGGGCGACGGGCGCTGGACAATTGAAGGCGGCGCGCTTGTGATGGCGGACATGGGCATTGCGGCGGTTGATGAAATGGACAAAATGCGCGATGAAGACAAAAGTGCCCTTCACGAGGCGATGGAGCAGCAAACCATCAGTTTAGCCAAAGCCGGCATTATTGCCACATTAAAATCAAGGTGCGCCCTTCTTGGCGCTGCAAATCCGATCTACGGCAGATTTAACCGCTACGAAAGTTTGGCGGATCAAATTGATATGCCGCCGGCACTTTTATCGCGTTTTGACCTCATTTTTCTTTTGCTTGACGTTCCCGAAAGCCGAATGGATGAAAAAATTGCAACGCACGTTGTCCAAACGCACTATGCAGGAGAGTTGATTCAAAATAAAAACAACAATGCTGCTTCTGAAATTACTCAAGAATACATCAACAAACAGATGGTTAATATTTTGCCGGAGATTGAACCGGATTTGCTTCGAAAATATGTCGCCTACGCACGAAGGAATGTTTATCCCATTATGGATGAAGACGCTCGAGCTCATTTGGTTGACTTCTATACAAGCCTGAGAAAGCAAGGGGAAGGCAAAAACACACCGGTTCCGGTCACCGCCCGCCAATTGGAAGCGCTGGTTCGGTTGGCAGAATCTAGTGCAAGAGTCCGGCTGAGCAGCAGGGTGACGATGGAAGACGCCAAAAGAACAACCGAGATCACAATGGAGTGCCTGAAAAATGTCGGCATCGATCCGAGTACCGGTCTTTTGGACGCCGATATTATGGCGTCGGGAATCAGCCACTCGCAGCGTGATAAAATCGGATTGTTGAAAGAAATCATTCGGACCATTGCCGGAAGAACAGCCGGCGGTCTCGCAAACCGCGCTGAAGTTTACAAAGAAGCTGAGAAGTCCGGCATTAGTAAAGAAGAAACGGATGTGTATTTAGGGAAAATGGGCAGTGGCGGAGACATTTATTTCCCGGACAATGATCATATTAAGCCGATTCAGCGGTGATTTATCGTTGGTTTATCGTTGATTCCAAATTATTCAAATTCATCACAAATTTCATAGAGGGAACGCTTATGTATGTGAAAACCTACAAAACCGGTAAAAATTTCATGGTGGCTGCTTGTGATCGTGAGCTGATCGGACAGCGGCTCAAAAACGAAGATTGCGAAATCTGTGTTTCGGCGCCGTTTTATCAAGGAGCGGAAGCGGACGAAGAAGTTTTGACGGAACTTTTGATGAATGCGACAACGGCAAATTTGATTGGCGAAAGGGCGGTTGCCTGTGCAGTTGAATGCGGCATTGTTGATCCCGAATCGGTGATTTATTTTGGAAAAATACCTCATGCGCTATATTTTACGGTATAATTTTCTCTCCAAATAGTATAAATTTTTCATTAATAAAAAATACAATGCTTATCAACAATATCCTTATTTATGTTGAAAGAATCTAACAAGGAAGAAATGGTTGAGTGATTAAAAATATTAAACACTCGCCCATTATAAAAATAGTATGAGGAGAGGTATTTCTGGATTTAAAGATTATAAATTAACCACAGGAACACTCATTTTTCTGAAATTTATAACTTTATCATTTATTGATTCGTTTTTTTGAAAATTATCTTTAAAAAATCGTTTCATTTATTGTTGCCTTTTTGGGTGATCGACTTGCAAACTGAAGAAATCAGAATATTAGGACGCGACGAATTAATTTCTGCCGTGATCGAAAAACATGAGCGTATGATTGCGGATTATTCGTCTGAATATGACATGTTGAAAAGCACTTCCTGTGAATTGGAAACTGAAATCAGTGAATTGAAAAAATTCATTGCAGAATCCGAGGAACAAATCGGTGTTTACGAAGAAAAGAAAAATCTCTTCGGACACAATGCTTTGGAAGAGTTGGAAAAACTTGAATTGAAAACGATGGAATCCGATATAATCACGGCAGGTATCCAATCTTTAATGTCTGCCAAAAGTTCCGACACCGTCGAAGACAGAAAACCCGGTTATGAATCCCTCCTCTCTTATGTCAGAAATATTTCAGAAAAGGATACTGAACTTCTTTTATCAAAAATCGACGCCACATTTAATGCTTATCGTGATGAAAATACCTCAAAAGAGGAAATCGTTTCTAAAAAAGCCCTTCTTGTGAAAAAAGAAAGTGAAATTCAGGAAAACAAAAGAATCGGATGGCTTGAAAAGCGCATCCTCAGCCACAAAGATTCTTTAGAATACTGGCAAGGAATGAAATAAGGAAGGGTTGAAAATGACAGACGAAAATATGACTCTTGAAAATACAGAACAGACGGCTGAAAATACAGAAACGGCTGTTGAAAGTATTGAAACTGCTGCCGAATGTGCTGAAACTCCATCCGAATGTGTTGAATGTACTGAGGCTCCTGCCGAATGTACAGAGGCTCCTGCTGAATGTACTGAGGCTCCTGCCGAATGTGCTGAAGCTCCTGCTGAATGTGCTGAGGCTCCTGCTGAATGTACTGAGGCTCCTGCTGAATGTGCTGAAGCTCCTGCTGAATGCGCCGAGGCCTCTGCTGAATGTGCTGAAGCTCCTGCTGAATGTACAGAGGCTCCTGCTGAATGTACAGAGGTTCCTGCTGAATGTGCTGAGGCTCCTGCTGAATGTACTGAGGCTCCTGCTGAATGTACTGAGGCTCCTGCTGAATGTGCTGAGGTTCCTGCTGAAAGTATTGAAGCTCCTGCCGAGAAAAAACCGGTTGACGAAATCGCTGCTGAAGAAAAAGCAGAAGAAGCCATTTTGATGGCGGACAAAGAAATGGTCAACATACATTTGAATGAGTTAAAAGCCAGTCTTTCAAAAATGACTGAAAATGAAGTGAAAAGCAAATCGAACCAATTAAGAAACGTATTGGAACGCGATGAAAAGGCTTTGAAAACCATTTTCAGAGAATTGAAAAACCAGCGTATTGACGGCGATGAGTTCAAGAAAAAGAGAGATGAATTAAACGCCAAAGTTCGCGAATTATCCGACGTTGCCCAGGAAAACCGCTCAAAAAGAGATGCTGTCAACCTGAAAATTGCTGCCTTGAAATCTGAAAGAAATATGGAAATGGAAAAAACAAAATCCAAAACAGAAGAAATGACGGCATTGAAGGCAAAAAGGGATGAGTACAACAAAACATCCAAGGGCACTTATGAACAATTAATAAAATATTATTTTGAAAATTTGAGAAAATTTTTGGAAGACGATATCAATTTAGACCATGAGAAAAACCTTTTTGAACGCTTGGCTGACCTGAATGAAAGAGTCAATGCCACCAAAGAAGCCAACGAGCTTCACGGCAAGATTCGAGACATTTACAATGACAACAAAGGCGCTTACACGAGAAGTGACGAGCTGTCCGTTGAAATTAAGCAGTTTTCCGAAGAGTCTCAAAAATACCATTTGGAAATGATTGAAACGTACCGCAAAGTGGACGAGCTGAGAAAAGAAGCCGACGGATACCACCGCCGCCTCACCGAAAAATACAACCTCATTAAGCCGACGACATCAAAGATTGATCCGCTCAAGAAAAGCATCGCCATTGCCCGAAAAGAGCTTGACATTTATTTGGAGCGCATGAAAGACTTCCAAAATGAAAAAGATGAAAAACGCATTGATAAAGTCCACACCGCCGCAAAGGAAAAATTAAAGCAAAACAGCCGCCTCAGTTTAGAGGACTTGAGTGCTTTAATTGAAAAAGGCGATATTGAATTTAAAGATAAAAAATAAGCGGAAATCTCCGTTTATTTCTTTTTTTTGTTTTTTTAATGTTCTGTTTTCGTTTTTTAAAAATTTTTGTTTTATTTCGTTTTATTTTATTTCGTTTTGTTTTCGTTTTTGAGAGTGCCATACCCAATCTTTTATTTTACTGCATTTTGGAATTTTAAAAAAGAGTCCCGCTTGCTAAAACTAAAAACAGCTAAAACTAAAAACGAAATGAAAAAAGGGAAAAACAAAAAAAGTGAAAAAGAAAAAAAAGAGAACAGAAAAGTGCTTATTCAGCAACGGTTTCTGCTTTTTCTTCCGAGACTTCTTCCGCGGCTGCTTCGGGGGTTGCTTCTGCTGCTTCTTCCACAACTTCTTCCGGTTCAAGTCCGAGTAATTTTTCGATGGATGCGTCGCCGTAAGCGACGAGTTTGGCGTTTAATTGGGAAACGTCTTGGGAAACTTCATTGCCGCGGATGAATTTTCTTCTTCTTTGGCCGTTGATTTTCGGAGCAAAACCGACACCGCTTGCACCGAGAATCTTTTTTTTGCCTTGACCGGGGAGGTCGCCTTTCATGACAAAGCCGCTCTTATCACAGCCGCCTGTCAGTTTTAGTTTGTAACCGTTTAAGCCGAGGAAAGCGGCATCCATTTCGGTGCCGATGGTTTTGCCAAAGACTTCTTTTTCTTTTGCTGCGTCTAAATCAAATTTGTATGATTTGCCTGTTTTCGGGTCAGCGAGGACCATTTTAATTGCCATAATATAAGACTCCGTATGTTATTTATTTGAATAAATTTGAATAATATTGAAAGAAAACAGCATCAATAATATTTATATGATAACAAAAGCCGTCGCAACCGCAACTGCGACCGCAACGCATTTTGTTATATAAAAATTAATGCTGCAATAAAGACCCAATCAAAACCGAATTCAAAAGAACGAATTCATTAAAGAGAATCCATCGTTTAAATCGAAAAAGAATTCAGAATTGATATAATTTGAAAGTAAGTTTCCGTCGTCGTGTTGGGGTATAAATCTCTTTATTGTTTATAAACCTTATTCGTGAGAACACCAAACAAATCAAAAAAAGAAAAGGAAAAAAGAAAGGTTTCCCGTATTCAATGGAGGAGTGCATAATTTTCAAAAAAACAAATGGATGTTATCTTTCATTATTTGCCTATAGGAATGGTAACATCGACGAACCAAAAATCATTGGGATAATGGGTTTAACCTTCCAAGTTAATCATTTGAATTCATGGCGTTGTTTATTGAAACCATGAAATTATGTATTTTTTAATTGAAGATAGGAACAAAGAAACGAAAGCAAAAAAACGAAAACAAATATCGGAATAATAAACAAACAAAAAAAAATAAAAAAGGTTGTAAAAGATTATCGACAGCCTTTACAAATACCCTTTTTCATGAAGCAATTCTGCATTTAAAACGCTGGCACCGGCGGCACCTCGAATAGTGTTGTGCCCAAGAGCGATATAACGGATGCCTTCTCGGATTCTGCCGACAGAAACACTCATGCCTTTTCCCATGTCGCGGTCTAAACGCGGCTGCGGGCGGTCAGCTTCGTCGCGGACGATGATTGGGTACTTGGGTTCGGTCGGAAGGTGAGATAAGCCCGGGTTGAAATCTAAAAAGGCTTGACGAACTTCGGCGGGCTTTGGGTTGGATTTCATTGTCGCCCAAATGGCTTCGGTGTGACCGTCAATGACGGGGACGCGGTGGCAAGACGCACTCATCTTAATGTCAGCGTTTTTGACTTCTTTGCCGTCAAATTGTCCGAATATTTTGAGGGTTTCCGTTTCCATTTTTTCTTCTTCGTCACCGATGTATGGAACAATATTGTCATAAATGGCCATCGCATAAACACCGTTGTAGCCGGCGCCGGAAATGGCTTGCATGGTTGCCACATTCACGGACTCCAAACCGAATTGAAGAAGCGGTTTTAAAGTCACAGACATCGTAATTGTAGAGCAGTTTGGATTGGTAATAATGCAGCCGTCCCAACCGCGATTTTTCTTTTGGACATCAATTAAGCCCAAATGTTCGGCATTAACTTCCGGGATCACAAGAGGGATATCTTTTTCCATGCGAGCGGCAGAAGCGTTGCTGGCAACAACAAATCCTTCCTTTGCAAAAGCCGGTTCAATAGTTTTTGCCAAATCGGACGGGAGAGCTGAAAAAACGATGTCGGCATCAATTTTTTTAGGATCAATTGCCACAACTTCCATATCTGTGACGGCATCGGGAATTTCCGTTCCGACTTTCCAGTTGGCAACTTCATTGTAAGCTTTGCCGGCACTTCTTTCAGAAGCTGCAAGTGCCGTAATCTCAAACCAAGGGTGACCATCTAACTTTTGGATAAAACGCTGACCAACGTTTCCGGTTGCCCCTAAAATACCCACTTTAATCTTTGACATATTTAATCCTCTTTCTGCTCATAATAACACATAATGAGTGTATAACACATAATGAGTGTAAATGCCATTATAAAATCGGGACTAATATTAATATTTCGCTGAAAGCCCGACAAAATGAAAAAGAAAACTGAAAAAAAAGATAATTAAAAAAAGGGATAACTGAAAAAAAAGAAAACAGGTAAAACGAATTTTCCTGTTTGAATGACAGTTGATTTTAGCGTAATGTGATCGCTGCAGTCGGACACACATCAACACATGCACCGCAGTCAACACATTCATCTGCATCAACTTTGGAAAAACCTTCATCATCTAAAGAGATGGCTTCAGAAGGGCATTCGTCGACGCAAAGTCCGCATCCTGTACACTCATCTCTGTCTACAATTGCTGGCATAATTCGCTTCCTCCATAATTTTATAACCATTTTTATAAAACAAATGAATGTGTTAAATGAAAACAGCAAACCGTTTTGTGACGTTTGCTCCTTAAACATTCATTATTATAACTGATAAAACAAATTTAAAGATATATAGCTTTTGAACGAACTCAATTAAATCTGTTCGATTTGAATGATTAAATCCATTTGATCTGAATGATTAAAAAATTTGATCTGAATGATTAAATCTGTTTGATCTGAATGATTAAAAAATTTGATCTGAATGATTAAATCCATTTGATCCTGAATGATTAAAGAGTTTATTTTTTTTCGTTCACAATGAAGTCGAATCGTTTAGCGGAGTCTAAATTAAATCCGACAGAGAAAAAGCAGACGCCCCCTCCATCGACTTGAACGCGCTGCGACGTCCAATCACCCACAGGGCGGCAGAAAAAATTCAGCCATAAACAACGCTCATTGCGTTCATTCAAAAAAGGGATATATTGGCGGTAATAACGCTCAAGTTCAATGAAAAGATCCGTTTGAGCCCAATCCGACGCCGGATTTTCAGTCATGAACGTCACAAAATCCTCCGTTTTTTTCTCATTATACGCCGCCACGGCTTTGAGCAGCAAAATTTCTGAAAATTCAAACTCATCTTGCTCCATTGTACGAGGGGTTGACTGCAAACGATAACGTACCGGAAGCTCCGCAAAAGGAAGAAGAACTTTTTTTGAATCCGAAAACCCCATCTCAATCACAGCTTTATTCTAAATCAGTATCCTTAACCCCAATATCCGTGACCGTCACTTTATCAATTCGAGCCAAATCCATCTCAACAACCTCGATTTCAAAATGGAGCCATTCAAATTTGTCACCGGCGTGCGGTATTTTTCCCAAGTTTTCCAAAATTAAACCGCTGAGCGTGTTGTAAGGATATTCATTGTAATAATCCTGCAATTCAAAATATTCCAAAAAATCATAAAACGGATATTGACCGTCCACAAGCCAGGAATTTTCGTTTCTTGGGACAATTTCATACTCTTCACGAGACGGATGAGCTGAAACATCGCCGACGAGCGCCTCAAAAACATCACTGATCGTCACGATACCCTGAATGCTGCCAAATTCATCCGTAATCAGCGCATATTGAATCTTTGCGGATTTGAAATTTTCAAGAACGGAAAGAATACTCATATTTTCCGGCAAAAAATTTGCCGGGCGGATAAAATTTGCCAATTTAAATGTCGGCAAAGCAAAACGGCCGACTAAATCTTTTAAACGGACGGTGCCGACAATGTGATCAATATCTTTGTCAACAACCGGATAAACGGAATAAGGCTTTTTTTTGACAATCTCAAGAAGTTCTTGGGATGTTGTCGAAACATCAATCCAAACAATGTCATTTTTGTGCGTTATCAATGAACCGATTTTTCGGTCATCCAAACTAAATATCCGCTCCACCAAACCTTGCTCAGCCTCATCAATCACACCATCTTCAAGACCCTCTTGAACAACCGCTTTAACATCCTCTTCGGTTGTATTTTCATCCGAAGGTTTAATGCCGAACAATTTCGTAACGAGATGAGAAGAGCCCAAAATCAAAAACGTGAAGGGGTATAATATTTTTGATAAGAAACGAATCGGTTTAGAAATCCAGACGGCATATTTTTCCGGATTGGACTGGGCAATTTTTTGAGGGATCAAAAACCCAAAAACGATCAGCAAATAAGCTGCCGCAATAAAAATAATGGTCGGGGAAATGATGTGAGCATACGGCACAATCACATGGATTGAAGACAAGAAAGCCATCAGTTCATGTGATAACGAAGTGCAGCTGTAAAATCCAATAACGATACAAATCAATATTGTACTGATTTGAATGGCTGATGAAAATGATTCTGGGTTTTCAATTAAATCCAAAGCCGATTTAGAGCCGTACTGCCCGCTCTTAGATGCTGTTTTCAATCGAATTTTTCGAGAAGATAGAAGAGCTGTTTTTGAAAAAGAAAACAAGCCGTTTAATAAAATTAAAGCAAAAATAACCAAGAGTTCAAAGTAAACCATGCTGAATCAAACCGATACTTTCTTTTTATCAATCTTTGTTCATATACTTTTCTTAAGTTGAGAAATCAAATCTGCTCAAAAAAAGATTTCAAAATTTTGAAAAAATATCTTGATATGTTTTATCGTTTCGACTGTCATTTGTTTCGACTGTCGTTTGTTTCGACTGTTGTTTGTTTCGCTGTTAATTGTTTCGGCTGTTGATTGTTTTGGCTGTTGATTGTTTCGGCTGTTGATTATTTCGGCTGTTAATTGTTTCGACTGTTGATTATTTCGGCTGTTGATTATTCCGACTGCTGTTCCTCTAATTCGCTCAATCGTTTTGATTCCATAAACGATTTGCCCTTCTTTAAATAAGAATAGCCGATAACCGAGACAATAAAAGCACCCACCGTTGCGACAATTAAATCTTCCATGGTGTCAATTAGACCAACACCTTGTTCCGGCCGACCTGTAAAATATTGTGTCGGATCTTCGTTCCAACACTGCATTGATGTTCCAAGGATACAATCAAATGCGTATTCCACGATTTCCCAAAGGCCGCTGACGGCAACGGCAAATAAAAACGATATGATGGCGGCATAAATCGCCCCCAGCCTAAAGTCCAAATCGGCGTCATTGAAGGCAGAAATTACGGCAAATGCAATCATACAGAGAATTACTCCTGAAATCGCATGCAACATCTTGTCCCACCAAAAGAAATATTCAAAGAAGCCCATCGCTTGACCAAGGAAAGTTCCCAGAAAAATGAACAATGTAATCATTGAAATCAAACGCGGCGGGATGACGATTTTCATTTTCTTCTGGATGAGCCCCGCAAGAGACATATAAATCAGTGTTGCCACTGTGAAAAAGAAGAAATAGAACGATTCATTGATAAGCTCATTATCAAAAATGACGCCATCCAACGAATAGCTGCGATAGACTTGATTCAAGAATAACAAAATATTGATGATTAAAACAAACCAAACAAAATATCTGAGGTATTTTGCAAATTTTGATTCAATCACTTTATCAGTTAATTTTAAGCCGTTTTGTTCGTCGGATTGGTTTTCATTCTTCATAATAAAACCGGTTTGAATTTTAAAAATTATTGTGAAAGATGCCTTTTTTGTAAATATTGAAAATAGATAAATCAAATAATCGGACGGTTTGAATCAATTTCAAATCAACAATAGAAACAAATTCAATGGATAAAAAGAATGCGGATGAAAGAATTTTCCTTCAAAAAATAAAATCATCGAAAGGCATTAACGCTCTGAACAGCAGATGTCAAATGCCGGATGTAATAAAAAATAAAAAAAAACTCAATCAAAAATAAAAAACCCCCGATTAAAAATCTTCGGGAATTTGTTTTCGCTGAATGAATTTTTTGAGTTCGCTGACGCCAAAAACGATCAAATAAACAATGCACATGACTAAAATAATCGTGGCGCCCGACGGCAAATCAAACCAATAGGACAAATAAAGGCCGACAAAACTCAAAACGACGCCGATGCCGGCTGAATAAATCATCATTGTTTTCATATTGTGGGAAAATTTGCGGCTGATTGATGCCGGAATGGACAGCATGGCAATGATTAAAATAATGCCGACCACTTTAATCATGGCAACGGTTGTCAGTGCAATCAAACACAGCAGCAGGAGATAAAATTTATCTGCCGAGACGCCGACGATTTT
>Ga0099364_10004695_pt1 | contig 20618 bp, 17 predicted proteins | sample TergutTh196P3_FD_73070 | JGI IMG/M metagenome (GOLD analysis project Ga0099364, IMG submission 73070) | Microcerotermes parvus P3 segment gut microbial communities from Pointe-Noire, Republic of the Congo - Th196 P3 | ecosystem: Host-associated > Arthropoda: Insects > Digestive system > Gut ... | reverse complement strand
CGGTCATCCCTACAGACCACCCCGCCCTCTCCGTCACGCCCTCTCCGTCATGCTAACGCATGACACCTCTCCCAAAGGGAGAGGCAAGGACACCCACAGAATTTGTATGAAATCACGGTACTCACAGGGGTGCAACTACAATTGACAATTTACAATGAACGATTGACAGTTACGGGGGCTTGAAATTATAGAAATCCAACTCTATTTTTGCCAGCAAATTTGCATTTACAATAATTGTCAATTGTACATTGTCAACTGTTAATTGTCCGTCACTCCCTTTGGGAGAACTGTCGGCGGCAACGCCGACTGAGAGGGCTGTAGGGATGACCGCCCTCGGTCATCCGTGGTTATCGCCGACTGAGAGGGCAACAATGTTGTAATATCGGCTGGTGCGGCTGATTTTACATATATTATTTAAAATAAAAGGAGATTTTTTATGTTAAACAAATTGACTGCTTTACGCAACAAAAAGGGCTTTACCCTTGTAGAAATCATCATCGTCCTCGTTATCGTCGCTATTCTTGTAGCGGCAACCATTCCGGCCATGATCGGATTTGTCAACAATGCCCGAGGACAAGCATTTTCGGCTGAAGCTCGTGTAGGTCTTAACGCCGCACAGGCTGTAGTTACCGAAATTACCGCAAGTGAGAGAGGAACTGTCGCTGCTAACGGCACAATCACATGGACATCTCCCGCTACAGGAGTTGCTCATTTATTAGCTCATCCCAATTTTGCACTGATGGTTCAAGATGTTGAGGGCGTTACCTATAATGATGCCGCACTTGCTGCTGATGATAATCCTTTCAGATCGATCACTGTTGATACCAATAACAACAGAGTAACAGGAATGGTTTACAGATCAGGAGCTTCGGGTAATGTGTGGTGGGTTAGAATTGTATCGGGAACAACAGAGGTTGTAAGAGGAAATGCAGCTACACCGCCTACCGATTGGAATATACCTGCAAATATATATGCTCCGTGAGCCTAATAATATTTTAACACACGAATGTTAGAAAACACGATACAATGCCGCTCCGCATCTTTGCGGGTGGGGAGCGGCATTCCGCACCTATTGGAGTTTGTATGGAGATATATATGCGGGTTATGCCCTTTGTGCTGTCGTTTGTTATCGGTCTTTGTATCGGCAGCTTTCTTAATGTTATTATATATCGGCTCCCTCGCAGGAGCTTTCTGTCCTCCTCTCGTTCCCGCTGTCCCGCCTGTTCGCATACTCTCGCACCATGGGAACTTGTCCCTGTCTTGAGCTGGCTGTTTCTGCGGGGTAAATGCCGCCGATGCGGCGTGAGTATATCGGTTCGCTATCCGATTACAGAGCTTGCGGCAGGGCTGATCGCCATTGCCTGTTGGATGCGGTTTGGGGTTGATCCCATGCTGATAATATCGTTCGGGGTGTCGGCGATACTCCTGGCAATCGCTCTTATCGATCACGACACCATGACCATTCCCGATTCGCTGATAATATCGCTTGTGCCGTTTGCCATTGCATCTGTGTGGGCGGCCGATATAACCGTAACCGCTCGGTTGATCGGTTTTTTTGCCGTAAGTATTCCCCTGCTTGCCATATCGCTGATAAAAAAAGACGCCTTCGGCGGCGGTGACATAAAGCTGACCGCCCTATGCGGGTTTTTGCTGGGATGGCAGAATATGTTTCTTGCCTTTTTTATATCACTGCTTTTGGGCGGAGGGTTGGCTGTCATTCTGCTGGGCAGCGGCAGGAGCAAGGCGGGAACTCATATGGCGTTCGGCCCGTTTTTGTGTATCGGGATAGCGGCGGCGCTCTTTTTCGGCAAAGAGATTGTCGGAATATATGTAGATACATTTTTTATTTAGAGGTAAATCATGCCTAATTTTTCTTATGTTGCTATTGATCTGCAGAATAACAAAATCAAGTCCTCCGCACTGGCGAAGGACGAAATTGAACTTAGAAAATTATTATCAGAACAAAAGCTTGTTTTGATTAAACATAAAGATACAGGAATGTCAAAAAGGGGAGTTCGGCTGAAATCCCGTGACTGTGCAGAGTTTTCACGGCGGCTTGCGGGAATGCTCTCGAGCGGGATAACCGCCGTCCGCGCCCTTGAGATACTGATGGATGACGAGGGGACGAAACCTACAGTCAGAGCCCTGTATGAGCGGCTGTACAGGGATGTAAACAAGGGCAGTACCCTTTCCGACGGAATGAGGATGCAGTCGGGCAGTTTTCCCGATCTGCTCATAAATATGTACGCATCAGGAGAGGCAAGCGGCAAGCTGGATTTTGTTGCCGAAAAGATGGCCGTCCACTATGATAAGGAGAGCAATCTCAACTCCAAGATAACATCGGCTATGATATATCCCGCCGTCCTGTTATCGGCTACTATCGTAGTCGTGTTTCTGCTCTTTACATTCATGCTCCCCGGCATATTCAATATGTTTGAGGATATGGAACTGCCTTTCGTTACCCGAATAATGATGGCGGTCAGCGATTTTATGCGGACACAGTGGCTCTGGGTTCTTATCGGCGTGCTGTCGGCTATAGCGGCCTTTCAGATATGCCTGAAGAATCACGGCTTTGTCGTCCGGTTCGACAAATTCAAGCTGCGAATCCCCGGTTTGGGCAGACTTTTAAAGACAATATTCACCGCTCGTTTTGCCCGAACATTGTCCTCGCTCTACTCAAGCGGCATACCCATGTTGAGCGCTCTTGAGATAAGCTCATCGGTTATCGGCAACAAATATATAGAGGATCAGTTCTCATCTGTGATAAAGGATGTGCGGAACGGACGTCCGCTGTCGGAATCTGTGCGTAAGGTTGACGGATTCAACCGCAAACTGTCGAGTACCATACTGATCGGGGAAGAATCCGGCCGTCTTGATGCCATGCTTGAATCGACCGCCGATACATTCGACCACGATGCAGATGCCGCAAGCATGAGCATAGTTCAGCTGATGCAGCCTGTAATGATAATTATTATGGCGGTTGTCGTTCTGATAGTCATGCTGTCGGTATTTCTTCCCTTGATGACCTTCTATCAAACGATGGGAAATAATATATAAGGAATTGTAGTATATGAAATCATCTGTATACATTTCATCTGAAAAGATCCGGGTTATCGGATACATCGGCTCAGGCAGCGGAATATCGGTGCAAAAGCACCTCTTCTATGACCTGCCTGAGGGTTCTGTCATCAGCGGAAAGATAACAAACGAAAGCAATGTTATCCAAGGTCTTATGTCGCTGAAATCTGAAAACTCCGACCTTTTTGAGGGGACGGAGCTTATCATTGACGGCAACTCGATTACGACCAAGATAATCGAGGTTCCCCGTCTGTCCAAAAAGCAATATTATCAGCTGATCAGGGATGATTTTTCAGACACGGCCGCCAATTTTTCCGAGCTTGTCTTCGACTACAGCCGAACAAGCGACAACGCCATACTGGGATGCGCCGCCGAAAGATCACTGATAGCGCAATACACGCAGGTCTTTAAAAACGCCGGAATATCGCTGAAATCAATAAGAATCGGCGTTGAGGCGCTGATAAAATACGCAGGTAGTACCGCCGAGCTAAAGGGCGGGAATTACCTGCTTAATGTTATTGATGGCTTTACCATGCTGTCGATGGTTTTTTCGGAGGGGGTCAATCTCTTTATGTCGAGAACCCGCCTGTACGGCGAGGACAGGAAGCGTGTGCTGCAGGGTGTGGTGCAGAATCTCTCGGGCATGAAACAGTTCACCCAGTCGGAAAATATCGGCAATATAGAAGACAGCTATTATCTGGGTCTCAGCCAATCTGAGGTTGATACCATAAGCGCCATGAATCCCTATTCTAATATAAAAATATCCGCTCTCAATCCCATGAGCGGCGGGGATATACCGCCCGAGGCACATTTTGCCTGCATAAACGCCATGGCGGGCGACAACAGGATCAATCTTATAGAGAGCATGAAAAACCTGGACAGGGCTAAAAGGAAAATCAAACCCGCCAACCTGAAGATTCCTGCCGCCGCTCTCTTTTTGGCTATTATAATATCACCCCTGATATATTCAGGCGTTCAGATCCTTGCTCTAAACGCAAAGATCAGCGAAATCAACCGATACCTCTTTAGCTCGGAAACGCTGGAAAAATCATACGAGATTGACACGGTCATATACGAAACAGCGGGACGGACCGCCGTAAAAAGACTGATAGACCAAAAAAACAGCGAACTTATGGACAGACCTCTGCTGACCAACTATATTCTCGATCTCGTAACAACCACCCGCTCTAACAGGGCTCAGGTTCTGAGAATCGAGTTTAACGAGATTCGGGGTGTTCTTAGGATAAACGCCCGTAGCAACAGCGAAACCGATGCGGGAATGTATGTAGAGGAACTCAAACAGAGCGAAAATATAAAGTCTGTGACATACACGGGGTACAGCGGCGACAGTGAGGGACGGTATGATTTTTCTATCGAAATACTCCTGACGTCCGAGAGAGAAAAACAGGAAATAGAAGAAGCAAAAGAAGAAATAATGGAGGTTGCGAGATAAATGTTTTCAAAACGGGAAAAGGTACTGATAACAATCGCTATCGCCCTTGCGTTGTCGTTCGGGTCGCTCTTTGCTGCCAAATACATGTTCGATCTTCTCGATAGCAAGGAGGAAAAACACGCAATAGCTCTCGCTGAAAAACTATATACAGAGACGAAGTTTGCCATCGAGGAAAACACCCGCCAAAGCAATCAGCGGGTCAAAGACGAGTTTGAAAATCTGAAAACCCTCTATCCTGTCTATGTTTCAAACGAAATCTCGATAGACCGTGTTCTTACCCGCCTTGTCACCGAAAACGGGCTTAGACCCACATCGCTGACCATGCCGCCCGACCCTGTTTTGTACAACAGCAATCTCAATCCCTATGCTCCTCCGTCACCTCCGAAAATGCCGAACCAAACCGACAATGCCGACAGCCCGAAAGAGCCGCCCGCAACGCCGCTGATGACAACCACCGCAAGCATGACTGTAGAGGGTAATTTCAATTCTCTAAAGCGATTGATAGATGCCGTTCACGACATAGACCATGTGCGGATAACACAGATGTCCTTTCCGGGCGGGATGGATTCGATAAATGTCCGAATATTGCTGGATTTTGAAATGACCATGCTCAATCCCGACAGTATAAATGATATTCTTTCCTAACTTGTTTTTTTAACCACGAAAATCACGAAAGACACGAAAAGAAAGGATAGTAAAAGATAGTATGGGGTATTTTTCACGAACAGAGATTTTGCTGGGTAAATCCGCTATGGATAGGCTTGCCGCCTCATCTGTGGCGATTTTTGGCTTAGGCGGGGTTGGTTCCTATGCCGCCGAGGCTATAGTAAGAAGCGGAATCGGCAGAATAGGTCTGATAGACGGCGACGTTGTTGACCCGACTAATATAAACCGCCAGCTCATCGCTACATCGAAAACCATAGGCAAACCAAAGGCCCTCCTTGTAAAAGAGAGGGCCTGCGAAATCAATCCTGATATAACAGCCGTTGCGTTTGAGATGTTTTACGCCGCCGACAACGCCGCCGAGCTCGATTTGACAGAATACGACTATATCATAGATGCCATAGACACGGTTGCGTCAAAACTGTTGCTTATACAAAACGCAAAGGCCGCAGGCGTGCCGATAATCAGCTGCATGGGTGCGGGCAACAAACTTGACCCGACAGCATTCCGCGCCGCCGACATTTACGATACTGCCGTCTGTCCTCTCGCCAAGGTCATGCGGCGTGAACTGAGGAAAGCGGGAATAGATTCGTTACGCGTGGTCTATTCGAGAGAGGAGCCGCAGCAATCCTCTGTACATGATACCAAACACTCAGGACGCCCGGCACCCGGCAGTACGGCGTTTGTGCCGCCCGCAGCAGGACTTCTGCTTGCAAGCGAAGTGGTGAAAGGGTTGATAATGGGGGACGGGGAAATACTTTTTAACCACGAAATACACTAAAACCACGAAAGGTTTATTTATGGTTTTTTATAAAAACATTTTTTAGGGGAACACTCACCCCAACCTATCCCTCAGTATCTCCCTTGCTATATTTGGGTTGCCGGAGCCGCCCATTCTTTTCATTACCTGTCCTATTAAAAACCCGAATGCTCTGTCTTTGCCCGAGTGATAATCAGACACGGCATCGGCATTATCGGCAAGAACTATATCTACCGTTTCCGATACAATCCTATCATCGCTAACCATCATCAGCCCGTTATCGGCGATGTATTTTTCGGGGTCGGTGTCGTCCGTAAAGACGGCCTCTATGGCGTCTTTATAAGCGCCCCTGTTTATTTTGCCTGCAACAACCAGCGACACAAGATAGGACAGCTTTTTGCTGTCTATATTCAGATCCTCAGGCAGAGTTGCGGTGCTGTTCATCAGCTGCATTATCACGCCTGTGATCAAATGCGCAGATTCTGTCGGCTCTCCCGTCTGATTTGACAGATCTTCAAACAGATCCGAAATGCTTTTGTGACCCGTAAGGACCGAGGTTTCATATTCAGACAGGGCGTAATCTCTCATATACCGCTCCCGTTTTTGATGAGCCAATTCAGGGAGGTCAGAACGAATACCCTCAATCCAGCGGTCGTCAATCTTTATAGGAAGCAGGTCGGGTTCGGGAAAATAGCGGTAATCCTGTGCGTTCTCTTTTGAACGCATACTGTAAGACTCACCCTTCTCGTCATCCCAGCGGCGTGTTTCTTGTGTGATATGACCGCCGTTTTCTAAGGTTTTAATCTGCCGCCCCGTTTCATATTCGATAGCCCGTCCGATAGCCTTGAATGAATTTAGGTTTTTCATCTCTGTGCGTATTCCCAACTCTTCACCCGGTCTTCGCACCGAAATATTAACATCGGCTCGCAGGGAACCCTCCTGCATCTTGCAGTCGCAAATATCAAGATAGAGCAGTGTCTCCCTAAGCTGCTCAAGATAGGCAAGAACCTCTTCCCCGCTGCGAAAATCAGGCTCGGTTACAATCTCAAGCAGCGGAACGCCGCATCGGTTGAAATCCATGTGTGTGCCGCTTTGCGGATCGTGTGTCAGCTTTCCCGCATCCTCTTCCATGTGTATTTCCCTGATTCCGATCTTTTTTTTCTCTCCGCCAACCGTTATTTCTATATTTCCGTTTCGGCAGATAGGCAGATAGAGCTGAGATACCTGATAGGCCTTGGGCAGATCGGGATAGAAGTAATTTTTGCGATCGAATCTGCACAAACGGGTGATCTCGCAATCGAGAGTAAGCCCAAGTTTGATCGCATACTCCACCACTGCTTTGTTCAGTCTTGGAAGAACCCCCGGCATCCCTGCGCATACAGGGCATACATGAGTGTTCGGCTGACCGCCGAATGAGGTTGTACAGCCGCAGAATATCTTCGATTTTGTTGAGAGTTCGGCGTGTACCTCAACCCCCATAACAACTTCCCAATTCATTTTTGATTCATTCCTTTTTGGTCGATTTTGCAAGGTGTGTGTCGATTTTGATAAACCCGCGCGGCATCTACCAGTTTTTTCTCCGAAAAGGCATCCCCGATCAGCTGAAATCCCACAGGCAATCCCTGCGGGTCAAATCCGCATGGCAACGCAACGGCGGGAAGTCCCGCCAGATTTACCGACACGGTATAAATATCACCCATATACATCTTGATAGGGTCGTCTATGTTTTGACCGATCTTGTATGCGGTGGTGGGTGCAACGGGGGAGAGTATCATATCATATTTTCGGAACAGACGGTCATATGCGTCTTTGATCAGCGCCCTTGCCTGCAGAGCCTTTTTATAATAAGCATCATAATATCCTGATGAAAGCACAAAGGAGCCGAGCATGATCCGTCTTTTTACCTCAATGCCGAATCCCTCACTGCGGGAAAGCCGATAGACCTCAGAGAGCGTCTTGGCATCATGGCTCCGATAGCCGTATTTAAGACCGTCGTACCGTGACAGGTTTGAGGATGCCTCGGCACAGGCGATGATATAGTAGGCATGAACCATATAATCGATCAGCGGCATTTCAAATTCTTCTATGTCTGCTCCGGCCTCACCGAGTTCTTTTGCCGCCGACAAAACCGATTCTTTCACACCATCGTCAATTCCTCCGCCAAAATAATTGCGGGGGATTCCGATTTTAACGCCGCTTAGGTCTTCGGCGTTGTTACATCCAAATTCAAAAGGTTGTTCGATAACACAGGTACTGTCCCTCTCGTCAGGCCCCGAAATGACCGAAAGCAGTGCGGCACAGTCGTCTATATTTGCCGCTATGGGTCCTATCTGGTCAAGAGACGAAGCATAGGCTATAAGCCCGTACCTTGAAACAGAGCCGTATGTCGGCTTTATACCCGTTACTCCGCAAAAAGAGCAGGGTTGGCGTATACTGCCGCCTGTATCCGAACCCAAGGCGAGCGGTACCTGTAATGATGCAACGGCGGCGGCGCTCCCGCCTGAAGATCCTCCCGCAACACGGTCGGTGTCCCACGGATTGCGGACAGCTCCGTATACCCCCGTTTCACTCGAACCGCCCATAGCAAATTCGTCCATGTTGAGTTTGCCTATAACGATCATTCCCGCCTGTTCGAGCCTGTCAACCACCGATGCGTTATAGACAGGAGTATATCCTCCCAGCATTTTGGATGCGCAGGATGTTTCGAGCTCGGCGGTAGATATATTATCCTTGATGGCTATCGGCACGCCCGCAAGCGGCGACAGAGATTCCCCTGTATCGATCCGTGCCTGAACCTCTTTGGCTCGAATCATGGCCTTTTCTCTGTTGTAATAGATAAAAGCGTTGTATTGGTCACCGTGATTCTCTATGCGACCCAAATATTCCTCTACGACATCGGCAACGCTGAGGGTTTTGTCCTTTATAGCTGCCGATAGCTCTAATGCGCTTGTGTATAACATCATATTCACCTGCTTTATTTGTAATATTCAACCCCGCCTGCAAAGAGCGGGAGATACTTGCCGCCGGGTATGTTTATTGCCGTATATTCACCATACCGTTCGGTATGCGCCATTTTTCCGAGTATTCGTCCGTTCGGACTGCATATACCCTCTACCGCCCAGACCGAACCGTTGGGGTTATGCCCCGTGTCCATAGACGGATTGCCGTCATAATCTGTATACTGAAATGCGATCTGACCCTGATTTTTCAGTTGCTCCAGCGCCTCTGCAGATGCCGTGAAACAGCCCTCACCGTGCGAAATCGGCTGGAGATAGACCTCGCCCGTGTTACACCGGGATAGCCACGGCGACATGACCGATGAAACACGGGTGCGGACATACTTCGACTGATGCCGCCCTATCCTGTTGAATGTCAGGGTAGGACAATCGGCAGTCATAGGCATTATCTTTCCGTATGGCAGAAGTCCCAACTTTATAAGCGCCTGGAATCCGTTGCATATGCCGAGAATAAGACCATCCCTGTTTTGCAGAAGATCGCAAACAGCATCGGTAAGACGGCCGCCCTTAAATAGAGAAACGATAAATTTGCCCGATCCGTCAGGCTCATCGCCTCCCGAAAATCCGCCCGGGAACACCAGCATCTGAGCGGATAGGATCGCATCCTCTAGCTCTGCAACCGAATCACGCAGCATATCGGGTGTCAGGTTTTTTATAAGCACAAATTCATATCTGCCGCCCGCCCGCTCGATTGCGGCGGCGGTGTCGTACTCACAGTTAGTTCCGGGAAAGACGGGAATGACCGCTTTCGGCCGGGCAAATCTTGTGCCGACATAGGGAGCAGCTCTTCTGTTATCGGTAATCATAGGAGCCTCTCCGCTATCTGCCGTTTTGGTGGGGAATACGCCCTCGAGAGTATCCTCCCATGCCGAGCGGAGTGTTTTGAGCGGTATCTCGTGTCGGACGAATGTGAGTGTCGGCAGGGTCTGTGTATATCCCAATAATCTGATGCCTTGAGATTCTTCTAACTCTTCTATCTCTTCACGGGCTTCAAATATAATCGAACCCCAATGTCTGTCTTGAGAATCGGATTCCGGATTTCCTATAAATCCGATCATATTACCGAGCGCCATCTTGATAATGCCGCCGTATACCCCGCCAGTTTCACACGCCCACGCCGACAGAACCCTGCCCGAATAGCATAGTGCTGTATATTTAGCCCACAGATTCTTTAGCGCCGCATAATCGGGAAGACCATCGGATGTCATGGGTGTTTCGAGCAGATATACGGGATTATACGGATTCTTAAATTCAGGACTTAGCAGTCTCTCTGCCCTTGCCGTTCCCGCCGCAAAAGAAATAAGGGTAGAGGGAACGTCCAAATCGCCGAAACTGCCCGACATAGAATCCTTGCCGCCTATTGCCGCCGTTCCCAACCCCATCTGTGCCGAAAAGGCGCCGAGCATGGCTGAAAACGGTCTGCCCCAACGGGCGGGACTGTCATTGAGACGGGGGAAAAACTCCTGAAGCGACAGATGTATGGTATCAAGACCAACTCCGATGGCTATAAGTTTGGCAACAGAGGTCACAACAGCATATGCAGACCCGGCAAAGGGGTCTGATTCGGTAAAATGCGGATCAAATCCATATGCCATGACCGATGCGGTTTTAGCTCCTGTTGCGGGCAGGAGCGCCGCCATAACCTGTGTCTCGGTCAGGGCGTGTTTCCCGCCGAATGGCATCAACACACTTGCGGCTCCTATAGAGCTGTCGAATCGCTCCACAAGCCCTTTTTGTGAGCAAAAGCCCAAATCAGCCGCAAGCCGCAAGAGGCTGTCAGCAGTCTGTTCCTGCCGTGATTCCCTATCGGGAGCGGCCGGAACATAGACCGACGAATACCGCTCTGCCCCGTTTGTATCTAAAAACTCTCTCTTTATATCTACTATTTTTTGACCTCGCCACATCATAACGAGACGTCTCTCGGCCGTTATTTTCGCGGCGGCTACCGCTTCGATGTTTTCGGATTCGGCGTGTTTTAGCAGGGCGGGAAGATCGCCCTCTGCAACCACCGCCGCCATGCGTTCCTGCGATTCTGAAATAGCAAGTTCGGTACCGCCCAGACCTTGATACTTGACGGGGATAATATCGAGATCTATCTCTACACCGTCGGCAAGTTCGCCGATGGCCACCGCCGCTCCTCCTGCTCCAAAATCGTTACAGCGTTTTATCAATGCCGTGACAGCAGGATTGCGGAAAAGCCGCTGGAGCTTGCGTTCTTCGGGGGCGTTGCCTTTCTGCACCTCGGATGCGCACTCGGATACCGTCCCTGCCCCATGGGTCTTAGATGAACCCGTGGCGCCGCCGATGCCGTCACGCCCTGTTCTCCCGCCCAGTATGACTACAACATCCCCTGCCGCAGGGGTATCACGGTAGACCCAAGACGCAGGCGCGGCGCCAACCACGGCTCCCGCCTCCAATCGCTTGGCGATGTAGCCGTCATGGTACAGCTCCCGCACATACCCTGTGGCAAGCCCTATCTGATTGCCGTATGAACTGAACCCCTCGGCCGCCGTGCGGGTGAGTTTTCGCTGAGGGAGTTTGCCGGGCAGGGTGTCTTTATAGGGTTTGCGGGGATCTCCTGCACCGCTGATTCTCATGCCCTGGTATACATATGCCCGTCCCGAAAGAGGGTCTCTGATCGCCCCGCCGATACAGGTAGATGCGCCGCCGAATGGCTCTATTTCGGTAGGGTGATTGTGGGTTTCGTTCTTAAAAAACAGCAGCCAGTCCTCACTGCCATGCTCAAATTCTGCATTTATACGCAGGGTGCAGGCGTTGTTTTCCTCCGACAGATCGAGCATGGGGAGTTTACCCTGCTTGCCAAGATGCCGCATGGCCGCCGTTGCCATATTCATAAGTGTAACGGGTCTGTCTCCGTTTGTTGATAAAAACAGATCATAGGCCTTTTGCACACGGCTGTCCTGAATCTCCGCCGATTCTATAACCGTGTTGAATGTTGTGTGTCTGCAATGGTCGGACCAGTAGGTATCAATAACCCTAAGCTCGGTCAGGGTCGGCAGACGATTTTCCTCAGCAAAGTATCTTTGTATCATAACAAGATCGTCCATAGACATTGCCAACCCAAGACTAACGCTCAGATCGCAGAGGCTGTCTCTGTCCATCTCGGTAAATCCGTCTATTACAGGAATGTCGTCCGGGACAATGCTGTCGGTTTCAAGCAGAGTTTCGGGCCTGTCGGCCGATGCCTCTCGGCACTCAAGCGGATTTATCAGATAATCCTTGATCCTGCATAGATCCCTGTCGTCAACACCGCCCAATGCGTAAACCTTGGCGGTACGGACAACCGGACGATGCCCGCCCAAAAGCATTTGGACAGATTGTTCGCAGGAATCCGCCCGAACATCAAACTGCCCGGGAATCGGCTCGACACAGAGCAGACGGGTGCCGTCGGGTAAGGCCGGCAGTTCTTGGTCATAGCAGAGATCGCTCATCGGCTGGCTCAAAATAACCGATACGACATCCTCCCATCTGTCACATGGCAGATTCTGCAGGTCATAGCGGTTGAATAACCGCAGGGTTATACCGTCAAGCCCCAAAACCTCCTCAAGTTCGGTCTGTACAGCATTTGCCGCAACATCGTGACCCTGCCGCTTTTCGGTGTAACAGCGGTAAACCTTTTGGATCATGCTATCCTCTCCTTTGCAGTGTTATACGGGATACTCCGCTGTCGGTAGCCGCTTTTGCTACCGCTTTTGCAACGGCATCGGCTACAGATTTGTCGTTAGCAACGGGTATGATATAGTCATAACAGAGCCGATCGTCTGTAACATGGTTGGCGATAGCCTCTGCTGCGGCTATCTTCATAGGCTCGTTTATATCGGAAGCATAGACATCCAGCGCTCCCCTGAATACTCCCGGAAAGGCGAGAACATTGTTGATCTGATTCGGAAAGTCGCTGCGGCCGGTTCCGATAACGGCGGCTCCGGCAGTCTTTGCTATATCCGGCATGATCTCAGGGATGGGATTTGCCATCGGGAATACGATGGGGTTGTCGTTCATGCTCCTTACCATAGATTCGGTTACGCATCCCGGGCCCGATAACCCGATAAAAAGATCGGTGCCCGCCATAACATCGGCAAGGCTTCCCTTGCGTTGATGTATGTTGGTTATCTCTGCGATCTTCTGTTTCTCCGGGTTCAGTCCCGATTGACCTGCATAAATCGCACCCTCTCTGTCGCAGATGATTATATTTTTTATGCCCGCATCGTATAGCAATCGAGCCGATGCGATTCCCGCCGCTCCTGCTCCGTTGATAACAACCGAAACGGTCTTTTGTTTTCCTGTCAAACGCAGAGCATTCAAGACAGCAGCCAGAGTGACTATAGCCGTTCCGTGCTGGTCATCATGGAAAATAGGAATATCGCAGCATTCTTTCAGTCTGCGTTCTATCTCAAAACAGCGGGGTGCTGATATGTCCTCAAGATTTATACCGCCAAAACTTCCCGCTAACATACTCACGGTCTTTACTATATCATCGACATCTTTTGACCCTATGCAGAGGGGGACGGCATCCACTCCGCCAAATTCTTTAAAAAGCACAGACTTGCCCTCCATAACAGGCATGGCGGCCCCGGGCCCTATGTCGCCCAGTCCCAGTACAGCGGTACCGTCGGTCACAACGGCGACCATATTAGCCCGCCTTGTCAGGGCGTAGCTCATGGCGGGATCCTTTTGTATGGCGAGACAGGGTTCGGCTACTCCCGGGGTATATGCCAAAGAGAGATCGTCGGCGGTGTTCAGCGGAACACGGCTGATCATCTCTATCTTGCCCTTCCATTCATAGTGTTTTTTCAGTGATACAGATGCGTAATCCATGCTTTACTCTCCTCTATACGCAGAAGATCGATCCAAGGTTCCGACAAAGCGGTTGAGAGCGAAGGAACGGTCTATCGCTCGTGTTACAAATGCCTTTGCGGTCTTTACGGCGCTTGCGGCATCCGCTCCTTTGGCAAGTTCGGCCGTTATTGCCGCCGCAAATGTGCATCCCGCTCCGTGGGTATAGGATGTGTCGATTCTTTGGCTCTCGAGAATCTCGACAGATTTGCCGTCATAGACAACATCCAGAGCGGTATTGCCGATTTTGCCGCCCTTTACAACGACATATCCAGCCCCTAAGTCTTTGATGATCTTGGCCGCTTGCTTCATATCCTCTGCTGTTTGTATCTTTATACCGCTGAGCTGAGACGCCTCGAAAACATTGGGCGTTACAACTGCGGCAAGAGGGAGCAGATTCTTTTTGTAGCAATCGGCGCTTTCGGGATTGAGGGGTTCTCCTGCGCCCTTGCATACCATAACAGGGTCTACAACCACCTTTTTGATCCCGCTGTTTTTTATTGCCCGCGCGGCAAGTTCTATGATTTCACTCGTTGGCAGCATACCTGTTTTGAGAGCATCTGCACCAATGCCGACAAGGGCTGTCTCTATCTGAGCCTCTATTGTATCGGCCGCTATCGGGAATACCTGATGGCTCCAGTCATTATGCGGATCCATCGCTACGATAACGGTCAGTGACGACATTCCGTATACACCAAGCTCCTGAAATGTCTTCAGATCCGCCTGTATCCCCGCTCCTCCGCTCGAATCCGATCCTGCTATAGTTAATGCTTTTTTCATATTCTTCCTCCTTTAATAAACATTTCGTGATTTTAGTGTATTTCGTGGTTTCCGAACCCGTCAATAGCAACAACAAGCGGCATATTGCGAACCGTGAGTTTATATATAGCCTCCGGTCCCAGATCGCCGAATGCAACACATTCTGCTGTCTCGACACAGAGCGACAGCAACGCTCCTGCTCCTCCGACTGCGGCAAAATAGATGCCTTTATGTCTGCGTATAGCCTCTATAACCTCTTGACTTCTCGGCCCTTTGCCTATCATAACCCGCAAACCCTTTTGTATCAAATCGGGCGAATAGGCATCCATGCGTGAGCTGGTGGTAGGGCCGATAGAACCTATGACCCGTCCGGGCGGTGCCGGACATGGTCCTGCGTAGTATATAGTCTGTCCGCATATATCAAATGGCAGCGGTTTGCCAGCCGATATTAGCTCGGTCATCCTCTTATGAGCCGCATCCCTGCCTGTGTATATAACCCCCGACAGCAGTATGCGGTCTCCTGCCTGTAGGCTTGTTATCACACTATCGGAGAGCGGTGATGTTACATTGATTTGTTTCAATATTATGCCTCCTATAACTCAACCGTCTGATGGCGGTTTGCATGACAGCCGATGTTGACCGCTACAGGCAATCCCGCAATATGCGTAGGATAGGTCAGGATATGCAGGGCAAGGGCGGTCGTTTTACCGCCGAATCCCGCAGGCCCGATAGACAGAGCGTTTATATGCGCAAGCAATTCTGATTCAAACTCCGCCCAGTAGGGGTCGGCATTGACCGATCCCACATCACGCAAAAGCGCCTGTTTAGCTAATATTGCCGCCTTTTCCATCGTCCCGCCGATCCCAACCCCCGCTATAATGGGCGGACATGGGCTTGCTCCTGCCGATTCTATAGTCTTTACAACAAACTCTTTTATACCCTCCGCACCGTCTGAGGGTTTGAGCATAGATACTCCGCTCATGTTCTCACTGCCGAATCCTTTGGGCGCTACGGTGATGCTCAACCTATCCCCCGGCACAAAATCATAGTGTATAACAGCGGGTGTGTTGTCATTCGTGTTTATGCGGTCGATGGGATCCTGCACAACGCTGTTTCTGAAATAGCCGTCACGGTATCCCTGTCTTACGCCTTGGTTGATAGCCTGGTTTATATCGCCGTTTACATGAATGTCTGAACCTATCCCGACAAACACAACCGCCATTCCGGTGTCTTGGCATATCGGCAGATTCTCTCGCTTGGCAATCACGGCATTCTCCAGAATAGTATCCAGCGCCCATTTTGCATTTGGCAGAGCTTCATCCTGCCGTGATCTATCAAGCGCATTATATATATCCTCGCCTACACAGGTGTTTGCCTTTATACATAGCTCTGCAACGGCTTGGGTTATGTCGATTGCTTCAACAATTCTCATCCTGCAAAAACCTTTCACCTTTTTGTATGGATTCCAAAACAGCATTCTCAGCAGGGCCTCCGACAATATTGCGGGAGTTTACACAGGTTTCGACAGATATTGCCTCGTATATGCTTTGGTCAAACACATCTGATATAGATCTAAACTCCTCAATCGTAAGCCGATCGAGAGCCTTGTCCTGCTCTATGGCATATACCACAAGCCGTCCGACAATCTCGTGTGCATCTCTAAAAGGCAGACCCTTTTTGACCAGCCAATCGGCCGCATCGGTGGCGTTTGTATATCCGCCCGATGCACTCTGCCGCATAGCGTCCCTGCGGAATGTCACACTGTCAATCATGCCGCAAAAGACCGATAGACAGGCCTTTGCCGTATCGGCGGCATCGAAAACCGCCTCTTTATCCTCCTGCATATCCTTGTTGTATGCAAGGGGTAACGACTTCATCATAGACAACAGCGCCATAAGACTACCGTAAACCCGCCCCGTCTTGCCCCGAATAAGTTCGGCCATATCGGGATTCTTCTTCTGCGGCATAATGGATGATCCTGTCGAGTAGCTGTCAGACATCTCTGCAAATCCGAAATCCTCGGAACACCACAGAATGAGTTCCTCGCAGAATCGGCTCAGATGGGTCATAACGATAGACAGACATGATACAAACTCTATGCAAAAATCCCTGTCTGAAACAGCGTCAAGACTGTTCTCGGTTATCCCTGCAAATCCCAGCCGCTCTCTAACAAATTCACGGTCGATGGGATAGGTTGTTGAGGCAAGGGCTCCTGAACCGAGCGGCATTTGATCCGCTCCGTCACGGCAGTTGCAAAGTCTTACATAATCTCGCCTAAACATATGAAAATATGCCATCATATGATGAGCAAGGGTGATCGGCTGCGCCTTTTGCAGGTGGGTGAATCCCGGCATGACGGTCTTTGTATGCTCCTTTGCCTTGGATAGCAGTGTCTTCATAACATCGGCAATCAGGGATTTTATTGTATCTGTCTCTTCTATCACATACATACGCATATCAAGAGCTACCTGATCATTCCTGCTTCTGCCTGTGTGCAGCTGTCTTCCTGCGTTTCCTATGCGAGATATTAACTCGGTCTCGACAAAGGAATGTATGTCCTCCGAATTTGTGTCTATGACTAATCTTCCGCTCTCGATGTCAGCCAGAATCTCTTTGAGAGCGGTCACGATACTGTCAGCATCAGACTGCGGTATAATATTTTGCCGTCCCAACATCTCGGCATGGGCGATACTGCCTGTTATATCCTGCCTGTATAACCGCCGATCAAAGGTTATGGATGAATGAAAGGCATTTGCCGCCTCGTTGGTTTGTCCGCTGAACCGTCCTCCCCATAGTTTCATATGGTAATATCTCCTTTGTTTTGGTCATAATGCTTTCTCATCAGCGCCCTAACCGTCAGCGGCAGGCTAAGGAGGTTTATAAATCCCTCGGCATCCTTGTGGTCGTATAGCTCTCCGGTTGTAAAGCTGGCAAGCTCTTTGTTATGCAGAGAATAGGGAGACCTTGTTCCGGCGGGTGTGACATTTCCCTTGTATAACTTGAGCTTTACCGATCCTGTCACGGGTTCCTGTGTTTTATCCACAAAGGCCGACAACGCCTCACGAAGCGGGGTGAACCACTCGCCCGTGTAAATAAGTTCTGCCAACTGATGCCCGACGATTGCCTTAAACACCTCGGTCTGTCGGTCAAGACACAGGCTCTCAAGCTCCTGGTGCGCCGCATATAGTATAGTTCCGCCGGGGGTTTCATACACACCACGAGACTTCATGCCTACAACACGGTTTTCGACTATGTCGGCAATCCCCACACCGTTTTTCCCGCCGATTTTGTTCAGCTCTTCCATAATAGCAACAGGCTCCAGCTCCTGCCCGTTTATTTTAACGGGTATGCCTTTGACAAAATCTATCTCCACATACTCGGGACTGTCGGGAGCCTTCTCAGGCGGCACCGTCAGCTGGAGAAGTTTGCTGTAATCAGGCTCGGTTTCGGGATCTTCAAGCTCTAATCCCTCATGGCTCAGATGCCATAGATTCTCGTCACGGCTATAGCTCTGCTCTACAGTCATGGGAACGGGGAGACCGCGCACCCGCAAAAACTCCATAGCATCCTCACGAGATTTTATATCCCATATACGCCATGGGGCAATGATGTTCAGCCATGGAGCAAACGCCTTTACCGTCAGTTCAAATCGGATCTGGTCATTGCCCTTTCCCGTTGCTCCGTGACATATAGCGTCTGCGTTTTCGGCAAGAGCGAGATCCACGAGCTTCTTTGCGATCAGCGGACGGGCAACAGAGGTTCCGAGAAGATACTTATTCTCGTAAACAGCATTTGCCTTGACCATCGGATATACAAAATCTGTCACAAACTCGTCCCTTGCGTTTATGATCTGCACCCTGTCGGCCCCTATCTTTGCCGCCTTTTGCCGAATCTCGTCATAATCACCGCACTGCCCCACATCTACACAGCAGGCAATGATTTCGCAGTCTTGGTATCTCTCCCGCAGCCACGGCACGATCACCGTTGTATCCAGACCGCCGGAATATGCCAGCACTATTTTTTTCGCCATTACTAAATTACCTCCAATTTTATTCTGTTTTATTCTACCGTCTTTGGTGCGATGAACATTCTGTCATCGGCCGACGGTGCGTTTTTCAGTATCAATTCCCGCTCAAACGAAACACCCTCTATATCTTCCCGAAATGCGTTTAGGTTATCAAACGGATGGCTCAGTTCACGGGTGTTTTCGGTATCAAGACTTTCGAGTATCTTCATGCCGTCCAGGATTTTTTCGAGATCTGCCGAAAGCCGCCGCTTCTCTGATTCCGAGAGCGTGAGACAGGACAGGTCCTCTAAATATGTGATAAGTTTATCGTCTATTTGCATAGATCGTTCCCTCCCAACAAAAAAGAAGTCCACCGACAAATCGGGAAAACCCAATAGCCGATAAACATCTTTGTTTATCTTATGTCATATTAACATACATTTATCCGCCTGTCAACCCCTGTGCAAAATTTTCCATGGCTTGTATGACATCCGCTTTGTTACCGAAGGCCGACAAGCGGAAAAATCCCTCACCGTTTGCCCCGAATCCTGCTCCGGGAGTTCCGGCGACATTGGCAGTCTTGAGCAGATAATCGAAAAACTCCCACGATGACATTCCTCCTGGGCATCTGAGCCATATGTAGGGCGAATTTTGCCCGCCTGTGTGCCATATGCCGAGTTTTGTCAGGGTTTTAGCGATTATGTCTGCGTTTTGCAGATAATAGTCCACCTGTTCTCTCGTCTGCCTCTGCCCCTCATCGGTAAATACAGCCTCTGCACCCCGCTGGATAATATACGGAACACCGTTGAACTTGGTTGTTTGTCTCCTCAGCCACAGACTGTTCAGAGCCGTTCCCTCTCGTATAAGCTCCTGCGGAACAACGGTGTATCCGCATCTTGTACCGGTAAATCCCGCTGTTTTGGATAACGAACCGATTTCAACTGCGCATTTTTTCGCACCATCGATCTGATAAATGCTTGACGGCAAATCCTCATCCCGAACGAACGCCTCATATGCGTTGTCGAAGAGTATGACGGCATCCTTTGCAAGGGCATAGCAGACCCATTCTTCAAGCTGATTTTTGCTATAGACCGCTCCGGTCGGATTGTTGGGGGAGCATAGATAGATTATGTCCGCTTTTGTGTTTTTGTCCGGCATTGGCAGAAAACCGTTGTCGGCGTTCCCATTCATATAAACGATCTGCCGTCCTGCCATGATGTTGGTGTCTACATACACAGGATAGACAGGGTCGGGAATCAGCACAGTGTTGTCCTTGGCAAAGATGTCAAGAATGTTGCCGAGATCGCTCTTTGCCCCATCGCTGACAAAGACCTCATCATTGCTCAGCGTTACCCCCTTTTTGCCGTAATAGCCGCATATCGCCTGCCGCAAAAACTCATAACCCTGCTCCTCACCGTATCCCCGAAAGGTTTCGGCGCTGCTCATTTCCGACACAGCCTCACGCATAGCATCGGTCACCGACCGAGAGAGCGGCAGAGTGACATCACCGATTCCCAGACGGATTATCTTCCTATCGGGATTTTTGACCGAATACTCCTTTATTTTTTTGGCGATTCCCGAAAACAAATAACTCTCCTTGAGCCGCAAATAATGCCTGTTGATCTTCACGAATTTCCCTCCTGTTTGCTTTTTATTCTTTTTTAACCACGAAATACACAAAAACCACGAAACGCCCTCTCAGTCGGCGTTACCGCCGACAGCTCTCCCAAAGGGAGAGCCAAGGTGACGGACAATTAACAGTTGATAATGTACAATTTATAATTTTACGGGGGGTAACCACGAAATACACAAAAAACACGAAAGGTTTATTAAGGACGGTATGCACAGGGGTGCGTCCCCTACTATAATTTCAAGCCCCCGTAACTGTACATTGTACATTGTCAACTGTCAATTGTATCGTGACCACCCCGTCAAACACTATCGCAACTTTGTTGCGAGTGTTTGCCACCCCTCCCCAGAGGGGAATTGGAAATTATAGTATGCAAGCCCCTATTCCCCTCTGGGGAG
>Ga0099364_10004694_pt1 | contig 20619 bp, 21 predicted proteins | sample TergutTh196P3_FD_73070 | JGI IMG/M metagenome (GOLD analysis project Ga0099364, IMG submission 73070) | Microcerotermes parvus P3 segment gut microbial communities from Pointe-Noire, Republic of the Congo - Th196 P3 | ecosystem: Host-associated > Arthropoda: Insects > Digestive system > Gut ... | reverse complement strand
TTTCAAAGACAGGGGGGGGGTCAACGGGGGGGGGGGGGTGGCCCCCCAGCGGGCCGCCCTTTAGGGGGGGAAGACCTAAAAAAATGGCAAGGCCAACTCATGTGGGGGGGGGGGGGGGATGGAGGGGTAAGTCTTTGATTGCAAAAGGTTTTTTAGCAAACACGGCTTGTTTCTCCTTCCCAAAAGTAACGGAATTTAATCACCTCTGGCTCAAGGTCGGGGCGACGCACAGCTTGAAGCAATTATAGATACTTTATTGAAACACTACACCTTAAGAACGATAAACGGTTATGTTTTCACGATAGACGGTCATTCGTATGGAAAAACTAACGCATCCAAATATTTTTGGGTGGTTGCGCCGCCAACCCGATAGATTAGAGTGCTTTCGGTTCAAGTAGATACATCGTCATTGCTAGCAAAGCAATCCAGTAGTAGTAAGCCTATGCTTCGTCGCTGGCGCTCACAGGTGCAAGACGCACGGCTATCGGGAAGAGACGCAAAGATATTTCATGTCCAGATACTCTTCCAGACCATGTCGGGAACCTTCCCGGCCCATGCCGGACTGTTTGATGCCGCCGAAGGGCGCGACTTCGCTGGAAATCGCGCCGGTATTGACGCCTACCATGCCGTATTCGAGCGCCTCGCCGACCCGGATGGCGCGGGCAAGGTCGCGGCTATAAAAATAGGCTGCAAGCCCGTATTCACTGGCATTGGCAAGCGCAATGGCTTCTTCTTCCGTATGAAAACGGAAAATCGGCGCGACTGGCCCGAAGGTTTCTTCACGGGCAATTCGCATGGCGGGCGTGACTTCCGTCAGTACCGTCGGCATGTAGAACGGGCTACCCAAGGGATGCGGCATACCGCCGGTCAGAACTTTTGCGCCCAGGTTGATGGCGTCGCTAACATGTGCGCTGACCTTGGCGAATGCTTGCGCGTCAATCAGCGGCCCTTGCGTGATGTCCGGCTTGCTGCCGTCGCCGACGCTCAATTTCTCGACCGCTGCCGCAAGTTTTGCGGCGAAGGCGTCGTGAATGCCTGCCTGTACCAAAAAACGATTGGCGCAGATGCAGGTCTGCCCGGTATTGCGGAATTTTGCTTCTATCGCGCCGGTGACGGCAGCAGTCAGATCGGCGTCGTCAAATACTATGAATGGCGCATTACCACCCAGTTCGAGCGCCAGTCGCTTCAGGGTCGGCGCGCATTGCTCCATGAGCAGCCGCCCGACTTCTGTCGATCCGGTAAAGGAGAGATGGCGCACAATAGAGCTTGCCGTCAGGGTTTTGCCGATCGCTATCGCGTCGCCAGTTACGATATTCAGTACGCCGGGCGGAACGCCCGCCTCTTCCGCCAGTTTCCCAAGGAGGAGGGCGGAAAGCGGGGTCTGTTCAGCAGGTTTTAAGACGACGGTGCACCCGGCAGCCAGAGCCGGAGCCACCTTGCGCGTTATCATGGCCAATGGGAAATTCCATGGTGTGATGGCCGCGCAGACTCCGACCGGCTGGCGTATTACCAGCAGACGTTTATCGGCTGCGGGGCCGGGGATCGTTTCGCCATAGGCGCGTTTGCCTTCTTCGGCGAACCACTCGACGAAGAGTGCGCCATAGATAACTTCGCCTTCCGCTTCGCGGATAGGTTTGCCGCATTCGGCGGTGATAACGCTGGCAAGCTCTTTACGCGCTGCCATGATGCGCTCGAACCAGGCGCGTAAAATGCGCCCGCGTTCCCGCGCTGCGAGTAAAGACCAGGGCGCGAGGGCGTGTTGCGCCGCCGCAATGGCGCGTTCTGTTTCCGCCTGGCCGCAATCCGGCACATCGGCTAACTTTTGCCCGTTGGCTGGATTATGGACGCCGAATGTCGCGCTATTATCGGCGTCTATCCATTGTCCGGCGACGATGCAGCGCGGTTGGGCAAGAAAATCGGAAAAAGTGGGGGCTGAGATGGACATCATGGCTTCCTGAATAGTTTGAAAAAGGACATACTCACACCAGTTTTGGCTGGCGATTCCCGGAGGATAGAATGAACGAAAAACGGCGACGATTGAATGTTTTATTATCCACGATTCCGGCGCTTTTGCCATTGGCGTTGTTTTCCGGTTGCGGAATTACGGGCGGGAGGAAAAGCGCGGAAAAGAAGACAGGCAAGGCTTCTTCGCCATCTCCCTTTGCCCGCAATCTGGAGGCGACCCAAAAGGGCAAGGATGTGGTGATTTACGCGCTTGGTCTGGTTGGCGTGGGGTATCGCTTTGGCGGCAAAAATCCTGAAGCCGGCCTCGACTGTTCCGGCATGGTGAACTATATCTACCGGATGGCTGCGCGCTATACGCTCACGGGCAGCGCCGCCGACATGGCAAAGAAAGGCCGCCAGGTGCGCCCGGAGACTATCCGCCCCGGCGACCTCGTTTTCTTCAATACCCTTTCCCGTCCCCGTTCGCATGTTGCCATTTACATCGGCGATGCGCGTTTTGTCCATGCGCCTTCCACCAATGGGCAGGTGCGTACCGACAGTCTGGAAGACACATATTACCGAAGCCGCTTTGAGGAAGCGCGTACCTATTTCGATTAGAGCGGTGGCGCATGGGCGTATACTCCCGGCTCACGGGGTTTTTTTATAATCCTTTTCGATAAGGAGTCGGTCAGGGTGAAGATATTGGTGACAGGCGCTGCGGGATTCATCGGCTCCGCGTTGGTGTTGCGCCTTCTTGCGCGTGGCGATGTTGTGGTGGGGATTGACAACCACAACGACTATTACGATCCTGCCTTGAAGGAGGCGCGTCTGGCGCGGTATGCGAAGCATCCGGCCTATACCCATCTGCGCCTTGATCTCGTCGACCGGGAAGGTATGCGGGCATGTTTTGCCGCGCACAAGCCAGAGCGGGTGGTGAATCTTGCGGCGCAGGCGGGAGTTCGGTATTCCATTGAAAATCCGCTGGTTTACATTGACAGTAATCTCATGGGCTTTGCGCATGTCCTGGAAGGATGTCGGCACAACGATGTTGAGCACCTCGTCTATGCCAGCAGTTCGAGCGTTTATGGCGCGAACGCGACTTTGCCCTTTTCCGCGCGTCACAACGTGGATCACCCGCTTTCCCTGTATGCTGCAAGCAAGAAAGCCAATGAATTGATGGCGCATGCCTATAGTCATTTGTATGGCTTGCCTTCGACGGGGTTGCGCTTTTTTACCGTCTATGGCCCCTGGGGGCGGCCTGATATGGCGCTGTTCAAATTCACCCGTGCGATTCTGGCCGGGGAGACGTTGCAGGTTTTCAATTATGGGAAGCATCGCCGCGACTTTACGTATATTGATGACATTGCTGAGGGTATTGTCCGAGTGCTGGATCGTCCTGCCACAGCCGATCCTGACTGGCGTGGCGAGCAACCGGATCCCGGCAGCAGCAGGGCGCCGTGGCGCGTCTATAATATCGGCAACCATCGCCCGGTAGAGTTGCTGGATTACATTGCAGCGCTGGAGAAGGCGCTTGGCAGGCGCGCCGAAATGGAATTGCTGCCCATGCAGGCAGGGGATGTGCCTGATACCTGCGCCGATGTCGAAGACCTGGCGCGTGAATTTGATTTCAGGCCGGATACGCCGATTGAAACGGGGATTGCCCGTTTTGTGACGTGGTATCGTGATTATTTCAAGGGGTAAATGGACATGATGATTTCCAGGGAAAGCATAATCGGAGTAGTGGGGTTGGGCTATGTCGGCCTTCCGCTGGCGGTTGAATTCGGCAAGCGTTACCGGACGATAGGGTTTGACCTCTCGGAAGCCAAAATCGCGCAATACGAGCAATACCATGATCCTGCCGGAGAGGTCAGCCGCGATGAACTGGCTGCCGTGATGGATGCGAGCGGCGAAGGGGGCGGGCTGACGTTTTCTTACGACCCTCTTTCCCTTAAGGACGCAGATGTAATAATCGTTGCGGTTCCTACCCCGGTGGATGGCGCGCATGTGCCTGATTTCACCCCGCTCATTGAAGCCTCAAAGATGGTCGGACAGGTCATGAAGAGAGGCGCGATCGTGGTCTATGAATCCACCGTTTATCCCGGCGCGACCGAGGAGATTTGCGTGCCTTTGTTGGAGAAGCATTCTGGGATGCGCTGGAAGGTGGATTTTCATGTGGGTTATTCACCGGAACGGGTGAATCCGGGCGATAAGGAACACCGGATTTCCAGCATTGTGAAGGTTGTTTCCGGCGATGACGCGCAGACCATCTCTGCCGTCGGCGATCTCTACGCTTCGATTATTGAAGCGGGGGTACACCGCGCTTCCGGCATTCAGGTTGCCGAAGCGGCCAAGGTTATTGAAAATATCCAGCGCGATGTCAATATCGCCCTCATGAATGAACTGGCGATTCTGTTCGGCAAACTGGGGATTGACACCATGGAAGTCTTGCAGGCAGCCGGTACCAAGTGGAATTTTTTGCCTTTCCGTCCCGGTCTGGTGGGCGGCCACTGTATCGGCGTTGATCCCTATTACCTCACCTACAAGGCTGAAATGTTGGGCTATCACTCGCAGGTTATTCTTGCCGGACGGCGGATCAACGACGGCATGGCTGCCTATGTGGCGAGCGAGACCGTCAAGGCCATCATTCGGACGGGGCGTTGCATCAAGGGTGCGAAAGTCAACGTATTAGGGTTGACCTTCAAGGAAAACTGCCCGGATTTGCGTAACTCCAAAGTGGCGGACATGGTGCGCGAATTGGCGAGTTATGGCTGCACTGTGTCTGTGCATGACCCCATTGCGGACGCACAGGAGGCCGGACACGAATATGGAATCGAACTGATGGAGTGGGAGCGGCTGCCGGAGGCAGATGCCATTGTGGCTGCGGTTTCACATGCCCAATACCTTGCCATGCCTCTTACGGAAATATTACTAAAGCTCGTGCCGGGCGGCGTGTTTGCGGATGTCAAGGCGGCATATCCGGTCGAGGAGTTGAAGATGGCAAATTGCCATCTGTGGCGGCTGTAGAAATTTCCTGCTGCTTGCCTGTGCCGCTTCAGCGTAAAATTATCCTGCCCATCTCTTGATTGCTGCGGAAAAGAAATGAACTATTTGATACGTTGCTTCGCAGGTCTGTTTGGCGCAGTCCTGACGGGGGCGCTGGTCATTGGCTGTATTGCGGAACGTCCGTTTTATTACCCGGTACGCGGCGAAAGCGCGTATACACCGCAAGAGCAGGGGTTGGCATATGAAGACGTTTATTTTTCGAGTCGGGATGGCACGAAGCTGCATGGCTGGTTTATTCCTGCCGTGGGCGAAAGCAAGGGGGTTGTCCTGCATGTTCATGGGAATACCGGTAAGATCGGAGGGCATTTCGGCATAGTTTCATGGTTGCCCCGTGAGCGCTACGACGTATTCATGTTTGATTACCGGGGTTACGGTCTTTCCGATGATGAATCTCCCTCACCCCGGGCGTTGATGGAAGATACGCAGGCTGCGTTTGCCTGGTTAAGACAGAGACCGGATGTAGACCCCGAAAGAATCATGGTGTTGGGGCAAAGTTTGGGCGGCAACAACTCCATTGCGGCGCTTGCGTTGCCGGATGAGAACGGGAAGACCGGAAATGTCGCGGGCGTTGTGCTGGACGCCACGTTCGAGTCGTATTCCGCCGTTGCCAGCGATCATGTTCCGGTCCTGGGTTGGCTCCTCAGTGATCGCTACAGCGCAAACCGGCATATCCGTAAACTTCAACCGATACCGCTCCTTTTTCTGCACGGCGACCAGGATACTGTAATCTCCTGGCAGCATTCGCAACGCCTGTTCGATGCTGCCTTGCCGCCCAAACAGATTCGTATCATCCCCGGCGCGGAGCATGTGAGGGCATTGGATGACCTTGACACGCGCCAGGAAGTCCTGCGGTTTTTTGAGTTTTGTCTCAACCCGTATCAAGCGCAACCGTCGCCATAATCTGGCGGAGCGACTCACCTGCGGGGCGCGATTCAATCTATTATTTGACGCGGCGCAGGGAAGGCGGGCGACTGCCGCTTGGGGGCGTGTCGTTCGGTGATGGGGCTTCTTCTTCCCTGTCCTCTTTTGCGGTTTTCATAACCTCTTCGACCGGAAAGCTCATGCCGACGCCGTTTTCCCGCGCATAGAGCGCAATTACGCAGGGTATGGGAACATAGATGTCGCGGACAGCGCCGCTAAAACGCGCCTGAAAGCTGACAGCGTCGTTTTTCAGGGATAGATTGCGGGTTGCCTCCATGCCGATGTTGAGCACAATCTCGCCGTTTTTGACGAATTCCCTGGGGACGCGGCAATGGTCGTCTACCGCAACGGTCATGTATGGGGTAAAACCGTTCTCGCTGCACCATTCCCAGAGCGCGCGCAACAGATAGGGCTTGGTAGAAGGCAGATCGGGTGGGGACGACGACATAAGGGAATGCCAGGTTTATTTACGCATGGCCTTTTCCGAAGGGGTCAGCGCGTCAATGAAACCCTGGCGGCTGAAAATACGCTCGGCGTACTTCATCAGGGGCGCGGCAGTCCTTGGAAGTTTGATGTCATAGATGCCAAGTCGCCACAGGAGCGGGGCAAGCGAGACATCCAGCATGGAATAATCATCGCCCAGCATGAACTTGTTTTTGCTGAAAATCGGCGCGATTTCGGTTAACCGCGCCGTGACTTCCTGTCTTGACCGATCGGCGGTTTTGGCGTTTTTGTCAATCGAGTCAATGTGGCAGAAAATCTCCCTCTCCATACCGGAGAGCAATTGCCGGGTGCGGGCGCGCATGATGGGGTCAGGCGGCATCAGTTGCGGATGAGGGAAACGTTCGTCAATGTATTCATTTATGATATTAGGTTCGTAGAGTACCAGATCGCGCTCGACCAGAACAGGCACCCGATTATGCGGATTGATGGCAGCCAGGTCTTCTGGCTTGTTAAAGGTATCTACATCAATAACCTGAAAATCCATGCCTTTTTCGTACAGCATGATTCGGCAGCGGTGACTAAAAGGACAGGTAGTACCGGAGTAGAGGTTCATCATAATGAGGTTTTCCCGCGAAAAAACAGTTGAGTCTCCCCGGCTTTAAAGCCGGGGATTTCCAGATACAAGCAGAGAGCTTGCGGCTCCCAAAAAACCCGTATCGCCCGCCTCGCCATAAATGGCGAGGATTGCGCTCAATCCCGTATGGCATCGCTTCCAACAAACGGAGGCGACACCGACAGGTTGGGAGATGGCCTAGTGCACGTCTTTCCAGAATTCCTTTTTCAGGGCATAGGAAAATGCAAAAAGCACTACGAGGAACAACATGATGCCGATTCCCAGTTTTATGCGGAATCCGGCTTGCGGCTCGCCTATCCAGACGAGGAAGCCAACCAGATCACCCACCTGTTCGTCGTATTCCTGGGTGGTCATGCTTTCCTGCAATTGGTACAGGACGTGCGGCATCCCGACACTGTCGAAGGCATGGTTGTTCCAGCCGGTCGGACGGCTGTCATCACGATAAAAGCCCCGCAGATAGGTGTAGAGCCAGTCTGCGCCTGTTCCATCCTCGGAGGCGCGAGCGCGCGCAATCAGGGACAGATCAGGCGGCGTGACACCAAACCATTTTTTGGCTTCATCGTGCCGCATGGTTACGCGCATTGGCGCGCCGATCTTGTCTGGCGTGAAGATCAGATTGGCTTCGATCTGCTCCTTGCTAAGGCCAAGCCCCAGCAGTGTGTTATAGCGGATTGCGCTGGCGCCGTGGCAGCTTAAGCAATAGTTGACGAAGAGTTTGGCGCCGTTTTGCAAAGCCGCGTTATTGCCGGAACGACCGGGGGCGCTATCCAGATGTACGCCGCTTGCCGCCCATGTCAGGGCAGGCGCGAACAGGCAAATCGCCAACAAGGTTTTCAGTGTGCGCATGGTGTTCATTTCCAGGTGACCCTTTCCGGAACAGGTTTGCATTGGTCCATCTTTGACCATATGGGCATGGTCAGGAAGAACAGGAAGTAATACGCAGTGAAGATCTGGGCGATGATGTCGCCGTCCAGAAAATTGATTCCGAAGAATTTGTAGCCCGGAACCTTGGTACCCAGATAGCCCAGAATCAGGAAACCGATCACGAAGATGGTGAGCAGAGTCTTGAAAACAGGGCCGCGATAGCGGATAGAGTGCGCCGGACTGCGATCCAGCCAGGGCAGGAAGGCAAGAATAACAACACCGGCTCCCATGGCTACTACACCCCAGAATTTGGCGTCCAGCCAGAAGAAGTTCCACACCATCGCGCGCAACATGGAGTAGAAGGGGGTGAAGTACCACACCGGCGCAATATGCGCGGGGGTCTTCATCGGGTCGGCCGGGAAGAAGTTGTTGTATTCCAGGAAATAGCCGCCGCCTTCAGGCGCGAAGCAGATGATGGCGAAGAAAATCATCAGGAAGACCGCTACGCCGACTATGTCTTTCACCGTGTAGTAGGGATGGAAGGGAATGCCATCCAGCGGAACGCCTTTCTCGTCCTTCAGTTTGTCAATTTCTATGCCGTCAGGGTTGCTGGAGCCGGTTTCATGCAGTGCCAGGACGTGCGCGACGACCAGGCCAAGCAGGATGATGGGAATGGCAACGACGTGAAAGGCGAAAAAGCGGTTCAGGGTTGCGTCGCCGATTACGAAGTCGCCCCGAATCCAGAGGCTCAGGGGGTCGCCAATGATGGGGATGGCGCTGAACAGATTGACGATCACCTGCGCGCCCCAGTAGGACATTTGTCCCCAGGGCAGGAGGTAGCCCATGAAGGCTTCCGCCATCAGGCAGAGAAAAATCACGATACCGAAGATCCAGAGCAACTCGCGCGGCTTCCGGTAAGAACCGTAGATCATGCCCCGGAACATGTGCAGGTAGACCACGACGAAGAACGCGGAAGCGCCGGTTGAGTGCATGTAGCGGATCAGCCAGCCCCAGTCGACATCGTTCATGATGTAGGAAACGCTGGCGAAAGCCACCGGCAGGCCGTCGGCGTTCAGCGAGGCGTCGGGCTTGTAGTGCATGGCCAGGAAAATTCCGGTCACGATCTGGATGACCAGCACCAGAATTGCCAGGGAGCCGAAGTAGTACCAGAAGTTGAAGTTCTTGGGCGCGTAGTACTCGGACAGGTGCGCCTTCCAGGTGGAGGTCAGCGGGAAACGGGCATCAGCCCATTCCAGCAGATTGCCGAGGAGTGAACCGTCGGACTTGTATTTTTCGTAAGCGCTTTGCGTAGCCATCATTAAGCCTCTTGGTGCTCACCGATCAGAATCCGCGTATCGGAAAGATAGCGGTGCGGAGGAATTTCCAGGTTGTCTGGGGCGGGTTTGTTTTTGAAAACGCGCCCGGCGAAGTCAAAGGTGGAACCGTGACAGGGACAGAAAGACCCGCCTTTCCAGTCGGAGGTCATGCCTTCTTCTGCGCCTTCCTTTAATTTCGGGGTAGGTGAACAGCCCAGATGGGTGCAGATGGCGATGACCACCAGGATTTCCGGTTTGTAGGAGCGGTGCGGATTCTTGCAGTAGGCGGGCTGCAAAGACCGTTCGGAAGCGGGGTCGGCCAGATCATTGTTCAGTTGGGTGAGAGAATCCAGCATGGCCTGGGTGCGCCTCAGAATCCATACCGGCTTGCCTCGCCACTCGAAAGTCTTCATCTGGCCTGGTTCAATCTGGCTGATGTCGGCCTCGACCGGCGCGCCCGCCGCTTTTGCCCGTTCGGAAGGAAGCATGGAAGCGACGAAGGGAATAGCCGCCGCTGCCGCTCCAACGCCCCCTACCGCTGCCGTTGCGACTATCAGCCGCCGCCGCTCGCCGCTCATTTTTTCCTGATTGCTCATAGCGTATTTTCCGTGAGGTTTGGGTTAAGTTGACCGAATCATTATACGCCAGCGATTATGTGCTGTGTATTATGTGCTGCGTAAAAATCAGAACAAGATCGGACAGACGCATTTTGGCACACCTTTATAATATGTGACATGTGGCTGGATACTCATTGCCATCTCTCCGCGCCGGAATTTGCGAATGATTGCGGCGCGGTCTGGCTATCGGCGCGCGAAGCGGGCGTGCGGGGAGCCTTGTTGCCCGCTGTAGACCTGGATGATTGCGCGGCAGTTGCCGGTCTTGTCGCGCAAATGCCCGGCTGCTTTCCGGCCTATGGCATTCATCCCCTTTTTGTCGCAACGGCAGGGGAAGAAGGCGAGGCGCTGAATCGGCTTACGGAATGGCTGGAACAAAAACCGCCGATAGCTATAGGAGAAATCGGACTGGACGGAATGAGCCGGGAAGGGGACTGGGCGCTACAGGAACGTTTTTTTCTGGCGCAGCTAAAGTTGGCAAGAAAGTACGATTTGCCCGTTGTGTTGCATGTGCGCCGCGCGGTTGACAGGGTGTTGCGGGGACTGCGCCAGGTACGGGTACGAGGCGGCATTGCGCATGCGTTCAACGGGAGTTTTGAGCAGGCAAAAGTATTCCTGAAACTGGGCTTCAAGTTCGGGTTTGGCGGCAGTCTTACCTATCCGGGCAGCCGCCGCATCCGGGCGCTGGCGGCAGAATTGCCGCTGGAAGCCATTGTGCTGGAAACCGACGCGCCGGATATTCCTCCCGTCTGGCTTTCAGAGGTAAGGGATCAGGGATCAGGGGTCAGGAGTCAGATGTCAGGGATCAGAGATCAGTCTCCCCTTCAAGGGGAAGGCCGGGATGGGGTTCAAGGATCATATGTCAGGGGTCAGAGTGACGCGCAGGATATTTCTTCCGTCTGGCTTTCCCGTAGTGTTGAAAAGCCGCGCAACACGCCGACAGAACTGCCCAAAATAGGCAAGGCCCTTGCGGACTTGCGCGGCTTAAGCGTGGAAACAGTCGCCTGTCAGACTGCTGCCAACGCCCGTTCTGTTTTGCCGGGTTTTGCCGGAACAGAATAGACGGAGGGTAAGCACACAGCAATGGTTGTTTACGAAAGTACAGCAAGAGAGAATGGTGTAACTGGCAAAACCATGTCAAAATCATGCTTACGGACGCCTTTGTGAAGAGTGGAGATTTTTCATATGCCGAATCAGTTGATCTCAGCGGACGATCAGGCCAGGGAACAGTTTGGCATGATCAGGAAATGGTTGGACAGATGGCAGGATGAAACGCCAGATCTTAAGGAAATGGATCGGTTGTTGCGAAAATTGCAGGATGCGCATCTCCCTCCGGCCATGTTCCGTAACTCGCTGGAACTTTTGTTTGGTTGTCTGGCGCAGCATTTGCCCGCGCTGGTCAGAAAAATCGTTGGCGTGCGCGTGCCGATCGGGCGGCGGCAACGCGAGGAAATCGCCTCTCTGCAAACTACGCTGAACAATTTTGCGCTGGCCTACGAGTGGCTTCAGGACAATCTGGCAGGCATTGATTTTGTTCCGAAGGAGGAACATTTCATCGCGGAGCGGATTGCGTTCTGCCTGGTACATAGTATCTATATCGCCTATCTGGTTGCAGCGCCGGTCGAGTATGGTCTTTGGCTTAGGCTGCATCGCGCCGGATTAAGGGACGTATCCGGCCAGTATCTGCCTGCTTCTTACCGGCTGGCAATCCTGTTGACGGCAGTGCAGCCAGTTTCCTTCGCTTCCCGTGAGCTTGCCCAATTGTTGCTGACGCTTGCGAAATATGTCGACGAAGTCAGATTGCATGTCATACCGCCGATCCAGCCTAAAAAGATGGAAAAGATTTTCTGGCTTGCGCCGAAACGCGATTTCCCGCTTTTTGCCATGAACCGCCGCGAACCTTTGCCGGAGGAGCCGGTTTTTTATTTTGACGGCGCGTATATTGCGGCAAAAATCATGACGGAAAGCGATCTCGAAAAAGTGGGAGAGTCGAAGTACGAAAAACGCCTGCGAAAATCTATCCTGCAACGCGCTTCCGAAGCTATCGGCTCACCCGGCAAGCGTTGTTTCCAGCGCCGGAAGCGCCAGTTTGAGGCGCATCGCGCCACTGTGCATATCGGGCTGGAAGCCTGTTGGGCGCAACTGCTGCATGAACGGGGACTGGCGGAGAAAAGCGGTATTGAGGTCAGGGAAAGCAGCAAGTGGATGATTGTCAATGAAAGCCCGAATGGCTACGCGCTCATGCTGCTGGATGGCAAAGTTGGCTCGGTGCGGGCAGGAGACGCGGTGGCGTTGCGGATCGAAACGGAAAAAGACTGGCTGATATGTCTCGCGCGTTGGGTGCAATCGGATAATCCTGAACATCTGGAAATGGGGTTGCAGCTCATTTCCCTGGAGGCCATTCCTGCCATGATTCAACCGCGGCCAGAAAACAGGGAGCGCAAAGTGCCGCTTCTGCTGCTGCCGGAACATCCGCCGCTACGTAAAGCGTCGGCCTTGCTCGCGCCCAGCGGCGCGCTCATGAATGGAGGCTATTGCCTGTGGCTGCCTGTGGGAGACGCGGGCGAGGAGCGCGTGGTTTTTCTCCTGGAATCCGAGCAAAACAGCCGGGTCGAGCTTTTCATGATCGCGCCTTGAAGCGATCTTTTTCTGCGTCCAGGCGGGCGACGAATACCGCGACCGCCAGGACGAGCAGCCAGGCCAGATAGAGCCAGAGCAGAAAAACCGGCAGCGCGGCGAGCGCGCCGTAGAGGCGGTCGTAAAAGCCGGTCTGGGTAACGTACCAGCGAAGCCCTTCCTTCATTGAGGACAGGAGCAGGCTTACTATCGCCCCGCCGATCAGCGCCGCTGTCCTGCTGACGCGAGCGTTGGGCAGGGCATGGTAGAGCAGGGCGAAAAATACGCCAAACAGGGTGATGTCCATCCATTTGATGAATGCCTTTTGTTCCACGATTCCCTCTACCGCCAGATTCAGCAGCAGATTGGAAAGACTGGTCAGGATTCCCATGGTGAAAGGCGTGCCGAACATGCCTATGAGATAGAGCGGTAAGCGTTTTTTCCACGCCCTGCCGCTTTTTGCGCCCCAGACCCGATTGAAAGCGTCCTCCAGTTCGTGCAGGAGCAGGAACACCATGCCCGTCAGCGCGAGCGCCCATGTCCAGCTCAATGAACTTGCGCTCTCTGCCAGCGCGAGAATCTGACGCGCTACCTGTCCGCCTGCGTGTTCCGGCAGGAGGGCGCGCATGAACCAGGCGTCAAGTTTGGTAATGAGGTCGCCAAAGCCCGGCAGATGGCTGGCTGCCGCCAATACCAGAGTGACGAGCGGAACGAGGGCAAGCAGGGTGGAGAAGGAAAGCGCCGCCGCCATTTGCGGCAGGCGCTCGCGGGCGAAAACATGCGCCAGATGCCGGGGGAACCCGACCAGCGCCCTGAGGAAACGAAAAAGCCAGGACATTGTTCAAGGTAAGCGGCCTGCGCGTAGAGTTAGACCCAAAATTAACTCAATCATCAAATTCATCAGATAGAAATTGCTTGACTCCGCGAACGAAACCCTTTACTCCCTTAAAGATACATTGAACGCCAAATAAAACGGCGAACCCCATGAGCAGCATTCTTACCCAAGGAGAGTTCGCTAACGCAGCCCTGCCGCCCATATTCATAACTCCCAACTCAAGAGTTGTATAGAACCACCAAGCAGCTGCTAGGCTTCCTATGCCGATTGCTATTACCAGCAAAGAAGCAAACATGCCTACTGGTTCATCATCATCCATCTCTTTATCCTATTGTCAGAACCTTGAGGGGCGGAGCATTGGCTGCCCCGCCGCCCCTGAATTTATATCAGGCCGTTTTCATCGCCTGAGTCCATCCATTTGCTGCTGCGCGACTTGACGGAATGCATGAACTGCGTGCGCAGGCTGCGCATCTCTTCAGGATTCAACTTGCGGCCGTTCAACTTGGCCGAGATCGTGCCGACCAGACGCCGGTCATATTCGGTCGGAACGAAGGTCTGGTAAGCGAAATGCTGATTTAATTGTTGCATTTGCTCATAGCCGACGGAAGAAAGAATTTCGTCAATGGCGTTGCTTACCGCGTCGTTGAAGCTTTCTTCATCCTGAATGTAGTCCTCTCCGGGGGGGAAAATAGCGGAAGCGAACATTGCCGAGGTCGTGCCATAGGGAAGTTCGTTGTTAATCTCAAGGTGGCTGGCAAACCAGCGATCCTCCAGGGTAGTGACGGAATCAGCCTCCATTTGCAGGAATTCGCTCATGTTGCGGGAAAGTTCGCCGCAACCCAGGAGGTGTACCCGCACCCCGAAAGATTGCGCGACCTGCACCGCGATGCGCAGGTCTTCGTCGCCGGTCATCAGCACGACATCGGCAATGGCGCGGTTGCGGGAGAGATCTATGATGTCGGTGACAATCAGCGAATCGACGCCTTTTTGTTTGCCGATATTGTTCAACACGCCTATTCGGAGCTTGACGCCGGGCAGCATGGCCAGTGTGCTTTGTTCCATGGTCAGGCGCGAGCCGGGCGTGGCGTCATACCAGTAAGTGCGAAGCAACGGCAGGTTGTCAACCACGCGCCCTGCCTTGGAGCACAGATCGGCGATCATGGCGGCGGGGGAAGATTTCAGCGCGACCTGGCGGCGGGAAACGTATTGTTTAAAAGCGGCTTGTGCGCCGGCAGCAAAGAAATAGCCTGCGTCTACGAAAATCGCGTAACGATCCATTTTGATTCCTTCCGGGAATGTAAAAATAAGCCTTTTATAGGCAATCAATTAAAAATGCGCCGCACTAAACGATGTGGCATATCGTAATTTTAATGTAAAAGAGAGGGGAGGCGAAAAACCTATATCAAAAAAATCTGTATCAGGCAAAAAGACAGAATGCGCGAAATCAGGGAAGCAAGGCGCCGGAGTTGAGCTGCCATGTTGCCCGTCTCGGCGTCGCCTTGCCATAAGTGGCGAAGACTCTGCCACGCCTACTTCAATTTGCCGCGCACGACCCTGACCTTGGCGGTGTCCCTGACCTGCAACCTGCCGCCCTGACCGGAGAGATTGCCGCAGGCGCAGGCCGATTTGACGCGCGGGACGGAAAGAACAATCTCGCCGCAGTCCGTACACTCATAATATAAATCGCCGCCAGTCGGGAGATTGTCGGGAGAAGGGGTCGGCTCGACCGGATAAAACTTGTAGATTTTGCGCATGTCAACGCCGGGCATGGTGTTTTCCTTGAAAGCGGGCAGTGAAAGTCAGAGGACAGAAATCAAAGCTAAAGCAAAACATGTGTTCAGGCAAGGTAAGCCTGATTTTCTTCAATGTTGGCAGCCTGCCGGTAGTGCTGGTTGGCCGCGTCCGGCTCTTCCAGGGTATCCAGCAGACGCGCCAGGGCAAGATGAGCCGCGCGGCTGGGCGTAATCGCAAGCGAGGCTTCCAGATAACTGCGCGCTTTGCCCCAAAGCATCTGCTTTTCGCACAATAACCCCAGGGAGAGGAGCAGGATGGCGTCGTGCGGACGATTTTTCAACCAGTCTTCCGCGCGGGCAATGCGGCCTATCAGCGCCTTTCCTGGTTCGGCAGGCAGTTGTCCGTACAGGGCAGTCAATTCCGGCAGGCATTCCACGTCCAGGGTGGCTTCCACGATGCCGGCGGCGGCTTCCGGCGCCTGGGCGCGGGCAAGGCTGCGGGCGGCGTCAAGCGCCAGACGCGGCGTTCGCTCTTCTTTGGGTAAAGCCTGAAAATAGGCGAGTAATTGTTCGCTATCGCCTTCGTGCCGCCGCAGGGCTTCCCGATGAGATTTGCGGCGAATTTCCTCTCCCACGGCGGCATTCATGCCGCCCCGTTTTTCAAGCTGGCGGACGAGCTTCAATACGGCAGGTATGTTGCCCGCGCCCTGCATACTCTTCAATTCCAGGCGCAGGGCGGCGATATGGCGGCCATGCCGACGTTGCAACTCCTGCAGGTGCTGTAGCGCGCCTGTAAAATCTTCCTGTTCCAGCGCCATTTCGGCTGCGATCATGCCGATAGCGATTTCCATCTCCGATCCGGTAGAGCGGGCGCGTTCCAGCCAGAGCGAGGCTTTTTCGCTTTCGCGCATACGTTGCGCGGCGCGCGCGGCGATAATCGCCGCCGTCCCGGTCAATTGTCCGGCCTGCCAGGCGCGTTCAGCGGCGCGAATCGCGTGCCCATAGCGTCCGGCCAATAAAAGGCGGATGGCCTCTTCTACCGCGTCACGCGCCTGTTTTTCTTCCCGCGCTTCCCGCCAGAAGCGGGCGCGTTTGGGCAAAGAGAAAGTGAATTGCAAGGCGCGAAAGAGGCCAAAACAAAGCGCGAAGGCAGCGAGGAGCAGAATGATGAAGAAATTTAGGGAGATTTCCATTCGCCAGGGCTGCAGAATGAACAGGACAAAGCCGTCATTACGCGCCAGCATGGCCGCGGCAACGGCAAGGGTAAGAAGAGTCAGCAGCCAGAACAGGGCGCGCATGATTTAACGGGTTTCCTGGCTGCTTCGCAACTGCCGCGCGGCAGTTGCGCTTTCGCTCAAGGTGGGCATGACGGTGTTGATTTCAGTTTCCGCCAGTTGCGAAAGGGTGGCGCGCGCCGCCTGGGTTGTTTTGGCTTCCGGGTTGAAATAACGCGCCAGCCGCTCTTCAGCGTTCACCAGCTCATTTTTGTAAGTCCGGGAATCGCGCATGAGAAGCGCCAGGCGGGCGTTCAGGAGGCGCAGCTTCAGGTTTTCCCTGAGGATAAGGCTTTGTTCAGGGGAAATCAGTTCCGGCGCTTGCCGGTCAAGGCGCTGAATGCGGACAAGTCCCCGAATTTCCTGCCAGATGTTCGCAAAAAGGCCACGCCATTTGTCCTGCCAGCCGGTGGAATTTTCGTCAGGCGCGGTTGTTTCAGGCTCTGCCGGCGTGCCTGCCGTGTTTTCCGGCACTATATCCAGGGCGAGCGGCAGGCGGTCAATTTCAGTAATGACGCTTTCCAGGCGTAGACTCATACCCGCGATGTCGACAAAAGGCGTAGCCTGGAGTTTTCCCAGATCATTTGCCAGGGCGCGGCGCAGCGGCAGGAAACGAGCATCCTTGTTTTGCAGGCGGTTGTCCGCCGCCTGCAAGGCCAGAATCGCGGCTTCCACATTGCCGGCAAGTTGTAGCTGCTGCTGGGCGGTCTGGATGTTTTGCTCAATTTCAATCAGCAGCGCCTCGTCGCGGCTGGCGCTGGCCTCCTGATAAATACTTTGCAGCGCGACAGCCTGTTCTTCCATGGCGCTCAGCCGGGCGTCCAGCAGAGCTTCTTTACGCTTGAGTTCAGCGACTTCGCGTAGTCCCTCGTTGATCCGGGCAATGTTTTTTTGCTGAGCCTGTTCGCTTTCCGTCAGACGTTTGGCGGTTTCCTGTCTTGTATTATGAATAAGGGAACGGGATTCATTCCACTGCCAGAGAAAGCAGGCAAAGACGATGAGCGCAAGCCAGAACCACGGCTTGAGCCAGAACGGGCGGCGTCCGCCCTGACGTGGTTGCGGCAACGCCGGGAGGAGGGGAGGGGGAGAAGGAGGAGGTTTAGTATTCATGGCAACTGCCAATTATAAGCGCACAGCCCGGCAAGCAGGCCAATATCGTTCGCGTTGGCGCAAATGACATGAGAAAACCCCGCTTCCCTGGCATGGAGAGCGACGCGCGGATGTGAGGTAAACAGGGGGAGGCGATAGAGGCAGGGCAGGGTTTCCGGGCGTTCGGCGGCAAGTTCAAGCAAATGGCGCAGGGCTTCGCTACTGGAGAGAGTAATGGCGTCGAATTTATGTGCGGCAAGTCGCGTTAAAAATTCATCCATTCCTTCTTTTGGCGCGTCGCGCTGATATACGGGCACGGGCAGGACCGTTGCGCCGCGCTCTCTCAAGGTTGCGGCAAGCAGCTTGCGCCCGCCTTCGCCCTTGAAGAGGAGTATTTCCTGGCCGACCACCCTGTCTGGCGCGAGTTCCGGCAGGGCGAGCAAACCTTCGGAATCAAAATGCTCCGCCGGAAGCAAACAACGGGAAATGCCCGCTGCCGCCAGCGCCTCGGCCGTGCCTGGGCCGGTTGCCACCGCAATTAGATGTTCAGGCCAGATTTCCCGCAAAACGGGCATGGTGTAGCGGACGGCGTTGGCGCTTACGAAAATTGCCAGAGTTGCGCTTGCAAGGCGATTTGCTGCTTCCTGAAGCGGCGTGGAATCCTGGCAGGGCGAGATTTCCAGCAGCGGAAAGCAATAAGCCGCGCCGCCTGCCTGGCGGATGCCGCCTGCCAGAGCGTCCGCCTGATCGTGGGGGCGGGTGACGACGATGGTCTTTCCTGTCAGGGGAGGGGGGTATGTCATTCCTGTGGTTCTGCCGTCAGTTGCGCCAGAATGGCGTCTGCGCCTTTTTTTCTGAGTTGTTCAGCAAGGCGTTCTCCCAATGCTTCACAATCTTCCGGGTTGCCGCGAATTTTGCCTTCCACAAAGGCTTGTCCATCCACACTGGCGACAAAGCCGGAAAGCGCGAGCTCGCCGTTTTCGAGGACGGCGTAAGCGCCCAGCGGCAACTGGCAGGAACCGCCAAGGGCGCGGGAAAAGGCGCGTTCAGAAAGAACGCGGCGCGCGTCCGCCTCGTCGTTCAGGGCGGCAACCCAGGCGGCGACTTCGGGACGGTCAGAGCGCACTTCAATGCCAAGCGCGCCCTGGCCGGGCGCGGGCAGGGAAATTTCCGGCGGCAACAGGGCGCGGATGCGTTCCTCCAGACCAAGCCGGATCAAACCTGCAGCGGCCAGGATGATGGCGTCGTACTGCCCTTCGTCCAGTTTTTTCAGGCGGGTGTCCAGATTGCCGCGCAGACTTTTGACCGTGATATGCGGATAACGGCGACGCAGCGTGGCTTCCCGGCGCAGGCTGGAAGTGCCTATCACTGCCCCGGCAGGCAGGTTGGCAAGGGAGGCGTAGCGCGGGGAGAGAAAGGCGTCCAGAGGGGTTTCCCGCGTTGAAATGGCCGCGAGCGAGAACCCTTCAGGCATTGTCATCGGCACATCCTTCATCGAGTGCACCGCCAGGTCGGCCAACCCTTCCAGCATGGCGTGTTCCAGTTCCTTGATGAACAAGCCCTTGCCGCCGATTTCCGCCAGGGGGCGATCCAGAATTCGGTCGCCCTCCGTCGTCATGCCGAGGATTTCAACCTTTGTACCCGGGTGCAACGCGGTCAGACGCGCCTGTATGTGTCGAGCCTGCCACATGGCAAGCCGGGATTCGCGGGAGGCGATGGTAATGAGGCGGGGAGAGGACAAGGTAAGCGGCATGGCGACTAAGAGAGAAAAGACGCAATGTTAGCAGGAAGCAAAAGGTAAGGCGCGGTTCTAGCCGATCTCCCCGAATACCGCCTCCCGCGCTGGTATCCATTGGCGGCGGCTGATGGGCAGTTTTTCCGGCAGGTGGCGAAGCATGGCGTAGCCATAGGCCTCGTCTTCCTCGTCGGCGCGCTCAAAGCCTGCCAGCGCGGAGCGGGCAACTAGAATGGAGCGGTGCAGGCGAACGAAGCTGTGTGTAAATTCTTCTTCGAGCCGGGTTAGCGTTTCACTTAGCACGTATTCCCGCTCAATGGTACGGGCGATCACGTATTTCAGGTCTGCCCTGAAGTACAAAATCTCAGCGACTGGCACAAGCAGGAAACGACCGCCCTCGTGACATGGCAAATGACTGCGCCTGCTGTCGCCTGCCGGGGCAGGAGCAGGCGACGCGGACATGCGTTGCCTGACTTTTTCCAGCGCGGTCAGCAGGCGCTGCGCGCGCACGGGCTTTAACAGATAATCCACAATGCTGAGGTCAAACGCCTGCACGGCATGGTTATCGTAGGCGGTGGTGAAAATTACGGCGGGTGGAGGGGAGAGAAACCCCAGGCGTCCCGCCAGTTCCAGGCCATCCATCCGGGGCATGTGAATATCGGCCAGCAACACATCTGGCAGACGGGGCTTTGCTTTTTCATTCTCCGTTTGCAGCCATTCCAGCGTTGCCTGTCCGCTTTCCGCCTCGCCCAGCACTTCGGTGGGGCAGGAAGAGGCAATGTCGGCAAGCAGTTCGCGCAAACGCAGACGGGCAAGCGCCTCGTCATCCACGATAAAAATGGTCAGGGGAAGAAGCGCGGTCATGGGCTTGGTTTCCATCCGGAAAAACACTCGTCAGAAGGACTGTATCTTCGCATGTTTCAGGGCAGGCGCAAAACCCCTGCCTCTACTTGTTCCACACTACGATGCTTCAGCGCAGGGAGGTGTGGTGCATCACGCCAAACCTCTCTGCCATCGCGCTTAGAGTCAATGTTGTTCGCTTAGAGCGATTTTGATTCAGGTGGATATATTTTTCGCCGGGAAGGTCGTTCGGCGGTGAGCTATTTACCCATATAACTTAAGTAATAGGCATAAAAAATTTTTGACTTGTCAGGACAAGAGGAGTAGATTTCATTATTCGTTTCAGAGCGGTTTTTGTTTAATTCTGTATGACAGACAGAGTTTTTTGCCGGATTTTAGCCTGGCTGGAATCCGGAACGGGTAATTGATCCAGATCAGGGATTCGCCCTGGTTATGAGGATAGATTGCCATTTCGTTCCAGTAAGCGATATGGCATGACAGACAAGCTGAATAGTCATGTTTTGCGTAGAGCACGTCGTCAATGGATGTTTGCCCAAATTGCGATACATCTGATATGCACCGCTGCCAGAAAGGAAGCCGTCTTTTTGGCATAGCGTGTAGCAATGCCACGCCACGCTTTTAATTGCAGGAAAGCATTCTCGACAAGGTGACGAACACGATAAAGATGTTTGTCGTA
>Ga0099364_10004693_pt1 | contig 20621 bp, 17 predicted proteins | sample TergutTh196P3_FD_73070 | JGI IMG/M metagenome (GOLD analysis project Ga0099364, IMG submission 73070) | Microcerotermes parvus P3 segment gut microbial communities from Pointe-Noire, Republic of the Congo - Th196 P3 | ecosystem: Host-associated > Arthropoda: Insects > Digestive system > Gut ... | reverse complement strand
CGCATGAGCCAAACGAAGCGAATGTAGAGAGGCTTGAAAAACTGTTTCGCGTGAAGTGCGTAAGATATTCGCGTTACGCCGAATCGGATAATGACGCGCGAGTTCTGATAATTGACAATGTAGGCATGTTGTCATCGGCATACAGGTATGCTTATATTGCCGCGATTGGAGGAGGTTTCGGCAAAGGCATTCATAATATTCTCGAAGCTGCGTGTTGGGGACTTCCTGTGATGTTTGGACCCAAATACGACAAATTCAGGGAAGCAATTGAATTGATTCAAGAAAATGGAGCCGCAAGTTTTGATTCATTTGACAGATTCTGCGAGATAGTTGATAAATGGCTTTCCGACAACGATTTTTATTTGCAATCCGCAAAAGCTGCGTCATTGTATATTGCTGATAATAAAGGTGCAACTGAAAAAATATTAAACGCTATCTTTGCCAAGACTTAGAGGTTGTTTAAATTAAAAATATGCACATAGCGGCATTTTTTTTATCAAATTAAAATAATTTTCTATCTTTGTATTATTGTGGGGCAGTTGCAATAATGTGACTGACCGTGCGTGAGCTATGGGTTTTTATGAAGGGAATAAGAATTTTATCCGTTTGCGGGTAATTCAACAAATTATATGTACTTTTGTAAAGTAATTTAAAAAACGCAGTACCATGAGCCAAACAAGTGTAAACAAAGAGATGAAAGAAGCTGTTTCTGATGTAAAAAAATCAAAAATAAGATTGTTTTGGGAAAGCAGACAAGGCACAAAAGGTAAAATTGTTAATATGCGGGCAGTATTAAAATAAAGAGCGTGAGGTATTATTTAGATACAAATGTTCTGATATTTGTTTTGATGCAGGATGACGACAACATTAGTCGAGATGTTCAACATATTTTAATATAATCATTTTTTTACCATACAGGGTAGGCTTCCAAAAATAAACTTCGATAACTTTTTTTGCATTTTTGAATAATTATTATATATAGTTTTGTAAATTGTGATTAAAAAGCAGATTAAAAGAGCTATTAACATTTTAAATAATTTAGAACATGGCACGAAATTTTGACACTGAAAAACTTGCAAGATTACACGATACAAGTGCAATATTAGACCGTAAGTATGGTAAACGAGGTACGGCTACACGTTCTGTATTTGAAGAAAATGCGTATGCCGCATATTACAGCAGCATTTTAAAAGAACGTAGAATGGAATTAAAAATGACACAACAACAACTTGCAGATAAGGTAGGAAAAGAACGCAGCTATATTGCTCATATTGAAAGAGGAACAACGGATATGCAGTTATCCAGTTTTTTTAGAATTTCAAACGCATTAGGGTTAAACTTTTCTCTAAACCCGACATTTAATTAAAAGTCATATTTGCAAAACTTTTTTTGCCATTTGCATATATTATTTATAAAAGATTTCTATTTTTACATCGAATTAAAAACAGTATTGAATGGAATAGATAAAAGAGATTAAGACATAAAAAATAGCGTTTTGCTATATTCTTGCCTTGAAATGTAGGAAGTTTCAAAAGACACAAGAAGTTGTAAACGCTCGCAGTGATGCGGGCTTGTTTATCTGTGTCACGGTAATTTCCTACAACCTCAAGGCGGATTGGTAAGTCCGCTTTTTTGTTTTGTATGAAATTTAAACAGTTAACCTAATATATTAATTAAAAATTGAAGAAAATGAACAGATTAAGATTATTTAGAAACGCGGCGCTGATATGTGCCGCGATGTTATGCCTGAGCGTAATGCTTGCAGGCTGCAAGAAGGATAAGGAAAAGGAAAAAGAAAAAGAGCAGAAGGAAGCCTTTTATACCGTTACCTTCGATGCCGGTGGCGGCGTTCCCGCTCCTGCGGCTCAGCAGGTGACGGCGGGCGAAACGGCAACCGCGCCCGTTGCCAACCCTGAAAAACAGGAATATGTATTTATGTTCTGGCATTTGAGCGTAGCCTCGACCGCCTACGACTTTCAAACGCCCGTAAACAGCAACATAACCCTCGTAGCCAAATGGGAAGACGAAGCAAACTTTCCCTATTCCGATTACTTCGGCACTTGGAGAACAAGTAATACCAATCCTACATGGGTTACAATAAGCGCCGACAAGATTGAATGGACGAACTATAATGGCGTTCACTGCACTATTAGCGGACTTACATGGACAGAGGTGGAAAACCCCGGAGGCGACCTTGTCGCCGACTTTCCTTCGGGCTACAGGGTTACAGGAACATATGAATTGAATACTCGTGGTAGTATGGATTATTCTGTTCCCAGGGCTGACGGAAGCGGAAATTGCACAAAAGGCGACATCGCCCTCAATACCTTCTACATCAGTGCCGACAGGATGTCTTTCAAAAATGGAAACTGGAGTACTGCCGAACAGGAAGCTACCGGAGCAGAATACTACAAGATACCCGACATTGAATTTTGTCAGATTACGTATAACTTAAACGGCGGCGAATTGCGGACGGTTAACAACGCCGTTACAAAGGTGCCTAAGGGTGTAAGAATCTACCCCCCTGACGATCCTGTTAAAGTAGGAGACCTGGTTTTCGAAGGCTGGTACACCAATGCATCGCTGACCGGCAGCATGGTTGCTACTATTGATGTTACGGACAATATCACGCTTTATGCCAAATGGTCGTCTGAAACATATTTACAGAAGGCAGTCTATTCAATGGGTTATGCGATACAAATAGCAGAATTGGTTGCCGGCGGTCTAAAACCAACCGCCATTACCGGTGTTTTAACGGTAGATTATTTATCTAACGGATTGCTTAACAGGATCAATATGAGTTATTCAAATGGCACTTCAGTATTTTACTGGGGTGACGGCGGACGACAACGCCCCTCAGTAATATCCCGATATCCATACAATGGCTCAGCGCTTTCGTCAACGTCAAACGTAAGAGACGGAACTTATGATTATGCAAGAGATCCTGCTTGTCCTATCGCATTTTTCCTCCAGTATCAGCCAAACAATCCATTTGTATCTTTGAGCAATTTGCAAAAGATTACCAATAATCCCGCGATTACGCAAATGATGTATGACAATATGAGAGCAGCTTTCCCGTCCTACAGTTATAAAATGCTTGTGTTTGGAATAAACAGCAAAAAGGAACTTATGGTTAAATACATCGGTTTTAAACCCCAATTGTTCGACGATATTTTCTATTACTGGTGTCTTGACCCTGAAAGTCCGGATTTCGGGGGAGGATATTCCACAATGCCTATCCCCAATTAATTAATAGCCGTTGCAATTTGTAGAGACGTTGCCCGCAACGTCTCTACGTTTTTTTGTTTTTGGGAAAAATATTTACTTTTGTAAAAAATAATAATGACAAATGGAGACAGTTATTATACGGGTAAAAAATAAGTACGACTGCCAAAAATTAATTGGTTATTCTATTCAAAATGGTTGGCAGGCGCAATCGTTCAACAATTTGTTAAATCAGTTTATTGATACTGCCCCGCAGAATGTTCCACTTACGGACGATGAAATTGTGGCTGAAGTAAAAAAAGTGAGACAAGATGAGGCAGCAGAAAATCCGTGTCATTTTTGATGCAAATATCTGGATTAGTTTTGCAATTGGAAAACGATTGAGAGAATTGAAAATTACTTTTGCCCATTCAAAGGTAAAGATTTTTGTTTGTCGGAAACTCTTGCGGGAAGTCAGCGAAACACTCAAAAAACCAAAATTGCTTGCATATATTTCGCCCGACAGGAAAAACATGCTTTTAGAAATTATGCAGGCGTGTCAATGTGTGAATGTTATGGAACAAACAGATATGGCGAGAGACCCCAAGGATAATTATCTTTTGGATATGGCATCAACTGTCAATGCCGACTTCCTGATAACCGGCGATAAAGACCTTCTTGTCATCAAAAATCATCAACATACAAACATTGTTTCTTTCGTTTCATTCATGGCAGTTTTGGAAACTCTGTGATTTTCCATTTGGCACGATTTTTGTAGTGTATTATATATGACGGCAGTTTCACTATGGGACTGACCATGCGTGAGCTATGGGGTAATGTTATTGAAGATGTGTATTTTTGTGAGTTATCTGCAATGCGGCAGACAGAGCGTGCGAACAATAAAAAACGAAATTGAACGTTAAATAAAATATAGCAGACAGAATATGAATTAGTAAAATTAAATAAAGATAAATGAAATTATTGGCATTTTTATACACGGTAGGATGTTGTCTGGTATCAATAATCATTGCAGGAAAATCTGCGGGCAACAAGGAGAATAAGAAATGGTTTGAAAACCTGAAGCACCCGGATAATTCATTAATGATAAAGTATATGAATATTTACGGATTTAGTTTTTATCTGCTGTTTGGCTATGTTTTATATCATCTTTTTGTAAGCAATGATATTGTTTCCATTGTTATAACAGTTATTATTATACAGTTAATGGGATTATGCCCTTTTTTTCTGTACAAAACAAAAAAATTAAAATTGTTTTTCTTTGCCAACCTTGTATTCCTTATTCTTCTACCGGTATTGATTTTTTTATTACTACAAACAAATCTCACTTTGACAATAATAGTCATGATATATCTATTATGGTTTGTATATGACATGTCATATTGGTATCGTCTTATGAAGTTAAACAAGTAAAAAAATGAACGATAGTATTATTCAAAAATATAGACACACAGGACTTTTTTATGTGTTGTCAACTATTATTCCGTGGGCATTTTGGTTTGCGGCGGCTTATGTAAGTTATCATTTTACACCTGAAAATAGAGCGGCAAACATTGCTACTGCCTTAGGATTAGCCGGACTTGTTGCGCCTGTAGTTATTGCATTTTGGCTTATTTCCCGCGATGGCAAGTTACAAAAAGATGCGTTCGGGCGTTTTTTTAATTTCAAGGCGAACAAACTTTCGTATTATGCGCTTGCCTGCTTATTGATGCTTGCAAGTATTCTTCTGGCGCAGGCTGTTTCGTTGCTGTTCGGTTACAGTGCATCGCAGTTTGTTATCACTGGGCATTTTACGTTTACTTCGGGTGTTTTTCCCGTATGGTTTCTACTTATTCTTGCACCTGTTCTTGAAGAGTTGGCTTGGCACACTTACGGTACCGACAGTTTGCGTAGCCGAATGAATCTTTTCGCTGCTTCACTGCTTTTCGGTATTTATTGGGCAATTTGGCATTTCCCGTTAGCGTTTATCAAAGATTATTATCACGCCAATGTCGTAAATGAAGGTTGGCTTTACAGTTTGAATTTTGTCGTCAGCCTTATTCCTTTTGTGATACTGATGAACTGGCTGTATTACAAGACAAACCGCAACATTTTGGTTGCTGCTGTTTTTCATATCACAGCAGGTTATTTCAATGAAATTTTTGCTACTCATCCCGACAGTAAGTGTATTCAAACCGTTATATTGTTAATTATTTCTGCGGTTGTGGTAATTAAGGAACGGGAGTTGTTTTTTCGTAAAGAATTAAATGATTAAAACTAAAGGTTGTGCGTCAGCGCCGAGAGTGCGATTAATAATGACGGAAATGCCGTTAAATCTCTGCTTTCGCCTGCTTTTTTCCGCATTTCACCGAAAAAATATTCTTACGCAAAACAGATTACATTACTTTTGTCACAAAAATTAAAAACAATATGCGAAAAACAAGTATTATATTAATTATGTGGTTGCTCTCGGCACGGCTGATGGCGCAACCTGCGGGAAACATTCGAGGCGTGGTTACTGACGGCGCTTCGGGACAAACCTTGCCTTATGTTACGGTAATTGTGACAAATTCAAATCCTGTTATCGGCACCACAACCGATTTGGAAGGACATTTTCGCCTGAACAGCCTGCCGGTGGGACGTTACGACATTCAAGTCAGTTTCGTAGGCTACGAACCGGCTGTTTTCAGGGAAATATTGGTTACTTCGGGAAGAGAAGTTTTTCTGGAAATTTCCATGAGCGAAAATATTCAGGAATTGGGCGAGGTGGTGGTTCGTCCGAAGGTCAACAAGGAGGCTCCGCTAAATCCGATGGCTTTGTCGGTTGCGCGTATGTTAAGCGTTGAGGAGGCGAGCCGTTATGCAGGAGGATTAGACGACCCTGCGCGTTTGGTGACGGCTTTTGCAGGCGTTTCGGGCGGCTTGAGCAGCAATGGCATTTCCATACGCGGTAATTCGCCGATGTTCCTGCAATGGCGTTTGGAAGGCACGGAAGCCGTTAATCCGACACATTTTTCGGATATTACAGGCGTTGGGGGTGGTGTCATCTCGGCGTTAAGTTCGCATGTGTTGGGCAATTCCGACTTTTTCACAGGCGCCTTCCCTGCCGAATACGGCAATGCGCTGTCGGGCGTGTTCGACATGCAACTGCGCAACGGAAACAGCCAAAACTACGAACATGCGGCGCAAATCGGTACGCTGGGCATCGAGTTTACGTCCGAAGGACCGTTTGTAAAAGGGAAACAGGCTTCGTATCTGCTCAATTACCGGTATTCGACTATGGCGCTCGTGGGCGATTTGTTCCCCGATTTAGCCCCCGATGTGGGAGGTATGCGTTATCAGGATTTGACCTTCAAAATGAACTTTCCTACACAGCGGGCAGGAACCTTTACCGTTTGGGCAATAGCCATTAAAGACCATTTTATGCAACGCGAGCCTAAAGATACAACACAGTGGAGCGGCTATTATGATAATTATGCTGAACTTTTTGGCACTGAAGCCGATTTCTGGCAAACCAAAGTTGTAAGCGGAATGGGACACCGGATTTTCATCGGCGAAAAGTCATATCTCAAAAGTGCTTTGGTTACCAATTATACCCAAAATAAAACAACGGGAGCAGGCATTTTTCCACGACACAACCGGGAAAGGTATCCCGCTATTGACATGCAAAACACCAATTGGAATGTGGCGTTCAATACTTTTCTGAATACTAAATTCAGCGCAGCGCATACGAACAGGACAGGCGTCAATGTCACGCGGCTATTTTTTGATATGGACTATTCGCTGCTCCCTAATATTTACGATCACCACAGTTATCCTCCTCAAGGCGAAATGGTTAATTTCACAAAAGACAATGGCGGTTCGATGGCATTTTCGGCATTTACGCAGTCGTTGTTCCGGCTGAACAGCCGCCTGACGGCAAACGTAGGTCTGCACGGCATGTATTTCCACCTCAACGAAAAAGCGAGCATCGAACCGCGTATCAGTGTCCGCTGGCAAGCCTTCCCGAAACACGCTTTATCACTTGCATACGGCAAACACAGCCGCCGCGAAAATACGGATTATTATTTCATAAAAACCCCCTTAACCGGAGATGAGTTGGTCAATAAAAATCTGGATTTTGCCAAAGCGCATCATTTTGTCATGACCTACGACTGGTCGCTTTCCGAACATCTTCGCCTGAAAATAGAGCCGTATTACCAGTATCTCTACAATATTCCGGTTGAAAAAGGCAGTCATTTGTCGCTCATCAACTATTACGATTTTTTGCAGATGCTGCCCGGATTGGTCAATGACGGAAAAGGGGAAAATTACGGTATTGACGTTACACTGGAACGTTATCTGCACGCGGGTTATTACTACCTTTTGACCGGTACGGCGTTCAATTCGCGTTATCAGGACGGAAACGGCGATTGGCGGAATACGCGATTGAACCGCAAGTATATCGTTAACGCTTTGGGCGGAAAGGAATGGAAAATGGGACGCCAAAAACAAAACATTCTGAGCGCCAGCCTTCGTTTTACAGTGCAGGGCGGCGAGTGGTACATTCCTGCGGACGAAGCGGCATCGAAGGCTGCAAAAAATGTTGTGTACGACAACGCGCGAGCCTACCAGCGGCAATTCTCGCCCGGATTTCAATGCCATTTCACCGTTGGTTACAAAATCAACCGCAACAGGTTGTCGCACGAGATTGCCTTTCAAATGATGAATCTTACAGGCGACAAAGAGTATTACTACGGTTACAATTACCGTGAAGACCAGCCGGAACTGCTTTCAGGCACAGGTAGCATACCGAACCTTTATTATAAGATAGAGTTTTAAGCATTTAATACGAAGAACACCAGCGGAACAAAAAGTGAAAACATAATTATTCTTTTTTTTTAATAAATCCGTATCTTTGTGAAAAATATTGATATAATTATGCCAGAGATTTCAAGATTTTATGGTATCGTAATTATGCTTTATATTAATGAGCATAATCCTCCGCATTTTCATGTAAAGTACGGGGAATATTTAGCAGAAGTGGATATGCAAACACTCAAAATTATTCGAGGAAGACTTCCCAAACGCGCTTATTCGTTAGTTCTTGAATGGGCTGCCGAACATCGCGAAGAACTCATGGAAAATTGGTATTTGGCACGACAACAAAAAAATCTCAACAAAATTCAACCTTTGGAATAATGGAAACAATTACCAGTGTAAAACCGCTCAAAAACAAAAAAATAGAAGTTTTATTTAACGATGGTGTTCGGGCTGAAATCGACATTCGTCCGTTTATTATGCCTAACGGAATATCACATGTTCTCAACGAAGAAACACAATTTAAAACCGTAAAAGTTGATGAAGCTGGTGGAATAGTGTGGAGTAATGGCTTTGATTTCTGTCCGGTTTTTTTGAGACAAATAGTAAATAGGGAAAATATCGAAGTTTGTTAGCAAACGGCTGAGGCTGAGTGTTTGAATAAAAAATGGTTGGAATGGTCAGCAAACGTTACCTGCAAGCGGCGAGAGCGCGATAGAGAACGAACCGATTGAAAAAAGAAAAAACCAAAAATATGCACAAAGATATAAACAACCCAAATCCCAATACGAAATATCCTGTACCAAATATTGATACAGTTTGTTACATAAAACCGCTTATCAAAAATCCGAATGTGATAATTGGCGATTTCACATATTTTAGTGATGACGAAAATCCCGAAGATTTTGAGCGGCATATCACGCATTTTTACGATTTCTACGATGACAAATTGATTATCGGAAAATTTTGTCAGATAGCCAAAGGCGTTACTTTTATGATGAATGGCGCAAATCATAAAATGAATGCGTTTAGCACTTACCCGTTTTATATTTTCGAGGGTTGGAGCGCTGAAACTCCGTCAATTAACGAATTTTCATTGAAAGGCGATACCGTTATTGGTAACGATGTTTGGATTGGCGAATATTCTACGATTTTAGCAGGCGTAAAAATTGGCGATGGTGCAATTATTGGTACTCGTAGCGTTGTGGCAAGCGATGTAGAGCCATATACTATTGTATGCGGAAATCCGGCAAAACCAATTCGTAAGCGCTTCGACAAGGAAACTATTGACTTTTTAATCAAACTGAAATGGTGGAATTGGAGTATTGATAAAATCAAGCGAAATATTGATATTCTTTCAAATACAGACATAGAAAAATTGAAAAATGTAGAATAAAAAAAAGTAATGTTAATTAATACGATGAGAACCGAAATAATAACCAAACTAAAAGAAGAATATCAAAAATTGGATTTTTCCAACAATGATATTCCGTGCTTGACAAACAATGATTACTTGAAAGACGATAATGCAAAGTATATGAAAATGTATGATTGGATGTCGTTTGTTTACGATTTTATTGAAACCGTAGGAGGAAAAATTATGTATGGTAATCAAGTAAATAAAATGCGACAAGAAATGATGAACAAATTGGAATGGAAAAATAATATCTCTGTTTTATACGTTTCAATAGGCACGGGAAAAGATTTGGATTATATACCAAAAAATATTGACATTAATAATTTGACGTTTTGCGGCATTGATATTTCTTTGGGGATGTTGAAGAAGTGCAAAAGAAAGTTTAATAGAAAAATAAATTTGTCATTGTTTAAATGTTGTGCAGAAGATTTACCGTTCCAAGACAATTCGTTTGATATTGTTTTTCATGTCGGCGGGATAAACTTTTTTACCGACAAACAGAAAGCAATTAATGAAATGATACGAGTTGCAAAAAAGAACACAAAACTTTTAATTGCCGACGAAACAAACGATTTAATTGAAAAACAGTATAAAAAGAGAAGTTTCACAAGTAAATATTATGACAATAAGAAAATAGACCTTGCCGAAATAGAAAATTTAATACCATCGTCAACAAAAGAAAGGAATACAGACATTTTGTGGAACGGTAAATTTTATTGTATAACATTCAGAAAATAAGAAATTAAAACCCTAAAATATAATTTGTAATGCAAATGAGAAATCCAGTAGAAACAATAGGAAATTTAATAGACAAACAGAGCGTTAGTTTCATAAGTTCTGTTGATGAGAGCGGATATCCGAACACGAGGGCAATGTTAGCGCCCGTAAAGCGAGAAGGTATCAAAACAATTTATTGGCATACCAACAGTGCGTCAATGAAAATAAAGCAATACCGCGACAATCCGAAGGCTTGCATATATTTTTGCGACAAACGGTTTTTTCGTGGGGTCATGTTAAAAGGAACAATGGAAGTGGTTGAAGACATTGAAGTTAAAAAAGAAATTTGGAAAGACGATTTTTCAATGTATTATCAGGGAGGAATGGACGGCGGTGATTTTATAATATTGAAATTTACAGCCGAAAATGGACGATATTACAGCAACTTCAGTTCAGAAGATTTTGAAATTGGTAATATTTAATGAAAATATTAATAAATGACAGAAAAATATAAAAATAAGTATCGTATAGAATCGCACCGAATGTCTAATTGGGATTATTCTCGCAGTGGCGTTTATTTTCTCACGTTTGTAACCCAATACCGCGAATGTAATTTGGGAATAATTCGAGATGGAATAATGGAATTGTCAGATTTCGGCAAAATTGTAGACGCACAATTTCATCTATCGTTCGAAATCAGAAATGAATTATTTTTGGACGAATATATTATAATGCCCAATCATTTGCATACAATTGTGGTATTGGATAATTGCGCAACGGATGAAATGGATTATAATAATGATGATAATAATCGCAGCAGTACAGACGCACGGCCGTGCGTCTCTGCATCCCCGCCATCCCCGCCATCCCTGCAATCTCCGCCATCTGTGGCAGAAAATATCTTAATTAATACAGACGCACGGCCGTGCGTTCTTCGGAATATCCCAATACGCAAACCAAAATCAATATCATCGTTTGTTGCGGGATTTAAATCTGCCGTTAATTCAAAAATTGACGATTATATTGATATATACCGATTAAATGTTCCAAAATACAATAGAGATAATCATTTTTTTCAACCAAATTATCACGACCGTATCGTCAGAAACAACTACGAACACGAAATAATTAGAAAATATATTATCAACAATCCACAAAAATGGCACGATGATTCATTATACGGCGTGTAGAGACGCACGGCCGTGCGTCTCTACAATGCCCCCACGCCATCCGTAAATACGCACGGACGTGCGTATCCACGCCATCCGTAAAGACGCACGGCCGTGCGTCTCTACAATGCCCCGACAATATCCGATATTTCCGCCATCCGATATTTCCGCCATCCGATATTCCACAATCCGTAGAGACGCACGGCCGTGCGTCTCTACACGGACGTGCGTCTCTGCACGGACGTGCGTCTCTACACGGACGTGCGTCTCAATCCCCCCAATTAATAAATTTTTTATCAAATATTTTAATATTTTTGTCAAAAATATTTTTTTATTAAAAAAAGTATTATATTTGCGCTTTTAAAATAAGAAAGGGTTTTATGGTAAAACCCTAACGATCAATAATTTATGTTTAATTAATTTTTTTTAGAATGAGAAAAATCCTATTTTTTCTATGCGCATTCCTACTCATTGGGAGTATGGGAATAGCGCAATCTGTTGACAAGCAGAAGCGAGTCAATGAGAACGAGAAGATGATTCAGAAAGCGCGAAGCGTTTCTTCTGAATTGAAAAACGTCCATAATTTTGGACAAGAACGTTTCAATAAAACTTTACCGACAAGAAACACTATCTTTACAGAAAGTTTTGAAACGGGCTCAGGCAATTCTTTGCCTACTGGTTGGACAACCGTAAACAACGGGCATTCAGGTAATGGTTGGGTACGTATGTCTGGTTTCTCAACCGACCCTTATCCTGGATGGGCGTGGCCCGATGGTGGGTACGGAGCAGGAAGTCTTTATAACGGTTCAGCAACCGTACCGCGCGATGCATGGATGATTAGCCCGCAAATTCCGCTCGTAGCAGCAACTGATTACAATATCAGTTTTTGGTTAGAACAGCCAGGTTATCCCGATTGGGCTGAATATGACTTTTTTGAAGTCTTTATTGCAGACGGAAACACAGTGAGTGATTTGAGTGCAGGAACAACAGTCTATTACAACGTAAGCACTTACGTTCCGCAATGGATACTTGTTCAGTTTTCATTTACGGCACCTACAACCGATGATTATTACCTTGGGTTCCACATTTTTTCACCAACAGGTGAAGGTGACTACCTAGTTGTTGACCTTATTGAAGTTGCTGAAGTATCTAATGATCCGCTAATTTCAATCCCTGGCACAGTAGCATTTGGCAGTGTTTACAACAACGTGCCTGCTGTTTATGAAAATGCAGTATCTATCAACAACATGGGAGGTAGTCCTCTGACTGTTAGTTTAACTTCAGCGTCAGCAGAAGTTAGTATTACGGGATTGCCCTTAACGATACCTGCTACATCATCAGCAACTATTGATGTATTGTTAGACAATCAGGCGCTTCCATTGGGGGCTTATGCAGGAAACTTTGTCCTCGCTACAAATGACCCGCTTAACCCATCAGTAAATGTGAACGTAACCGCTACCGCTACGGCAGCAGTAGTTAGTAACTTGATAGAAGAAGACTTTGAAGGAATTTCTTCTATGCCTCCGGGTTGGAACGTTTTCGGATATGAACCCGGAATCAGTACCGATGGCGGAGTTGGCAACAGCCAGTGTTTTAAGACAAATGCATGGGGGGGGACCCCACAAGCAGGTGCTGCTACTCCATTTGTTATTATGGGAGACGACCCTGTAATGTCATTTTGGTTTAAGTGTAATAATTATGGCGGTTCAACGCCAACACCGAGCAATTACCTTGCTTTTGGTGTATTTGTTACAGATGATTATGGCGCTAATTGGACATTAATAGATGGTCCTCACTTAAACGTATCCAATGCTGCTATGATACAGCATATTGTTGACGTTAGCGCTTATGCCGGTGAAACTTGCAGGTTCGAGATTCAGTTTGCGGTTAATAATAGCAGCACAGACTCCGATATCTACATCGACGATGTATTAATAGGAACAGTGCCATCTGTTATAGACCTTACTGCAGTTTCAGTTACAGGAAACGCAGGAACTTCAGTTGGAACAACTGAAACTTACACCGTAAATGTAAAGAATTCTAGTTACTCAGATACAATGAATCCCGGAGACTATGATGTTAAACTTTGGTTAGTTAATACAGGTGCCGATATTCAATTAGGTATCGAAACCGGAGTAGTTATTTTGCCGCAAGAAACATTACCTTTTACTTTTACTTGGACACCTTCAGTTGCAGGTCCATTTGAATTATACGGAGAAGTTATTTGTGCAACAGATGTAAATCCTGCAGACAACATTTCTCCTATTTTTAACGTAACTGTTAAACCCGCAGGGTTGATTGTAGTGGAAATAAAAGAAGAAGATTATTTAGAATCCAGTGTTATTCAAATTCCACTTGACCTTTTTTACAGAAAAAGTTTATCGCAATCCATTTATTATCCATCAGAAATAAATGCAATTAGCAGTACAATATACAGTTTGACATACGATTCTGATATTGCTACGGCAAATATACCTGATAAACAAGTTAAAGTATGGATGGGTGAAATTACAGATGCAAACCTTGCGGGTAGTTGGGTATCGCCTTCACTACTTACAGAAGTGTTCGACGGATTTCTTAGTTTCCCACAAGGAAGACATGATGTAGAAATACCATTAACAACGCCCTACGAATACAATGGAGGTAATTTAGTAATTTATATCTATAAATATGATAGTGGATATCATAGTTCATCCGACAGATTCTATCGCACCCGCATAGCAAACTCAACTCGTTCTTTGGCTTACAGAGTAGATGGAACTTCTGGTACAGAATTAACCTTTGAAAACCCATCAGCCTACACAGCCAGTGTTATTCATGGTTATTCGAACATTTCCTTAGAGATGAATGTAGATGGATTAGGTAAATTTGAAGGTATTGTTGATGACGGTACAAACCCACTTGATGACGTTACAATTGAAATTGACGGCACTCCATTTGCACCTGTTACAGACGCAACAGGATACTATATATCCGCATATTTGGAGCCTGATACTTATACTTTGACAGTTAGTAAGTTAGGATACCAAACGCTTACAACAACTGTTGTTGTTACTGCAAACTCTATTGCTACCAAAGATATTACGTTGGCATTAGTACCTGCTTACAATATCAGCGGAACAGTTACTGCAAGCGATGGTTCAGGTCCTCTTGATAATGTTGCAATTACAATAACAGGAGAAATGAATGCATCAACAACAACTGACATTGATGGCGAATATGAATTGTTAAATATATGGGATGGTTATACCTATACACTGACAGCGCAATTAGCAGGATGGCAAAGTTATACAACAGAAATTGAAGTTGACGGAACAGACATAACTCACAACATTCAATTAACATTGTTGCCCGTTGTTAGTGGAATAGTTACGGCAAGTGATGGCTCAGGTCCGCTTGATAATGTTGCTATCACGCTCGGCTCATACAGCGCAACTACTGATATTACAGGATATTACGAAATTACAGATGTTATTAATGATGTTACTTATACACTAACAGCGCAACTTGCAGGATGGCAAAATTATACAGCGCAAATAGAAGTTGAAGGAACTGATGTAACTCATAACATTGTATTGTTAGAAAATGCATATCCGGTATTAAATGTAACTGCTGTAGAAGATAACGCAGACGTATTAATAGAATGGGACGCTAACCCGCTTCGAGGATGGGAAAGTTATACTGTTTACAGAGTAACTGCTGGTCAAGAGTGGGACGAACTTGGTACCACAACTACTACTGATTATACTGATGCCGACTGGAGCACATTACCAACAGGTGTTTATAGGTGGGCTGTTGTTGCAAACTACACAAATGACGTGGATTCTGACCCAGTTTTATCTAATTCATTGTATGTTAACATAGACCCCATTGATATAGGTACAGGAACAATATTAAATAACGAAGTGCCTGTTAACCTCTACTGGCGTAAGAGTATGTCACAAACGCTCTATTACCCTAGTGAATTAGGAACAAACGGTGGTGAAATTGCAGAGTTGATATACTATTCTGATATTGCAACTACCAATATACCTGAAAAAAGAATTAGAGTATGGATGGGCGAAACTACTCAGATGACGCTTAATACAACAACGGGCTGGATAGCGCCTGCCACTTTGACAGAAGTGTTCGACGGTTTTGTTGCTTTCCCCGCAGGTGTTCATGATGTTAATCTAACGTTAGATACTCCTTTCCAATACAACGGTGATAATTTGGTAGTTTACATTTATAAATATGATGGTGCATATCATACAACAAACGATAGATTTGTTCAAACCGCAGGTGCTAATCGTTCTATATATTATAGAGCAGACGGTACGACAGGCGTAGAATTCGATTTTATTAATCCGCCTACTGCTTCAAACCATGGAAACTTTGCAAATATTACATTTATGTTTAATATGGATGGTATGGGCGAATTAACAGGAGTGGTTACAGATGGTACAAATCCAGTTGATGGTGCTACAGTTGCAATTGAAGGTTTAACATTTGATAAAGAAACTGACATCAATGGTGAATATACATTCCCATATTTAACTCCCGGCAGTTATGATATTACTGTTTCAAAACTTGGATATTATGATACAAATGTTTCAGTTGTTATTACGGCAGATGCTACAACAGTTGAGAACATTGTATTAGTACCACTACCCGAAGTTACAGTTAGCGGTTATGTATTAACAAGCGACACTAACGCTCCTATTGATGCAATTACAGTAACATTCACAGGTTTCCACGGAACTTATACTGGAACTTCTGATATTACAGGTTATTATGACATTCTGAATGTTTATGGTGATGTAGATTATACCGTAACGGCGGTTGCTCCCGCAGGTTACCAAAACTTCTCTGCATTAGTTTCAGTTCCTGCTACAAATTTCACTTATGATGTAATTATAGCAGAAAATGCATATCCTGTAATTAATGTTGAAGCAACTATTGCAGGTGATGATGTATTTGTTGATTGGTGTCCGATGGGCTCGACCGAAACATGGGTAACGCATGCCGCCAGTATGACATCGCTTGCCGCAGTAGGTTTAAATGCTGCTGGTGTTATGGAAGTAAATACTCGTTTCCAACCTGCTGATTTGGTAGCAAAAGGTGTACTTGTGGGTCAAGAAATTCTCAAATTAGAATATGCTGCTGGTTCTGATATGGCAAATATTACCTATATGTCATTAAGGATATATGAAGGAGGAACATCTGTAACGGATGCAGGTACAATGGTTTACGAACAAGTAATTCCAGATCCACATCTATTAGAAGGAATAGTATCATTCGATTTAGCAACTCCATGGGCAATTGACCCAACTCAAGAACTTAGAATAGGTTTTTATGCAGAAGCAAGTGGCGCATTTTATCCTGCCGGACGAAACCCATCTGCAACAGGTCTAACAGGCAAGGGATTGATTTATAGAACTTCCGCTGCTGGAGCATGGACTGATGGTTCATCAAGTTTTGGTAATTTATGTATGAGTGCATATTCATCTGACTGCGACAAAAACTCAAGAGCGCATGAAAGTTATGCAGTCTATAGGTTGTTAGAAGGTGAAGAACTTAACGAAACATCTTGGGACGAACTTGAAACAGGTTATACAACAACTAATTATCTTGATACCGATTGGAATACTCTTGATTGGGGTGTATATAAATATGCCGTAAAAGCAGAATATACCAACGGAGTAATTTCTGAACCTACATTTAGTAACAAAGTTGACAATGATATGTATGTCGAGTTTGAAGTAAATTTAGTAGCAGGCTCAGAAGAAGATGTTGCAGGTGCTGTTGTTACTCTAACAAATAAAAATAATATTGTTACCTCTTCAGATTACGTACTAATTGCTGATAACACTGGAGTTGTTACATTCCCTGCTGTTTGGCGTGGTATATATGATTTGAGAGTTAAGTTATTAGGTTTCGAAGTTCATTATGAAAATGATTTGGACATTACAGAAGCAGGAAGTATTAATATAATGCTTTATGATTATGCAATGCCCGCAAGTAATGCATTTGCTGTAATAAATGGTCATAGCGCTGAAATAACTTGGGATGCTCCTCTTCAATATGATGAAGTTCTTTATCAATTAGATGACGGAACAGATGAACAAGGAATTGGTATGGCTGCAACAAGTAATGCAAGTTGGGGTAATCTATTTGTTACCACTGATGAAGGCTTAGTAACAGGAGTAGAAGTATTATTTGGACTTAATGGTGCTGCTAACCCCAATAAATCGCTTACCATCGAATTTTACAACGAAAACAGGGTGAAATACGCAGAAAGTGCACCATTTTTCCCAAAAGTAGGTTGGAATTTTATTCCTGTAGATAATGTTCCATTTACTGGAGATTTCTATGCAATGGTGCGCTATCAATCAGTATTCGGTGGCACTACAAATTGGTTACAATGCGACGCTACTGGTCCAAATGCAGCAGCAAGTTTAGGTTGGATGGTTAATGGAGCATCATGGACAGAAATACATACAAACTTTAGCCCTGCAATAGCACCTGTTGTCTGTATGATTAGACCTTACGTTCTTGTTGAAGAAAGCACCAAAGGACAATATCACAATAAAGTTGAGTTTGCCGAAGAAATTGCAATACCCGATGCTTCTTTTGAACTATTCTACGCTGCAATTGACTTGGATGGCACACCTGCAAGCATTGCGACTCCATACTTTATGCCAAAATCAAATAAAACAATAGATAGAAGTCTTGATGGTTTCAAAATTTATCGTTTTGAAGAATTTGAACCCGAAATTGATTGGGTTGAAATTGGCACTGCTACAACAAATTCTTATACTGATGCAACATGGCATCAATTATTAGAAGGTACGTATCAGTACGGAGTTAAAGCACTTTATTCAGGCGACAATTTGTCAGATGCGGCTATTTCTAATTCTTTACTTAAAGAACTTAGTGAATATATTATAACCGTAACAGCAAATCCTGTTGCAGGTAATACAGTAAGCGGCGGCGGTACATATACTCAAGGCGATCCTGTTACAGTAGTTGCAACACCTGAGGCTGACGTTTACGAATTTGTTAATTGGACAAAAGATGGTGCCGAAGTTTCAACAAGTGCAACATACTCTTTCACTGCAGTAGAAGATGTTGATTTGATTGCTAATTTTGTTTTGATAGGATACTATCAACTTCAACTAACTGTTTCTCCTGCAAATTCAGGAACAGTAACCGGTGAAGGCGACTATCTGGAAGATGAAGTAGTACCAATAACAGCAACAGCAAACACTGCATTAGGTTATGGTTTTGTAAATTGGACAGATGGCGCAACGGTTGTATCAACAACTGCAAACTTCAATTATACAATGCCCGCAGCACACAAAATATTAACGGCAAATTTTGCTCTTAATAGTTACACAATTACCGTTACCGCAAATCCAGTAGCAGGTGGTACAGTTTCAGGTGACGGCACTTACAACCATGGAACACCAGTAACCGTTGTTGCTGATGCAAATGAAGGATGGAACTTTGTAAATTGGACAAAAGATGGCAGCGAAGTTTCAACATCTGCAACTTACACATTCAATGCTACAGAAAATGCAGATTTAGTTGCAAATTTTGTTGCAGAAGGTTTATTCACACTTCAACTTGTAGCAAATCCAACTGCAGGCGCCGAAGAGTTGATAGGTGCTGGTTCTTATGCAGAAGGTACAGAAGTACCCGTTAATGCAATAGCAGCAGCCGCATACAATTTTGTAAATTGGACAGACGGTGCAACAGTAGTTTCTACCACAGCAGCATTCACTTATGAAATGCCTGATGCTAACAAAACGCTTACTGCTAACTTTGCAATAAAGACTTATACAATCACTGTTTCAAAAGTTGGCAACGGTACAATTACTCCGAGCGATGATGTAACTATCAACCACGGTGAAGACCAAATGTTTACTTTTGAACCTGATAATGAGTGGAAGATTGCTGAAGTATTAATTGATGGTACTAATAATCCTGGTGCAGTTACTAACGGAAATTACGAGTTTGTTAATGTTACAAGCAACCGTTCAATTGAAGTTAAGTTTGAATATGATGGAGGTATAAATTCAGTAGCATCATCAAAACTTTCAGTATATCCAAACCCTGCAAACGATGTGTTGTATATTTCAAGCGAAGCACGTATCAACGCTGTTAGTTTGTACGACGCAACAGGCAGATTAGTTTTGGAATATGAAAAAGTAGGTAAATCAGAATTTACATTGAATTTAAGCAACTTATCAAGCGGCGTTTACTTTGTAAATATCGATGGCACAACCGTAAAAGTTGTGAAAAAATAGAAACTAACTAACCTCCATAATGTGAGGTAATACATGATTTCAAAATTTTAGAGCCTTCCGAGAAGTCGGAAGGCTCTTTTTATTTGGCTACACTCCGTGTTTTGTCCCCAAAGGGACAAAGACAATGTTGTTAAAATAAAATAATAGGAATGTCTCGTTAGAGACAATATATTGGTTTTAAATAAAATAGACGAGACCTTTGCGGAATTTGTGAAAGAGACTTTGTGTTCCTTTGTGAAACCTTTGTGTTCCTTTGTGGTAAGATTCTGATTTGCTATAAATATTAGTTTGATAGTTTGTAAAGTTTATAAAGTTTGTAAAGTTAGAAAGTAAGTTGTAATTTCTGATAACTGAAAACTATAATACTAATCACTAAAAATATCATCTAAATCTATTAAATATCCGTCAAAAATGGTAACAGGCACTTTGCCGGGCGGTTCGTAAACCTGTCCGTTGTCATATTTGCCGTCGGCATTTAATAGAAAAACTGTGATTGCCTTATCTTTTGCGTGAACAACCCAATATTCTTTAACACCAGATTCTTGATAAAGAATATATTTATCGAACAAATCTCTTTTTGCAGTTGAAGGCGACAAAATTTCTACAATCATATCGGGTGCACCAAAACAGCCCGCATCATCAAGTTTTGTGGGGTCACAAACAATGCAAATATCAGGCTGCACCACTGTGTAGATTTTTTCGTTTGTAGTTTCGCCATTTTTGGGCAAACGAACATCAAAAGGCGCACCATAAACTTTGCAATTGCCTTTATTACGCCTGACAACACTCTCTAAATTCCATAAGATATTTTTACTATATTCGGCATGTACCCTACGTGGTGCGGGAAATAATTTTATAAAACCTTCTATCAATTCACGTCTAACGTCATCAAACCATGTAAGATAATCGGCGTAACTATAGCGTTTATTCAAATCTAATGTTAGTTCCATCTTTTATTTTTTATGAGATTTTTTACGCCGCAAATATAACAATTTTTTAAAATACACACAAACGAAAAAAATTTTC
>Ga0099364_10004692_pt1 | contig 20629 bp, 16 predicted proteins | sample TergutTh196P3_FD_73070 | JGI IMG/M metagenome (GOLD analysis project Ga0099364, IMG submission 73070) | Microcerotermes parvus P3 segment gut microbial communities from Pointe-Noire, Republic of the Congo - Th196 P3 | ecosystem: Host-associated > Arthropoda: Insects > Digestive system > Gut ... | reverse complement strand
ATTAACGGCAACATACAATTTCACCCTGTAGGGTCTGACCTGTGGTCAGACTGCGCACTCAGCGTGGTCAAGCCCGCAATAACGGCAACATATAATTTTACTGAAAAAAATTAATCTTAATCCAGACAAAAAGGGATATCAACAATAAGGCCGGCAATAAATTGATGATTTTTATCCTTTTGATTTCGAGCAAATTGATACCCAAACCTATTAAAATGACGCCGGCTACTACGGTAATTTCCGAAATAATTTCCATAGGAATGCTCTTGCCTATGAGTGATACCAACAGGGTTATTCCCCCTTGAAATGCAAATAAAAGAATTGCGGAAAACATAACCCCGATTCCTAAAGCGGAGGCCAGCATAATGGACGAAAAAAAATCCATGATAGACTTGGTCAGCAGCAGATCCGATGTTTTCCCGAATCCCTCTTCAATTGCTCCGGTAATGGTCATGGCGCCCATGCAGAAAAGTAAAAAGGCCGTCAGCAAGCCGTCGGTGAATCTATCATTTTGAGATTTGGTTTTCGCTTTTATCCAAACCCCAAGATCCTCTAATCGATTCTCAAGCCGGATCGCTTCGCCTATTATTCCGCCTGATGCAAGGCTCAGTACAACCAATAACGGAGTGGATATATCGAATGACATTTTGAAACCCAGCAATAATGTAAACAATCCGATAGCCTGAAAAAATATGGTCTGGTATTTTTCAGGGAGAGCCTTTTTAAAAATCAATCCGATAGCGCTTCCAACAATCACAGCGCCGGTATTGACTAATGTTCCAATCATCATATCGTTTTTTAATCTTCCATTTTTATCTATTTTGCATACAAAAATACGTTTTCAAAACAGAAACAGATGTCTCGTGCAGTACCCGCTCTGTCAAGAGAAAAAATGAATTGAAAAATGTAACAAAATAATAATATCGTCCTCGTATAGTTGAAATTATTTTCAACTATTACGCTATTATGCCTTCACAGGCTCAAAAACCACTAACGGAGCAAATTATGATCAACGTAAGCAATCTTACGAAAGATTACGGCGATTTAAGGGCTGTAAACAACATTTCATTTTCCATCAAAGAAGGAGAAATAACCGGACTGCTCGGGCCAAACGGCGCTGGGAAAACGACCACATTGCGTATGCTCACCTGTTACCTTAAACCTTCAAACGGTTCAATTCTTGTCAACAACATCAAAACCGAGGACGACCCTCTTGCCGTCAGGGAGCTTATAGGCTATCTTCCCGAATCGGCGCCGATTTACGGCGATATGATAGTCTATGACTACCTCTCGTATGCCGCCGCGCTGCGTAAAATAGCCGAGCCTGAAAAAAAGATAAGAGAGATGGCCGTCCTTTGCGGCCTGCGCGAGGTTATGCATAAAAGCGTAAACGAGCTTTCAAAGGGTTACAAGCAGCGCGTTGGTCTGGCGCATGCGATGATCCATGACCCCAAAATACTTATACTTGACGAACCTACTTCAGGACTTGATCCGAATCAAATAATCGAAATTCGCAAGCTCATAAAAGAAATAGGCAAAAGAAAGACTGTCATTCTCTCTACTCATATTTTATCGGAGGTGGAAGCAGCCTGCGACAGGGTCATTATAATAAACCGCGGCAATATTGCGGCAGATGACTATATGGCAAACCTTCAGTCTGCGGGACGCAACCGTGTCACGGTAAAAATATCGGGCGCCGATTTTGCCGCTCTGCGCTCTGCGCTCGAATCGATAAACGGCACAGAGCGCGTAAGCGAGGAAAGCGATGATTCTCTTACATGCGCCTCTGTAGAAGTCGGCGCCGAAAGAGATATTCGCCCCGATATATTTAACATGGTAAAAGAAAAAGGCTGGACGCTCTACGAAATGAAATTAGAAAGGCAAAGCCTTGAAAATATTTTCAGACAATTGACAATCGGAGGAGAAAAACATGAGGTATAAAGAAGCTGGGGTAATCATGAAAAGGGAGCTTCTCGCTTATTTTACAAGCCCTGTGGCGTATATTGTCATATCGATTTTTCTTTTGTTCAGCGGATTCTTTTTTTTCAAGGATTTCTTTTATTTCAGGCAGGCTGAAATGCGTAACTTTTTTCAACTGCTGCCGATACTCTTTACAATTTTTGTTCCGGCCATGACGATGCGTCTTTTTTCAGAAGAAAAACAAACCGGCTCCATAGAAATACTGCTCACGATGCCGGTTACAATATATGATGCGGTAATAGGTAAATTTCTTGCGGCCGTGATTTTTACGGCGGCTGCCCTTGCCCCGACCCTGTTATACCTGTTTACGGTTTTATTGGTTGGAAGCCCCGACCCGGGACCGATTTTGGGCGGCTACATAGGTTCGCTTCTTCTGGGGGCATCTTGTGCGGCCATCGGCGTATGCGCATCGGCATCTACAAAGAATCAGATAACGGCTTTCATTGCCGCGCTGTCGGTCAATTTTTCATTGTGGCTCATAAGCAAAATAACGATTTTTCTTCCGCCATATTTGCGCTTTCTTGAATATTTTGGCACGGATTTTCATTTTCAGAATATTGCAAAAGGAGTTATAGATATCAGAGATGTAGTATATTTTCTATCTGTTATAGTCATAGCGCTTATGATGGCGGCTAAAATCATTGACGAGAGGAGAAAATAATGAATACAAAATATATGTCTGTCCTCAAAAAAATCACAACTCCGCTGCAAAAAGCCTCCGGAACGAGCGAGAGAGGAGCGCAGATAATTTTTTCCATAATTATAATATTGCTTCTTAACATGGCGCTCTCTACATGCAATATGCGCTGTGACCTCACAAGGGCCGGTTCGTTCTCGCTCTCAAAGAAAAGCCGCGAGGTGGTGAGTTCCTTGCGCGAAAATATGAAAGTAAAGGTTTTTTTCTCTGAAAACCTTCCCGCGCAGCACAGAGCCGTTTTTCGCTACCTGAACGATATTCTTGAAGAATACAACTACTATGGCAGCAGGCATTTCAGCTATGAAATAATTTCCGAAAAAAACCTCGAAAGAGAGGCTGCAAACTATGGGATACAGCCCATACAGAGTCAGGAATTTTCGGGCGATCAGGCAACGCTGCGGCGCACATATATGGGGCTTGTAATTCAACATGCCGACCTCGTGGAAAAAATAAATGCGCTTACAAACACGGTCGGCCTTGAATACGAAATAACGTCGCGCATGGAAAAAATGACGTTCAAGGTAAACGCTCTGCTTAGCCTTAAAGAACCCATAACAGTGAGCTTACATTATGACAGCCGCCTGAAATCAATACCGATAAGAGGCATCGACAGGGTTGAACAAGCAGTAAACGATGCCGTACAAGCAAGCGCGGCGGCAAACTACAACAAATTGGTCTTTGCGCCAAAAGATGTCGCGCTCGACACGGATGTTGAAAAGGCGACAGCCGCTTACGGCCCTCTCTCGGTTGTGATGACAAGCGGCGGCAGATTTAAAGTAATAAATTTGGGGTTTGTACCGACGCTTTTTGGCGGGTATGCCATAGATGGCTTGGACACGCTTGAGGACAACATAAACAATTCGATTCCGGCTCTTCTTGGGAACAGTGTCAAGATAGGCTTCTTAAATACTCACAACACTGTTGATATTGACGACAGAAATGAAGGTGGCGGAGCGCTCATGCAGCAAATCCTCTCAGAGAGGTATGAGTTGGTTCCGGTTGATTTAACGCAGGATATCCCGTCCGATATTGCAACGCTCATTATAAACGGGCCTCAAGGAGACTTTTCTAATGAAGAACTCTACAGGTTAGACCGATTTTTGATGCTCGGCAATGCCGCGATTATACTCATAGATTCGTTTGAAGAAATGAGGTTTCAGCAAGGTATGCCTATGGTCATACCGATAGATTCGGGACTTGATGAATTTTTGAATTTTTACGGTGTAAATATTGGAAAAAGCATTGTTCTTGATCCTAATTGTCCCCAAATCACCTATAGGGACCAAATGGGAGACCACATAGTAGACTATACGCTTTTTCCGGTGATACTCAAGAATGGATTGAACCGAAAAAATCCCATTACAAAATATTTAAACAGCGTAGCTTTTTTTAAAGCCTCCCCTGTTGAATATGACGGCGAAAAACTTAAAGAGAAAGGTATTGCCGCAGAGATTCTCGCTTCTTCGTCAAAGGACAGTTGGCTTATGACAGACCGCGTTGATTTTAATCCGTCTGCTTTGAGTATTCCTATGAGCGGTGAATTCAAATCGTATCCGCTTTTTGTAGAGTTTTCGGGGAAATTTGAAAGTTTCTTCAAAGACAAAGAATCCCCGTTTAAAGGAAAAGACGGACAGTTGCAATCTGCCCACAAGATTGATGAAACAATAGGTTCTGCAAAGACCAGGCTTATCGTGGCGGGAACCTCGCATATAACTAGGTCAGAATTTTTGCTTAACGCAAGAAAAATACTTTCAAGCGGTGGAGACGGGGAAGCCTTCTCAAACGAGATATTGCTTCATGCGATGGTTGACCGCGCATCGGGTAACGACCATATACCCGAAATGAAGAGCAAAAGTATCGTATATAATCCGATTGACAAGACGGGAGACGCAACGCGCCTGTTTTTGAATACCTTCAATATAGCCGGAGCGCCCGTAATGATCATCATAACCGGGCTTATAATCTGGCGGCAACGCATAAGCAGAAAAAAAATGATACGCAAAAAATTCGAAGAGGAATGACATGAACAAAAAATTAGCCATAAGCGCTGCAGCAATTATCCTGCTTTCTTTGTATCTTTTTATAGCACGCAGCTGCAAAGGCGGCTCTGTTAGCCTGAAGCCGGTAAAAGGGGAAGTTGATTATGTTCTCATTCAAAAAGGAGAAAACAAGTTATTTTTTGAACGCGAGGGTAAAAATTGGTTCATAAACGAAGCTAAATATCCGGCTGATGAGTTTGAAATCGATAATTTTATCGAAAAAGTAAAAAAACTTAAACTCACGGATCATATTTCAAGCCAGCCATACTACGAAAGATACGGACTTGACGCCCAAAACGAGATGACCATTATTCTGAAAAAAAACGATAATGTTCTCAGAAAAGTATCGGCAGGTTCAACTGCGCAGGCAAGCCGCCACATGTATGTGCGTATTGACGATAAACCGGAGGTTTACAAGACAGATGAGACTTTTTCTGCCGAGTCTGACATGAACGTTGACGCCTACCGCGATAAAAGCATTTGTAAAATAAAACAGGAAAACATTACTTCGCTAACCTTCTCTCACAAGGGCAAAAGCTTTACTTTCAACCGCGTCCAAACCGGTATAACGCCCGGTAAAGATGACGCATGGCAAAGCCCCGAACTTGAAGGCGCAGAACTTGACAGGAATAAAATGTCTCCTCTTATTTCTTCGGTTGCTTCTTTAAGGGCATCAAGGTTCGACCAATCCGGGAAAAAGCCCACGGGCAGGCCGACAGCAACAATTTTCATACAATCGGACAAGGACGAACTTACCCTGACTGTTTTTCCCTATGATATGAATAAAGACGGACGCGCAGGAGGGGGCAACGAATACCTTGTAACATCTTCTGACAGCAAATACAACTACATAGTAGAAGAATGGAAAATCCAAAAGTTGTTTATCACCGATATTTCAATTTACAAAACAACCGCAAAGGACTAAATCTAATGGTAGATATAAAAAACATTAAAGACCTCACAGGCTCTGAGCTTGACAAATTGTTTAACCGTTTTGGAGATGATTTCAGTTCCATCATGATAAACACGGTCGCGCCGATAGTAAACGAAGTCAGGACTGACGGAGACAAGGCCGTAAAGAAATACACCGAAAAATTCGACGGCGTAAAACTAAACGAAATAATGGCTTCAAGAGAAGAAATAGAGCGCGGATTCAATTCGGTTCCCAAAAACGTCATTGAAGCCTTTACGGCGGCAAAGAACAACATTGAAGAGTTCCACCTGCATCAAAAACGCGATACAATTATGTACGAAAGGGACGGAACCATTCTCGGTATAATGCCTCAGCCGATTGACAGCGCCGCGATATATGTTCCGGGGGGCAAGGCATCGTACCCCTCTTCGGTGCTCATGGGAGTTATTCCTGCCATGATTGCCGGCGTCAAAGATATTTCGGTTATCACGCCGCCGGATAAAAGCGGAAGCGTTGCGGCGCCCATACTTGCGGTATGTAAAATCTTGGGCGTTGAAAAAATCATAAAAGCCGGCGGCGCTCAGGGAATCGCAGCGGCCGGTCTTGGCACCGAAACGGTAGCCAAAGCCGAAATCATTGTCGGCCCCGGCAACATATACGTAACGGCAGCCAAAACTTACCTGTTCAGCCTTGGAGTAATACAAATCGATTCGCTGGCCGGGCCTTCTGAGGTGCTCATCATTGCCGATGAATCGGCCAACCCAAAATGGGTTGCCTTTGATTTTCTCTCTCAGGCAGAACATGAAGAAATGGCAGTCGCAGTCCTCGTTACCACCTCGCAAAAATTAGCGGAGGAGGTAAAGAAAGAAATAGAGAAAGATATAAATTCGCTTTCCGGAAGACATGAAATCAAAAAAGCCGCTCTCAAAAACTCTTTGATTCTCGTTGCCAGCTCAATAGAAGAGGCTATTGATTTTTCAAACCGGTACGGCCCTGAGCACATGGAATTTATGGTGCGTTCTCCGCTTGATTATCTGTATTCCATAAAAAATGTCGGTTCGCTGTTTCTGGGAGACTATGCCCCCGTCGCAGTCGGCGATTATTTCTCAGGAACCAATCATATTTTGCCGACGGGCGGCGCTGCGCGTTTTTCTTCGGGCACCTCAGTCGAGACTTTTACGCGAACAACTACGTTTCAGTACCTGAACAAGGAAGCTCTTTCTCGTGCAAAAGACGCCATAAACATCATGTCAGAAGCAGAAGGCTTTGCCGACAAACATGGCGGTTCTGTAAACGTGAGGTTTGAAAAATAGCTTTTGTTGAAACTTGCGCTCTTGTTGGCCGCCTCAAACGTCGGTGGCAGCCGACGCTTTTTGCGACATCCTTGTCGCGCGTCGGCATTGAAACATCCTGTTTGGCAGCCGACGCTTTTTGCGACATCCTTGTCGCGCGTCGGCATTGAAACATCCTGTTTGGCACACTGTATTTCCTTTGTAATTCTATACCAAATTGGAGCAAGCCGCATAACATTTGTTAGGTTTGAAAATATGAGTAATACCTTAAAAATATGTTGACAAAGTTAGTATACGAGCCGTTTATATAAACAGTTTTGATAAAATACTTAACATTTTTTAGAATCTTGCCCCGATGATTTTACTAAAACCAAAGGGTACATTATGAAAGCATTTTTCAAAGGTATGGACAGCGTAGAGTTGTTTCCGAATCTATCTGGCAGACAGGCCGGACAAGGCGATTTGCCTGCATTGTCGGCAGAAACTGCATGGCGAGAAGTTGGGCAAGCCTTTCAGGCCGTAGGGAACAGTATAAGGGCAGCTATAAATGAGCAAAAGTAATCGTCGCAATTCGCGTCTACCTGCTGCACCGCAAAACAAAAATCAGCAAAAGTCTATAGTTGTCACCAGCCATAAAGAAAAGATTTTTAGCGGCCCCATTCCAAGTCCTGATATATTAAAGGGATATGCCGAGTTAGACATTGGCTACCCTGAGCGAATTTTGTAGAATTTACAAAATTAAAATTCAATAATATAGGGATTCTAAATGCAGGAAAATATATCTGAAATACGGCAAAATTTAGACGAAATTTCCCAAATCATAGCAAAAACGGTTCCAGTAGAATCAATTTACCTGTTTGGGTCTTATGCCTATGGAACGCCAAACAAAGATTCAGATTTAGATTTATATGTCGTTTTTAAAGACGAAATGCAAATGAGGGAGTTAGACGCAATTACCAATATTCGTATAGCGATTGATTCTGTTAAAAATATGACTGTTGATATACTGGGGCTAAAGCAAAATCGTTTTCATATTCGTAAAATGTATGCAACATTAGAAAGAAAAATTGTCAGAGAAGGGATAAAATTCTATGGATAAATACAAAGATGAAATATTACGGCAATGGCTTGATAAAGGTAAAGAAGAATTAGGAGCTGCTGAATACCTTTCTACTATGCGTCACCCGACACCGGATGAAACAATATGAACTTGGTATTACAGAAGAAGATGTGAAAAATGCTCTTGCCAATGCAAAAGTTGTTCAGGAATTTGTTATGAAAATATTTGCTGATTATAATTAAATTGAACTAATCCCCCCGAATTAAACTTTTACTTAAACGCGCTGCCGATACTGTGTTTGAATACATAGTCAAACAGTTCTGCGGCCTCTTTGCCTTTTACAGGGGTAGGCTCAGAGCTGCGGTGCATTAAATACGGAATAAGCTCGGTTTGGATATGCCGTTTGCCGTAAAAATGATGTCTTGCTATGAGCCCTCTTCGGTGATTGATCGTATGCATCTGGTCAAAGAGAAAGTTCCCGAGCCCGTATGATATAAACCGGTTTTTGTAAAACTCAAGGCCCATTGCCCTGTGCGACGAGGATGAAACCATAATGTGCGCGCCGAGATCAGCGGCTTTGCGAAAGTATTCGATTTGCTGCTTGTATGGCTTGGGATCGTTCTCGTTGCCCCACTGCACCGTGACAAATACTATGTCGGCGCGGTTTACGGCTTCTTTCACGGTTCTCTCAAAAAGGGCGGCCGAAAGTTTTGCTGCGCCGGCTCTTTTTTCGGTTGCCCAAGCCATTTCAGGCCCCCATTCGTTTGAACCTGTAAAAGCAAATGTCGTATCTTTCACCTTCATGTAAAGAACGGCTTCGGCCTCGGCCTTGTTTCTGCCGCCGCCGAAAAATTTCATGCCTTCTTTTTCGTAAAGGTCAATAGTCTTAGTATTTGCCGCGCTGCCGTAATCGTTGTTGTGGTTGCCTGTAAGTTCTATTACTTTAAAATTGGCGTGCCTTAATATATCGAAATATTTCATGGGAGAGCAAAATTCCATTTTGTTGGGCAGCGGAAATTTGCAATTTTCGGTAAAGCTCACCTCGTTTGAGGTCATGGCTATATCGGCAGCCGAGGTTATTTGCATCACTTTTTCAACGGGGCGCCTTAGATCGCCGTGGCCGTCAACGACTTTCATAAAAGCGCGGCTCATTGCCGTTACGCCGGTCTGTACGATTGTTATGTGGCTTTCATCGTTCCATTCCTCGGCATATTTTTTAAGCAGCGGGTATTCAGAGGCGCTTAGTGTCCAGTCGTTTCCGAGTTTTCCCCAGGGATAACATTCATTTATTGAGGCAAGTTTCATGGTAGGGACAAGGCCGCGCAAATCTGATATTAACAAAGCCTTCCTGTCAGATGACGGCGGATTTAAAACAGCATCGCATTCTTTGAAAACAAGCGAAGGGTATTCGGCAGAAAATGCGGCGGCAATCTTTACATCAACATATATGTTATAACCGGAATCGCCGCTGAAAATTTTTGCCGCATCGGAGATATTCAAGGTATTTACCGGCGATGTGTAGTGAAGTTGAAAAAGGAGAGGCCCGCCACTCTTTTCTTTGGCATCGCAAAAGATTAAAAAGACGGCCATTACAGCGATGGCAGAGACAAAAAAAGTTACGGCCCTGATTTTCTTTTTTATAGGTATTTTTACAAACATTTTCACCCTCCGGCATTTTTATCATGCTGCTTAAATTTTGCTTGACTTTGATTTTTTGCCGGTTTCTTTTCAAGAAAAAATTTTATTCGGAGATAAAAATGCGTTCACTTGCCGTTATGTTTTTTATTGTCATGGTCGGGTATCTGTCGGCTGCAGAAACACAGGTACATCCGTATAGATTTATACATGAGCCGTTTGATAATCAAAAACTTGTAAAACTGCGCAAGACCTATGATTTTGAGAAATACATATCAGCCGGAAAAACCGAATACGAACAGATGGTTTTGCTTAAAGATTGGGTATATTCAAAACTCAAGTACAGCTTTAGAAGCCCCTTTCCCACACTTTCAGATTCGCTTGAAATAATGAAATTGTCCGGCGAGGGTAAAACTTTTTTGTGCGTTTCTTATTCTGCACTTTACCTGCAGTGCGCGCTTTCGATGGGATGGACATCGCGTTATATTTTTTCGCGCATGCCCAACGGAAGCCAGCATGCTTCGGTCGATATATGGAGCAACCAATATAAAAAATGGATATATATGGATCCGACATGGAACATCCACATGGAAGAAAACAATATTCCCATGTCAATACTTGAAGTAAGGCAGCGCTGGTTAGACAAAAAATTTCATTCCATAAAATTTATTTTCTCCGGCGGCAAAAAGGCAGTGAATTTCAAAAGCTCGGATTTTCCTTTTAAAGGCGGCGACTCTGAACTCTGGAAAGTCCGTCCTATAGGTATGCAATGGTTTTCGTATGTTGATCGAATATCGATTGTGGGCAGAAACGATTTATTCAATAATAAAAATTTATATTCGGAAATGTATGTAATAGGAGACAGGAAAAACCTTCAAGCCGTCAGAAACAAAGAAACCATACCGGCAAGCAGGCTTTTTTCGGCGCATAATATTGCCGATTATACTATAAACGAAGTGAAAGGCGACCCCGCTTCTGTGGAGATAAAACTGATGCACAATAGCAAAACAAGTTTTACTCCCTCGTTCGCCCGTTTTGAAATAGAAAATGAAAACAGATGGACAACCGTCGGCCATACATTCATCGTCAAAAAAAACCGGCTGAATACCGGAATTAAAGTAAGGACTGTCAACGTATCAGGCGTTGCAGGCCCTGTCGTCACTATAAAAAATAAATAAGGAACTGCCATGACACAACTTACACTAAAGCGCAGCGAAATACAAAAAAAAGACTGCTGGGATTTATCTCCTTTATTTGCAGGCGAGCCCGAGTGGGAAGCCCTTTTTACCGAAATTGAAAACTCAATGAGCCGTTATAATACGTTCAAAGGAACCCTTCACGAGTCGTTTGAGAAATTCCGCACGGCTATTGAATTTGATGCCGATATTTCAAGAAAGCTTGACCGGCTGTATACTTATGCTCATCTTAAAAACGATGAAGATAAAGCAAACCAGCATAATCTTTCGCTTTATGAACGCGCCCTAAATCTTTATACCAGATGCTCTGAGCTGTCGAGTTTTATGACGCCCGAAATACAGTCGCTTCCCGATGATGTAATGGCGCGCTACAAGTCAGACAAATCAATGCAGGATTATTCTTTCTTTTTTGAAAAAATACTTCGTTATAAACCGCATACGCTTTCGCCTGAAATTGAACACATTATGGCAACGACCACAGAGATAGCTCAAGCGCCGTCGCAGATATTCAGCCAGCTTGATAATGCAGACCTTACATTCGGAACAATTGAAGACGAAAACGGAAAGGTGTCGGAATTGACTCATGGCAATTTCAGTTCGTTTCTCATAAACCGTTCGCGCGATGTGCGCAAAAAAGCATTTTTTACTTACTACGACAGCTATGAAAAACACAAAAATACCATAGCCGCCGCGCTGTCGTTTTCTAACAAGAAAGATTTTTTTTACTCAAGAACGCGCAAGTTTGCAAATTGCCGCGCGGCATCTCTTTTTTCTGACAATGTACCGGAAGAAGTCTATGATAATCTCGTAAGAACCGTAAGGAACAACACCGGCCCTCTTTTTAAATATTTGCGTTTTCGCAAAGAGGCTCTGGGGCTTGACGAATTGCATTTCTACGATACTTATGTGCCCATAAGCGGCGACGCCGATTTTCATGTAAGCTACGAAGAAGCCGTTGAAATATGCCTGTCGGCGCTTGTTTCGCTTGGCGAGGAATACGGCTCTGTGCTTAAAGCGGGACTTCTGGGCGGATGGGTCGATCGCTATGAAAACAAGGGCAAGAGAAGCGGCGCGTATTCTTCCGGCTGCTATGATTCTGCGCCGTATATTTTGATGAATTACAGGGACGATAACATCAACAGCCTCTATACCTTGATGCACGAAGCCGGACATTCCATGCATTCATGGTACTCGAAAAAAAATCAGCCTTACATAAAACACGGCTACACTATCTTTGTGGCCGAGGTGGCTTCGACGTTTAACGAAACGCTTCTATCCCATTATCTGCTTAATAAATATGCCGATGACCCGAAAATGAAATTTTTCATAATCAATCGCGAGATAGACAATATACGCGCCACGCTGTTTCGCCAGACAATGTTTGCCGAATTTGAAAAAATAACGCATTCCATAATCGAAGCCAACCGGCCATTGACCCTTGACGTAATAACGGCAGAATACAAAACCCTGCTTGAAACTTATTTCGGCGATACGCTTGTCATAGATGAGCCGTTATATCTTGAGGCTCTGCGCATTCCCCATTTTTACAGTCCGTTCTATGTTTACAAGTATGCGACTGGATTATCGGCTGCAATCGCCCTTGCCGATGCCGTGCTTACAGAGGGGGAAGCCGCACGAAAACGCTACCTTAGTTTTCTGGGACTTGGCGGAAGCGCTTTTCCGCTTGATCAACTTTCTGAGGCCGGTGTCGATATGCGCTCCCCGCAGCCGATAGAAAAAGCGATAAAGCATTTCGAAAAACTTGTTGATGAGCTTATAAAGGCATACAATGAAATTTGAGGTAAGCGAAATTTTTCACTCTATAGAAGGTGAAACAAAAACGGCAGGGTTTCCGGCCGTTTTTGTGCGGCTTGCAGGCTGCAACCTTAATTGCCGTTACTGCGACAGCAGGTACGCCCTTGTCAATGGCGCGCCGATGAGTATTGCAGAAATAAAGCTCGCCGTGAAAAAACTCTCACCTGCGCATCATGTCACTCTGACGGGCGGCGAGCCTCTTTTACAAAAGGGCGCGGCAAAACTGATTGACTCGCTCTGTAACTTGGGTTACAACCTCCAGATAGAGACAAATGGCAGTCTGCCCTTAAAAGGCCTGAGCGAGGCCGCCCGCTTTATAGTCGATGTAAAGACTCCCTCAAGCGGCGCGGGCGGCTCATTTTTGATGGAAAACCTCGCTTGGTTAAAGCCTGACGACGAACTTAAATTCGTCGTCTGCTCTGAGGCCGATTACATTTTCGCCCGTGAATTTATCGCTTTGAACAAACCTGCGGCGGCGGTAAACTTCTCGCCTGCAGCCGGACTTGGCCGCAAAAAACTCGCCGACTGGATACTGCGCGACAAACTGAATGTGCGGCTCAACCTGCAGCTTCACAAAATAATAGGAACCCGGTAACTCAGTAGACGTATCTTTTTGCGGCAACTTGAGCGCCCATTTTGTAAATGCCGCTGCGCAGACTTTCAATGTTGATTTTATTTCTTGCCGATACAAAGACGCACGGAGCATCCTCTGCGTCTTCCTGAAAAAACCGATTCATAAGACATGCGCCATTTTCCGCTTCTTGCCTGAAAGCGCATGAGTCGATTTTGTTAAAAACCATTAAAACCGGCTTGTTCGCCGCGCCTATATCGTGCAATGTCCGGTTTACAATGTTTATTTGCTCTTCGCAGTTCGGGTGAGAAATATCAACGACATGGATCAGGACATCGGCTTCCCTGACTTCGTCAAGCGTTGACTTAAATGATTCTACCAATTGAACCGGCAGTTTGCGTATAAAACCGACGGTATCTGAAAGCAAAAAAGTAAGATCGTCAATTATTACTCTGCGCACGGTCGTGTCAAGGGTCGCAAATAATTTGTTTTCAACAAAGACTTCTGATTTGCTAAGCAGCGTCATAAGCGTCGATTTGCCGACATTGGTATAACCGACCAAAGCAAGACGGGGCAGAGTTCCGCGGTTTTTGCGCTGCGAAATCATCTGCCGGTCTATTTTTTTAAGCTGTTCTTTCAGTTTGGATATGCGCTTTAATATAATCCTTCTGTCGGTCTCAAGCTGGGTCTCGCCGGGGCCGTAACGGCCAATCCCGCCTCCGCGTTGACGTTCAAGATGCGTCCACATTCTTGTAAGCCGGGGTAACTGATATTGATATTGCGCCAATTCAACCTGAGTTTTTGCATAAGCCGTTTTGGCTCGCTTTGCAAAAATATCTAAGATGAGTCCGGTGCGGTCAATGATTTTGCACTTTAAAATTTTCTCAATGTTTTTTATTTGTGAAGGCGTAAGTTCGTCGTCAAATATGACAAGGTCTATTTCATTTTCAGTGATAAACTCAAGGATTTCTTCGATTTTTCCTGAACCGGTATAAGTTTTTGCATCGGCTCTTTCCAAACGCTGGGTGAAAGATTTTACGGTAATAGCGCCGGCAGTTTCGGCCAAAAAAGCAAGTTCGTCGAGGTACTCCTGCGTTTTTTCGTCGTGCCCTGCGGGAATAATGCCCACAAGCGCCGCGCGTTCGCGTTCCGGTTTTGTCTTAAAGGGTTCGCTTTTCAAGTATATTGCTCCTGAATGGCGTTTTTAATTGAATTATTTACATATTTTCAATTCAGATTAGCCGAGTTACTCGTCGAAGTCAATTAAATTTTATTTCTTACAAACTCAATATCCGGTAAAATAATTTTTATCTCTATTTCTTTTTCTTTATCCTGCCAGAAAACAATATGTCTGATAGTTGCCTTTGTCGGAGAATAGCCTTTTGCTTTTAATTCTTCTATTTGTGTACAAAATTTAGAGGAGAATTTTAATACTTGTTTATCGCCATAACAGCAAAACCTGTCGCGTATTGAAAGTTCTTTTCCGCTCACAAGAGAATCTATCTCTTTTCTTCGGGATGTAAAATACCCTAAAGCCACATCTCTATGGGATAATTGCAAATTGATTTGTTCAGGTACAGGGTAGTTACTGTTATCAGATATTCGCTGAATGTTTTCAACAGCAATTTTGTCAAAATAATTATCATTATATAAAATATACAAATTCTGTTTTGCCCGCGTAATGGCAACATAGACCGCCCTTTTGGTTTCGTCGTCCATTTTAGGAAAACGGCTTAATGCTAAAAATACATTGTCAAATTCCCTTCCCTTAGTTTGGTGAATTGTAGAAACAAGTACTGAACCTTCTGAATCAGATATAAAGTTTTCAAGTTTGGATTCTCTCACAAATTGTTTTAAGTCGCTCTTGTATTTTGTTTTATTGTTTATTTCTTCAAAATCATCTATAAGTTTAAGCCCCCCCGGCAAATTATTACTGCCTTCATATTTTTTTTTGAGATTAGATTTTGCTCCCTGCCAAACATCGTCAATTATTACATAACCGTCATCGCTTGTATCGATATAATCAATGAAATCTCGCAGTTCTACAAGATTGTACAAACTAAAATCATTATTAGTTTGAATTTGTTTGGCGGCAATGTCATTTTTGATTAGCAACCCTACAATATTGAGAGCCTCCTCGTTTGTTCTTGTAACAACACAAATAGACCCAGAGGGCTTTATGTCAAGTACTGCATTGACAGCAGGAATTGCTATATTATCAGAACGTAATTTGCAAATGTTGATTATGCCGTTTTCCTTTTTTTTAGGCATAATTGGAATTGTTTTAAACCTTTGCGAAATAGTTTCCGCAAATATATTGGCAAATTCTACAATGTTTGAATTGCTGCGATAGTTGTCTATCAATTCGTATTTCTTTGCATTTGGCTCTTTCAAAAGCGATTTAAAATGTTCCGAACTTGAACCTCTGAATTCATAAATATTTTGGTCATCATCGCCAACTGCAATTATACGCAAATTGTCGTTTTCTTCCATTAACATTTTTACAAGTGAATACTCGGCCTTGCTCATATCTTGGGCTTCATCTATAACTAAGACGGTTTTAGTAAGCCTTGTTAAATCTACTTCTCCGGCTTTAATTTTTTCTACTGTTTGCTTGATAATTTTATCTGACTTCTCCAGATCGCCGACCCTGCCAAGAAGATCGAAACAATACGAATGAAATGTCATTATCTGAATAAAATTTGCAGCATTGCCAATAAGTGTCATCAAACGTTTTTTAAATTCTGTAGCTGCGGCGCGTGAAAATGTAAGCATAAGCATTTGCTCATGCTTAACATCCTCCATCATATACAACGATGCTAATTTATGAGTAAGAAGTTTTGTCTTGCCGCTGCCAGGACCTGCAGCAACAACTATGCAGTCAGAGTCTTGATCTTTAATGATATTTAATTGAGCCGGAGACAGCTCTCCAAACAATTGCCTGAATTTTTTGGGCGTAATATTCTTGTTAATGTCATCTTTTCTGCCTTTGAAATATTTATGTAAAAACATATCATAGTTCATCACAAAGTAATCATCCACAAATGTCATTGCTTCGTTATAATCATTAACCATGCGATTTGCATACTCGCCTACAATATGAATTTGCTGCCGTTTGTTTTGATAGTATTCATAAAGCTGTGAATAATGCTCTTTTTTGTATTGCGCCCTATTGTTTTTCTCTAAACGTTCAATAAGCATAGCGTTGTATATTACCAAGAATCCTCCTTCTATTTTTATCGCACCAATTTTAAGAAGGTAATACAATGCATCTTCTATTTCGTCTGCTTTGGCTTTTTTCCCCAATAGGTTGTGGCTAAATTCATCTTTTAGTTCAAGCACTGAAAAGCCTATAACGGCATCTTCTCTGTTATGAGCATTAGAACCTTTACTGACTTTGGAATACAAATAATCTATAATAACTCCCGCTATTTCGTAACGTTTACCGCTTTTCGACTGTATTTCTGCCATATTAAAATACGGCTTTAAGGTTATGTGATTTTTACTGTATTCTTTCGTTCTTTTTATCAAGCGTTTAATGGCAAAGTAGTTTAAAACTGTGTTGAGTTGATTTATGGATACATCAGAAAATTTCGTTTGAAGTTTCTCGTTCATTTCCTTGATATTATATGTTTTTTCTGCATCGTCAAGATGCTCAAACAGAAAGTTTTCAATATTCATATGTGCAGACAAAATAGTTTTTGAACGATTTACTCCATCCCCTTTTTTGATATATGCAACAAGGTCTTTTGCATCGGCGAGAATTTTCTCTTCGCGCAAAAGCTGTATAACTCTTATAACATCTTCTTTTACGATACCAAGCCTATCTGATATATAATCGACACGGGATTCTCCATCTTCGTCTTTTCCTCGCGTTTTGCTTCTTGCCGATATTAAATTGCTGATAATTCGTATCGCCTGTTGCCGTGATTTATCATCAAAGAGCGCTGATTTATCTATCCTTGTTCGAGCTTCTTCCATATTTTTAACTAAAATACTGTCGGCAAAAATTCTCGGCATATTTTGGCCGCGTTTAACAAAGTCAGATTGTTCTAAGGCGTTTATTGAGGTTTTAACCCGTGTTTCTATATCGTGTACAGAATCGTCCCAACCTGATTGTCTTGCAATTTCAAGCGCTGATTGCGATAAAAGCAATCTTGTCTTTGTTAAATCTTTTAAAGCTCTCCAAACCTGTTGAATTTCTTTTTGTGATACCTTTGTCTGGTTTAGCATATTAAAATGCTTGTTTAAATCCTCATCATTAAAAAGCACAAAGCAATCCGCTTGAATTTTCTCATCGCGCCCCGCACGCCCTGCTTCTTGAACATAGTTTTCAAGCGAGTCAGAAATATCATAATGGATAACCATTCCGACATCTCTTTTGTCAACACCCATTCCAAATGCCGTAGTAGCAACAATAATGTTTACTTCCCCTTGCATAAAGGCATCTTGATTAGCTACGCGGATTTGTTTGTCCATCTGCCCGTGATATGGTTTTGCCGGATAGCCGTCATCAGTAAGCTTAGTCGCAAGTTCAACAGTTCGCCTTGTGCGAGAAACATATACAATTGTCGGACAATCACTATCGATAATAAGTTGACGCAGCTTCAAATACTTTTCACTATCATTTTCTTCATTGAAAATATGGTACCTTAGATTTATGCGTGCCGAGCTTGCTCTAAATACTTCAAGCTCGAGTGACAGTTTGTCTTTGAAATAATCCCTTATGTCGGCTATTACTTTTTGCTTTGCTGTTGCAGTAAAACACGAAACAGGAATATTTTGATTTTGAAGCATATACTTTTTCTTTTGTAAACTACGAATGAAGTCGCCTATATATAAATAATCCACTCGAAAATCATGTCCCCAGGAAGAAAAACAGTGCGCCTCATCAATAACGAATCTGACGACATTTCTTTTAAGCAAAAGTCTTTCTATAGACTTTGAACGCAGTGATTCAGGCGATATATACAAAATACTTGCCGAACCGTCTTCCACTCTTTCAAAGGCTTTAGCTCGCTCAAGAGGATCAAGTGAACTGTTTATCGTAACGGCATCGGTTATATTGTGCTGATATTCTAAATTGTCGGTTTGATCTTTCATAAGGGACTGAAGCGGCGATATGACTATAGTCAAACCCTTTTCGTTAGCGCCTGCCATAAGTGCAGGTAACTGAAAAGTAATAGATTTGCCGCCGCCGGTAGGGAAAACGGCAAGTATCGATTTACCGTCCACGGCCGCTTTTGCCGCATCTTTTTGGAGAGGCATTCCATCATAGCTTCTAAAATTATCATAATTAAAAAACTTTTTTAGCGCTTTGGTTTCATCAAGCGATTCGTCACAATAGCTGCAAGACGAGCAGTTTCGGCTTCGTAAAAAATGTAAAATATTTTCAACCCTCGGATAGCTTTTAAGCACCCAAGGAGGAGTTACCGAATCATATTTTATTACATTGACTTGACTAAGCGCATAGGCAAGCGCTGCAGGATGTTTCTCTGTAATTCTCTCAATAGGGGCATTTTCACATATTTTACCGGCAAAAGTTTCCCTGACTAACGCTGATATATTTTGTTCAACATCTTCAAAACCGATATAATGAAAAAAATCTTTGAACTCATTGCTATTGCTTAGTAAGCCAAAATAAATTCGCTGTAAGCGCTTTTCTAAGTTTTTAAATGTTGCCGCTTCGTCATAGAACAAGTCACGGGCTTTTTTGGCATCATTTAGCGGATTATTCAGTTCATCCACAGTCAACTTATCATCTTTGACTAAATGGTGATAGGGCTTTTTAGGAAACATAAGCGGAGATAAATACAAGGTATCTACAAAATGTTTCGCACTACTGGCAGCCACCTCTTTTTTAATATATCTCAAATCGTGATTGAGAATATTATGACCGCAAACATATTTACTGCCGCGAAGAAAGTTAGCAAAATCTGTCAGCGAGTTTTTGTGAAACTCCAATCCGTTTCCCGTAATTGCACCGATATCCAATATCTTGCTATTCTTGGGGTCAATCTCGACATCAATAAATATTATTTCTTTTGTGTCCAAACCCATTGCCTTTAAAACAATAACGTTTTATATCATTTCTTTATATATCTTGAAGCAGCATCAAGCGCTTCGCCTGCCAATTTATTATAGCTCATATATTTCACGCATTATGCGTGCTGAATATAAATATTATGTCAATCATTTCTCAATTTCGTATGATATATTTATGGCGCCCGTGAACGGCTGCCTTCAGGTTGCTGAAAAACCCAAGGGCGCTCATACAGAGGCGTAAAGTTCCTGAGTCTGACATAGTTACGTCTTTGCGACTGTGAGCATGACGAAGCAGGAAGCAATCCAGAAAATGTTACATTATGTTATTGCATCCGTGAGGTAAACAATATGGATTGCTTCGGGCTTGCGGCAATCGTCTATTCATACTACTTTTTCATCAGCCTCGCTACTTTGCCGCCTTACGGGTTGATGTGACCCAAAAAAATCAAATTGGCTCTACAATGCCCCGTTATATTTTTCATCTCACAACAGCTATTTCTTCCTCAAGCATTGAGGCAGTTTCAGGCAGGATTTCCATAACACGGTTCATCTCTTCGGGAAAGAAATTCCCAAGTACGAAATCGGCTACGTCTATTTCAGGATTAGTAGGACGCCCTACGCCAAAACGCAGTCTGGCAAAATCCGCCGAGCCTGTGTGATGTATTATTGAGCGTAGTCCGTTATGTCCCTTGTGGCCGCCGCCGAACTTGAGAGCCAACCGGCCGAAGGGGAGCTCAATCTCATCATGCACTGCTATAATATTTTCCGGTTTTTCTTTATAGAAGTTCATGGCCTTAATGACGGCCTCACCGCTGTTGTTCATGAAAGTCAATGGAAAAAGTACGCATATTTCGATTCCATTTATTGATGTGCGTCCGCTGAAAGAGTTAAATTTTTTTTTGTCCAATTTTATGGAATGTTTATCCGAAAAGTATTCGCCTGTAATGAAGCCGGCATTGTGCCGGTTTCTGGCGTACTTTGAACCAGGGTTTCCGAGAAATGCGATTATTTTCATTGCTCAGCGGCTTTGTAAATTCTATTTTTAATCAATGTTTTATTTATTTTTAACTAATTTGAATATAACCAGACCTGTCAGTTCTTCTTCCGGATAGCTGTGTACATATTTGTCAACGATAAAAGTATCATTGCTTAACCATCTGATATTATCCGGTCCCCAATTTAATTCCTGCTCAAATAGCTTTATATATTTACCGGAAATTATTTCAAATACCTGAATGCCGATTGGAGAATCGCCAAACAAAAATTCTTTATTCGCTGTTGCAAATCTATTTTTATTTGGTGATATGCTTGGAACTTCCCAAAGATCTTCTGTAATTCCTGTTTCATTATTCACTAAAATATAATAGCCGCCCGAACTATAAGAAT